>Ga0116215_1000104_pt1 | contig 65313 bp, 64 predicted proteins | sample Sb_taG_7_FD_89698 | JGI IMG/M metagenome (GOLD analysis project Ga0116215, IMG submission 89698) | Peat soil microbial communities from Weissenstadt, Germany - Sb_50d_2_FS metaG | ecosystem: Environmental > Terrestrial > Soil > Wetlands > Peat | place: Germany: Weissenstadt | collected 2010-09-21
CAGGTGTCTGTGACAAATAGCCTGGCAGCACTCTTCCCTGTGATCGCCGCCGAACTCCATCCGGACCTGAACAACGGGGTCACTGCAGATCAGATCATTGCTGGGTCGAGCAAGAAGTTCTGGTGGGTCTGCGATGAAGGTCTGGACCACGTCTGGCAGACGACCGCCGATAGTCGTACAAGGTTGGGCAGCGGGTGTCTGATGTGCGGCAACCAGCAGCTCTCTGTGACAAATAGCCTGGCAGCACTGTTCCCTGTGATCGCCGCCGAACTCCATCCGGACCTGAACAACGGGGTCACTGCACATCAGATCATTGCTGGGTCGAATAAGAAGTTCTGGTGGGCCTGTGCGGAGGGTCCGGACCACGTGTGGCAGACGACCGCCAGTAGTCGTACATGGTCGGGCACCGGATGTCCCAACTGCCACTCATTCGTAATTAGCTCGCTCCGCTCTTTCTTGGAATCGTTGCGACCGCACTTGCCGTCGATGACGAACGCTGAGCTTTTCACCCTGGTCGAGCAGCATGGTTTCCTGAGCACGGACTACGGAATCTTGGTCCGTGAACTTCTTGCAGGTCATCGATCACTCAACGAGGTCCTCGATGAGTTATCAACGTCCTTTCGGCCGCGCTCCATAGAAACCAATGAGAATCTCATCCCAGACAATGTGCGTGATCTCCCCGACAGTGTCGTGTGTGTGGACCTCGCTGCCCCCGACAACCCCGCAAAAGGTCTCAACCGGCCGGCAAAAGCCTCGCTGGTTCTCGCAGGCATCGCCGCCGTTGGGGCAGTCGGCGGCGATGCCGGGGCAGTCGAGTTCCTCCTCGCCTCCGCTGTCTCCAAACTCTGGTCCGCCGCTTACGCTGACGCTGAGTCGACAGACATCGAAACAAGTGTCCCCCAGGAGAACCACTACGCAGAGGAAGCCCGCCGACACTTCCGGGTCGAGTACGAAGAGGCTCGTGATCTCAAGATCCCCTCCGGTTACTCGTTCCGCCCGACCCCGGCTTCCGAGATGACCCTTCCGAATCTCATGCAGCGTCACGTGGCCGTGCAAGTCGTCCAGCGACGCAAGGTCGGCAATTGGTCCGGGGCGGGTGCCGGGAAGACGCTCTCTGGAGTCCTCGCATCCCGAGTGATCGGAGCGCGGCTCACGATCATTTGTTGCCCGAACTCTGTCGTGGGTCTCGGCGACGACGGACTGCCAGACGGGCGAGGATGGATTGGCACGATCACAAACGCTTTCCCCGACTCGCGTATCGCCTACAAGACCCTCGAGCCCACGTGGGAACCTGGCATGAGCCCCCGCTACTTGGTCGTCAACTACGAGACCCTCCAGCAAAAGGACTCTGGTGGCCGTCTCGAGGCACTTCTCGCCGGCAAAGACGTTGACATGGTCATCGTCGACGAGATCCAGCAGGTCAAGCGCCGAGACGAGTCCCTCTCGCAGAGGCGTCGGATCACCGCCCAGCTGATCGACACTGCCACGGCCAAGAACCCCGATCTCGCTGTGCTGGGAATGTCGGCGACCCCTGTCGTGAACAACCTGAAGGAAGGCCAAAGCCTCATTGAGCTCATCACGAACACCCCTCAGCTCCACCTCGACACACGCCCCACCATCGCTAACGCCATCGCTCTGCACCGCACCCTTGTCCGGCTCGGCACGAGGTGGATGCCCACCTACGACTCGAACATGGAAGAGCGTCCCGTGACCATCGACTGCACCGACGCCCTCGAGGAGATCGTCGAGGCAGCCAGGCGGGGAGGCCTCCTGGGGATCGAGCAGGTGCTCACAGAGATTCGGCTGCCTGCCATCTTGGGCGCTCTCATTGAGGGAGAGCCTGCCGTGATCTACACCCACTACGTGGACGGCATTGTGGACCGCCTCGTCGAGGCATGTACGGCGGTGGGTCGTAAGGTCGGCGTCTTCACGGGGGAAGACAAGGCGGGAATGGCGGCGTTCCTCGCCGGCGACATCGACACCCTGGTCGGCTCCTCGGCGCTCGGCACGGGGGTGGACGGCCTCCAGGGGGTGTGCTCCAATCTCGCGTTCAACGCCCTGCCCTGGACGGCCGCCGAAATGGATCAGATCAAAGGACGCCTCCTGCGTCAGGGTCAAAGCGCAACCAACGTGCGGCTTACGATCCCGATCACTCAGGCAACTCTGCCCGATGGGACGACGTGGTCGTGGTGTCAGGAGCGGCTAGCACGACTTCACTGGAAGCGATCTCTCGCAGATGCAGCAGTAGATGGGGTCATCCCTCTCGGGCGGCTCGAGAGCGAAAAGGCGCTCCTTCGGCGAGCCCTTGACGGGCTCGAGGCATGGAAGCAGCGGCTGGACGAGGCCGCATGAGGAAGTTGATGACCCCTCCGGGTTTACTGGATGCTGTACGCCACACGGAGTTGACGGGTCTAGTCCCATCGGGCCCGGCAAGGACGTAGCCGTGTCCAGTAACAGAGCATCGCCCGTGCCCCCCGATCAGTCGCTTCAGGCACGCTTTCCGCAGATTGCAGCACAACTTCACCCAAACCTGAACAACGGGGTAACGGCCGACGAGATTCACGCCAACTCGAAAAAGAAGTACTGGTGGATCCGCTATCGCGAGTTCGCGCCTCATTTCGTCTGGAAGGCGAGCGTTGTGAGCCGCACTCGTAAGGACGCACGTATGTCTCCCGAGTTCTTCCGTCCGTTACAACTCGGGGGAGCCGGCCGCCGGCGGTAGGAGATCCGTGGCGGGCAAGGTCGCCGTGCTCATCGTTCTGGTTCGACGGTTGGAGTCTTATGACGGCGCTTCCGTGCCGCAAGAGTGGCCGTCGCCGGGCAGACAAGGCACGCGACACGCTCAAATTGCCCTGGCTGCCTGGACCTTACAACCAAGGACTGCTAGCGGAATCGCTGAAGCTTTGGGGAATTTGTTCGTTGCGCCTACCATCGAAAGATGAAGCGCATGGGGAGGTCAGGCGGAGTTCGTCTGCGATGTGATGAGAAGGAACGAGATATGCGTTATATCGACGATATGCAGAACACACCGGCGGGTGATGCGCCTGCCGGTGAATCGCTGAGAGCAGGGATGACCCAATGAGCCGAACAGTCAATGCACCGACAGCCGGGGGATGGGAAGCGTGGGCCGGCTGGTGCACCCTCAACGGCGAGACGCCAATGCCGGGGACCGAGGAGGCCATATTCAACTGGTACGTCGACGCCCTTGACATGGACTGGGAGATCCCGGTCATGCGGGCTACGGCGTCGGCGGTGGTGGAGAGACACCTTGCGCACGGCTATGCAGATCCGACGACCCTGATTGCTGCTTCGCTCTTCGGGAAATCGACGAGCAACGAGCCGGTGATTCGGCGCCTGGGACTCTAGTGAGCGCTCGACTCGTAGTGCTAAGCCATGCCGAACTGGTCGGATGCCTATCGGCCACGCCGACCGAGATCCACGCGGTCTCTGGTGGCGAGGTTCTCACAGACCGCATCTACCGGGGTCCGAGGTTCAACCAGAAGGGCCCTTGTTCGGAGAAAATCTTCGGGCCGCTGGACGACTGCCGGTGTGTATGTGGGCGCTACCGGAACCCCAGTTCGGCGCATTTGAGCCCCATCCTCGACGCCATCTTCGGAGAACTCGGCCATGGCGAGCGTTGTGGCGAGTGTGGCGTTGTCGCTGGCGAAGGACCCGGAAGCAAGTGGAGGAGGGTCGGCCACATCGATCTCGCTATGCCAGTTGTCCACCCGTGGCTGCGATTTGGCGGGCGTTACTGGCTGGCCGACCTTGTCTCGCTCGCCCTCGGCGGCAAGGTGATCCGACGCCAAGATTGCGAAGCAGTCGTGACGGGAAAAGCTTTGTTGGTCACAGCTGTCGACCGGGAGGGCTTGGATCTGGCGTTGGCGGGCCAGCAGGAGTCGATCGATGAATATCTGTCCGAAGTCGCCGAGCGTGGGCGGCGGGCGGGATACGTGGCGGAAGAGGGCGAGAGGAAACCAACACTGCGCGAAGTGGCGAGAATCCGCGCCGGCGTATTGAAGGCGGTCGAAGTTGCCCGGTCTCTTCGGGTGGGCGATGTGATCCCTATGACCCCTGGGAAAGCGTGGCCATATGAGTTGCGTGTGTGGTTCGGGGACTACTTCACGGCCGGATATGGCGGAGCGGCTATCAAGGCTTTGCTCGAGACGGTGGACCACAGCGGAGGGGTCTGCGGCCTGGATCGGTTTCTGGATTCCTCGCCGGATGCGGAAAGGGTCTCGGAGGCGGAGATGGGTAGAGCTTCGCGTTTGCGGCGCCTCGCTGGTGCCCTGGCGTGCGGTGCGGATGGCGGTTGTGCATGGCAACCGGAGAAGTGGGTCCCTTCGGTTGTAGTTGTCGTTCCCCCTGTGTTGAGGGTGAGGTGGAACAGAGATGGCTGCGGGCTGGTCAGGACGCCGATCGAGTTCCACTACAGTCGTTTGGTCAACCGCAACAACCAGTTGCGGCGCTTGATCGAAACGGGTGCCCCCGAGCTGATTTTGTCGAATGAGGCCGCTTTAGTTCAGAGGTCAGTCGACCAACTGATCCTCAATGGGCGAACCTCAGAGCCAAGTTGCGGTCCCGATGGTCGGCCCCTTGGCGCTCTGTCTGAAGTTTTCACCGTTCCCGCCGTCTACGCCCGATCCCCGGAGCGGTGGGCTGCTCTGTGGCGAGACGGCGTCTTGAGCGAGCGGTTAACTCAGTAGCCTCCATACAGCAGGGCTAGACAGCTAAGGTTCCGCTGGCGTAGTGGAGTTGGGCGTAGCGTTTCGAACGGCCAGCTCTCACTGTGAGTGGTCACTCCAAATTGGATGCGATCTCGTACTCCAACTCGGATGCGACTCGGCACGTAGCGTAGTAGTGGGCGCATGGACCCGCAGCGAGCTGGAGGAAGCCTTCCGCCACTACGAGGTCACGGCTCAGGCGGCAGCCTCCAGCAAGGACTGGAACGCATGGGTTGAGCTGTTCACCGAAGACGCTGAATACGTCGAGCACCTGTTCGGGACCATGCGCGGCCGAGAGGCCATCCGGGAGTGGATCACGAGAACCATGGCCAGCCCTCCCGGCAGCGAGATGGACGCCTTCCCGGTTGGCTGGTCGGTGTTCGACGAGGACCGCGGATGGGTGGTGTGCCAGATATGGAACCGCATGGAAGACCCCGGAGATGGAAGCGTCCACCAGGCGTACAACTTCACCTTGCTCAAGTACGCGGGGAACGGTCTCTGGTCCTATGAGGAGGACATCTACAATCCCGCCCACTTCGTCGGGATGATCGAGGCCTGGCAGAGCGCCAAGGACGCTGTGAGTAGCTAACCGACCAATGGCCAGTGCGGCACGTAGAGCGTCGCGCCGGGAGAGTCAGAAGTCGCGTCGGCAGTCCACTAGTCGGTGGGCAACCCCTTAGAGCGGAGCCATGCCGTCGTTCTCCTCTGTGAAGCCCGCGACAGCCACGCGTCCTGGATGACCTCCGCCAGCTCGTCGCGGCTTATCTCTCCGAGCCGGCTGACACGCAAGAGTACCGACGAGTGGCCGTCGAAGTGCGGTGTGGTGAAGAACGGCGAGGATGGGTCCTGGACCAGGGCCTCCTTGTCGACCTCGGTCGGGACCCAGAAGATGATGACGTCGTCGTAACGCTCACCGGTCTGCGGATCGAATGCGTCTGGGCGTCGGTTTCGGAAGTAGACGAAGGACTTCCCACCGATCTGGTAGACGGCGTTACCGGATGGTCCGTGAGTCACAGTGACGTGGGGCATGGCCCCGGCAAGGTCATGGACGTCGTCGAGACGTGCGCGCCTTTCAAATCTCTTGGTCATCTCACCAGCCCACGCTGCACTCAATCACCTCGCGAATCATGTCGAACGACTCCCCTAGGATCGGATTATGAAAGTCGACGGTTACGACAGCCTGATCTTTTACGTCGCGAGCCTCGGCGACGCGAAGGGTTTCTACGTCGACATCCTTGGGCTGCCGGTTCTATTCGAGGACGAAATCATCGTGGTGGTGGGTGGATCCTCGGGTCGAGTGGTCTTACACCGAAACGACCGTGGCCATGATGAGCGAGGCATCTTCCCAGCGGGCGCTACGGCTGGGGCAGCATCTGTGCGATTTAGCGTTCAAGACCCGGACGCATGGGAAGAAGAGGCAAGACGGCTTGGAGTTCCAGTCCTCTGGCCCACCCAAGATGCGACATGGGGGAGATTCGTCGTTCTGGGTGACCCTGACGGCCGTCCGATCGCACTTGCGAAGATGAAGACCCCCTGAGTGCCTGTTCATTGACCGGAGTCACTTCCCAAGCTGGTCGATCGCGGCCCGTGCTTCGTCGAGCGTGGCTCCGTTGAGGGCCCGGTATCGCTTGATCGCCTCCATGGTCTTCCCGGCCCGAACGAGCCCGACGATCTCTTCCGGTACTCCCCCCGGCTGGGCCTCGGCAAGCGTCGTCGGTCTGACTCGGGTGGGATCGTCGATGGAGACCATGTCCTGCCCGTGCGACTTGTGATGGAAGAGCCCCTGGCCTTCGCCGCCACCGACAGGCCCGTCGAGCTCGATCGTCACATAGTCGCCCAGCGCGCTTAGACCAACGACGACCCCAGGCACCCACTGCTCGGCCCCGAAAAGGACTCCGCCAACCGTCTTGCCTTCGAGGTTGACTGATACGTGAAGCCCCACATGGTGTCCGAGCTGGCCTATGGACATTCCTTCAGAAGGCTGTTGTGCGTCCATGCCGTCTCCTCTTCAGGGATCGCTCCCACGACCGAATCTCGGCGGGCCAATCTAACTTCGGTGGGGTGCGAGCCCAGAGCGGATGCCCGGCAGGAAGGGCTTACATCCGGTGGAAGCCGCGTTACGTTCCTCGGAGTGGCGGCTCCGAACCCTGACTACGACACCGATTCAGAGCGGTCGCGCTCTTTTCAGACCTACTGGCAGGAGGATGTGCACGGGCCGGTGTCCGATCGACAGGTCTCGGAAAGGGTTGAGCTAGTGCTCGATGTCGGTTGCGGTACCGGCAGGCTCGCAGCCGCCGTTCGAAGGCGTCTGAACTGGGTCGGTGTCGAGGAGTCGCCTCGACAGCTCGCCGACTGTGCACACGGCCCGGTCATTCGAGCAGGTGCCGCTCGGCTACCGGCAGCGTTGGCGCGGTCACGTGCATTGGATGCTCTACCACCTCGACGAACCTCGAGATGCGATCACCGAGGCGAAGCGCGTCCTGCGACCGGCGTTCTCCTCGCTGTTAGCGCGCGCAGCCGAACGAACGACCCAGAGCTCGTGCCGCACGGATATCCGAGAACCATTAGAAGCGAGGTTCTCGAGCTGGCAGTACGCGGCTCGATACGAACGAATGCGGACGGGCGACTTTAGGATTCAGTGATGGCCCGACCACCTGTCCATGACGAACCGCTCGATGAAGAGGACGAAACCGTTCCGTCGTTGCCCTGGCAGATACCCGAGATCGTCAGTGTGGTCGCCTTGGCCAGTGTCGGCGTACTTGCCTTGGGAGGCCTAGTCACGGGAATCGCGCGTGTCGTCACCGAGACGGCTTCCATCTTCCCGCCGGGCCTCGGGTCCCAAGAAATTTGGAACGCGATTCAACTCGGCTCCCTGTGGGCCACTCCCTTCATCGCGGTGATCATTTTGGGAGCGCTCGGACTCTGTTGGTGGCAGGTTCAGGTCTGGGCACAGGTCGTAGACGTACCGGAAGATGAAGGCGACCTCTCCGACGCTCTAGGTCGCGTGCGGCGTGCCAGCCTGATTGCTCGTTGGGCGATGGTGGTCCTAGCTCTCACGGCAGCCGGAGCGATGGCGGGGTTCGTCGCCGACGTCGGCCTAAACGCTAGCGGGCCGAGCTGGCCAATCGATGTCGATGAAGGTGCCAGTCTGTTCGCCGTCCTGTTGTTGCTCAGCGCCGCAGTCCTTGTAGGTCGGCAGGTCCTCGTCCGGAATGGGCTATCGATCCTCGGGGTCGAGGAGTCGACAGATGCGACCACCAGGTGAGAACTCCGTACGTCGGACGCCGATGATCGAACTCAACTAGGTAGCGCGCAATTCTCCACGCGTCCCTACGCGCGCCTCATCAGGACGCCGGTACTGGCGCCACGTGGGGTCGACGAGTTGATCCAGGTTCCATGCACCGACCTCGCCAGTTGCGAGTTCGAAGGTCAGGGTCACGTCGATACGCACCCGCTCGGGGGTGTCCACATGGAAGCGCACACGGTCTTTGAGCCTGGCGTCTGGTGGGATCTCCAGGTAGCCGAAGCGGTCGTCGCGTCCGAGAATGCCGTCTGAAATGCGGGACAGGTCGAGGTGATGGATCTTCCACGACGACGTGTCGCCCCACGCACAACCGGCCACGAACCCGTGAGTCCCCCTGGGGGAGCTGTCGGTGGCGTCGGACCACAGCGGGTTGCCGGGTAGCACTGACCCGTCATGAACATCCCACCAGTCGGGCACGAAGTACTCGACCGGCGCATACCCGAATCCCCAGCGCCCCACGGCGCTGTCCGTCGTGCCCCCCGACTCGCGGGCCACGACGTCACCGCTCTCGAGATCGAGCACCGTGATGCCGGAGTCAAGCGTCGAGATGAGTGCGTAGTCGTGCCAGCCGTCCTTGTTGAGCTGCCGGAAAGGCTCGAAGACCAGGCGCACCGAGGCGTTGCGGAGATAGGTGGCCACCTTTGTACGGTTGCCGTCCTCGGCCAGCCATATCGTGGCCCGACCCTCGCGCGGCGCCTCTGAACCCCCCCGGCGCCGGCGGCCGGACACCCCACATCGAGGACGGGAGTTGGCCCTCGCACCGGTGCCGATCACGTAGCGGTCCCGGATCGACGACGGCTCCGGCACCCGCCATGGCGTCCGCGCTCTGGTCGCAGTTCTCATTCCACAAGCCTGCACCTGCCCGTGGCCTGCGTCCAGAGGCTTGTTGTCCTACGGCCAACCCAGCTCAGCTCTTCGCCGCCGGCCTTCCGCAATAGGGCGTTCGAGGCAGCGCTCCCAAAGCAGGGGGAGGTGCGGTCGAGAGGCGGGAAAGGTTGAGCGCTACCACAGAGACTCTGGAAAGGGGTAGCTGGCAACCACCCAAATGGTCCCGCCGCTCGTCGCCATCGTCGAGCACCTCGGACAACCCCACGAGAGCAGTTGCTGTCTTGGTGGTCGACGACAACGAATCCATCCGGTCCTCTTTGACCGACATCCTCCGCACCGTGGGGTACACCACGATCCAAGCCGCCGATGGCGAGGACGCCATGAGGCTGCTCACGACAATGCGCTTCGACGTAATGGTGCTCGATCTCAGGATGCCCCGAATCGATGGTGTGTCTCTACTGGCGGCGCTCTCGAAACCGCCTCCCGTCGTGGTCGTGTCCGCGTACGAAATGGAGGACGAGGCCCGTCGACGTGTCGGAGGAAAGATCTTCAGTTACCTGTCAAAGCCCATTTCTCCGCAACATTTCCTCGATGTCGTCGCTGTTGCCACCCGAATCGAGCGACGTTCGTAGTTGTCAGCCGAACTCCATCCTGGGCCCCGACGCGGGAGTAGCACGGCGGATCGACAGGTAAGTCAGGATTTTGAAGGGCGGCGTGTCCCCAAAACAGCAGCGTTGACGGTGCCATCGATGACTGATTGAGCCACGTTGGTCAGGAGAAGGTTGTGGCCGCGTGCGTAGCCGCGCATACGGTTGAAGGCTTCGGTCATGTCGATGCCAGCTCGCTCGAAGATCACGCCCTTGGCCTGTTCGATGAGGACGCGGCTCGTCAACGCGCGCGACAACTGCTCGTTGATGACCAGGGCTTCGACGGAAGAGCGATGATGAAGGACGCTGATCGCAGCCAAGTCCGCAAAGGCCCGTGCCACCAGAAGATCGGCCTCGGCCACCGGAAGCTTTTCCGCCTTGAATAGGTTCAGCGCGCCAACGGTATGTTCCCGCAGCCGCAGTGGGATGGCCAGAGCCGAGAGGAATCCCGCCTCGACCGCGACGACGGCGAACCGTTGCCAGCGCGTCGTCTGAGTGGTCAGGTCCTCGCAAGAGACTTGCTCGCCCGACCGGTACGCGTCAAGACACGGTCCCTCCTGGGCCTGCAACTCGAAGGTCTCTACGACTCGCATGGCGTCGCTGGACGACGCTATGAGTCGGAGCTCGCCACCGGGCCCTGCGAGCATGACGCCGGCCGCCGAGACGTCGAGGAGATTCACACAGCGTTCGGCTAAGCCGGTGAGCAGGTCGACGACGTCGAAGTCCTCGACCAAAGTGTCGGCCATATCGACGAGGCTGCGTATCAATTCGTACTCGCGGCTCACGTCACATCACCTCCCAAGCTCCCAGAACCACTGATACCGGAATTGCGAGAGATCATCCAAGCCTCAGCTTCCTGTCGACGACGTCCTCTGCCACGTCGCGCAACGAGCGTTCGCGACTGAAGGCGTAGGCCCGGAGTCGAATCATTGCTTCGGTCACGCTGACGCCGAGCTGGACCGACACCGCGCCGGCCGCATTGTGCACAACGAAGTGGAAGTCAGCGCCCACTTCCAGCTCCGCAGCTAGGGTCCCCGGTGGCGCATCGGCCTGGATGTCCAGTACCGAGTGAGCGACGACGGAGCACAACGCCAGGGCATCGGCATGTTGCTTCTCGGCCAGCGGGCCGGGTCGATCCTGGTAGAAGTCGAGGACGCCGATGCGCGCCGCGCCAACCCGCAGTGGGAAGGCGAAGATCGCACGAGCGCCGGCGTCCAGTGCCTTTGGTGTGAACGCCAACCATCTGGCACCGACCGGATCGGCCAAGTTGGGCTCGCTTACCACCTGGTCCTGCCTATAGGCATCTACACACGGGCCTTCACCCAAGGTGTACTGCAGCTCCTCGATCGCTGCGCTGACCGCGTTCGTCGTGCACAGCGACCCGAGGGGCAGTTCACGGCCCATGAGCATGATGCCGGCACCGGAAGCGCCGACCACCTCTTGGCTCACCTGGCACAACCTCGGCGGACGCCAAGCATCGCCTTGAGCCTCGATCCTGGACAAGATGCTCTGCAGCCGGTCATCTTCCACTCGGTTATCTCAGCATTCGGGTCGTTACCGAGTGTTTCTCCATCTAGACCGAGCCTACCCCTGGCAGGAGTCCTTACTCGACCCTTGCTGATACAACGTCCGCAGATCCGCGGTCAATGGCTGCGGCGACTTAGCTCACGAGCGACCTCATCGATGAGGTATTGAGGTTCGATGGGCTTGTGGGCGTCTAGAAGGACCCTCTCACTGACCGCCCTGGGTGAGTGAGGGCGGGAGTTGTTTGAGCCGACGAGGATCACGGGTGGACGATCCTCCAGCTCCATCAGAATTGCGGCGCCGTCGAGACGGGATGCATCGACGTCGAGCACCAAGACGCCGACTCGGTGGCCTCTGAGCAAGGCTCGTGCCGCTTCGCCATCTCCAGTCGCGATGACGCTGAAGCCTGACAAGCGCAGCAGGTCGGCTCGAGAGTGCCTCACGGGGAGTTCGCCGCCCACGACGAGGACGTCCAGTGGCTCAGCGCGCCACGTGTCCGACGACAAGGGATGTTCCATCCGCTACCCCGCATTCGATACGACCAGGGCGCGGAGCTAAGCGGGATCAAGGCCCCCGGCAGACTCTGCCAGGACCGTCCTCAGTCATCCAAAGGTCTAACACCCTTTTGGTCTTGGTCAGATGACAGGAGGCAAAAAGCCCGCAGCCAGGACAACGTTGGGTGCCCGTTGATATGCAGCGACGTTCATCCCGCTCCAGCCGCGGCGATCCGAGCCGTGGCCGCCACGTAGGTCGGGTCCTCGCCCGACCTAAATACGGACGGACGACCGTCGCGCTCGAAGAGGATCGCGATACGGGACGAAACTGCGCTCGCCCGCACGAGGGCGAAGATCTCGTACCACTCGAGGTGCTCGAGGGTTCGCCCGACCCCTTCCTCGACAGCCGCCACTGCCTCCTCCCTGGTGCCGAATCCCGCAACGGCAGTCCCCGTGAGGTCGGTTTGCAGCTGCTCCAGGGCAAGGAACCAGGCGAGGTCCATCTCCACAGGACCGGCAGAAGTCATGTCCCAATCGAGGACGGCCTTCGGAGCGAGTGTGTCGGGGTCGAAGACGACGTTGCCGAGTCGGGCGTCCCCCCAGAGGAGGCCGACTGGGGGCTCGTCGGTGGGGCGATTGGCGCGGCACCAGTCGAGCGCGTCGACGAGCCCCGCCGGCGGCGCGCCGTCGGTGGCCCAATTCAGATAGCCCGCCCAGAAGTCGAACTCGGCGTCGAGTCCGGTCCGCAGCCCGAGTCCTTCAACAGGAACGCCATGGATGACCGCCAGCGTGTCGACCAAAGAGCGCCACACCCGGTGCTGTGCGTCTTTGGGGAGGGACTGGAGCCAGGGGTCTGCCACCGTGAACTCGGACGGTATCGGTCCCGCGACGAACGGCATTGTGAGGAACGGAGCATCGAAGAAGGAAGCGTTCGCCTCGTACTCCACAGGCGACGCGACGGGGATGCCCGCCGATGCGACGGCGTGCTGGACGGCGGACTGCTGTGCGAGGTCGTAGACGGGGAAGATCCCGTCGCCCATGGGTGGCAGACGGATGACGAGCCTGCCTTCGACGATCACCGTCTCGCACGACCAGCCTGGCGCAGGCCGAGTGATCTCGCCGACCGGCCGCCCGAGCCATCGCTCGAGCCCGGTTCGAAGGGCCCTGAGATCCCGCTCGGCGGCCAGGGTCACAGGAAGGACGCCTCCTCTGTGAGGCCGATGTCCGGGTGTGGACCGGCGAAGATGCTCTGGAGGTTTCCGAACCCGGTGCCGCCGCCGACAGGGTCGTCCACCCGCACGAGGTTGTCACGCATCTGGTGGAGGCGTCGTGCCGTGACCGGATCGGTGCAGTCGACCACGTGCTCGCCGTCGGTGTGGACGTCTCCGCGCCACTCGCCGTGCCAGTGGCCGTCGAAGCCGAAGTAGAGGCCCGTACCGAGGTGGAATCCCGTGTCGCTGATGGCGCCCAGGGTCAACGGACGAGCCGCACCGTCGGCCATTGTGCAATCGAACGTGGCTCGCACGAGGCGCCGGTTGTCGTCGCGAACGTCGGCGTGCGGCACAAGCGCAGCGAACGGTTCCCGGCGGCCGTCCGGGTGCTCCACACCACCCTGAAGCTCGAGCCGCTGCCAACCTCCGATGGCGTGACGTTGGTAGTAGACGTGGATCCCGTACCGGCTCCCGTCTGAACGCTCGCACAGCAACGGCGACCACAGGATGGTGGTCGACACACCGGGCGGCCTCGGTGCAGCGTCAACGTCCGCGACGGGCGCACCAACCATGTACCGCACTCCCCACGAGTGGTCTCGAGTCGAAACCGAGACGGCTTCGTCGAGGATCTGACGGTCCCCGTCGATTTCGACCCAACCGCTCGCCGTGCCGATCTGGTGGTAACGCACGATGTCGGCATCTATCCGGGCACCGTCCCGGCTCCTGTGGCGCTCAGGTTGCTCCAAGGCGGCCGGGAGCGCGCCGTTGAATGTCCAATCGAAGCTGATCGGCAGAACCTCGTTAGGCGAGAGGCTGAAGCGAACGGTCCTGAGGGGCTCGAGCACGTCGTAGCGAATCGGCCCGACCTCCAGCCGATCGTTGTCGGGGAAGAGCCGGCGGCTGGCCCGAACCGTCCACTGCTCGCGGCCGCGGCTGACTCCGGCGTACGCGTCGAGCACGTTGCGGTTGGGATACTTGCCCATGCCGAACGCGAGCTGCCACGCGCCGTCTCGTGGCGCCGCCATGGCGCAGACCTTTTCCGTCCAGGAACGGTCAGATTGGGCGACCGCAGCGAACGTGTCCGTGATCTGGTGGTGGAATGTCTCGTCTGCCGCGACCAGCGGCCCGAGCTCGCTCACGGGCATCCTCTCTCGACGGGCCTGAAGATGACGCGGACGCTAGTTGAGGAGCCAGACGTCCTCGCTCAAGAGCTGGCCGCTATCGCCGGGGACGTCATGGTTGCATCCTGATCTTCCCAATAGTCTGGGAGATGTGTCCGGAAATCGACTCACAGGGCCAGGGCCGAGCGTCGGCCGGCACGCTGGGGGGTCCTGATTCCCGTGCGCTTCGACATCGATCCCCGGCGTTCGCAGGTGTGGATCGAAGCGCGCTCGAGCCTGCACCCGATCCACTCGGAGACCAGGGGTCTCGAAGGGTTCATCGACGCGGAGGTCCTAGGGGGCGGGAAGCTCAATCTGACCGTTCCCCCGAAAGCACACCTCGAGTTGCCAGTAACGGAGCTCGCCTCGGGTAACCCGCTCCTCGACAGGGAGATGAAGCGCCGGATCGACGCTCGGCGCTTCCCGTTGATCACCGGCGACCTGCAGGAAATCCGGGAGAGCGGCCGAGACGGCCGCTACGAAGTAGAGGGAGACGTGACTTTCAGGGGTGTGACCAAGCGAGTGTCGGACGAGGTCTCATTGTCGGTGGATGACGATGGCACCCTGCTCTTCGAGGGAGAGCATGTCTTCGACATCCGGGACTTCCGGATGGAGCCCCCGAAGGTCTTGATGCTGAAGGTGAATCCGGATGTGACCGTCCGAGTCCGAATCGTCGCAGAGGGACGCTGATGCACGGGCTCGGGCAGTGGTTGTGACCAGCGGCCTGATCTCATGAGGTTCGTCGACGAGTATCGGGACCCTTCCGCGGCGCGTGCCGCAGTTGCGCGGATCGCCGAGCTCGCCGCCGATGACCGCTACAAGTTCATGGAGGTATGCGGAGGGCACACTCACACCATCTACAGGCACGGCATCGAGCAGGTCCTGCCCGAGTCCGTCGAGCTGGTCCATGGTCCCGGGTGTCCCGTGTGCGTCATCCCGATGGGCCGCATCGACGACGCCATCGCCGTTGCCGAAGAGCCAGGTGTGATCTTCACGTCGTTCGGCGACATGATGCGCGTTCCCGGATCGCGCGGAAATCTGCTGTCGGCCAAGGCAGCAGGTGCCGATGTCCGCTTCGTCTACTCGCCGCTCGACGCCCTGCGCATTGCCGTCGAGAACCCGGATCGAGAGGTCGTCTTCTTCGCAGTGGGGTTCGAGACGACGGCACCATCGACAGCCCTGACGTTGCTTCGTGCCAGGAAAGAGGAGATCGCGAACTTCAGCGTCTTCTCCAACCACGTTACGATCATTCCTCCGATAAAGGCCATCTTGGAGTCGCCAGACCTTCGGCTCGACGGCTTCTTGGGACCCGGGCACGTCTCGACCGTGGTAGGTCAGCGACCCTACCGGTTCGTTCCGGACGTCTACGGCAAACCGCTCGTGACGGCCGGTTTCGAGCCGCTCGACGTCTTGCAGGCGATTGTCATGTTGCTATTGCAGATCCGTGAAGGGCGCTGTTGTGTTGAGAACCAGTACACGCGATGCGTGAAGGAGGAGGGCAACCCGCGGGCCCTCGCCGTCCTCGCTGAAGTGTTCGAGTTGAGGCCTCACTTCGAGTGGCGGGGTCTCGGCTTCATCTCCCAGAGTGCCCTCAAGCTGAAGCCCGAGTTCTCGGCCTGGGACGCAGAATTACGCCACGCCGTGCCGGGGGTAAGGGTCGCCGACCCGAAGGCGTGTCAATGCGGAGAGGTGCTCAAGGGAGTGATCAAGCCGTGGGAATGCAAGGTCTTCGGCACCGCCTGCACTCCGGAGACCCCGATCGGCACGTGCATGGTGTCGTCGGAAGGAGCTTGCGCTGCTTACTACAACTTCGGCCGTCTTCACCGCGACGTCGCGGTCAGCGTAGGTAAGAGGACTTGACGAGGGGAACGAGACGAGGTCTTCGTGTCGTTCAAATAGCAGAGGACATGGCAGCGATAGCTGCTTGACCGACACTGATGCCGCCGTCGTTCGGCGGCACCTCCCGATGCACCAGGACACGCAACCCGGTGGCGGCAATCGCGTCCTCCACAATCTCGGTCAGCCGGACATTCTGGAACACGCCTCCGCTCAGGGCCACCGTGTCGACACCGCGATCCTCCGCGATTCGGGCGGCGAGCTTGGCTGTAGCGGTCCCGAGACCTTGGTGAAACCCGGCAGCGATCGTCGTCGAGTCGATGCCCCTGTCGATCTCGTCGATCACGGAGGCAACGAGTGGCGCGGGATCGAGGACGAACGCTCCGTCGGTCTCGAGAATCGCGACCGGATATGCCGGGGCGTCTGAACGATCGACGGCCGTTGCGAATGCTTCGAGCTCGATTGCCGCTTGGCCCTCGTAAGTGACGCGGGGGCGGATTCCGAGCAGGGCGGCCACGGCGTCGAACAAGCGCCCCACGCTCGTCGTCTGGGTCGGCGCCCCACGCTCGAGAATCGCGAGCACCTGGTCGGCACGGGGATCGAGCAAGTCACCCACCCTCTCTGCTGTCGGGCGGTCGACGGCGGCCCTGGCCCACGTGACCGCCATGCGCCAGGGCTCTCTGATTGCAGCCGTCCCGCCAGGCAATCCCACCGGCGCGAGGTGACCCACACGCTCGAATGCCCGGAGGTCTGCGAGGAGGAATTCGCCTCCCCAGAGCGAACCGTCGGTCCCCAGGCCTAGGCCGTCGAAGGCGATGCCGAGCACCAAGTCGGAGCAGCCGTGCTCGACAAGGCATGAGGCTACGTGGGCGTGGTGGTGCTGAACGGCGACTGTCTCGAGGTCCGTTTCGAGCGCGTACTTCGTCGACAGGTACTCCGGGTGAAGATCGTGTGCGACGAGCTCCGGCTTGACGCCGTAGAGGTGGCAGAGGTGATCGGTGGCCTGAAGGAACGAGGTGTACCCGGCCAGTTGCTCGAGGTCGCCTATGTGGTGGCTTGGAACGAGCATCGAGCCCTTGGCCAGCGCGATCGTGTTCTTGAGCTCGGCTCCTACGGCAAGCACTTGTCGGCGGGCTGGGACCGGTAGCCGCAGTGGCTCGGGTGCGTAGCCCCGGGAGCGTCGCAAGACTTGCGTCCTGCGTTCGGTGGATCTCACCACGGAGTCGTCGCAGCGGACGTGGATGGGCCGGTCGTGTAGGAGAAACGCGTCGACCAAAGACCCGAGTCGGTCGACTGCGTCTTCGTCTTCGTGGGCGATCGGGTCGTCGGACAGGTTGCCGCTCGTCATCACTAGCGGCCGGTCGCAACCACTTAGCAAGAGGTGATGCAGGGGGCTGTAGGCCAGCATGACACCAAGCTCCGGCAGACCAGGCGCTACGGCGTCGGCCACGGCGGTCCCAGCTCGGCGACGTGCGAGGACGATGGGCCGCCGGGGCGACTCGAGCAGACGGACAGCCGGCGAATCCAGATGACAGAGGTCCCCGGCAACCTCGACGTCTGCGACCATCACGGCAAACGGCTTGTCGTCGCGGGCCTTTCTCGTCCGAAGAGTGTTCACGGCCCGGGCATCGGTGGCATCGCACGCGAGGTGAAAACCACCGAGGCCCTTGACGGCCACCACGTTCCCCGAGCAAAGATGCTCGACCGCCGCTTCGAGTGCCTCCTGCGACTCTTGCAGGATCGCGCCCTTCGCGTCCGTAAAGTGCAACCGAGGGCCGCATGCCGGGCAAGCGTTGGGCTGAGCGTGAAAGCGGCGCGCAGTTGGGTCCTCGTACTCCGAGCGACAGAGGTCGCACATGTCGAACGACGCCATGGTCGTGGCAGGGCGGTCGTAGGGCACGGAGACGACGATCGTGTAGCGCGGCCCGCAGTTCGTGCAGTTCGTGAAGGGATACCTGTAACGGCGGTCCGAGAGGTCTTCCACCTCCAAAAGGCACTCCGTGCAGGTTGCACTGTCGATGCTCACCGGGACCGACGGCTCCTCACGCGCCCTGCTTTCAACGATTGAGAACCCACCTGTCGTAGCGAGCGATGGAATCGCCAGTGTCTCCACCGTCTCTACTCGAGCAAGGGGAGGCGCACACTCGACGAGCACGCGACAGAGCTCTGAAAGCGCAGTTTCTGGTCCCTCCACTTCGATTAGGACACCCTCGGAGTCGTTGCGGACGAACCCGGAGAGTCCCAACGCGACTGCGTGGCGGTAAACGAAGGGCCGGAACCCCACACCTTGGACAGTGCCCCGTACCCGTACCCGTGATCGCCCCGTTCGGGCTTCCATCCGGCTCATGTCGTCTCAGCAGATTCGCGGCAGGGGATCGCCGACGAGCATGTCGACGATGCGCGTCCCTCCAAAGGTGGTGCGCAGGACCACGATCCCGGGAGGATCCGCTTGGATCTCCCCGATCTCAGCCGCATCGCGCCCCAACGGATGGCCGCGCAGGGCTTCTATCGCTGCGGAGACCTCCCCGGGGGCAACGACCGCGACAAGCTTTCCCTCGTTGGCCACGTACAACGGGTCGATGCCGAGAAGGTCGCACGCACCCATGACGGTTGGCTCGACCGGCAGAGCCGGTTCGTCGAGCACCACCGTGACGTCGGCGTCACGAGCCAGCTCGTTGCACACGGTGCCCAGTCCGCCACGCGTTGGGTCTCGCATCCACCGAGTGGACGGCGCAGCATCGAGCAGGGCTTCCACGAGACCACCGAGCGGCGCCGTGTCCGAGGACAGGTCAGCTTCGAGCGCGAGGTCGCCCCGAGCCAGCATGACCGCCATTCCGTGAGCGCCGATGTTGCCCGAAACCACTACGCGGTCACCGGGCCGGACCCGCTCGGCCCCGAGCTCCCTACCGGTGGGTACCACTCCGACACCGGCCGTCGTGATGTAAAGCCCGTCGGCCGCCCCTCTGTCCACCACCTTGGTGTCGCCGGAGACGATCGCGACACCCGCAAAAGCAGCGGCCTCGGCCATGTCGGCGACCAAGGCGCGCAATTCCTCGATCGCAAAGCCCTCCTCGATTACGAAGGCGGCGGTTATCCATTCGGGTTTGGCGCCCATCACCGCCAAATCGTTGACTGTGCCGTGCACCGCCAAATGTCCTATGGACCCACCCGGAAAACGAAGGGGCTTCACGACGAAAGAATCGGTGGTGAACGCGATGCGCTCGCCGGAAGGAAGCTCGATGAGGGCGGCGTCGGTCAGCGGGCTGTCTCCGGTTCGGCCGAACGCTTCCAAGAAGACGGCGTCTACAAGGGCCGCCGAGGCCTTCCCTCCTGCGCCATGGGCTGAGGTAACCACCTCGTCGCGAAGGCGCGGACGTCGCCGCCGGAACGTCTCGATGCGCTCGAGGACCGCTCGCTCTCGCCCGATGGTGGTGGCGGTGTCGGGGGCGGAGTGGGCGTCGAGCTCGCTTGCGCGCGCCTGCTGGTCTGTCACAGCGCGCTTTCCAAAGCGTCGAGACGGCTTTGGACTTCTGTCCAGAGGGCGAAGGCAAGCGCGCCCTGGGTCTCCTGAATGCGGTGGACGCTGTCGGACCGGACCACGAACAGATGGTCGACGACACCGCACGCAGCCATCGTTCCGCCCTCGTATCCCGCGAACCCGACGGTGAGAAGTCCGTCCATCTTGGACTGGGAGAACGCCCGCATGAGGTTTTCCGAGTCACCGCTGGTGGAAAAGCCGACGAACATGTCGTCCGCTCGCCCGTACGCGATGATCTGTCTGGAGAACACGAGGTCGAATCCGACGTCGTTTCCCAACGCAGTGAGGATCGCCTCGTCGGCGACGAGTGATCGAGCGGCAAGCGCCCGGCCCGTCGGCGGATGAGCGAAGAGCGAGGCGAGCGACGCCGCATCGGTTGAGCTGCCCCCGTTGCCGGCGCATAGCATCCGGCCGCCACTCGCAAAGCGTGTGGCCATCGAATCGGCTGTGTCTTCGATCTCCTTCGAGCATTGCTCCACCGTCACCGCACGCAAGCTTGCACTGGCGCCGGACTTGGCCGAAGCCGAAATGGCGAGGTCAGCCAGGAGAGAGGCGACGTCGTGCTCGTCCCCCTCGATGAACGGGTAGAGGAACCCAGTTGCCTCAGGGGTCATCCCGGGGTCTCCTCGACGCGAGCAATGGCAGCGCCGGCATGGACGAGGATCAGGCCACCGGGACTCGGCGGGTCGATCAGTGTGGTGTCGACGCTCTCGATTCCTCCGGCGGTCCGCACGTTGGCCCTGTTACCGGGCAGGACATCGACGACCTCGGCGACACGACCCTCGTCCGAGCAGGTGACACACACTTCTTCGAGGCACTGAGCGGGTTCGGCAAGGAGCAACCCTGGGTGCTCGAAGCAAACGTGCACCAGTTCCCACAACAGGTGGTACGCGAGCACGAGGCCACCTCCGTAGGCAGCCCCGATCTCTTCTTGACCGAGCCACAGCACGTGGTCCGCCGCACCTGGCTCCGGGCGTTCTCGCCCGCATCCGATCCACAAGGTGAGAAGTCCCCAGGCTCGGGCATGGCGCATCGTGGTCGCCACGGACCGCTCGCCAGCCCCGGCGACCGCCAGAAGGATGTCGCTTGGACTCGAAACGACCCTGAGGGCGCCCAATGGATCCAAGTCGTCGACATGGGCTGCCGGAAGCGATCGCTTGCCGACGACGACAGGATGTACGAACTCGACGGCCACGTGGCGTGCGTGGAACGGCCACTGCGGTGCAACGCACCACATCGTCGCCCCGGAGGCGAAGCGGCGTGCCACCGCGAGGGATGCGAGAGCGAGATCTCGGCCGACAGCCTCTTCGCACCCTCTGTCGCTGCCCAATCCGACCCCTCCCGATCAGGGAATGTCCCCGATGTTACGCCTGAGCCCGCGAAGGCCTTCCTGCCTAGTAGCTAAGTGAGGGGTACCAGGCACCCCGGCCATTGGGCGTGAGGTCGAGAAGTTGCCAAACGGGGCTGAGCAAGTCGATTCCCCTTTCGCGTCGGCCGTCGGCGATTTGGGCGCCCTTCGAGTAGAAGGGGCGCACGGTACCGTCGTCGCCCCGGGTGAACACCGAGATCCACTCGGTTTGGGCGCCGTCGGCTTCCTCGCTGCCGAGGTCGTACTTGAACTTGCTGTTGCCGGCAGTGAGCAAACGCAGATTGCTCCACCCTCGCGATGCAGCGTGCGCTCGAAGGGCGGGCGGGTCGGCCGCAGCGACCACGGCGAAGTCGGCATTCTGCCCGACGTGCGGAGCCACTGCGTTGTATCCGTCGATCCACATCGTGCACAGGGGGCAGGGCTCGGTCTGAGCCTTGCCGTACATGAAGTGGTACAGGATGAGAGCCCGATCGGGTGAGCTGAACAGCGCCGACAGGCGAACAGGCTCGTCCTTGGCAACATCAAACAACTCGTAGTCCTCGACAACGGTGTCGTCGAGAAGTTGCCGTCGGAGGGAAGCGACACGTTCGACGTGATCGATCAGGTCCAACTCGGCGATCCTGAGCTCCTCGCGCTGACGCCGATACTCGTCGGACTCCTCGAGTCGAGTGAAATCCATGGATCTGCTCCTGACCATCTGTTGGGTTTCTCAGTTCCGACTGCGGGCACAAGGAGACGGCGACCTCGATGCCTGCCGCTGGCGTCTATCTTGGCCGAGGAAGCCCAGCCAAGTCATCGGCGGACGATGCTGAGCTGTCAGCCTCACTTCTCGCGGCCTTCAGGCATACGCTATGTCGCTTATGAACGCCTCGCTGTGGTCTCGCCGTGAAGTCTTGGCCGCCGGCCTGATCGGCGGGATCTCCAGTTTTCTCTCCGCCTGCGGAGGTTCCACCGCCAGAAGGGCGGCATCGGTGAAACCGGCCGGTTCGGATCTCGGCGCCGTGGACCACGTGGTGTTTCTCATGATGGAGAACCGGTCGTTCGATCACTATTTCGGGACGTATCGCGGCGTGAGGGGTTTTGACGACCATCGGACCGGGTCCCTAGGGGTTTTCGCGCAAGCATGGCCGGCCGGGAATTCACCGACGCTCCTCCCTTTTCACCTCGACACGGCCTCGACTAACGCAGAATGCACCTTCGACTTGTCGCACGCCTGGGATGTGCAACACCGGTGCTGGAACAACGGCGCCATGGACCGCTTCGTAGCCACGCATGTCGAGCCGCAGGTCGAGGGACCGGCCAACGGGGTGTTGACGATGGGCTACTACGACCGGCAAGACCTTGACTTCTTATACGCCTTGGCCGACGCCTTCACCATCTGCGACGGCTACCACTGCTCCGTTATGGGCCAGACCGATCCAAATCGACTCTACGCGCTTTCAGGGACGATCGATCCCGCGGGGCAGGCCGGAGGCCCGGCGTATACCAACGGGTCGAACCCGTTCACGGCATCGTGGACAACCATGCCCGAGGTCCTCCAGAAAGCGGGTGTCACATGGAAGACCTACAACCCACCTGGCCCTCAATACCAGCCGAGTAGTCCCATCGCATTCAGCATCTCGGACAACATCCTTCTCGCCTTCAAACAATACGAAGATCCCTCGTCCCCGCTCTACCAGAACGCATTCCTGCCGCTGTTTCCCGATGACTTTGCCCGAGATGTCGCCAACGACGACCTCCCGCAGGTGTCGTGGATAATCCCGGCGCTGGGTCATGACGAGCATCCCCCCTCCCCACCGGCAGTCGGAATGATGTTCACGCATCAAGTGCTCGAAACCCTTCTGTCGAATCCGAAGGTTTGGGCGAAGACAGTGCTCTTCGTCATGTACGACGAGAACGACGGGTTCTTCGATCACGTCCCACCCCCGACCGCACCGCCTGGCACGCCAGGCGAATACCTGACCGTCGATCAGCTGCCTCCGGGCGCCTCGGGTATTCGCGGGCCAATTGGCATGGGTTTCCGGGTCCCGATGATCGTGGTCTCACCCTTCAGCCGGGGCGGCTACGTCTGCTCCGATACTTTCGACCACACCTCGCAGCTTCGCTTCCTGGAAACGCGGTTCGACGTGAAGGCGCCCAACATCTCCAACTGGCGTCGGCGCTCGACGGGGGACCTCACTTCGACGCTGCACGTCGGTTCTTCCGATATGAGCGTTCCGACTTTGCCCACCACAGCGGGTAGTAGCGACCCTCGCGTCGCTGGAGAGTGCTCCGCCAGTCAACTTCTAAGTATCAACGTCAGCACCTCTCCGTACCCGGTGCCGACGGACCAGAGCATGCCGACACAAGAACAAGGGCGAGGCCGTCCAGTGCCGGCGTGACAGAACTCTGTATGCGATGAGGGCGGTCCCACCCAGAGGTTCAAGGGCCCCACCCGAGCGCCCGAAGGGTTGTGCGCGCGGCCTTGGAGGCGGCCATCGACGAATCACGACCCAATCGGATCATGCCCGGAATCCGTCTCGGATGAAGGGCCATGAACCTTACGGCTGCGGCCACGTCTGAAGTCCCATCGGGGCGCAGAAACGACATGATCGCGTCGTCGGTAAGGCCTTCGTCCGGTCGGTCACTAATGACGCGAAAGGTCGTCCAAGGCACACCCGCGGCCTCGCACGCTGTCGCAACCCCCGACGACTCCATCTCCAATGCCACGACGCCCTGCTCTTCAAGTTCAGCGAGTCGTCCTTCGTCCGTGATCAGATGGTCGGCCGTGGCGACCAGCCCGCTGCGCTCGACACCTTCCATCGGAGCAGCTCGGTAGCGCCGTCCGCTCCGTATGTCCAAGACGACCTCGGGTACGACCACCGTGCCGATGGTCATGTCCGGATGCAAGCCTCCCGCTATGCCGCTCACGAGCACATGGTCGACTTCGAAGTGCGCGAGAGCGCGCTCGGTTGCACGTTGCGAGGCATCCGGGCCGACCCCGACCTGAACCACCACGACCTCGACGTCAGCGGCTCGACCGACGTAGGCCGCCAAGTCGTCCCTCTTCTCCTGACGGACCCTCGCATACTTGACAATCGGCCGCAGCTCGGAGCTCATCGGTGCCAGGACAAGAGCACGGCGCAAACTTTCCACCCTCAAAGCCTGCCTCTCCCCGGTATTCGATGCAGTCCCGGTCGGAGCACCGAGGTGCATTCAGGAGCGCCTACCGTTGGCCCATGTCCAACTCGAGCCGCGCCAAGGCCCACGAGCGAGCCATATTTCCGAAGGATCGCAACCTTACGGTCTCGGATGGAACCCGGATCGCATACACGGTTCTTGGCGACGGCCCGCGCAGAACCGTTGTCTTCGTAAACGGTTGGTCATGTACCGACGGTTACTGGGCGACGATCGCACCAGTCGTCGTCGCTGCGGGTCATCAGGCGGTCCTTCTGGACATGCGTGGCCACGGGGAGTCCGGGCTGCCGCGCTCGCCGGGAGTTGCCGCACGCGGTCTCCGCGGCGACGACTTGGCACCGGCGCGGCTGGCTTCCGACGTCGTGGAGGTCCTGGACGACGCCGGGGTGGACAGAGCTGTCCTCGTCGGTCACTCGATGGGGGTACAGATCATCGTCGAGACCTGTCGCATAGCGCCCGAGCGCGTTGCAGGCCTCGTCCCGGTCGCAGGGGCTTTCGAGAACCCGGTGAGGACCTTTGCGGACATCACCCTTTTCGACCGCGTCTACCCGGTTGCCGATGTGGTCCTCAGGTTCCTCCCTCTCGAGGGGGCCCGCCCGGTACTTAGACGGATAGCGCACCCCGGCTTGGGACGGCGTGCGTTTCGCGCGTTCGGTGTCGGAGGACCGAACTTGCAGGAGAAGGACATCGCATCTCACATCGCACACCTGAGCGAGGTCAACTTGTCGGTGATGTTCAAGATGATGAGCGGATTTCGGAGGCACCGAGCTGCGGCGTTCCTCCCCGAGATCGCCGTGCCCGTCCTGGTCCTCGCCGGTCGGATTGATCGCTTCACTCCACCGAGTGTTCAGCGGCGCATGGCCGACTTGATTCCTGACAGCGATCTCGTCTGGTTCGACGGTGCAGGCCATCTTCTTCCCGTCGAGGAGGCGGTTGGAGTTGCCTCAGCCATCAACGACTTCATGAGCCGACGCGTACCCGACTGACCGCTGCAGCATGGATCAGGTGCATCGTCTCCCCGAACTGCTGGAAGGAAAGACACTGCTGTTGCGGCGGTGGACCCCGGACGATCTTCAACTGCTCGCTTCGGCTGTCGAGCGTAACATCGAGCACCTCCGGCCATGGATGCCGTGGGTGGCAGACGAGCCACTTTCGAACGAGGAAAGGTCGCAACTCCTTGATCGCTGGCAGCAGGAGTGGCGAGACGGCGGCGACGTGACGCTGGCGATCGTGCTCGGCGACGAGGTCGTGGGGAGCACCGGACTGCATCGTCGGCGTGGGCCGCACCGCCTCGAGGTCGGCTACTGGGTCGACAAGGACCATCTCGGTATTGGCATCGCCACTGAAGCTGCCGCGATGCTGACAACTGCCGCACTGACACTGAGCGACATATCCGCGGTCGAGATCCACCACGACAAGGCGAATGATCGCTCAGGTATGGTGCCGCGCCGTTTTGGCTATGAGTTCCTCGGGGAGTTCCCTGACCGGCGAGCAGCACCGGGGGAGGTGGGCATCGACTGTGCCTGGCAGGTAGATCGCGACACGTGGCGCCGGCGACAATCAACCGAAACGGCGAAAGCCGTGGACATGGATGTCGCCAACCGGCGTCCGAACCATCGTCGGAATGGGGAATGAGACCGTTAGTGTCCCTCCGATGAGCGAGGACAGAGATGCCCCCCGGACCGTCGGGGATGAGAAGCGAATACTGCTCGATTTCCTCGATTACCTCCGAGAGGCGGTCATCCGGAAAGCCGAGGGTCTTAGCGATGACGAGGCCCGCAGGGCGATGGTTCCCTCTGGGACGAGCCTGATGGGTCTGGTCAAACACCTGACAAGAGCAGAAACCGCTTGGTTTCAATACGCATTCGCCGGGCTCGACACTCGCGTGCCCGCAGATGAGATTGCGGATGACGATGTTACCGAAGCTGTGATCTCTCGGTACAGAGACGTAGCGATACGCAACAATGAAATCGTCGAAAGCTGTAACGACCTTTCACAGGCGAGCAAGCGATCTATTCGCACATCGGCCTTATGCCTTTGCGATGGGTGCTCGTGCACATGATCGAGGAAACTGCACGGCATGCCGGTCACGCGGACATCCTCCGAGAGCAGATCGACGGCTCCGTCGGGCGTTAGGAACGCCGATCTCGAAGACTGTGGCCGGGAGGCCGCCAAGGAGTCGACGCTCAGGATCTGCGACGACTCGCGACGATTACGCCGCTCGCGAAAGGAAGCTCGGCGCAGGTTAGATCCGGATGCTCGAATAGTCGTTTCCTCACCGAAGCCAAAGCGTTCCGGAGCTCTGGATCGGAATGACGCGAGAGATCCATGTCGTCGACCAACAGCACCCCGCCCGGGCGCAGGGTGGACACGGTCTTTCGGAGTTTGAAGATCTTCCCGCCCGGTGCATCCGGGAAGATCAGGTCGAACGAGCCAATCGTCCCGACGAGATCGGCGCCGTCACCCTCAAGTATGGAAACCCAATCCGGCCAACCTGCGGCCCGCACCTCTTCTGCCAGTTTGCTGTCGGCCTCGATGCTGACCACTTCGACATCGGTTCGATCGGCGATCCCTTCGACGATCCAAGCCAACCCCACCCCGGCCCCCGTGCCGATCTCCAAGATGCGCCCACCTACGGGTACGACTTGGGCAAAGAAAGCAATGAGCCTGCCGACTTCACGCTCCGATGACAACTCGAAGCCCAACTGTTCGGCTCGAGCCTCGGCAGCCATAACCAGGTCAGGGTTCTGTATGACCGTCAACCGTACTTGGCTCCGAGGGTCACCGATCGCGGGCGCGAAGGGGACTAAGAATAGCGGTGATGTCCGTCAAGGCCCCGGAGACACTTCGCAAGATCGCGCGCTCCATGTCCCACGTCGGACTTTGGTGACATAGCGCGAACATGTCTCCACGGCGAAAACGAGCAACCGAGGTCACAGAACAAACCTCGAGAAACCTGCATCGCTCTCCGACGTGGGCTGGGCTGTGTAAGGGAGATACGGTCGAGGTCACCGGCACGAGACTGCGCACGGCAAAGTGGGAGTTTGTTGCCCACGTCTGCAACGTCGTGACTGGCGACGAGTGGGTGGAGGTGGTCGGCGGCAGGAGCGGGGACCGCAAGCTCCGCTCGTTCCACCCTCAGCGAGTATTCGCGCCGACGAAGAAGAAGGGAAAGCGCTCCTCACGAGCTTCTCTAGCGGACGAGCCGAGACTGCCTCTGGTTTAGACCCGGCAGCATCAAAGGCCCGGAGTTCGGCCAGGAAATCCTCAACTTCATTGGAGACCCGTTCAAGTTGCCGGGATCGCCGCCCGGCGGTAATACCAGCTCGCGGCCGCATACGACGCCACCTCTGGAGAGGTAGAAGGCTTGGGCGGCCTCGTTCTGCTCCAGAACCCAGAGATAGACACCCGAACTCCTGTGCTGATCCCTCAAGATTCTTGCGACGGCATCGAGTAGGAGCGTGCCGACTCCGGTGCGCTGTAGCGCGATCGACACGTGCAAGTTCTCGACCAGAGTGCCCCACGTGGGGTCCACCTCCGGTTGCGCGTGAACAAAACCCACCGGGCGGTCGCGCTGCTCGGCGATCAGGGTGAAAGATCCGCCGCAGGGTGTACTTAGGCGATCTGTCCACACGGCCCGGCGCTCGGAATCGAGGTCCCTGTCGAGATAGTTGTCGGAATACGCCCCTCTGTAGTGCCGGCGCCAACTGTCGGCATGGAGCTGGGCAATTCGGGACGCGTCGGTCAGGCTCGCTCGCCTGATGTCGATACCCTCGCTCTTCGGCATCGGTGCTTCCTTCTCGGTCGTGGCATTGCCACCCGGGCGCTCAGGCGGACGTAGGGGAGGCGTCGCCGGGATCAAGAGCAGGGCGCGGCAGCTCCAATGCGGGGGAGGAGCTGTCGAATGTGGCATTGGGAGGTGGGCTCATGGGCCGCCAACTCCCGACGATGCGAACCGTCTGCAGTTTTCGGCCAAGCCCACGGCCAGCTACCCGAATGACGCCTCTGCGAACGGGACTGATCATGAGCATCAGACCCAGAGCGTCGCTGATGTACCCCGGTATGCAGATCATCAATCCGCCGATGAGGACGACTAGTCCGTCGAGCAGCTCCCGGGTGGGGATCTCTCCCCGTGCCAGCCTCGCCTGTGTCTGTGCCAACACGCCGACGCCGACACGTCGGACGACGAACGGACCGAGCGCGCTAACGACGAGGAGGATCGCCAACGCCCAGAGGAAGCCGATCTGCTCGGCAACGACCACGAACGACGCGATCTCTGCGCCGAGGAACATTAACCCACCGAGCAAGAACACCGACTTCAGAGTAACCGGTGTGGGCAGCTAGCCCGACACCGAACCTCCCCGTTTGGCGGAGCGTATGTCGAGTCGGTACTGCCTGGGATCCTCAGCTCCTAGGTGCTCCGAGCAGCTCAGGTTGTGCGCCTGGGTCGTAGTACAGCTCCTGTCGGCCGATGACACCCTCCACGTATCGGTAGAGCACCGCATAGACCGACCGCAGCCGAGCGTCTGGTGCGTCCCAGTCGAAGCAGATGAGAGCGAATGCACCGGCACGTCCGGGGAGCACTGCGCGCTCGTTCACTCGGTACTCGATGTTGCGGCAACCTTCGATCGTGAGCTGTATGAACTCGAGAGTGGCGTCGACGCCCTCGATGGTCCTGGCACCGCCGAAGAGTCGAGTCGTGGGACTGACGTACACGACATCTGCGTGGTACAGGCTCCGCGCAAGACTGATGTCTCCTGCCGCGAACGCCTCTGCGAAGCACGACTCCTGGTAGTCGATCGCCTCGAGGCTCAGCCGCCTGTCCATGGCGCGACGGTAGTCCCCGTGCTGCAGCTCAAGTGAGAGCGGCCAGTTCGGAGTCGTCGTCTCTCATCGCCGCACGAATTGCCGACAACGCGTTGGCACGAGCCCTGAGCTTGCTTCCCGCGTGCGCCGTCATGTCCAATCCCGCGAGCTGAATCGCCAGGTCCCTGGCAGTTGAATGCACTTCCGCGGCATCGACCACTCGGTCGAGAAATCCCGCGGTGACCGCATCCTGCGGCGAGAAGGGCTCGGCCAGGATAACCGCACGATTGAAACAAGCCGGCGTGAGACGCTGCCGGCAGATCTCGACCGCAGCGCGAGGCATCGTCAGTCCTATTGCGACCTCGTTGGCGACGATCTTGAACTGTCCATCGACGCCGATCCTGTAGTCCCCCGAGAGCACGAGGAAAACGCCCATTGCGATCGCATGGCCTGTACAGGCGATGACGATGGGCGTCGGGAACGAAAGCATCCTCTCGGCGAGCTTGAAGCCTGCCTGGAGCATCGGCACAGCATCTGGTCCGCCTCCCCTCAATACGTTGAGGTCGAACCCCGCCGAGAAGATCCCCTCTCGTCCTGTCAGGACGACGATCGCCTTGTCCGCCGCGGCGCGGTCCAGTGCCTCGTTCAGCTGACGGAACATCTCGATCGACAGAGCGTTCACCTTGCCGTCGTCCATGGCGACGGTGGCAATTGGACCGTCGGTCTCGTAAGTAACCAAGCGGGTCATCGCGTCAATGCTGCCTTTGCGAACCCGGCAGGCGCCACACGAAGTCGAAAGGAGGCTCCACTGAAGATCGGGGGAGGGCTTGCAGGCTGGGCCTCGAACGCCCCGGCTCGGCCTCTACTGGTCGACCTGCGATGCGAGCCGCTCCTTCCAGGTGGCCGGATGGTTCCGCGACTCGATGGCCTCGATACGGGCCCAGACATCTGGGTGGAACTCGCGCACGTGGCGCAGCCAGGTCGGGGACCCGACGTTGAGGGAGCTGTCCTCGACGCCTATCACCTGGCCGCAGCTGCAATGCAGTTTCATGTGGACGACCTCCACATCAATTGTCGTCAGGTCAGGAACAGAGCTTGAGCGGGGGAGAGAAGCGCGTCACCGCCGCGGTCCGACGGTCAGGCCACCGTCGACCACGAGGCATTGTCCAGTCACGTACGACGACTCGTCGCCAAGGAGGAACAGGGCTGTGTATGCAACCTCCCAGCCGGTTCCCTGCCGGCGAAGAGGCACTCTGACCTGAGGACGACCCGGATTGAGCGAGGACGCATAGCGCCCCAGAGGAGTGTCGATGAGGCCTGGTTCGATCAAGTTGACCCGGATCCTCGGGGCCGCCTCGGCGGCAACCTGACGACACAGGGCCTCCAGGGCGGCCTTGGAGGTGGCGTATGCCGGGACGGGCATCACCTCGCGGGCGGCCACTGATCCTATGAGGACGATCGCCCCACTCGACAAGGTCTCGAGAGCCCTGCGGCAGGCGAGGAAGTGCGAGCGCAGGTTGACCGCCATGACGTGGTCCCACTGCTCGACGGTCGTTCCGCGCATTCCCGCACCTGACCCGATGCCGACGTTGACGACGACACCGTCGATCCCGCCCATCTTGCTCGAGGCGAGATCGAAGACTCGCGCCACGGCATCTTCGTCTGCGGCGTCCCCCACGAGAACGATCGCCTGGGCACCCTCGGCTCGGACGAGCTCGGCTGTCCGTTCGGCGCTCGAATGGTCGATGTCGGTGACGGTGACGCTGGCGCCCTCACGGGCGAAGAGGACTGCCATGGCGCGCCCGTTTCCCACCGGGGGATCGATGAGGCCGTGGTCATTCTGGCCGCCGCCGATGACGAGCAGTCGCCGACCGCCAAGACGGCCGCGCCCTGGCGCAATTCCGCGCGACTCGGCTGAAAGTGCCTGTACGTCCGAGGGTGCCTGTGCTCGCTCCGCCTCTGCCGCCATCCTTGGTGAGGGTAGTGCTCCACCCTCACTGTTTCCATGCACGAACACACCGGCCATGGTGAGGTTGTCGTTGTCCAACGGTTAACTTGGAGACATGCCATCGGACTCCAGGTCCGTTTGGTCGATGCCCCCGGCCGACCGATCCAAGACGCTCAACGTCCTGTTGGACCTGCTGCCGGATGCCGTATTGCTCCTGGATGCCGACGCCCGGCTGCTGTGGGCGAACACTACGGCAGAACGACTCTTCGGGCGTAGCCTGGAGGAGTCGGTCGGAGCTTCCGCCCTCGACTTCATCCACCACGACGACGTCGAACTCGTCCTGCGCAGTCTCGCCAGCGTCAGGGAGAAGGACGTGGGCACGCTGATCGAGTTGCGGGTTGCCGCCTCGACGGGATGGAAGCTCGTCGAGGTGATCGGCCGACCGGTGCCAGAGCCACTCGCCGGGAGCCTTCTCTTCTGCTTGCGGGACGTCACCGAGCGCCGCCGGTTCGAGGTGGCCCGCGACGACGTCGCCAAGTTCCGTTCGCTGGTCCAGAATGCCGCCTTCGTCACCATGCTCGTCTCGTCAGACGGCACCCTCCAGTCGGTGTCTGCCGCCCTGACGAGGTTGTTCGGGCACGACCCGGAGACCGTCGAGGGACGGCCCCTCGTCGAGTTGTTCGATTCCCAGGACAGAGCCCTGGTCGAGAGGTCCTTGGCAGAGGCGTCGAGGAGCCCCCGAAGTTCATCCTCTTTGACGGTGGAAGCGAGGTGTACCCGGCACGGGGGTACGTCGGCGGTCCCGGTCGAGCTCACGATCGTTTCCCTGCTCGACGACCCCACGGTCGGCGGGTTCGTCGTGTCGATGCGAGACGTCTCCGAACGAGCCGTCGCAGACCAGGAGCTGCGCAAGACTCTGTCGCTGCTCACGGCCACCTTGGAGTCGACAGCGGACGGCATCCTGGTAGTCGACCAGCAAGGCAGCATCGTGAGCTACAACCAGCGCTTCGCAGAACTCTGGAGGATCCCCGAAGAGGTCCTTGCATCTCGTGACGACGCCCAAGCGGTGTCGTACGTGGTCGGTCAGTTATCGGAACCGGACGAGTTCCTCTCGAAGGTCGCCGAGCTCTACTCGTCTCCGGAGGCCGAGAGCTTCGACACCTTGAGCTTTCGCGACGGTCGTGTCTTCGAGCGGTACTCGAGACCTCAACGCGTCGGTGACGAGTTCGTGGGTCGGGTTTGGAGCTTCCGGGACGTGACCGAGCGGAAGCGTCTCGAGGAATCCCTCGCCTACCGGGCCTTTCATGACACGCTGACCGGGCTCGCCAATAAGGAGTTGTTCCTCGAGGAGCTCCAGAGAGCAGTGGCCGCGACGGACCGCGGCCGGATGGCCGCGGTGCTGTTCCTCGATGTCGACGGGCTCAAGCTCGTCAACGACCGTTTCGGCCACATGGCGGGGGACCAGCTTCTTGTCAAGGCAGCCGAGGTCCTTCGGTCCATCGTTCGGTCGAGTGACACCGTTGCTCGCCTCGGAGGCGACGAATTCGGTGTCTTGGTCGAGGACGTCTCGGGTCAACAGCACACCGTGGCTCTTGCGAAACGTATCCTCGCCGGACTACCCGCCACTTTCATGGTCGGTGAGGTCTCGGTGGAGGTTTCGTTGAGCGTCGGCATCGCTTTTGCCGAGCCGGGGCTGTCTTACCTCGACGTCCTTCGCAGCGCCGATGCCGCGATGTACGCAGCGAAGCAACAGGGGCGTGGGCGATGGCAGTTGGCATCGGTCGAGCCCGGTTCGTCGGGAGAGCCGGCGCCGGGATCGCCCTCTGCCTCGCCCATCTGAGGTCGGCCCTCGCGGATCACTCGAGAGGCTGATGTGCGAAAGCCGGGGGTTCTCGTCCGGCGAAGACCCAGCCGGCAGCGGCTGCGATCAGCGGCATTCCTACGAGGATGATGAGCAAGTTGTCGACGGGCACGTTGCCTAGCGCCGATATTCCTCCGTTCAGCGAGTTGGTCCGGATCCAGCCGATGACGCCGACGTAGCCGGCCACGGTGCCGAGTAGGCCCCCGAGGAACCCCAGCGAACCTGCCGTCGCCGCGGTGATGGTGCGCCGGCTCCTGCTGCTAGCTCCCGTCGCGGTCAGGGTGCGCAGGTCACTAGCGGTCTCGCTTCGGATCAGCCCGATGCTCATGGCGAGGATGGCCAGCGCCAGCGCGACCCCGAAGACCGTCGCCCAGTCGATGACCTCGCCGGAGGTCGGCTGGTCGTTCTTGCTCTCGACCGTCATGTTCGCCGCTGCCGCCGCGCCTTGCGCGCTGTTCAGCTGAGAGGCGGTGATCGGGTTGGTTGTCTGGATGAGCCAACCTGTCGTACTCAACGTGCTCTCCAGCCCGAATTTCTTCAGCGCGTGCTCGGTGATGACGGTGTTCGGGGCGGAGGTCCCTGAGGGAAGGGCGTTCACCTGTTGGATCACCGGGTTGGCGAGACAACCGTTCGCCGGGGTGCACGATGTGTCGTTGGACCCCTCACCGTTCGGCCCGTTCCCCTGAACCTGCGGTGCCTGCCCGGGGTTCAGGGTCGTCACCTGCGAGTTCCCGTTGCTCCACGTGAGCTGCATGCCGGAGAGGGTGGATATTCCCGGTCGCATCGTCAGGACGTCGGCATTCGGGTCTATCTCGGAGGGGTTGATGCCGAAGGCCTTGAGAAGCGACGGTGTTCCCACGTAGACGGGCCCGTTCCAGTTCCGTCCGTTGCCGGAGTTGGCGTGGTCGAGGTTGGCGCTCGTGGTGTACAGCTCGACGACCTTATTGGTCCCGAGTGAGGCGCCAATGGCATGGGCAGTGTTGTTCAACGACGTCAGGCTGGCACTCGACGAGCTTCCGGGCCCGCCACCGCCTTTGGGGCCGTTTCCGATGTCCGGTCCGATCGCTCCCGAGCCGTAGCTTGGCGTGTAGACGATGATCTGGTTCGAGGCGAGGTTCGGCCCTGCATAGTCGAGGGTGTTCCCGTATCTCGCTGCGGCGACGATGGCGACGATCACCGCGACCAGGACCCCCACGCTGATCGCCGAAAGCGCCGAGCCCGAACGGGCGCGGTATCGCGCCAGGTCGCGAAGCGCCAAGCGAACCGCGAGGGGAGTGCGGCCCCCGAGCTTGGCGAGAGCGGTGAGGAAGAAAGGTGAGAGGAGTATCACCCCCGGGATGAGGGCGCCCAGGCCGAGGACGAGGAAGATCATCGGCGAGTTGCCGCTAGCGCTACTCGAGCCCCCCGATATGCCGAGCAAGATGAACGCAGCGACGAAGAAGACGATGCCGGGTACCGCCGAGCGGTGGATCCGGCGCGGCGGAGCCGGCCTTCCAGAGAGGGCCTGGACGATCGGGACCCGGGCCATCGCCTTCGCCGGCCGCGAGGCTGCGAAGTACGTGGCGACCATGGCGAGCACGACCGCGAGCAGTACCACCAACCACGGGATCGCCCACACGCCGATGACGTGGTGCGAGCTCGACTCGAGATGCGGCCGGTACGCCAGCCAGAGGAGGAAGGCGACAACCATCCCGATCACGGCACCCACGACACCCGTCACGACCCCGTTGGCGCGCACCACGAGACTGACGTTTCGGTCGGTGGCACCGAGCGAGCCGAGCATCCCGAGCGAGCGCAGCCTGCGCTGAGCCAGGACGGTGAAGCCGCCGACCGAGACCAGGGCGATCAGGAGCATCCCGATCGTGAGCCCGGCGAGAGAGATGGTCTCGGGGTTGATGGCGTTGCCCGAGGTCGCGGATCCTCGTCGCTGGACGTTCGGTGCGATGGAGGAGGGGACGGTACCGCGCGCGTCGAAGAGCACGGTCACCTCCGTCGGTGTGGTGAGCTGGCCCGGCGGGACCAACGCGAACTCGTCGAGGAGGCTCTGCGGGTTGGAGACGATGCCCACGAGCTGTCTCGAGGTGCCTCCCTCGTGCCAGACGTCGCCGATTCTCAGGCCGAAGTGGGACGCGAGCCGGCTGGTCATCGCGACTTGTCCCGATCCGCTCGGGTAGTGGCCAGAAACGAGGGAGAGCATCGGCGTCCCGTATGCGCCGTTGGGGTCCTGCGCGCGCAGTTGGTATGTGTCGACGGATCCCGGGACCGGGAGTGTCTCGCTCTCGATCACGTCGACTTTCCCGAAGTGCTGCTCGAGCGCAGCGATCTGCGAGGCCGACTTCGTGTCCGAACCCGAGAGCGTGGCGAGGTCCTGGGCGTTGCCGAAGGTACCGGCGACCGGCGCACGGCCGTCGAGGGCCACCGTCGCTCCGAGGATCGTCGCCGCGACCGCTATGACGATCAGAGCGAGCACCAGAAGCTGCTGTCGCCATTCGCGCCTGAAGAGCCGCCATGCCCACCTGGTCACCGCGCGCCGTGCCACCATCCCACCGTCGCCCGTGCCGCCCGCCCTCACGGCAGTGGGCCTCTCCAACGACGTGACGGTCATTGGATCGGGCTGGGCTGCAGCAGCGATTCGGGGCTGGGTGGCGGCATAGTCTGATCGACTACCCGCCCGTCGCGCAGGAACACGACCCGGTCCGCCCATGAAGCCAGTTGCGCTTCGTGCGTGACGACAACGGCTGCGAGACCTCGGTGACATGCGGCGAGCACCATGCGCATCACCGCTTCCCCGTTGACCGAGTCGAGCGCTCCCGAGGGTTCGTCGGCCAGAAGGAGCTGCCGATCGCCGACGGTGGCGCGGGCGATTGCCACTCGCTGGCGCTCGCCACCGGAGAGCTGGTCGGGAAAGTGCGAAGCACGGTCCGCCAGTCCCAGCTCCTCGAGAGCCGCCATTCCTTCTGCGTGTGCCTTTCGCGCCGGGAGACCGTCGAGCTCCAGAGGAAGAGAGACGTTCTCCACTGCCGTCAACCCTGGTAGCAAGTTGAAGTCCTGGAACACGAAGCCGATGGACCGGCGACGCAGGCGGGCCTTGTCGTTTCGTGACATCTTCGAAAGCAGAATGCCTCCCACGAAAACTTCCCCGCTCGAGGGATCCTCGAGACTGCCGGCGATGGTGAGCAGCGTGCTCTTGCCTGATCCGCTCGGCCCCATGACCGCTACGAGCGAGCCGGGCTCGACCGAGAGGTCGACGTCTCGAATGGCGTCGACCTCGGTGGCTCCAACCCCGTAGACCTTCGAAACCTGATGCAGCTCGAGGTAGCTCATCTGCGTACTCCTGTTCCTCTTCGAATCCTCGGCACGGCCGGGGACACTGTTCGGGAGGGTTCTGCCGACGCACGCTTCAGGCGTCCGTCGGCAGAGTCGAGCCAACGGATGACCGCGTCGAGCCGGAACAACTCGGCGTCTACGACGAGCGCCAACGAGAGGTCGAAGCGAGCCTCGTCTTCCTTCAGACGCGTCCACTGCTGCATCAGCTCCACCAGGTACCGACGGTGGATCTGGATGACATCGCGCACGTCGACGCCGGGAAGCTCGAGCGCCACGAGCACCTTGATGACGAGCTCGTCGCGCGGAGGTGAGGTCTGGTCCGGAGGGGTGCAGAGCCAGTCGGAGAGCTCTTGTTCGCCGTCGGGGGTTATCCGGAAACCCTTCTGGCGCTCATCCTCTCCGGCATCGTCGGACTCGACCAGCCCGTCGCGTTCGAGGCGCTGGAGGGTCGTGTACACCTGGCCGACGTTGAGAGGCCAAACCTCACCCGTCTTTGTCTCGAATTCCTGACGAAGCTGGAGGCCGTACTTGGGTCCCTCGCTCAAGAGCGCCAAAAGGGCGTGCCTCACGCTCATTCGGCCAGTCCCAGAAGTAGCATACTCGATATACTACTCAGAGATCCTGATTGGTGCAAGGAATTATTCCAGGCAGCGCCTCTGTCGCGATGAGTTCGGGCGCGACGTAACGTCCTACTTCCGATGACGAGCTCAGGACTTTCGAGCGACCGGCATCGGGCGTCTCGGGGACATCGTGGCCGCTCACGTGGGCAAAGGAACTGCGCCGGGCCTCGTGTCGGTGGTCAGCCGGCGTGGCGAGGCCGGCTCGCCTAGGGGCAGCTCAGAATGAGATCTCCGAGGTCCAGAGGTCGACAACGGATCGATCCCCGAAGATCTCGAGCTCTGCCGCCTGCACCCGATTCAGGCACCAGAAATAGAGCGACGACGAGCTACCGCGAACTGCGGCATCGCCCTTGCCGTGGCCGCGCTCGACAGAGACGTGACCTTCTGGTCCCAGTCGCAGCATCCACTCCCCGTCGACGCCGTCTTGGCTGTCTCCGTCGGTGCTGTGCAGGTGCAGGGACTGGCCGATCCACGGCTCGGGGTGTTGGCCGACCTGTCGTGGAAGGAACACCGAAGCGAACTCGTCGATGCCGTCGTTGGCGAGCGCCACGCCCAGGGGATCCGCGTTCGAAAAGGCTTGCTGGGCGTCCCAGGCATGGACGGCGACCTCGAGGGCCTGTCGCCGGAACCAGAAGAGCCGTGAGCGCGGCTCGCCGAATGTCCAGCAGTCTGAATCCGGGTCGCACTGTTCCAGCGACTCGAGCACTTGCCCCGCCCGCTTCTCTGCCAGGGCAACGAGCTCGGAGCCGCCAATGTCTTTTGGCAGGTCCTCCACCGGGGCTCTAGCGCCCGTTCGAACGACGCTGGAGGCCCAATCCCAAACGCGGCACATGTGTGCGGTGAGATCAGCCACGGACCATCCCGGACAGCTCGGCACAGGGGCACCGAGATCCCTCTTGGCCGATGCGAGCACAGAGCTCGACGAGTCGCGAAGAACCTCGAGGTACTGGGCCGGCTCCACGTACCGGAGGCTATCGGTCTCTCGGCCTGTGGATCGTCGGTTGCCGAGGCGCTGCATGCGAGGTATCAAAGGGGTGCCATGACCGATGACAGAGAGCTCGAGGGTCTCGATCCCTTCGACCTCCTCGATCGCGAGGCCGATCGCCTCGACCGCTTCTTTCCGAGCCTCGGGGAATCCGACTGGACGAGGCCTTCGAGGTGCGATGGTTGGACGACACGTGACGTGTTAGGGCACCTCGCAGCAGGTGAGGAGTACCACCGTGCGTGCCTCGACGGCCGGGTGAGCGAGTTCATGGGTCGATTTGCAGAGCGAGGTGCCACGGATCTCGATTCGGCCAACGCACTTGGCGTGGCCGACTATGCCTCGTTGCCTAGCGAGGACGTGATCGCAAAGTGGCGTGCGCAAAGCGCCGAGAACCGGCGGCGGTTTCGCGAGCGCGGGGACGGAACCGTCGACAGTTCGATCGGTGCGTATCCTTGCAAGTGGCAGGCGTTCCATGTCGCATCCGAGCTGGCGACCCATGCTGACGACATCGGCCTGCCTGTGAGCAAGGACGAGCGTGACGAACGCCTTGTCTGGCGAGCGCGGTTCTCGAGGTTCGCGTTGGTCGAATCAAAACCAGATCTCGAGGTCCGTTTCGACGGCGCCCGAACGACCGTGAGCGACGGCACGGTCAAGGTCGAGCTGGCCGACGAGGAGCTGATCGAAGGCGTGGCGGCGAGGCTCGGCGAGTCCTCCTTCGAACCTGCAGTGCGTGGTCTCCTTTCGACCATGCCGTGAGGTGCGGCGCAGGACCTAATCCGACGCGCGGGCGTGGCAGTGGTCGTCCGGCGAGTGGTCGTCGGGGGCTCCCCCCATCATCCGGAGCATCGGAAAGCCTCCCGAAGTCGCGAACTGATAGATCAAGCCTGCCGCAAACACCAGAAACACGATGTCCAGGATGCTCGTGTAGTTCCAGTGGAGTGCTGTGTCGACCGCTCGCGCGTGACGCGTGCTGGGTATGAGACCGAGCCCCCCGAAGGCGAATTCCACGACGTAGCCGGCGAGCGCCATGGTCACGTAGAAGGCACCGAAGACGAAGAGCATCATGCGGGTCCCGTAGTACTTCCGGTAGATGCCGAGGATCGGCACGATGATCAAGTCTGCGAAGATGAACGAGACGACTCCACCGAAACTGATTCCACCGTTCCAGAGGACGGCTGCCAGAGGTACGTTGCCGATCGAGCACACGAAGCTCATCACGCCCACGAAGGGGCCGATCACAGGTCCCCAGATCCGGGCCATGGTCGCATGGTGCGTGAAGAAGAAAGCACGCCAGAAGCCGTTCGGTACCCATGCAGCGAGGGCGCCAGCGAACAGAAGGCCGATGGCTATGTCTCTCACGACCGCTGCCCATTCCATGACGAAGACATGTGAGACCGCTGTCATCCCGTCTCTGGATGCGAGGCGGCTCCACAGGCTTCCTGACCCGGTAACCGACATGTCCATCGCCGCATGCCCTTCCATCGATCCTGCACGCCCCAACTCGGCTTGAGCTCTTGCCGAGGAAAGCAGACGTTGGCGCATGAACAATCTGAAGGTCACGGCGAGGAAGACGATCATCAGCGGCCCTCCCACGAACTCGGCGAGGGTGAACTGCCATCCGACAAGCAGAGCGAGGACGATCCCGAGCTCCACGACCAGGTTTGTCGACGCGATCTCGAAAGCCATCGTGGCTGTGAAGCTCGCACCCTTCCGGAACAACGACCGGGCGAGCGCCACTGCCGCGTACGAGCAAGAGGAAGAGGCGGCCCCGGCAGCGGCTGCGATCGCCAACGTGCGTGGGCGGTCGTCACCCAAGAAGCGGACGATGCTCGATGGACGCACAGCCGCCTGAACAACCGATGTCAGGATGAAGCCGAGGATCAGCGCCCACAGGATCTCCCAGGTCATCGAGCCGGAGATGCTCAGGGCGTGTCCGATGGCCCGCAACTCTCTCATCGCTCGGGCGGACGGTTTCGGCTCAGATTCGGTCTCATGACCTGACGAGTCGGGCGATGGCCTGAGAGGCCTCTGCAACCTTTGCGTCAGCCTCTGGGCCACCGCTCTCGATGGCGTCGCGCACGCAGTGTCCCAGGTGCTCGTCGAGCAGTCCGAGAGCTACCTGCTGGAGCGCCCTCGTGGCTGCCGAGATCTGGGTGAGGATGTCGATGCAGTAGCGGTCCTCCTCGACCATCGCCTGAAGGCCGCGCACCTGGCCCTCGATCCTTCGCAGCCTCCTTTGGTAGTCCTCTTTGTTCTGCGAGTATCCGCGCATCGGACCCCTTTCGGTCACCTCCGCCGCCCCAAGGGCGAGTCGTGTTCCGAAGCCATCTAAACTATACCCCCCTATAGTATATCGCCCGGCCAAGCGCCAAAGCCGCACGCCAAAAGTCCTTTTCGAGGGGGGCTTCGGTCGCTTTGACGTCTGTTGCACTTCACGCGCAGGCCGGAGTCGTGGACGCTGTCAGTGGGCCTCCAAGGCCTCGACAGGAGAGCAGAAATGGCGAACACCAGCGGGCGGTCCCGCACTCGACCCGCCGCCCGTAAAGAAGGCAGGGGGCCCTCTGCCCAAAAGCGTGTCGCGACGCCCCCGACCCGACGACCTCAGGGTCAAAATGGCCCAGGATCCCGCGATGCCACGACCCGATCGCGGCGCGACACCCGAAGCACGCGCACGACCTCGGGAGGGGCGCTCGCACATCCACCTTCGAACAAGACGCCCAGAGCACAAGCCAGTCGAGCGCGCGGGAGGGGAGAGCTCAAGAGGGGGAGCCCCCGAGTGCTCGAAATCGGCGCGATCGTGCTCGTCGTGGTGGTGGCCCTGGTTCTGGTCGTCGTGAAGCTCGCGTCCGGCCCGTCGTCGGCTGCCTCTTCCCGCGCCTCCTCTGAGTCCGTCGCACCCGCCTCGGTCGTGACCGCGGCTAGCAGCGTGCCGCAAGGCGTCTTCGATGCAGTCGGCACTCCGTCGGATCTGTACGTCCCGAGTGCCTTGAAGGGACAGCCCGCGCTCGACGTTCCGACGGCAGGGGGGACCAACCCGGCAGTGTTCTATGTCGGGGCCGACTACTGCCCCTTCTGCGCCGCTGAGCGGTGGTCTGTCGTGGTCGCTCTTTCGCGATTCGGGACGTTCTCGGGGCTGAAAGTGACCGCTTCTTCGCACACCGACTCGTACCCCGATACGGCCACTTTCTCCTTCCACGGCGCCACCTTCTCGAGCCCATACGTCTCGTTCCTGTCAGTGGAGCTCTACGGCTCGCAGCCGGGCCCGGATGGGAAGTTCAAGCCTCTGGAGAATCCCAACGCGACAGAAACGAAGCTGTTGGACCTGTACGACGCGCCGCCCTACGTCCAGAGCTCGGGCTCGATCCCGTTCCTGGACATCGCCAACAAATACCTGGTCGTCTCCTCGCAGTACTCGCCTCAGGTCTTGGTCAACCTGAGCGACACCCAGATCGCATCGGACTTGTCGAACGCCCAGAGCCCGGTGGCACAGGAGATCGTCGGCAGCGCCAACTACTTGACGGCAGCGATCTGTTCGGCAACGGGCGAACAGCCACAGAGTGTCTGCTCGGACCCGGCGGTCGTCGCAGCCTCAAAGAAGCTCGGTTGAGCTAGTAGGGATATCCGGCGACTTCGTTCACGGGATTGCAATGAAAGCCGAGCATCCAACCCTTGCTTTTCGTTGCGCGATCCGTATGATCAGTCTTCCGGAGTTGCGAACGCCGAAAGGCGAGAGAGAGTCCGGGCGATGACCCGAGGTGCCAAACGGTTCCTCGGGTTCTTCGCGTCTGGATGCAACTTCCTGATACCTCAGCTATCGAGGGCAAGCGTAAAGGTGGGCTTGGGAGACGTGTCGGGCAGGCGGTGCTCGTCGGCCAGGCGACGTACCCCGGTTCCGGTCGCGAGGAACTCGGTCGCGTGTTCGCCCCAGACGTGATTGGCGACGTGAACGCCCACCCCGACGATTCCCGATGCTTGGGCCTGAATTGCTTCGTCTTGCATCCGGGTGAGCGCCAGCTCGCGAGCTTCGTAGATGCCTTGGGTGAATTGGACCATCTCCTGGTTCTGACCCGCCTGCCGTAGGGCCTGAAGAGCCGACTGATGGGCGATGTGGTACACGCAGGTCCCGAGCACGAATGCGACCGTCACTGCGCCGGCGGCGAGCAGCCGGAAGAAATCCTGAGCGGAAAGGTCCGAAGTGAAGGCACCGCCGTCGGGTGCGCGGTGCGACCCGGTTCCCGAAAGAGCGCGAACAGCAGTACCGGTCGCGATGAACTCGAGGACGTCCTGTCCCCAGACGTAAGCCTGCATCCGGAGGTTCACGCCGACCACGCCGTCGGCCCCGAGATGATCGGCCTCCGACCTCATCCGGGACATCGCGAGCTCGCGAGCGTTGTACATCGCCTGAGTCAGGACCTGCAGCTCCTGGTTCTGGCCCCACCGCGCGATCTGCAGACCGATGTGGTAAATGGATGAGCCGACGACGAACCCGAGCGGCTCGAAACCTGCCTCGCCGAGCAGGACGTACTCCGACACCGACAGATCAGAGGTGAAGACCCCCGACGGGTCTGCGCCGGCAGTGCGAGCTAGGCGACCGTCTGCCGCCTCGGGCTCCCAATTGGCGCCTTGCTGGGTGGGACCCTTTCCGAACAACGGCATGCCGCCTCCTCTACATCGGTACGCTTCGGCTTCGTGAAGGTGGACCTCATGACCCTAGGTGCTCCCTTGTACCAGGCGCGCCGGATCGCCATGGATGCGGCCGATGCCGGATTCGACGGTCTCGTCGTGACCGAAGGGGCCCGCACCGCCTACCTGACTTGCGCCGCTGCAGCGCTTAGCGCGCAGATCGACTTGTCGACAGGCATCGCCGTCGCGTTCGCGCGAAGCCCGATGGTGACGGCTGAGGTTGCATGGGAGCTCGCCGAGGCTACCGGCGGTCGATTTCGGCTCGGCCTCGGGACACAGGTGCGGGCACATATCGTCCGCAGGTACGGTGCGGCGTTCGATCATCCAGGGCCACGAATGCGCGAATACGTTCAGGCACTGCGTGCGTGTTTCGCAGCGTTTCGAGGAGACGTACCACTCGATTTCGAAGGAGACTTCTACTCGCTCACGCTGCTTCCAGCCCAATGGTCGCCCGGGCCGATCGATGTCGCTGATCCGCCGATCGACCTCGCAGCGGTGAACCCATACATGCTCCGGCTCGCGGGGGAGGTCGCCGACGGCGTCCATGTGCATCCCCTCAACCATCCCGCGTACCTGCGAGAGATCGTTCTGCCAAATCTTCGAGCGGGAGCACTGTCCGCAGGACGCGACCCCGAGGGCCTCGAGCGGACCGTGCCCGTCTTCACTGCTGTTGGAGATACCGCAGAGGAGAGGAGGCATTGGCGTGAGCTCGCCCGCGCACAGGTCGCCTTCTACGGTTCTACGCCCAACTACTCGTTCATCTTCGATCTGCTGGGTCGGGAGGGAACCACCGACCGCCTTCGAAAGTTCCAGAAGGAGGGAGATCTCGCGGCCATGGTGGGGGTGATAGACGACGACCTCCTGGACGAGTTCGTCGTGACCGGCACGTTCGATCAGTTACCCGCCTTGCTCGTGGAGCGTTACGGCGGCCTCGCCACCCGTCTCGTTCTCTACTTCGCGGGCTTGGCCTGGCGCCAAGAGGCGCAAGGGCTGCGACGTTGGGGGGAGATCGTGACCGAGGTCCATCGGCACAGTCCCGAGCCCACCTCGAAGGAGCGTGAGACACCGACATGACCCACCAATACGACCCAGAACTTGCCCAGTTGGCGCCGTTTCTCCCGAAGCTCGGCTTGGAGGACGTCCCTGCGGCGCGTGCGGCAATCGACGAGCTCGTGGCACAAGCATCCCTCGGCCAAGAGCGCGACGAATCGGACCTCGACATAGCTGATCGCGTGGTTCCCGGATACGAGGGTGGTCCTGACGTCGGTGTCCGAGTATTTCAGCCAATGCCCCGGGCTGAGGGCCGCCCGTCACTTCTCCACATGCATGGTGGTGGGTTCGTAGTCGGCAGTGTCGCCACGGAACACGTGGGGGCCGCCAACCTGGCATCGAATCTCGGTGCCGTCGTCGTCTCGGTCGAGTATCGATTGGCGCCCGAGCACCCCTTCCCCGCAGGGCTCAACGACTGTTATGCCGCTTTGAAGTGGGTTCATGCTTGTGCCACCGACCTCGGAATCGACCCTGGACGAATCGCGGTCTACGGACAGTCTGCCGGTGGCGGGTTGGCAGCTGCGCTGTCGCTGTTCGCTCGTGACAATGGCGGCCCGCCGATCTGCTTTCAATTCCTCGGCATTCCCGAGCTCGACGATCGGCTCGACACACCGAGCATGCAAGCGTTCGTCGACACTCCGCTTTGGAATCGTCCCAACGCGGAGCTCAGTTGGCAGTACTACCTGGGAGATTCTCGTAATTCCGACGTGTCGCAGTATGCGGCTCCCGCTCGAGCAGCCGAGCTGCGCGGCTTGCCGCCGGCATATGTGTCGACGATGGAGTTCGATCCTCTCCGTGATGAGGGAATCCGCTATGCATCGAGGCTCTTGGAGGCAGGTGTTCCCACCGAGCTTCATTCGTATCCCGGTACCTTCCACGGGTCTGCGGTCCTCGTCATGGCGTCTGTTTCGCGCCGGATATGGGCAGAGGAGATCGAGGTCCTCCGAAAGGCGTTGAGCATCGCCGAGCCCTCCTGAACAACCCAGCGATCCCTTTGGTGGTGACCTCTGTGCGGACTCGAGGGTGCGCGGTCTAGAGGATCCGCAGCGCCTCGTCGACGTCCCGCTCGCGGCGGGTGAGAGCACGGAGCACGCCAAGGTCTCCAGATCGCAGGCGCCCGACCGAGACGAGTGTCTCGATGGCGATCGACGCTGCGAGTGGTTCGGGAGCCGTCGTACCGGCAAGTCCCAGAGACGATGCTAAGTCGTCTGTGTGAACGAGAAGCTCGATGATGCGTGTGCGAAGGTACTCGTCGAGGGTGATCGCGAGGTCGCCGATGACCGCCACCCGCCTGTCTGATCTCTCCAGAGCCAGGCGATCGGCCAGTCGAACGCAAAGACTTCGTGCTTCCTCGGCGACAGCGGATGGACCCCCCACGGCCGACTGCTCGCCTCTTTCCCTGATCGAGCGATTCATGGGCCCGTCGACGTCGCGCGGTATCTCGAGCCGCGCGTAGTAGCCGGCAGCGCTCACCAGCTCTTCTCGAACGTCGGGTTCGGGCCGGTCGAGATAGAGCTCCACAGTCTTGATCGACCGGAGGAGGTGACCCGCGAGTCCCGCCACCGAGAACTCAGCGAGGATGGACTGGTCTTCCCAGTGGTCGGCAAGCTCCGGTCGGCGGAGCAAGTCTGCGGAAAGTTCGGCCGCGGTCAGAAAAGCAGAACGAATCTCGTCTATTGGGTCAGCTTGGCACACCGAACGGCAGCTCCCGTTCGACGAGTCGACCAGACGAGCGGGCGTCGCAGCGACACAGGTCAACCGAACGCGGGTAAAGGGACAGAGCAACTACGCCGGTCGGATCGTGGCGACCGTCGCCTCGTTGGGCCTGTACATGTTCTGGTGGACCTACAACCAGATGAACGACCCGAACTCGAACTTCCGGACCAACTGGTCCCAGGAAGACGCCCTCGTGGCGGCGATCCAGGCTCTTCGCTGATCCATCGAATCCGTGGCCGCTAGGGACGATTCCTGGGTGGCCTCGGGGCTCACGTTGGGCAACGGTAGATTGGCCCGCCATGCAGGGCAGCGGGGGCACGGGGCCTGAGGAAGGAGCGACCGAAGACGGGCAACCCACCGACGACACCGAGCCCACCGACGACACCGAGCCCACCGACGACACCGAGCCCACCGACGACGCCGAGCCCGTCCCCCTAACTCGTTCGGAGCGACGTGCAGCGACGAAGGCCAAGAAGTCGAACAAGCGCCGCAAGATCGCCATCATCGTCGGGTCCAGTGTCATCGGCTTTGTGGTGCTCGTAGCAGCAGCGGCTGCCGGGTATCTCTGGTACGAGAACAACCGGATCCACCGGGTCCACATCAAACACCTGTCGAAGGTGAGCACGTCGGGAGCTCAGAAGGACGTCGAGAACATCCTCTTGATCGGCTCGACCACGAGGTGCGGCTTGAAGCAGCAGAACATCGCGTTCGGGTTGTGCGACCAAGGAGTCACCGGCGTCAACAGCGATGTCGTGATGATCCTCCACCTCGACCCCGATCATCACAAGGCCTCGATCCTCTCGATACCGCGAGACACGATCGTTCCGAACGCACGTCACGACGGGCTGAACAAGATCGATGCGGCACTGGGCGACGTCGACGGGCCGAGCCAGCTGATCGCCGCCATCACCGAGGATTTCGGGATCCCGATCCAGCATTACGTGGAGCTCAATTTCGACAGCTTCCAAGGGGTGGTATCCGCCCTCGGAGGCGTGAAGATGTACTTCCCGATGCCCGTCTACGACGCCGAGTCCAGCCTTGACATACCTACTTCTGGGTGCATCGCGCTGAGCCCGTTTCAGGCATTGGCCGTAGTGCGCGCAAGACACCTCCAGTACCAGCCGCCTTCGGATGCCGGCTACTACCGCGACGAATGGCCATACGACCCTGAAAGCGACTTGGCCCGAATCAGGCGCGACCACGAATTCCTACGCGTCCTGGCTTCTGCGGTCGCAAAGCGCGGGTTGGGCAACTTCGTCACGGACATCGAGCTGATCAACTCGCTGGCTGGGAACCTGGAAGTCGACCAGGGGTTCTCCGCCACCGCCATGGCCAACCTCGTCCTCGAGTTCCACGGCATGAACCCGAACAGCGTCCCTCAGTACACGCTTCCCGTCGTTGTCGACGGTGAGGGCTACTACTACCGAGGCGGCGGCTACGGAGACGTGGTGTTCCCGATACAGCCTCAGGACTCACAGGTGGTGGCGCAGTTCCTCGGAGTTTCTCCCACCCAGGACTCGTCGGGGAGATCGCTTCCCTCTCCCGGCTCGTTCACCGTGGCCGTAGAGAACGGTAGCGGTGAGTACAACCAGGGAGCCAAGACCGAGAGCGCACTCCAAGCCCTCGGATACAACGTGACGTCGGTGTCGGACACCGAAGTCGGGGCCGTCACCACCGAGACGACGGTCCTTTACTCCCAGCCCAGCCAGCTCGCGGACGCTTTGCGCGTTCAGTCGTCGCTCTCGGGCCTGTCGGTGCTCGGATTCGACCCGGGAATCGTGGAAACGGCCTCCGGCGGTTCGTCGGGGGGCGGTTCGTCGGGGCCGGGCTCGGGAAGCAGCAGCACCGTGGCTGGGACCACAGCCGGCACGATCGACGTCGGATCGACGCTTTCAGCTTCGCAGGCCGCAGACGTCGTCGTCGTGACGGGGAGCAACTTCGCCGTAAATCCCCCGATTGGAGTCACGAACCCGACGAGTCCGAGCAGCTCAACGACATCGTCGTCGACCACCTCGACCAGCCCCGTTTCCCAGGGCGCCACGACTACGACCACGACTACTGTTCCAGCGACGATCTCGGACAATCCGAACCTCTCAGCTCCGTCGGGTTCGACCGAGGCTCTCGAGCCATGGGACCCCCGGTCTTGCACGGCGGCCGGCGGACCGGGTCCGTAAGGACCTGAGATCCTCGACCGGCGGGTCGCAGAGGGCGGAGCACCAAGGTCCGAGCTGCAGGAGGGGAAGCCCCCGGGGCGGGGGCCAGGAGGTGCGAAGGATGAGAGTGGCAGTCCTCGGAGCAGGGTCGTGGGGCACCACCGTCGCCTCGCTTGTCGCCCCCAGACATCCCACGATCCTCTGGGCGCGTGACCCGGAGGTGGCGCGCGCAGTCGACGAGGATCACTCGAACCCCGCCTATCTCCCTGGCTTCACTCTCGCGAACGGGCTCTCGGCGACCTCGGACCTCGAGAGAGCGGTCTCTACGGCCGACTTGCTCGTCGTGGGCGTTCCGACATCGGGTTTCCGGACGGTGCTCGAAGACGCCAAGCAGTACGTCCGGCCTTGGATCCCCGTGGTCAGCCTCTCGAAGGGCCTCGAACGCGACTCGTTCCTGCGCATGACCGAAGTCATAAAGCAAGTGCTGCCGGGCCATCCCGCTGCCGCTCTCACCGGTCCGAACATCGCGAAGGAGATCCTGGCCGGCAAAGCCGCTGCAGCGGTCGTGGCAACCGAAGACCTGGCCGTGGCCGCCGCCATTCAGAAGGTCGTGACCCGCGGCGTCTTTCGTGTCTACGTGAACCACGACGTCATAGGGTGCGAGATCGGCGGAGCTCTCAAGAACGTGGTCGCCATTGCAGCCGGGATCGGGCAGGGTCTCGAGGTCGGTGACAACACTCGTGCGGCGGTCATGTCGAGAGGCCTCGCCGAGCTCACTCGCCTCGGCGTCGCTCTCGGTGCCGAGCCGGCCACTTTCGCGGGTCTGGCCGGGATGGGGGACCTGATCGCGACCTGCATGAGCCCCCACAGCCGGAATCGCACCGTCGGGGAGCTCCTCGGCAAAGGCCACAAGCTGGACGAGATCCTGGCCGGGATGAATATGGTCGCCGAGGGCGTGAACACCGCGGTGGTGGTCCTGGATCTCGCCGATCGGCACGGAGTCCAGATGCCGATCTCCACGATGATCGATCGAGTGGTCCGGGGAGAGATTGCTCCGGCCGACTCGTACTGGGGGCTTACGCCACCAGGCCACGAAGCCGACCCGGGTTGAGCCGGCACCCGTCTATATAGCCTTCAGCGCAAGAGAGCCCCTCGCTCATCGTTCCATCTAGTGGGTGCGAGCGGACGAACCGCCCTCGGGGGAGCCGGCTGCTACGGCCGGTCGAAACTTACTGTTGAAGGTGGGCCAGGGGGCCCGGACCCCGCACCCTGCGAACATGTGGAAGGACTTCTATGAGCCAAACCACGGTTCTCGAGCGGCGGCATTCGATTCGCAGGGGTGACACACGACCGGGACAGGCGTCATTGGTCGAGGAACGCCCCGTCGCCTTGGCAGCAAAAGGCCGACTCGAGAAAGCTCCCTCCCCGGACGACCGACGCATCGGGATGGAGCGACGCGAATACGTCCCTCAGCACCACATCACGGTCGGACGAGTAGCAGGTTCGGGCGGCTGGATGGGCGGCGTCTGCAGCTGCGGAGAGCACACCCTGTCCCGGGTGGAAGGCCTGATCGAATCCTGGGCGAGATGGCATCGCCGTCAGGTCATGGCTGAGAAGTCGTCCTTCGTGCACACCTCCTGAGGCACGCCTCCTGCGTCGCGGGGCCGCCTGAGTGCGGCTACCGTCGTTGACCCATGACCTCCGAGAGCGAGGACCTCGTTCCCCAAGGGTTCGACCTCGTTGCCGCACAGGTGCGCGCGGACGCCACGGACTCAGACATCTTCTTCAAGGTCCTTGTTTCGAAGCTTTCGGACGCTCTCGGGGACCGCGTGAAGATCGAGCGAGCCGGAGGGCTGCTCAAACGCGACAAGCTCGTAACCGGCGTAGAGCTCGATCTCACTTCCGCTGGAGCCGGCACAGTCTTATCCGCACGCCGGGAGCGAGGTGGAGTGGTCTCGTGCACCGTCGCACGAAGGGTGAGAGGCATCGTCCTGTCCTCGAAGCCGGTCCCGATGTCGGAGTGGGTTGAGGAGCTCGTCTCTGCGCTCGGTGACGAGGCAAAGCGCTCCGAGCAGACTTGGGCCGCGTTGCACGGCCTGCTCTCTTGACCTCGAGCACGATTTCTCGCCCAGAAGGAGCCACATGAGCGAGATCCCCCAGCAGCATCTGCCTGCGGACGCGCTACGCAGGCTTCGCGAAACCGAAGAGCCAGGTGGCAGAAGACTGTTCACCTCCGACCTCAGCGTCAACGAGTTCTTGCTGGTCGAAGAGGCTGGCTTCACACCGTTGGGTCTCGTGATGGGAAGCTCCATCTACCAGATTGGACTGCAGACACGGCGATGGAGCCAGTCGACCGAGCTGGAAAAGCTCACTCAGGCGATGTACACCGCGCGCGAGCTGGCGATGGCACGTATGGAGGAGGAGGCCGACGTGCTGTCCGCGGACGGCATCGTGGGAGTCCGGCTCGACGTCAACTATTACGAGTGGGGTCGCTCGACGGCCGAATTCATAGCAGTCGGCACCGCCGTGAAGGCCAAGGACGGAGCGTCTTGGCGAAATGCAGCCGGAAAGCCGTTCACCTCGGACCTCTCGGGTCAGGATTTCTGGACACTGCTGCAGGCGGGCTTTGCCCCATTGGGTCTCGTTCTGGGCACATGCGTCTACCACGTCGGCCATCGCACGTTCCTCAGCACAATGGCAAGCACGGGTCGGGCGACCGAGCTCCCCAACTTCACCCAGGCCCTGTACGACGCACGCGAACGCGCGATGACCCGCATGGAGGAGGAGGCCTCCAGCCTGCAAGCGAGCGGGATCGTGGGCGTGCAACTCGTCGAGAAGTCCCATATGTGGGGGAGCCACACGATCGAGTTCCTTGCCATCGGGACGGGGGTGCGCTCCATTCGAGACGACCACGTCGTTCCGCCACCGGTGCCAGTCATAACGATGGACCATTGATGACGGGAACCGGCAACTACTCGGGCCCCCCTCCAGAGGGCGTGGTCGGAGAGTTCCATGCCGTCCCCCGGGTGCGGAACACCCCTACCAGCAACCTTTCGGTTGCAGAGGCAGCCGCAGTGCGGCGGGTCGGGCTCTCCCCGGCCGGATTCGTGATGGGGTCGGCCGTGATGCAGCTCGCCTCGGCGATCACAGGGAACATCTACGGGGGTGGGGGGTTCGGAGGCGCGATGGGACTCGGTGGCGGGATGTTCTCCGGCTATATCTCCGGCGCACGCTCTCAGGGTCTGTACGCCGAGTCGTATCCCTGCGTCCACGGATTCGGGTTCGGGGCGAACGCCGATCATTACGGGTTCAACGTCGAGAACGCCGTGCTCGCCGACTCGATCTTCGAGGGATACCGCCTCGCGCTCGCGCGGCTGCGGGACGAGGCGATCGAGGTTGGCGCGCACGGGGTCATAGGTGTGGAGGTCGGCTTCGAGAACATGATCGGCAGCCTCGGCACCGCCACCTTTCTGGCTACGGGGACTGCTGTCTCCCATCGCGACTCCGCCCCTTTGCACCCACCCTTCCTGACCAACGCCTCGGGACAGAATTTCGAGCGCCTCATCGGGCTCGGTTACGTCGCTGCCGGCCTGGCGGTCGGGGTTGGGGTCGTGCACGTGCAGCCGAACTGCCTCGCGCGCGGGAACCTCACCGCTGTGGGGCCGAATCGTCAGATCCCCGCCGCGGTTGGCGCCGCTCGAGGCCGCGCAAGACAGCGGCTGGCCGGTACGGGGCACAGAATGGGAGAAGGAGTCGTCCACACCGAGTGGTCTGACCGAAGGTTCGTCCGATACGGCGAGTCCTGGAACCAGCTTGCTCTGGCTGTCGGGACTGCGGTCCGCCGCTACACCACCGAGCTCGAACCGCCTATTCCGCAACCGGTGGTATCGCTGCGACCGTGACACCACCCCCCGAGTCGCCGACGGGTGCCGGATCGCAAAGGGCTCCTGACATCGCCGAGGCGCTCGACGCCCTGCGGGCGCCGTTTCACTCCGAAGGCGGGGCGACGTTCCTGTCGGACCTCACCGTCGGAGAGCTGATCCTTCTCGAGCAGATCGGCTTCAGGCCCGTCGAGATCGTCTCGGGTTCCGGGTCTGCGAGCTGGTACCCGCAGTTCACGACCGCAGGGCCCGAGGGCCAAATGTGGGGCAGCGCGATCGCCTCTGCGATCGCAGAGGCCCGAGCCGGCATCTACTCGGAAGTGACCCAGTTCGGCGCCAATGGAGTCGTGGCGATGAGGATCGAGTTCGAACGTGAGCCTGCGAACCAGCTCACCTGCACGATGCTCGGGACGGCGGTCCGCGACGAGCGCCACGATGGGTCCATCTCCACCAAGAGTCCGGGCCCGAGGGGCCATGACCGGACCCAGCTGTTCACCACCAATCTCTCCGCCCGGGACTTCCATCTGCTCACGCGCGCGGGTTACGGGGCTGCGGGAATCGTGATGGGCGTGTCGGTGGTCGGGTTCGGCGCCCGCAGCGCGGCCCAGTCACTGGGACTAGCGCGAGAGAATTTCGAGCTCGAAGGCCAGACCAACGCGCTCTACTCCGCCCGCGAGCAGGCAATGGGAATGATGGAAAGAGAAGCGGCGTCGCTAGGTGCAGATGGGGTCGTCTCCGTGAATCTCTCCGAACGCCCGATCAACACGATGCTCACCCACGCAGTCGAGCTCGTCGCGATCGGGACCGCCGTGCGTCGAGGAGCGGGGCGTCACAGGTCGCTCGACCCACACCTGCAGCTGGCCCTGAACGATCCGGCCCCCGAGACCTTCGTGAGCGGCTGAGAGCACGAACCCGCCGATGCCGTCGCTCAGTGCGTGTTGACGAGAGCCCGCACCGACTCTCGGAGCGATGACATCGTCGCCAGCACGGCGGTCGGCTCGTAACCGCAGTGCGCCATGCAGTTCTCGCAGCGTTCGTCGCGCCCACGGCCGTAGGCGTCCCAGTCGGTGGTCTCTACGAGCTCCTTGTAGGTCTTGGCGTATCCGTCGGCCATCAGATAGCAGGGCCGCTGCCAGCCGAACACCGAGTAGCTCGGGATTCCCCATGCCGTGCACGAGAAGTCCTTCTTCCCTTCGAGGAAGTCGAGGAACAGAGGTGAGTGGTTGAGGCGCCAGCGCTTTCGCTTGCCCTCGGAGAAGGCTTGCCGGAAGAGGTTGCGGGTCTGCTCCACCCCGAGGAAGTGCTCCTGGTCGGGAGCCTTCTCGTACGCGTAGGCGGGCGAGATCATCATGGCGTCCACCCCGAGGTCGTCGTTCAGGAAGTCGAGCACGTCCCGAACGGTCTTCGGTGAGTCGTTGGTGAAGAAGGTCGAGTTCGTCGTGACCCTGAACCCGCGGGATTTGGCCAGCCTTATGGCGCCTACGGCCTCGTCGAACACCCCTTCGCGATCGACTGCGCGGTCATGGCGTTCTCGGAGGCCGTCCACGTGCACGACCCACGAGAAATAGCGGCTCGGCGTGAAACGGTCCATCTTGCGTCGCAGGAGCACAGCGTTGGTGCACAGGTAGACGTAGATCTTTCGCCTCAACAATTCGCCCACAATCTGCTCGATCTGCGGATGGAGCAAGGGCTCGCCGCCTGCGATCGACACCATCGGCGTCGCGCTCTCCTCCACCGCACCCACTACGTCGTCGACGGACAGTCGTTGGCGGAGGACCTCGGTGGGGTACTGGATCTTTCCGCAACCCGGGCATGCGAGATTGCAGGCGAACAGCGGCTCGATCTCGACGATGAAGGGGTAGTACTTCTTTCCCCGGAGCCTCTGGCTCAAGAGGTGCCGTCCGATGCGCAGGTTCTGCCTGACGGGTACGGGCATCTAGGTGACCTCCGGTGAACGGGGGAGCGCAATCGGCTCCCGGTCTGCAGCGGCCCAGGTCAGCTCGTTCGTCAGACGGCACCCCGAAGTCTCCGCCTTGCCGGGGCCTATGCCCACGAGCCGGACCATTCCTCCGGTGGCGATCGCCTCGATTCTCAGCGCGGCAAGTACCGCCACGTCGCCCGGGGTGCGCACTCAGGCATTCTGCCCCCTTCGCGCGCTTTCAATCCTCCACGACCTGGCTCTGCCCTTGGATGGGAGCGCGAGGGGAGCAGGGGGGGATAATTGCCTCCTTTCGAGAATGGAGGAGATGGGTGACTGCCGATAGCTCGTCTGGTTCGACCGGGTCGTCCGAAGCCCAGTCCGCGCAGGTCTCCGAAGCCCAGATCGCCGTCCACTGGCGCGAGGAGGGCTACTACTTTCCGTCCGCCAGGTTCATCGGCCAGGCGAACGCGTCGGATCCGCGCATTTTCGACCGCTTCGGCGAGGAGCACTTCCCCGAGTGCTTCAAGGAGTACGCAGACCTGCTCAGCTGGGACCGCTATTGGCACACGACCCTGGACACCAGCGACCCGCCGTTCTGGAACTGGTTCGTGGGCGGCAAGCTGAACGTCAGCTTCAACTGCGTCGACCGCCACCTGCAATCCTCTCGGAACAAGGCGGCGATCATCTGGGTCCCCGAGCCCGAGGCTGCGGAAACCAAGGTCCTGACGTACCAGGAGCTCTATCGGCAGGTGAACGAGTTCGCCGCCCTGCTTCGCGACTTCGCAGGAGTGAAGACCGGCGACCGGGTCACCTTTCACATGCCGATGGTCCCCGAGCTGCCGGTGGCAATGCTGGCGTGTGCCCGGCTCGGCGTCGTGCACTCGGAGGTGTTCGGCGGGTTCAGCGGCGCGGCTTGCGGGGACCGCATCGCCGACTCGGGTAGCCGCGTCCTCGTCACGATGGACGGCTATTTCCGAAACGGCGAGCTGATCGACCACAAGGTGAAGGCCGACGAGGCGCTCGCGACCGCGCAGAAGCTCGGTCAGGAGGTCGACAAGGTGCTGGTTTGGCGACGCCAACCAGGCCAGTACGCGTCGGCGAGCCCGATGGTCGAGGGACGGGACTTCTTCGTCGACGACCTGCTAGCCGAGTATCACGGAAAGGTCGTGGACCCGGTCTCGATGCCCGCCGAAGCGCCGCTGTTCTTGATGTACACGAGCGGCACGACGGGACGGCCGAAGGGTTGCCAGCACTCGACCGGCGGGTACCTCTCGTATGTGGCCGGGACGTCCAAGTACTACCAGGACATCCACCCAGAGGACACCTATTGGTGCGCAGCCGACATCGGCTGGATCACCGGTCACTCCTACATCGTCTACGGCCCGTTGGCGCTCGGCACGACGACCGTCATGTACGAGGGCGTTCCCACGTACCCCGACCCGGGGCGGCTGTGGAGGATCGCGGAGAGGCTAGGGGTGAACATCTTCCACACCGCACCGACCACGATCCGCATGCTCCGCAAGCTCGGGCCCGACGAACCGGCCAAGTACGACTACCACTTCAAGCACATGACGACGGTGGGCGAGCCGATCGAGCCGGAGGTCTGGCGCTGGTACCACGAAGTGGTCGGCAAGTCCGAGGCCGTCATCGTCGACACCTGGTGGCAGACCGAGACCGGGGGTTTCCTCGGCAGCACCTTGCCCGCAGTGCATCCGATGAAGCCCGGCAGCTGCGGCCCGGCGGTGCTCGGGATCCATCCGGTCATCTACGACGAGGACCGAGAGGAAGTCCCTGCGGGAAGCGCGAAGGCCGGCAACATCTGCATCCGCAATCCCTGGCCGGGAATCTTCCAGACCATCTGGGGCCAGCCCGAGCGATTCGTCCAGACCTACTACGAGAAGTACTGCGCCGACCGCAACTCCAAGGATTGGCGCGACTGGCCCTACCTGGCAGGCGACGGCGCGGTGCAGGCCGCCGACGGGTACTTCCGGATCCTCGGGCGCATCGACGACGTCATCAACGTCGCCGGTCACAGGCTCGGAACCAAGGAGCTCGAGTCCGCGGCACTCACCGTCGACGAGGTGTCGGAGGCGGCTGCGGTGCCGGTCGTGGACGAGCTGCGCGGCCGGGCGGTCGAGATGTACGTCTCGCTCAAGCCGGGCCAGTCTGCCGACGAAAAGGTCGTGGACAAAGTCATCGAGGCGATCGAGCGCGAGATCGGCAAGATCGCACGGCCCAAGAGCGTCTGGATCGTCCCCGACATGCCCAAGACCCGCTCGGGGAAGATCATGCGCCGCGTGATCGCCGGCATCTCGAACTTCACCGATGTCGGCGACGTGACGACGCTGGCGAACCCAGAGATCGTCGACGAGATCCGCCACCGGGTGCAGAGCGAGAAGGTCGCGCGCGGGGAGGAGCCCCGTGAGCTCACCGCGGAGGAGGCGGCCGACATAAAGGCGTTCGGCCACCAGGAGTAGGGCGAGCGCAGTGCCGGGTCAGCCCTCGGTCTCCAGCTGAGCCAGGAGGCGGTCGAGGAAATCCGCCTGTGCCGGGACGAGCTTGCGCCTCGCCTCGTCGAGGCTCACCCAGGCCGCCGCGTCCACCTCTGGAAAGGACTGCACCCGGCCCGAGCGCGGCGGCCACTGCATCTCGAAGCTGTTGCTGCGGATGTAGGTCACGTCTAGATCCCCGCGCACGGCCCACGCGCGCACCTGTTTGCCGCCCCTCTGCGTGACCTCGCCGAGGTCGCTCCAGGGTCCCTCGGGTGGATCGAGCCCGAGCTCCTCTGCGAACTCCCGCCGGGCACATTCGGCCGCGTCGTCGCCGGGCTCGTACTCACCTTTCGGGATCGACCAGGCTCCCTCGTCCTTCTTCGCCCACAGCGGCCCTCCGGGATGGACGATGAGCACTTCGGGGCCCGGGCGCTCCCCGGGTCTGTGTTCGGAGAGGCGATAGACGAGGAGGCCCGCGCTCGTCTTCCCCATCAGCGCGCAGCCACGTCCGGAATCGAGGTTGCCGAGGCGGAGGCCCTCAGCAGTGCCGGTTGCGCAGTCCGGGCCGGCGCAAGATCCACGCGCCCCAGGGAACAGTCACCCACATCGGCCAGAGCCCCTCGAGGTTGTGCCCCTGGGAGGTGGCGACCGTCACTCCCCACAACACCCAGCACACCCCGCTCACCGTGAGGAAGCGGGACACGCTTCGACGGAAGCGATTGCGCCGCCTCGCCTCCCAGCGCTCCACCAGCTGTGCTCCTGCCTCCGCAAAGGTCGTAGGGCTCGTCCCCGAGCGGCGGGGGAGATCGATCATCAGGGCGTCGAGCTCGCCGTAGGTCTTCGACGTGTACGTGGCGTCGAGACGATCGTTGAACTCCTCCATGGTCAGGCGTCCTTCTGCGAGGTTGTCGCGCAGGGCCGCGGCGACCTCCTCGCGCTCGGCGTCCGATGCACGCATCGAGGGGTTGCTCATCACGACTCCAGTTTGCCGCGCGACGTGTCCTTCGTCAGCCGGGTCCGCGACAGCCCGTCTAGATTGTCAATCGGTTGCGGTTGTCAATCGGTTGCGGTACGCTGCAGACGTGAGCGACCTCGGCCAACTCGTGCAGATGTCGCCTCGAGAGGCAGCGGCCCGCGTGGCGGGGGCCGCGGACGAGGCGTGGGCCAAGCACTTCCTCGAGGAGCTCGATCGCCGGGTGAGGACGGATCCGGTGGGGCGCCTAGCGACCCGGTGGCGCCTGTCGAACGCCGAAGTAGGCCGGATGTTCGGCGTCTCTCGACAGGCAGTGGCGAAATGGATCGCCGACGGTGCGCCCGCAGACCGTCAGCCACAGCTCGCCGACCTCGACGCGGCGACCGACGTGCTCGAGCGCTTCGTACGTCCCGAGCGCATCGCGGCGGTGGTGCGAAGGCAGTCCGAGGCGACCGGAGGGAAGTCGCTCCTCGAGCTCGCCTCCGACGGGCGAAGCTCAGAAGTCCTTGCCGCTGTGCGCGCCATCTTCGACTTGCGACGCGTACAACCGTGACGGGCAGGGGCCGGGCCGGGCCGGGCCGGGCCGGGACGAGCCGTGCTGAGCTCGTTCGTCCAACCTTGATCGACCCCGTAAGGACCAATCTTCCTGCCGGCCACGTGTGGCTGCGCGTGGCCGACGCCTCGTGGGACGACCCCCTGGACCCGACGTGGGCAATGCGTCTCGGCGGTCGTTGGAATCCCCCAGGGTCCTTCCCCGTCCTGTACTTGAACGAGGATCTCGAGACGGCGCGCGCCCAGATCGCCGGGCTTCTTCGACGTTCCCCTGTCAATCCCGAGGACTTGCGCGACGACGCCCCTTTCGTTCTCGTGCTCGCGGTTCTCCCGACGCGCCAACGTGTCGCCGACGCGTTGAGCGACGTGGGCGTGAGGGAGCTAGGGCTCCCGGTCACCTATCCCTTCGACCGAAGCGGTCGCGTCGTCGAGCGTTCGGTGTGTCAGCCGATAGGAGTTGCGGTGCACGACGCGGCGCTGAGAGGCATTTGGTACCGGTCGGCGAAGATCGCCGACGGCACGAGGCACGAGCTCGCCTGGTTCCCCGCTGACGACCGGAGCCGTCCGACCACGAAGGGGGCCCCGCTCAGCTTCCGGCGATGGTGGGGAGCTTCCGATCTCGACCGGATCGCGCCCCGGCCGGCCCAGGGACGTCCTCCTCACCTATGAGAAGGCCGTCCAGGTAGGTCACCTGGCGGCTGCGCACCGCCGGCACTCGCGCCCCGGGAAGGACGATGCCGCAGAGGTTCAGAGGGTCGGACGCGCTCAACCTCACGATCTCGCCCTTGCGCTCACTGCGCCTGATGCGCCTCAGCTCCTCGACGGCTTCGGGGAGGGCGTACTGCTCGCCTGCGAATCCGTTCACGAAGCGCCCACCGCGGACCTGACCGCGCGCTTCGAAGCGGCGAAGCGCCCACAGCACCTCGCGCCACGGGACGGCCAGGTTCTCGCGGACCGTTAGGTCCCAGAACACGACCCCCCAGCGCGCCAGCAACTGGCCGGCAACCTGCTCGGCCAAGTCGTCGTCGTCGAGCTCCTCGGCGAGCGAGGGCAGAAGCGCCCAGCGCCCCTCACCGCCCTGTCGCAACGCCGGGGCGCGCCGGCCTCCCAGGCGGACCCGCTGCTCCTGGCGGTGCCGTCGCTTCCAGGCGTCGCGTGCCGAGAAGAGCGAGCGAACCGCACCGAACCCGTCGGCGGTGACGAGCCCGCGTGCGACCAGGTCCCACAAGCCCTCCTCCACCTCCACGGGCAGGCGCCCTGTGAACGCGCGCAGCTCGGAGTGGAACATCGCGCCCCGCGCCCTCAGGGTGTCGAGGACCTCGCGCGCGGATCCGTGCGCGGGCTCCTCGGGGACGGCTCCCCCCCGAGCGGCGCGAAGCAGCCACGGAAGGTCCTCGCGCAGCGCGAAGGTGACCGGAGTGGCGCGCGAGGGGGTGGACGCGCCACGCCTCGCCGGAGCGTCCTCGGGCTCGGGCGCCCGTAGCGCGAGACGTCCCCATACCAGCTCTCCCGAGAGGCAGAGATCCTCGAGCCACTGGCGCTTGTACTGCTCTACTCGTGCGGAGAAGACCGACTCTTCCCACGCGCCCGCGGCGAGCTCGAATCCCTGTAGCTGGTCGACGACGGCGAGAAGTCCGGCTCGGCCCTGGCGCTGGGTGCCGGGAGCGACGTGCTGCCAGCGCAACAAGAATCGCATGAAGTCCTGGGCGCTCACAGGCTCGATCTCGCGACGCAGCCGGTTCTGGGTGTAGGCGTGGATGCGCGCGAGCAGCCTGCGTGCGCACCACTGCTCTTCGTCGATCGCGGGGTCGAAATGCCCGCGCATCGCGAATCCTTGTGCCTCGAGCGCAGCTAAGCCGACCTCGATCCGGCTCGGCCTGAGCGCGCTGCGCTCGGCGAGCGTGCCGACCGTCACCGGGCCACTCAAGTCGAGATGCCCGCGCACGAGCTGGGCTGCCGCGACGTCAGGATCCGGCCTGTCGTCCTCCCCGAGAGATGGAGCGAGCGACGCCGGCAGCTCGAGCTCGGGCTCGAAGGTCGCAGACGGGTGCAGCGCCTCGGCCCACTGGCGCCGCTCGGTCGCGCACCACAGCTCGACGCTCGGACCCGCCCCGTCTGCCCCGGTGCCGGGCAACAGAACCGACATCGCACGCCCGGCGTCGCGCAGCGTCTCGAACCACGAGGTGTGTTCCGGGACCGGTCGCCAAACCACCACCGAGAGCAGCAGGTCGTGCAGCTCCTCGGCGTCGCGCAGGTCGGGCGCCGCCTCATCGCGCACCCGCTCTATCGCCGCTGCGTCGAGTCTCGCGAGCTCCTTCGCCTCGACCGGCAGGCCCCTGCGCAACTGGACGGCACGCGTGCGGCGCTCCTCCAGAGGAGCGTCGTCCAAGAACGTGTAGGGCTTGCCGTTCAGGATCTCGTGGGAGAGCACCGAAGGCTCGGTCGACTCGACGAAGTGGGTGCGGATCTCCTCGCGCTCGATACGTGAGACGACGTCGATCAGGCCGTCGATGTCCATCGCCTCGTGCAGACAGTCGTGGAGGGTCTGGCGGACCAGCACGTGGTCGGGGATCTGGACCGGCCCCGCAGCAGCGTTCTCCTGGCAGGCGGCGAGTGCCGGGAACACCGCGGCCATCAAGTCGTCGGACTCCATTCGCTGGATGGGGAGCGGGTTCTTCTTCCCCCCGCGAAAGCGCAACACTGCGAGCGACCGGTTCAGGTTCCAGCGCCAGCGCGATGCGAACATCGGTGAGGCGAGGACGGCCTGCTCGAGCGTGGCCGCAGCGGTGGTCGAGCGCAGGAGGCGTGGCGCGGAATCGAGGGGGAAGCTGTGCTGCGGGCCGAGCGACAGCACGACGGCGTCGTCGGTCGCTGCCGCTTGCAGCTCGAAGTCGAAGGTCGCGCAGAAGCGCTTGCGGAGCGCCAAACCGAAAGCGCGGTTCACTCTGCCGCCGAACGGGGCGTGCACGACCAGCTGCATCCCACCGGCTTCGTCGAAGAATCGCTCGAACACCACGTCGGTGTGTGTCGGGAGCAAGCCGAGCTCGCCTTGCCCCACTTTCAAGTAGTCGACGAGCTGGCGCGCCGCATCAGGTGAGAGGCCGCAGGTGTCTCTCACGTAGTCCATCGCAGCCTCAGGCCCGCAGCCCGAGACCTCGTCGGTGCTCTTCGAGTCGGTGAGGGTGACTGAGAGGATCGCGCCGATATTGCGGCGCAGATTCGAGACCTCCTCGGAGAGCTCCTCGGTGCGGCTCGGGGCCTCGCCGACCCAGAACGGGATGTTCGGATGGGCGCCGCCGGCGTCGGTGACCCGGACCTCTCCCTGGGTGACGCGCCGTATGCGCCACGAGTGCGTGCCTAGCAGGAACACGTCGCCGACCATCGACTCGATGGCGAAGTCCTCGTTCACCGTGCCGACTGGGGTGTCGTCGGGATCGGCGATCACGCGGTAGTCGCCGACCTCTGCTATCGCCCCGCCGCTCGTGAGCGCCGCGAGCCGAGCGCCTCTTCGGGGACGAAGGACGCCGTTCACCCTGTCGCGGTGGAGGTACGACATTCGAGCGCCGCGCCCTGTGGGGATCCCCTCCGACGCGAGCTCCACGACGGAGTCGAAGTCCTGCCGGCTGAGCGACGCGTACGGCGCTGCCCTGCGCACCAATTGGTACAGCGGCTCCTCCTCCCACTCCTCGGCGGCTGCGACCTCGGCGACGATCTGCTGGGCGAGGATGTCGAGCGGGGCGACGGGAGGGCAGGTCGCGTCGAGCCGCCCTGATCGCACTGCCGCGAGGAGGGCGGCGCACTCGACGAGCTCGTCGCGGGTCATCGGATAGCAGATGCCTTCGGGGATGCCGTCTCTCGAGTGGTTCGAGCGCCCGACTCGCTGGAGGAAGGTCGCTATGGACCTCGGCGATCCGACCTGGCACACGAGCTCGACGGGGCCGATGTCGATCCCGAGCTCCAAAGAAGCGGTGGCGACGAGAGCGCGCAGGTCTCCGGCTCGAAGGCGCGTCTCGGTCCGCTTGCGGCGCTCGGTCGAGAGGCTCCCGTGGTGGGCTGCCACCTGCTCAGGGCCGAGTCGCTCGCCCAGCATGTGGGCGAGGCGTTCGGAGAGCCTCCTCGTGTTCACGAACACGAGGGTCGTGAGGTGGTCCTCGACGTGTCCGGCTATGCGGTCGACGATCTCCCCGAGCTGCTCCGAGGTCGCCACCGCCCCAAGCTCGGTCTCGGGGAGCTCTATGCGAACCGAGAGCTCGCGATGATGCCCGCAGTCCACGATCCGCACACCGTCCCCGTCCGCTCCGCCGAGCAGCCGGGCGGTCGTCTGGATTGGACGCTGTGTGGCGGAGAGGCCGATGCGCTGCGGGCGTGCGCCTTGTTGGACGTGCTCGAGACGCTCGAGGCTGAGCGCGAGGTGCGAGCCTCGCTTGTCGCGGGCGAGCGCGTGGATCTCGTCCACGATCACGGTGCGCACGTCGCCGAGCACCGACCGGCTGCGCTCGGCAGTGAGCAGCAGGTAGAGGCTCTCCGGAGTGGTGACCAGGAAGGTCGGGGGCTCTCGGACCATCGCGGTGCGAGCGCTGGAGGTTGTGTCCCCGGTGCGGACCGCCACTGTGATGGGCGGCACCGTGAGACCCATCTCCCGTGCGACCTCTGCGATCTCGGCCAGCGGACGCTCGAGGTTCTGGTGGACGTCGACTGCGAGCGCCTTCAGGGGCGAGACGTACACCACCCGCGTGCGACCCTCGAGCGTCTCTCCCGATTCGTGCGCGCGGTACGCCTCGTCGATCGCCACCAGGAAGCCGGCCAAGGTCTTTCCTGAACCGGTAGGAGCTGCGACGAGGGTGTCGGCGCCGCTGCGGACGAGCGGCCAGCCCTGGGCCTGAGCCTCTGTGGGACCGTCCTCGAACCGACTCGCGAACCAGGTGGCGACGGCCGGGTGGAAGTCCCCCAGGACAGCGGCCGGCTTCCCGGCTCCCTCTGGCTCTGCTGGCATCGCTTCATTCAACCGTAGAGATGTGACGGCCCGCGCACCTTGGTGCCCGGTCTGTCGACCGTGGCAGCATGGCGGCCGTGACTCGGACAACAGCCGCACGCCCGAGGTCGCAACGACTGGGCCGATCGGGCTCGAGCGGCGCTCCCGGCGTCGGACCCGGGATCGCTTCCGCCATGGTCCTGGAGGCCCCGAGACGATTGGTCCGCCGGGAGCTCTCCCTGCCCGGATTGGGCGAGGACGACGCGTTGCTCCGGGTCGAGGCATGCGGGCTCTGCGGCACCGATCACGAGCAATTCACAGGTGTGCTGCCCGGCGGGCTGCCGTTCGTCCCGGGGCACGAGTCGGTGGGGGTCATAGAGGCCATCGGAGACCGCGCGGCGGCGAACTGGGGCGTCGGGGTCGGCGAGCGGGTGGCCGTCGAGGTGTTCCAGGCCTGCGGCAGGTGCGACGCGTGCGAGGCGGGGGAGCACCGGCGCTGTCGGAGACACGGCCTGGGCGACATGTACGGGTTCGTCCCGGTCGAGAAGGCGCCGGGCCTCTGGGGTGGGTACGCGACTCATCAGTACCTGTCACGCGACAGCCGGCTGCTTCGGGTTCCGGCGGACCTCGACCCGGTGAAGGCCACCTTGTTCAATCCTCTCGGGGCCGGGATCCGCTGGGGCGCGACCCTCCCCGGAACCTCCGACGGTGACGTCGTCGCGGTGCTCGGTCCCGGGGTGCGAGGCCTCTCGGCGCTCATCGGGGCGCGCGAGGCCGGCGCGGGCTTCGTGATGGTGACCGGGTGCGGTCCGAGCGACGCAGGGAGGTTGCAGACGGCGAGCGCCTTCGGCGCCGATCTCGTGGTGGACGTCGCCGTCGAGGACCCGGTGGCGGCGCTGCGCCGAGCCGCGGGTGCACTCGCCGATGTCGTCGTGGACGTGACGGCTAAAGCGCCGGCGGCGCTGGCGCAGGCGGTCGCGCTGGCCCGTGCAGGCGGAACTGTCGTGGTGGCGGGCACCCGTGGGGAATTGGGCACTCCCGGGTTCAGGCCCGACGACGTCGTCTTCAAGGAGCTGCGGATCCTCGGCGCCCTCGGCGTCGACACCGCCTCCTACGAAGCGGCACTCGGGATTCTCGCCGGCGATCGCTATCCGTTCGACCTCGTCTCCCGCAGGATCGCGCCTCTCGACGAGGTCGGCGAGCTGCTCGTCGCCATGTCAGGCGAGGGGGATTCCGTGGCGCCCATGCACGCCGTGGTGGTCCCGTGAGCGGCGCCGGGGTGCGCCCGCTTCGGTTCGCGGTCATCGGGGCCGGGATGGCAGGGATCCTCAGCGCCATCAAATTGAAGCAGGCGGGTCACGACTTCACGGTCTTCGAGAAGGCCGACCGGGTCGGCGGGACGTGGCGAGAGAACACGTACCCGGGGCTCTCGTGCGACGTGCCCTCGCACCTCTACAGCTACTCCTTCGCGCTGAACCCGGAGTGGAGCAGCACGTTCTCCCCGGGGCCGGAGATCCTCTCGTACTTCGAAGCGGTCGCAGCCGACCACGACGTGCTTGGCTCCGTGCGCTTCGGCGACGAGGTGACGAGCTGCGAGCTCGCCGACGGCCGTTGGGTCGTGACCACGGCGAGCGGGCACAGCGAGACCTTCGACGTCGTGATCGCGGCCACGGGGGTGCTGCACCACCCGAAGTACCCGGACATCGAGGGCATCGGCGACTTCAAAGGAGCGGTGTTCCACAGTGCGAGATGGGACCACACCGCTCGGATCGAAGGAGCGCGCGTCGGGGTGGTGGGCACTGGCTCGACGGCGATCCAGATCACGTCCGCCGTTGTCGACAAGGCCAGACGTTACGAGCTGTTCCAGAGGACGCCCCAGTGGATCATGCCGGTCGAGAACCCGGCCCATTCGCAGGAGCAGATCGACGCCTGGAGGTCGGATCCGCGCTCGCTCGAGGAGCTGCACGCGAACCTCGCGACGATGTTCGACGGGTTCTCGGGGGCGGTCGTAGACGCCGACTCGCCGCAGATGAAGGCGATCGAGGAGGCGTGCAAGGCGAATCTCGAGAGCCACGTGTCCGACCCCGATCTGCGTGACCGGTTGCGACCGGACTACAGAGCGGGATGCAAGCGGCTGATCATCTCCTCCGGCTTCTACGAAGCGATCCAGAAGCCGCACGCCAATCTCGTGACCGAGAAGATCGAGCGGGTGGAGCCGGGTGGAGTTCGGACGGCGGACGGCGTCCTGCACGAGCTCGACGTCCTGGTGCTGGCGACCGGGTTCAAGGTCGACGCTTTCATGCGCCCTATGACCATCGTGGGCGAGGGCGGAAGGACCCTGGAGGAGGCCTGGACACCGCAGCCAGAGGCCTACCTGTCGATCTCGATGCCGGGCTTCCCCAACCTGTTCATGCTGAACGGACCCAACGGTCCGGTCGGCAACTTCTCCTTGATAGAGGTGGCCGAGCTTCAGCTCGGCTACATCATGCAGCTCGTCTCGCATCTACAGGCGGGGGAATGCTGCCACATCTGCGCGACACCCCGAGCGCTCGAAGAGTTCGAGACGGCGCGTGTCGAGGCGAGCTCGAAGACCGTCTGGGCGACCGGATGCCGCAGCTGGTACCTCGACGATCGCGGCGTCCCCATGGTCTGGCCTTGGCATTTCGTCCGCTTCCGAGAGGAGATGGCCGCTCCCAAGCTCGAGGCCTACGAGCTCTCCTGACCCGACACGCTCCTAACTCCGCCCCGCCTGAGGGGAATCGTGATGGTCTCCAGGTTGTTGTGTAGGCAACGACCCAAGAGGTCCAGGTGGCCGGCCCCGGAGGATCCAGAGACGGCTGGCACTGTCTCCTGGAGGAGGAGACAGTGGAGAACGAGCAGGTGGCGACGACAAACGGCGGCCATAACGACCCCGGGAACAGCGGCGACCGTGCGGACACCCGCACGCTGCCTCTGCTTCCCCTCACCTCGGGAGTGGTGCTGCCCGGCATGGTGCTCACCATGGCCCTCGAGACCGAAGAGGCGAAGGTCGCCGCCGAGGCGGCCGGAGCAGTGGGCGGGCAGCTCGTGATCGTGCCCCGGGTCGAGGGCAGCTACTCCTCGATGGGCGTGATCGCCGAGATCCTCGAGCTCGGCCAGCTGCCCGGAGGGGCAACAGCGATGGTGGTGAGCGGGACGAGCCGCGCCCGGATAGGTGCGGCGGTCCCCGGGACCGGCCAGGCCCTTTGGGTCCAGGTCGAGCCTGTGCGCGAGGAGCCGCCCAATCAGGCCGCACAAGAGCTTGCGCGCGAGTACCGCGCGGTGCTCGAGAACATCCTTCTCACCCGCGGGGCTCGCCGCATGGCGGAGAGCCTGCGCGAGGTCACCGACATCTCCCAGATAGCCGACCTCTCGGGCTATTCGCCCGATCTCTCGCTGGCGCAAAAGGTCGAGATCCTCGAGACCGTGGACCTCGAGCAGCGCCTGCGGCTGGTCCTGGGCTGGGCTCGCGAGACGCTCGCGGACCTGAGCCTGCGCCAGCAGATAAAGAACGACGTCGAAGAGGGCATGGAGAAGACTCAG
>Ga0116215_1000106_pt1 | contig 64853 bp, 54 predicted proteins | sample Sb_taG_7_FD_89698 | JGI IMG/M metagenome (GOLD analysis project Ga0116215, IMG submission 89698) | Peat soil microbial communities from Weissenstadt, Germany - Sb_50d_2_FS metaG | ecosystem: Environmental > Terrestrial > Soil > Wetlands > Peat | place: Germany: Weissenstadt | collected 2010-09-21
CGTTTACAAGAAGGGCACCACCACCCTTGGCGAACTCGACTACGGCTACACCACTAATGGCGGTAGGGAAGCTGTCTGGGGTAGCTACGCTCGTACCGGTCTCCCAGCAGCAATCAGTGCCGCCACCTATAACGCCAACAACGAGCAAACGGAACGTAGCGGCAAAAAACTTGGTTACGACGCGAACGGCAACCTCACGTCTGACGGTACCAACGAATACAAATGGAACGCCCGCAACCAACTGATCGAAGTCAGCGGTGGCACTACCGCATCCTTTGCTTACGACCCATTCGGACGGCGCGTAAGTAAGACGCTCGCGGGCGCGACCACGAAACTCCTCTACGATGGAGCAAATGTGGTGCAGGAAACCAAAGGAAGCGCCACTGTAAACTTGATCACCGGCCTCTCTGCGGACAAGACACTCGCGCGAACAACGAGCAGCGGTACGGAAAGCTTCCTCACGGATGCGCTCGGAAGCACGATTGCCCTCGCCGGCAGCAGTGGCAAAGCCGAAACGAACTACACGTACGACCCCTTCGGCAACACCAGCCACGAAGGCGCCACTAGCGAAAACCCGTTCCAATACGCCGGGCGCGAAAACGACGGCAACGGCCTGTACTACAACCGCGCCCGCTACTACAGCCCGGTCGCCGGACGGTTCATCAGTGAGGATCCGCTGGGGCAGGAAGCCGCTGGACCCAACGTCTACCTTTATGCGGAGGACTCGCCGACGAACGCCGTTGACCCGTACGGTACGAGCCTCATGGCCCCCATGCCGGGCGGCGCCGGAAAGGGACCCGGAGGTATGACGGGCCCAAGCGGGGGTAGTTCCAGCACCGGTAATGCCGGCGCCGGCGCGGGCTTCGGACCTGGCGTGGGCGGCTGCAGCGGCCCCAACAAGGGAACAGGCGGTGGGGCGGGCGCCGGTGGTATCGCCGAAGAACTCAACTGCAGTCTATTCGAAAAGCTTGGAGAAGCTGCAAAGGAACAGGGCGAAGAAATGTCGAAGCACCATTGCCATAACAACCAAGTCGTCATCAACCATCAGTGCTTCGCGGCGCCCCCGGGGCCACCGGAATATCCCCCGCCTGAACACCCGGTTGAACCAGATTGGCCCGTAATTCCGATCATACCGATCCCGATACCGATCCCGCTACCAATACCGGATTAGTGAGCCAACGGCAGTAAGGGAGTAAAGGGCGGCGAGCGGCCATCCCAGTACGGGATTGTGTCACTCGCCGTCTTTCGGGAAGGAGCGTCGGCCGCTACACTTACCTGAATGTTGCTCCCCCGCTATTTCGCACGATGGCGAATGGTTACGCTTCTAGCGGGTGTCGGCTTGCTGCTCGCCGCGGGCGGTGTCGGTCGCGGCGGTGCAGTTGCACTTGCAGGTGTTGTGGTCATAGGCGTAAGTGTTCTTCCGTGGCCTTGGGGAACTGAGAGATACCGGCGCGTGTGTGCAAGGATGTTGGCCAAGGCCGCGCGCGACATCGAGGTTGCCCATGGGCAAGCACGGGTGGCAGAATCCGCACGAGTCTGCGACTTGCGAGGGATCGCGGCTCCCGACGGGCTGTTGAGCGAGCACAACGAGTTGCTGCGGCGTTGCTCGGCTGACGAGGCGCTTCAGCAGGATCGCACAGGCCCGCTTCAAGCCCGAGCGCTTCGCCACATGGAGGTCAGAGATCGTATACGAGAGCTCCGGCAGCGCGTGTCGGAGCTAGTGACGACATCGGACGAGAAGCAGTACAGAGTCAAGCTCGAGGCCATGATGATCGCGCGCGAGGAGGCTGTCGAGGCGCGCGCAGAGGAAAGCGGGCGGATTCTCTCGCGGCTTGTCGCTGACCAAGTGGCATTGAAGCCGCCCGAGTCGCTCCGAGACGCACATGACGTAATGTGCCGCGCGTTCCGGGAGGAGATCGCAGCGATGTGGGAGTACCACTTGGCGTTGCACGACGGCGACGCCGATGCGATTCGCGCTGCGTCGATGAGATTGGAAGATGCTCTTGATGTTTGCGCGACGCGAGTGGAGGCGCTCGGGATCCGCACTGTTTACGCACGGGCTCAGGCGAGGCGGCGAGGCTAAAGAATGTCGGCCAACAACCCGCCGCCGGTGCTCGTGGTGGTCATAGCCCTGTCAGCGACAACCGGTCGGGCTTCTCGCGCAGCCGACCTCCGCTTGTCTACGCCTGGCCTGCGGTGTAGATCCTCAAGCTCCGGGTTGAATTCAAGCTCCGACCCCTGGGTCAACGACGATCATTCCAGGGTCCTCCCCCGCCAGTCGCGCACCAAATAACTGCCCAGAGGATTGTCCGCAGCGCTTGCTCCGTCGCCTCGCGGCGCAACCTCCAGATCACAGCGAATGCGACGCCGCCCACAACGAGTGTCATATAACCGACAAGTGTTCGTTCCGTGACGAGGATGAAGGCGCCAAGGAGCACGACGATCACGTTGAAAGTCGTCAAGACGATCCAGCGCGGCGACCCCTCAGGCACGGCCTCCAGTGTAGTGGCCCGGCCAGTGCCGCGCCGCGGTCCTCCCACGTCCAGGCCGACCACGTCGCGCACGCGCGAGTCATGCACGGTCGACGGACGGAGCAGGTGTGAGTCATCATTTGCCTATGCTGCGTTGCACAGGCTGGAGATGGCTCGCCCGCCCTGGCGTGGCCGGTTGCCTATGAAGAGTGTTTCCGCCGCACTCGATGGTGTTGGCCGTGGCGCGGCCAAGCAGTAGCAGTAGCGCTTTCTCCTCCGTCGGAACCGGAATGGGATGGCCGACGCCGACAGCTTCAAGTTCAATTTCGGCCGGGCCGCTGATGAACCCAAAAATGTCGCGGTAGATATGAGCACGGATCACTCCGGGTAGAGCAGCCGTGTTTCCTTGATTGTCGTTAGAAGCTATCGCTCACGCCGGGCAATGGGTCGGACACAGTGGTGATCGTGAACGGCCCGATTGGCGTTCGCCCTTTGCGTTCCTGATTGATCCGTTTATGGACCGCCTCCAGGAAGCGCACGAAGCACGCTCGGCGCGGGAGCTATGGGATGTGGTGTTATTGAGGGCGACGAGGGCCGGCGTCGGCCACACTTCGACGATAGATTTGAAGAGCTTGCCGAAAAGGCGCTTCCAGCGGACAATTCGGTTGACTGGATGTCTGCGATGCGGCGGGCGGGGTTGACGCCACCGCGGCAGCGGCTGGTTTCGAGGCCGTATCGTCCGGGCGCGGATGCTGGCAAAGCCTGCCATATCGCGAGGCTGCAGATTGACGGCGTGCGCGTACTCGACGGTTTGCGTCTTGGTTATCGGCCCAGACGTCCTTGAGGTCGTGCCGATCATCGAGGTGGCGGTGCCGTCACCACATCCGGCAAGAAGACTGGCCGCGAGCAGGATGGCGCACCCTGCGGCTCTAGGCCGATCAGGTGGAGCATTCACAGTGTCGAATGCCTCAACGAAGGCGCGGGAGGCGCGCGGCATGACGGTCAAGAAGCCGAGTTACGCGAGGCCGTGGAGTTTGGCTAGTGGAGTGTGAGGCAACGAACCGGCGATGGTGCAGGCCGTCCACGACGCGTACGAGGCGGCCCGTTATTGCGATATACGCCCAACTTGCCAGCGCTGCCCGCAGAGGGCATTCCCGATCTGGGCGGCAAGAATAACGTCTACTCTCGACAGGACGGTGAGGCAGATGGCTTATTGGCCGACCCGCTCCGTCGGTATCGGCCCCGCGGTCTACGCCTGAGCCAACTATGTGTCTACTCGAGTAGTAGGCCATCCGTCGCGTGGGTAGTCTGTCCCGGAGGCTACGTTGCAACTCGCACAGCTACATACCGCCCAGGGCGTGGAGTACCGCGCTGGCGATGCTTTCATCGGTCGGCTCGTGTGGCTTGATGCCCGATCCGGCGAGCGACAGGCCGGCTGGTGGCTAGAGGTCCCCTCCGGTAGAGCCGAGCTTCTCTACGAGGCTCCTGACGAGTTCCCGCCAGGTCCCGGTCGAGCGCGCCGTCACAGTCAGTCAGCGGCCGAAGGCTTCGCCGAGCTGATTTTGAGCGACCGGGCCGCTGGACTGCTGGACCGTTGTCTAGCTTGACGCGCGCCGCTGGGTGATGCGTGTTCCGCTACAGCGCGTTGTACGGTCGGGCGATGGCGGCGGCCGGCAAGAAGCTCCACGGTCAGGGTGCGCGCTCGAAAGCGAGAAGCCCCGCGGGATCAGTCAGCGACGGCGGATACGGGCGACCGCCGCATCCAGTTCGAGTGCTTGCTGGGCAACGATTCTGGCCGAGGAGAGCCGCGTGTAGGCGACCGTTCGCTGTCACTGGAGCGCCGCGCGACGATGTCGTCTTCGGGGTTCGCACCGATGGCGGGCGAGAGCGAGTGAGAACGACCGCGCACCGGCTGCTCGCCGCTCGGGCTGACGGCCAGGGCCTGCATTACAGCTTCCTGGGCTGGGCGCCGCGGCGCTACCGTACCTGGGCGGTCGTGGTGGCGATCGAGGATGCTGCGGCGACCGTCGTGCTGCCAGAGTGGCATCCTGGTCGCCCTGTGCGCCTGCCACGCAGGCTGCTGCCGGCGCAAGGCGGCGTGGCGTGCTGGCTCACGCTGCGGGCGGATCTCAGTGTGCCCGCCGCCGGCCAGCTAAACCCGTCCGGCATCGCGTGCTCTGAGGACCCGGGCGCAGCGCTTTGCCGCCGGCCGATGTGGCGAGCAGCCGAGTGAGCGTGTCGGCGTCGGACCCCGCACGCAGGCCGGGGCTCGGCTGTGTCGGTGTTGTCCGGGGGCCGTCCACTTCAACATCTCGGCTCTTTACAACGGTGCCCATTGCTGGGACACTCTGCCCAGAGGAACTAGAGAAGGGGATTGACGTGGGGTCGGAACCCAACGTGCCGGCGCCGGGGGAGTGGCGCGGGCTAGTCACGGATGATGATTGGGCGTATCTGGCCGCGAACCTTAGTGCTGAGCGGCTTGGAGACCTGCTCGGGGTGCTACGGGAGTGTCCGCCAGATGTGCGTGCTGAGTTCGTAGCCGAGATCCGTGGTGCGGCTGGTTTTCGTGACCGTTCGTGGCCGCTCGGGTTGGCGAGATTGCTCCACAATCTGGAAAGTCCACCCTCCGAGGTGCCAGGCCGGTGAGCGTCCATCCACGCACACTCAGGCGGCTCGGAGCGCGATCGACCGTTGCGGACAAGCACTACGCCGAGCTTGAAGCGGAGGTGACCGCCACGGTTCAAGGCAAGCTCGCCGCGCGAAAGATGCTCGTCGTCAAGGACGACTTGGAAGAGGCATACAACCAGGCTTGGCACGGCGTTTGCGAGAAAATCAAGGGTGGCGAGAAGATCGAGAATCTCACTGGCATGCTGGTCTTGGTCACCTGGCGACGTGCGGTTGATATCTATAGGTCCAATCACCCGGCAGAGCACGAGGACGTCGATGTTGCAGACCGCGGCATAGAGCCAGACCTCGCTGCGGAAATCGACGAGTCGGCACGGCTTCAAGCGCGACTTGTGGAGCTCCACGGCGCTATTCCCGCCACGGGCGACCTGCTCGCGATCGGCACACCACCCGGCGAGCCGGACCCGTCCGCGCCCGCGACCGAGGCGCTGCAGTGGGCGCGCGGCCAGTAGGACCCGCCGCCTACATCGACGCCTCCGCCCTGGTCAAGCTGTTCAAGGCAGAGGTCGAGACGGCCGCGCTGCTCGCCGAGCTGGCGCAGTGGCCCGTCCGAGTCGCAAGCGCGCTGATCGGCGTCGAGGCGATCTGCACAGCGCGTCGCCTCGGCGGGAAAGCCCTCCTCGAAAGGGCACAGGCGGCTACCAGAGGGCTCACGCTGATCCCGATATCTGCCGAAATCATCAGGCTCGCCAGTGACCCGCACACCCCGCCGCTGCGGGCGATGGACGCGATACACCTCGCCACAGCGTTGACGGTCCGAAACGACATCGCCGCGATGTTCGTCTACGACGGCGAGCTGCACGCCGCCGCGAAAGCCCACAAACTCAACCCACTCGCCCCGGCATGACCGGCAAGCCACGTCCGCACGTCGAGGCCGTCCCGCTCCGCAGGCCTCGGTGCCATTACGCTCGGCAAGCGTAGCGGCGCGGCGCTACGATGCTGACCACGCCGACGTAGCTCAGTTGGTAGAGCGCATCCATGGTAAGGATGAGGTCGCGAGTTCGAGCCTCGCCGTCGGCTTTTTCCTACCGCAACGTCACCGCAGTTCGATACCATTTTTGTCCACGGTTGTCCTCTCTTGTCCGCAAGGCGAGGGCGACGAATCACCAGCACAGGAGTCAAAAATGACGCTCTACCTAGCGATAGAGCGTCCCGACGGTCCCGGCATGGTAAGGAGGGGGTCAGGGGTTCGAGTCCCCTCGTCGGCTTGCCCCAAGAACCGCATAACCAAGCGGTTTTCTTACCGGCCGGTGATCGGGTTGACCAGCTCGTCTCCCGCCGACGCCATAAGCTCGATCCTGCCACAGCGATGCGCGACCGAGCTCAGGCGGAGTGCGCGATCGGCTCGTCGACGGCTGCGCGCTCGCTGCGGTCGGTCAGCCGCGTGCGCCAGCGCTTGGTGTCCCAGGACGCGGGCTCGGTCTCGTCGAGGAAGCGGTCGAGCACGGCCACGAAGCGCCCGGGCGCCTCGAGCTGCGGCATGTGGCCGACTCCGTCGAAGATCTCCAGGCGGCTGCCGGGCATGCTCTGGTGGGCCTGCTCGCCATGCTCGGCGGGGATGATCCGGTCGTTGGCTCCCCAGATGATCAGCGTGGGAACGCCCTCAGCGAGGTACAGGCGGTCGCCGGCGCGCACGCGTTGGCCGTGAGGCCCAACGACCGCCCGCAGCGTGGATAGGAACGCGGCACGGCGTTCGGAGTCGGCGAGCGAGGCGTATCCGCGCGCGACCTCCGCGATGTCCGCGCTCGGGCGCAACCCCACGGCGGCCAGTCCGCGCGCAACCGCCGATCCGACCACACGCCCGGGCTCGGCGGTGGCGGCGATGAACATGTTGGCGCCCGGGAGCGCCGCGGCGCGCAGTACGGGGTTGACCTCCGGACCCAGCCCACCGCTCGCGACAAGCACCAGACGCTCGGTGGCCTCGGGGAACTGATAGGCGAACTGCATCGCGATCCCGCCGCCCAGGGAATGCCCGACGAGCGTGGCGCGCTCGTGGCCGAGCGCTACGAGCAGGTCGCGCAGGCCGGCGGCGAGCGAGCCGAGCGAGTAGTCGCCGGCGCCCGGTGCGGAGGCGCCGTGCCCCGGAAGATCGGTTGCGACGATCGTATGCCGGCGCGCGAGCGGCTCGATCACCGCCTGCCAGTTCTCATACGTCCCGGCCATTCCGTGGATCAGGAGCAGCACAGGACCGCTGCCGGCCTCGGCATACGTGACCGAGCGGCCATGGAGCGTAAGGGTCTTTGGCTGCGTGACGGTCATGCGAACACCTGTTGACTATAAGGACAATCGCCCACAGTAGTGTGGCGCCAGCCACAGACGGATCCCCGGCGAGCACCGCGGGCGAAGAGCACTCTCAGCGAGAGTACAGGGCAAAGAAGTCCCTGTCGTCAGGTTCGAGGTATCGGGTCGCGGACCGTTCCATGCCTTCGAGCAGCTTGTCGGGCTGTTCCGCGCCCGCGGCGCCGTAGGTGATGAAGGTGACCCAGTAGGAGTTGATGTCGAGCTCCATCGCGCGGATCGCTCCCGCTCGTATCAACGCCCGCGCGAGGCTTGCGACGGTCTGGTCTCCGCCGGCCGCGTAGATGAGGTTGCCGTGTATGTCGACTCCGATCGCTGAGCGCCAGACGAGAACCGCATTGCCGACCGTGGCGCCCCATTCGGCGTCGTTGGCGATGTTCGGGCTCGGTTTTCCTTCGTTGACGATCAGGGGAAGGTTCTGGCGCGCGAAGGCGACGCCCGGCGGGATCCTCGACCCGTAGCTCCAGTCGAGGACGTCGACGTGCCCGTCGTTGTAGCCGACCAGAGTCCCCTGGCCGTCGACCATCGGGGCGTAGGTGTGCCCGTTCACGGCGAAGCCGCCGTGAGAGTCGCTGAGCTTGAAGCCACTGTTGAACGTGGCCAGCAGCCGGGGTCGCTCGGCGGTCGGAACGTCCATCGATCCGCGGGGGACCGGCACCGAGGGCTCGAGCCGTCCAGGGTGCAACGCGAGGGTCGTGCGCTTCGTGTCGATCCAGGCGAGCCCTGCCACGACGCGCGGGTATTCCGGCTGATCGCGCAGCGTGGTCACGAGTAGAGGCGGTTCGGCTCCGAAGCCCGGGCGGGTGGTATGCCAGACACCCTCGCCCGAGAGGGCGGGATGGATCAGAGGTTCGACGCGCGCGGGGCGAGCTTCGGTCTTGATCGGGGGGGCGCCGCTGCCGCCGTAGCCGACCTTTGGCAGGGCGTGGAGGGTCGGCCCGCCCTTGCTGGGCGCCGTCAGGCTGTAGTAGATCGACTCGACGCGGGCCACGAGCCCAGCGGCGCCGTGGTCACGCAGCCACTCCACGCTGCGGATGCCGAGACTCGAGTTGGACGGTTCGCTCATCGTGCCCGCGTAGGAGAGGACGACGGGAATCAGAGCGATCAGCGCTGCGACGAGCGCTATCCGTCGAAGCCTTGCCGGCAGGGACAAATCGCGGTGGAACTCCGAACGGCGGCCTGCGGGCGGGAGTCGGCTGGTCGCGGCGGCACCTGGCGCCATGGCCACACTGTAGTGTCGGAGATCGCGAGCATGCTCGGCCACCGACTGACGTGAGCGGATTCTCACTGAGAGAACTCTCACGCACCCGACGGCGCGCTTTATGGGGGTGAAAGGGTTGTGGTGTGGAATCCTTGCCTCGCTTGACCGTCCGACCGTCACGCGCGCTTTACTGCAATCACTGGAGGTTCAGCCATCGTTCCGCTTGAAGCCCTGGCCGAGGACAAAACGGCATCTGGGAGGACTCTCCGCGAGGTCTCGCCTCCCGCGCACGTTGAGTCCGCGCGCGTCGAGTCACGGTCCGTCGCAAGCTCATGCGCCGTGGTGCTGCGGGCATGCCGGCCGCGCCAGTGGAGCAAGAACGTGCTCGTGTTCGCCGCTCCCGCAGCCGCCGGCTGGCTCGATCGCATGGACATCGCCGCCGAGGCCGCCGGCGCGTTTCTCGCCCTGTGCATGGTCTCCAGCGCCACCTACCTGGTCAACGACGTGCGCGACCGCGAGCAGGATCGCGAACATCCGCGCAAGCGCCTGCGTCCTGTCGCGGCGGGCGAGCTCTCCCCGCGAGCGGCGCTGTGGACGGCGGCCGCGCTCGCGGTCGCGGGAATCGCGCTCGCAGCTGCGATCGCACCCGGCCTGGGAGCGCTCGCATGTGGCTATCTGGTGTTGACGGCGAGCTACTCGCTGTGGTTGCGCAGAGTGGTTGTACTCGACATCCTGATCGTCGCAGCCGGGTTCGTCATCCGCGCCCTGGCGGGCGGCGTGGCGACCGACGTCTATCTCTCGCACTGGTTCTTGATCGTGACGGCGTGCTGCGCGATCTTCCTGGTCGCGGCCAAGCGCTACGCCGAGCTTCGCGCGCATGCGGGCGCCGATCCCGCGCGCCAGACGCTTCGCCGCTACTCGCTGGGACACCTGCGTCTTACGATCGCGATGTCTGCGACAGCCGCCGGGGTGGCCTACGCCTCCTGGGCGTTCACGCGACCAGCCCACATCGCCTGGTACGGCCTTTCGATCGTCCCGCTCGTGCTGTGGCTCGGGCGCTATTCGATGCTGATCGGCAGAGGCGGCGGCCAGGCGCCCGAGGAACTGATCTTAAGCGATCGAACGCTGCTCGCCCTCGGCGTGGCATGGAGCGTGCTGTTCCTCGGCGGCGTGTATGTCGGCGCTTGAGCTGAGCGCACGAGAGCCTACGGTGCGCTCGCTCAGCGGTTGGGGACGCACCGCGCGCAGCAGCTGCCGTGTGATCGCAACGCGCTCGGTCGCCGATGTCCTCGACGCGCTGAGCGCCCCCGCCGGCGGTGCTGGCGTGATCGCGCGTGGCGCCGGGTGCAGCTACGGGGACGCCGCCCAGAACGATCGCGGCACCGTGCTCGACATGACAGCGCTCGATCGGGTCGTCTCGATCGACCGGGAGAGCCGGCTGATCACAGCGCAGCCAGGCGCGACGATCGCTCAGATGATGGCGCGTCTCGCCGCCCACGAGCTGACGCTCCCAGTGGTTCCCGGCACTCGCCATGTGACGCTCGCGGGAGCGATCGCGAGCGACATTCACGGCAAGAACCATCACCGCGACGGCGGCTTCGCGCGGCACGTCGTCTCGCTGTCGCTGTGCACGCCCGCGGGCGAGATCGTGGAGCTTGCACCCGACAGCGACGCCGACCTGTTCTATGCCACGCTGGGAGGCATGGGCCTGACGGGCGTTGTCGTCGAGGCGACCGTCCGCGCCGAGCCGCTGTCCTCCCCGTGGGTCCTCGCAGACACCGACCGAACTGACGGCCTCGAGCAGACGCTGGCGATGATGAGCGGCCAGGAGCGCCACCGTTACTCGGTGGCGTGGCTGGACCTGCTGGCGGAGGGCACGAAGATGGGCCGAGCGATCGTCAGCCGCGCCGACCCGATGCCCGCGGCTGGCATCGCGCCAGCGATCCGCCGGCGCCGCCCGGCGGGGATGGGGTATCCGGCAACGCTGTCGCGACGGCCGGTGCTGGAGGTTCCCCGGGGCTTTCCAGGCGCCCTGCTGCGTCCCTCGAGCGTACGCGCGTTCAATGCGCTGCACTGGTCGGCGGCACCGCATCGCGAGCGTGGCCGCCCACTTGCGCTCGCGCCCTACTTCTTCCCGCTGGATGTCCTCGGCAGATGGAACAGGCTCTACGGCTCCGCTGGCCTGATCCAGTACCAGTTCGTGATCCCAACGGGCGCCGAGAGCGACCTCGAGCGTTGCTTCGAGCTCATTCGAGCGCGTCGCATGCCGGTCTACCTCGCCGTGTTCAAGCGCTTGGGAGCGGCATTCGGCGGACCGCTGTCGTTCCCGTTGGAGGGCTGGACGCTCGCCCTGGACATCCCAGCCGCCGCGCAGGGTCTGTGCTCGGCGCTCGAGGAGCTGGACGAGGTGGTCGCGGGCGCCGGCGGGCGCGTATACCTGGCCAAGGACGCCCGCCTGCGTCGCGAGACGCTGAACGCGATGTATCCGCAGCTCGATCGCTTTCACGCACTGCGGGCGAGAGTCGATCCGCAGGGCATTCTGCGCTCGGACCTCGCCCTGCGCCTTGGCCTGTGCGGAGCGAGCGTATGAGCGCAGCGCCGGGCTCCGACGGGCGCCGCGTGCTCGTTCTCGGCGGCAGCTCCGAGATCGCACTGGCGATCGTTCGCGAGCTGCAGTCGCGGGCCCCGCGAGACGTCGCGCTCGTGGGACGCGACGCCGCCGCGCTCAGCGTGGCGGCCGAGGAGCTCAGGGAGACCGGGTGCCAGCTGGTGGTCACGTTCGAGCTCGACGCACTGGACCTCACCCGGCATGAGGAGGTGCTGGGGCAGGCATTCAGCGAGCTGGGCGGCGCCGATATCGTGATCCTGGCCATCGGCATCCTCGGCGAACGCGGTGGCCTGCCGGCGGACATCGCCGCGGCGGCGGCCGTGATGCAGGTCAACCTCGTGGGTGCCGGCTCGCTGATGATGCACGTGGCCAGACACATGCGCGACGGGTCAGGGGGAACGATCGTCGTGCTGTCCTCGGTGGCGGCCGAGCGGCCGAGGCGGGCGAACGTCGTCTACGGCGCATCCAAGGCCGGCCTCGATTCCCTCGCGCAGGGGCTGGGAGACGCCCTGCACGAGCTGGGGGTCCATGTGCTGGTGGTCAGGCCGGGGTTCGTCAGGACAAAGATGACGCGGGGCCTCGACGCGGCGCCCCTGGCGACCACACCGCAAGCCGTCGCCACTGTGGCAGTCGACGGACTCGAGCGCGGCGCACACACCGTGTGGGCGCCTCGTCCCCTACGCTGGCTGATGCTCATCATGAAGCTCGTTCCCCGTCCTCTCTTCCGCAAGATCAAGCAATGAGCGCCGCGCGCCCATCACGGCAAACGCCCGCCGAGCTCGCGCCGCGCCCGGCTGATATCGCGGCCCTACGCGCCCGACGCCGCCGTGCGCGGCGCAGGCGCAGGCTGGCGCGGATCGACCTGGGGCTCGGTGTGGCCGCCGCCGTCGTGCTGTTGATCGCCAGCCCGGGCCTCGCCATCACGGGCCTCGTTGCCGCGCTCGCGCTCGCGGTGTGCCTCATCTCGATCCTCGTGCCACGTCATCGGCGCCGGCGCGCAGTCAAGGCACACCGGGCTCAGCGCTTGCGCCAGGATCCCTGAGCACGTATACAGATACGCGTGGTCGGAATAGCCGCACCCACATGTGACAGCTCTCACGCCCCGCTGACGTCACGCTTATTCTCGTGAGAGAAACTTGAGCCATGTTTCGGGCAGCAAGGCGCTTAATCTCCTGGCGGCTCGTATCGATCCTCGCAGCCGTGGCCGTCGCCGGCGCGATCGTGGGCCCCGCACTCGATGCCGATCCCGGACCGGCGCCCCGAGCCTCCACACGTTCGCGCCCCGCGCGTAGTCGTGGCGCGCTGCTCACCACGGCAGGTGTGGCATCTGGTGGCGCGTCTGCTCCGTGCGGGCCGGCGAGTGCAGCCACGATCGCGAGCGTCGACAGCACCGTCGCACAGGCCATCTACGCGGCCGAGCTGCACAGCAACGAGGTGAGCGCCGACATCGCTCACATCACAGGCTCGCAGGCGCTCCTGAGTGCGTTGGCGAGCAACAACGAAGCGGCGGTGCGCTCGGCGGTCCATACGATCGTCTACATGCCTCACTGGCACATCGTGCGGCTGCGCGTCCTGAAGGCCGGCCGCGTCGTGGCCGACGTCGGCGGGCCGTACATCATCGCACCGGTCTCCGGCGCGCTCCGGTGGAAGGGCAGGACGGTCGGGACCTACGTGATGTCGGTGCAGGATGACGCCGGTTACGTGAAGCTCGTCAGCCGCTTCATCGGTGTCCCGATCGACCTCTATCGCAACGGCTCGTTCCTGATGGGAACGCTTCAGCCCGCGCCGACCAAGGTGAGCGCAGGCGCGTCGGTCAGCGTCAGCGGCGCCTCCTATTACGTCCAGCTCCTGAACGCCCGTGCGTTTCCCAGCGGCACCCTCAGCGTCGCGCTGCTCGTTCCCACTCCCTCGTCCAGCGTCTCCGCCACCAGCTGCTCCGCCGTGCGGCTCGCGGCGTGGGGCAGCATCGCGATGCACATCGCAGCCCGCTTCAAGCCCCTGCAGACGCACTACCAGGATCTCGTGGACGTGCTGCGCGGCGCGACCGGCGGCCCGGCCTTTGTGCGCTCCGGCTCGAGGCGAATCGCGGGAGGCGCGGTGCCCGCGCGGCTCCCCAGTCACGGGATCGTGAGATACGGCGGGCGCTCATGGTCGGTCTTCTCGTGGGAACCCGTCCCACCAGCACGGGTTTACTTCCTCACACCCACGTCCTGAGCGGACGCCCTGGATGCGCCAAGGCGTGTATCGGCGCAGGCAACTGGGAGCGCTGGCCTTCCTCACCGCGCTCGTCATGGCGGCAGCCGTGCTCGGCTCAAGACTCGGCCGATCTGAACCAAGCGGAGCGCACTCCGTCAGCCCCGCCGCCGCGCACACGCCTCGATCGCACTCCTCGCCCGATCCGCCGCCCGCCGCGCCCGCGCGTCCAGTGGCACCGCTGCTGGTGAGACCGCCGGCGCACACGACGGCGGCCTGGACGGCCGTTGCGACGGTTCACGAACAGCCCGCGGCGTGGCTCGCTCAGCGCTCAGGAGTCACCCTCATGCGCTTCGACCAGCGGCTCCTTCACCTCGACCTCCACGCCGGCTCGACGGACGGAGGGGTGTCCGGCTGGACGTATGGGGACCAGATCACGCCGCGAGAGATCCATCTCGTCGTTGCGGCGTTCAATGGGGGCTTCAAGCTCACCTATCCCAACGTGGGGTTCATGGCGGGCGGTCACGTCGCGGTGGCACTCAAGCCGGGGCTGGCGTCGATCGTCACCTACACCGACGGAACCACTGGCATCGGGGCCTGGCGAGCCGGCGTGCCGAGCGCTCGCAGAGCCGTCTTCTCGGTGCTGCAGAACCAGCGGCTGCTCGTCGATCATGGCGTGACGGCCGCGAACGCGGCGGGCTGCGTGATCGCGTGCTGGGGTGGAACTGTCGAAGGGCGCACAGCCGTGGCTCGCTCCGGCCTCGGGATAACCTCCGGCGGAGAGCTCGTGTGGGCCGCCGGCGAGCAATTGCTGCCCAGCGAACTCGGCTCCGCGCTCGTCGCTGCCGGCGCCGTGCGCGCGATCGAGCTCGACATCAACCCCGACTGGGTCGCGGGCTACCTCTACGTCCATGCCCCCGGCGGGCCCTCGCCCGAGGCGATCGTGCCCGGCCAGCTGGGGATCTCCGGCGAGCTGCTCGAACCGTACGCTCGCGACTTCCTGACGATCGTCGCCAACCGATGAGCGAATCAGCCGCGGAGCGCGCGCAGGGCGTTGAGGATCACGGCCAGGTCGATGGCCTCCTGCAGCAGCGCGCCCGCTACAGGCGGCAGGTAGCCGAACGCGGCCACGGCCATGGCTGCGAGACTGAGGCCCATGCCGGCGAGGACGCTCTGGCGCGATATGTAGAGGGCGCGTCGGCCGGCGTGAAGCGCGTCGGCCACCCGGTCGATCCGGTCGACGGTGATCACCGCGTCGGCCGTCTCTGAGGAGACGGTCGCGCCAGCGGCTCCCATCGCGATCCCGAGGTCCGCGAGCGCGAGGGCGGGCGCGTCGTTGACGCCGTCACCGACCATGATCACCGGGCGCAGCTCTGGATCGGCGCGCAGGCGCGCGACGACCTCCAGCTTCTGCTCCGGGGACTGCTCGGCGTAGACGCGGTCCACCGCGAGCTCGCGGCCGATGCGCTCCGCGACCGAGCGGCGATCTCCTGAGACCATCGCGATGTGACGAACGCCCTCGGCGCGCAGCCGCTCGACGATCCGATCGGCGTCCGGGCGCAGCTCGTCGGTCATCACGATCACGCCGCCGACGTCGCCATCGACGCCGACGAGGACGTGCGCCTCCCCCGAGCCGCGGCCCGTCATCACGGCCGCGGAGGCGATCTCGTTGTCGGGGATGCCGGCAGCGCGCATGAACGCGCGGCTGCCGACCGCGACCCGGTGGCCGTCCACCGTGCCCACGATGCCCTGGCCGGGTTCCTCGCGCACGTCGCTTGCCGCGGTGAGCGCGAGGTCCGCCTCGGTGGCCGCGCGGACCAGCGCCTCGCCGAGCACGTGTGCTGACATCCGGTCCAGTGACGCGGCCAGCCGCAGGAGCTCTCCGCGTTCGATGCCGTCGCGGCTGAGGATCTCGCGCACCTCGGGCGTGCCGACGGTGAGCGTGCCGGTCTTGTCGAACAGCACCGTGCGCGCCTGGCCGAGCGTCTCGATCGCCGCGGCTCCCTTGACGATCACGCCGGCGCGCGCCGCCCGCGAGAGCCCCGAGACGAGCGCGATCGGCGCCGCCAGGATCAGCGGACACGGCGTGGCGACCACCAGGACCGCGAGCGCGCGAATCGCGTCACCGCTGAGCGCCCATGCGGCGCCGGCCGTGAGCAGCGTGGCGGGGAGGAAGAACCCGGCGTAACGGTCGGCCATGCGCACGAGCGGCGCGCGCTGAGCCTGTGCCTGCTCGACCAGCCGGACGAGCGCGGCGTACGCGCTCTCGGTTGCCGGCCGGTCTGCCCTGACCTCGAACGGCGCGCCCGCGTTCGCCGTGCCGCTCAGCACCGGCATGCCCTGTGCGATCGTGACCGGCAGCGGCTCGCCACTCAGCGTGCTCGTGTCCAGCACAGCCTCCGCGCTCACCACAATGCCGTCGACCGGCAGCACCTCCCCTGTGCGTACGACCACGACGTCGCCGGTCCGCACCTGCTCGACGGGCACCTGCTCGATGTGCTCGCCGACGCGGAGTTGGGCGACCTTCGGCGCGCGCTGTATGAGCGCGGTCAGCTCCCGCCGCGCGCGCGTCGATGCCACGTCCTCGAGCGCGGCGCCACCGGAGAACATCAAACCGACGATCGCACCCGCCAGCTCCTGGCCGAGAAACAGCGAGCCCACCATCGCGACCAGGGCGATCGTGTCGACACCCAGATGATGGTCGACGACCACCGTGCGTACGACCTCGAGCGCGAGCTCGACGGCGAGCGCGGCGACAGCCGCCCTCCAGACGTCGTCACCAGCGCCACTCGCGCCGGCGAGATGCAGCAGGCCGCCGACGGCGATCGCAAGCAGCGCATACGTGGCGAGGATGCGGGCTCGATGCTCGACCACGCGACCCAGCAAGCGCCTGAGCGCACCCGGCTCATTCCGGGTCCCCGAGGCAGATCGCGACGAGCTCACGGCCAGCTCACGGCCATTCCCGGTCGCCGACCGATCGGCTGACGCGCACCGAGAAGCCGCACAGGGCGAGGGCGGCGACCGTCAGCGCGCCGGCCAGCACAGCGGTTGCGATCATTCCCGGGTCGGGAGCGTTGAGCTCGAAGAAGCGGCGTGCGCCTGGGATCACCAGCGCGGCGACATAGATGCCGGCGAGCGTGGCGCACATGGCTGCGACGAGGGTCGAGCGACGCCGTGAGCCTTCCGCCTCCAGCGCCATCACGAGGTACAGCCCGCCCATGATCAGGATCGTGACGGCCACCGTGCGGGCATCCGCGACGGACAGGTCGAGGTCGTGCAACGTGAACAGGTAACCGGCCACGACCCCCGCGCCGAGCACAGCGCCCGCGGGCACCGCGAAGCGCGCGACGCGGCTCGCGAAGTGCTCGGGCCTCCAGGGACCGGAGCTGGGAGCGAGAGCCAGGAAGAAGGTCGGGATGCCGATCGTCAGGCTGGCCGCGAGCGTAAGGTGACGCGGCAACAGTGGATAGGAGTCCGAGCCGATCCCGATCGTGAGGATCAGGAAGGCGGCGAACGCCGACTTGGTGATGTAGAGCCTGCTGACGCGCTGGAGGTTACGCAGCGCACGGCGGCCCTCCGCGACGAGCGCGGGGACGCTGGCGAAGTCCCCGGAGATCAGGACCAGGTCGGCGACGCTTCGCGCCATCTGCGTGCCGCTGCCCTGAGCGATCGCCAGGCGCGCGCTCTTCAACGCGGGCACGTCGTTGACGCCGTCGCCGACCATCGCCACGTAGCGCCCCTGTTCGTGCAGGGCCTCGACGATCGCGCGCTTGCCCTCGGGTGAGATGCGCCCGACCACCGTCGTCGCGGCGGCATAGGCGCGGCGTGCCGTCGGGTCCTCAGGGATCGCGTCGCCCTCGCTGACGCTGCCGACGTCGAGCCCCACGTCCCGCGCGATCGCCGCAACCGTCTGCGGCGAGTCGCCGGACAGCACCTTGATCTCAACACCCTCACGTTTGAGGAACGCGACCGTGTCGCGGACGTTCGGGCGCAGCTCCTCAGCCAGCACGACCACGCCCAAGGGCTCCAGATCCACGGGTGGCTGATCGCCGAGTGGCTCCGGCAGCGGACCGTCGCCTCGGGCGAGCGCGAGGACGCGTCGCCCCTGGCGTTCGCGCTCCTCGCTCGCCGCCGCAAGTGCGCCGAGCGGGAGCCGTCCCGGCGCCCCGAGGTAGAAGGAGCCATGCGCGAACGAGACCCCGCTCCAGCGACGGCGGCTGGAGAACGGGACCTCGCCGAGCAGCGCCTGCGGTTCGGCGGGACACGCGTCGGCGATCGCCTGCAATGTGATGTTGCGTGCCGTGGCGCTCGCGGCGAACTCACCCAGCGTCGCGCGCAGCTGATCCTCGGCCATTCCCGGTGCCGCCAGCACCTCGACGATGCGCAGCGTCGCGTCGGTGAGAGTGCCGGTCTTGTCGACGCAGATGGTGTCCACCGAGGCCAGCGACTCGATCGCGTTGAGCTGCTGTGCCAGCACGCCCCGCCGCGACATGCGCACCGCGGCGGCGGCGTAGGTGAGGCTCACCAGCACCATCAGGCCCTCCGGGACCATCGTCACCACACCCGCCGTGGCAGTGGCCACCGCCGTGTGCAGATGGACGTGGCGGTGATCGAGCGAGTACACCAGCAGGGCCCCCAGGGCGAGGACCAGCGTCACCAGGACATACAGGAGCCGGTTGACCGCCCGCTCCAGCGGTGAGCGCGGGTGACGAAACGAGCGCGCCTGTCCCGTCACCCGCTCCGCGAAGCTGTCCGCGCCGACCGCGCTCACCCGATAGGCCCCGGTCCCCTCCACGACGAACGCCCCCGAGCGCACGCCATCCCCGACCACGCGGGGCGCGAGCTCGGACTCGCCGGTCAGGATCGACTCGTCGAGCCGCAGCTCGCTGGCGGCGAGCAGGTGCCCGTCGGCGGTCACCTGCTCGCCAGGCTCCAGCAGTGCGAGGTCGCCCACGAGGACCTCCTCGACTGCGACGGCCCGCGTGGTGCCCTCGCGATTGACCCTCGCATGCGGGGCGACCAGCACTGAGAGCCGGTCGAGGGCGCGCTTGGCGCGAACCTCCTGTGTGATCCCGATGCCGGAGTTGGCGACGATCACGCCGAGGAACAGCGCGTCGCGCCAATCGCCGAAGGCGAGCGTCAGCGCCCCGAAGCCAGCGAGGATCGCGTTGAAGACGGTCAGCACGTTGGCCCGCACGATGCTGGCGTAGGAGCGGCTCGACCGTCGCGGCCCAGTGGGACCACGCGCCGCCAACCGCCGTGCCGCCTCCTCCTCGCTCAACCCGGCGAGCCCGCCGCCGCCAGATCCCGACGCGACGAGCGGCGCCGTGTTCGGCGACGTCGGGGAGACGCCCACTCCTACGCCTCGCACCGTGAAGGGGGCCCGCTCGATCGCTGGGTCATGGGTCAATGATGGCGCGCGGCGCAAGCGGAGCTGTCCGGACAGATGGGGTGCTCACCCCATTCCGAGAGGGCGAAGCGCGTGCGAGCCTGCTGAGCATGAACGACGACCAAGGAGGAACCATGCTGACCCTGACCCGAGCAGTTGAACATGACAGTGTCGAGCGCGACGGTATCCCCGACTCGCAGCGCCGGCAGGTCCGTTTGATGGTCGTGGACGATCATCCAGCCGTTCGGCTGGGGATCGTGCAGCTGCTGGAGGGGCAGAGAGACTTCAGCGTCGAGGTCGTGTGCATCGACGCCGAGGGCGCCGTGGCCGAGGCAGAGCTGCTGGATATCGACGTCGCAATAGTGGACTACCACCTCGGCGGACGCAACGGCCTGTGGGCCTGCCGGCGGCTCAAGCAGATGGCAGAGCCGCCTCGCGTGATCATCTACTCGGCGTTCGCCAACGATCATCTCGCGACCTGCTGCGCCATCGCGGGGGCGGACGGCGTGCTCAACAAGGGAGGTCTCGGCTCAGAGCTCTGCGACGCCGTCAGGGCAGTCAACCGTGGCAGGCGTGTGCTGCCCAAACCCTCCCAGCCGATCGCCGACATGCTGCGTCGCAGGCTGGACGAGACCGAGCAGCCGATCTTCGGGATGCTGATGGCGGGAATACCGCGATTGCAGATCGGACTGACGTTGGGCATGTCCGCGCGCGAGCTGTCCGCGCGCGAAGCGGCGATGCTGCGAAAGCTCGAGCTGCTGCCCGGCGAGGCGCCGACCATGGGCTTGCCCGCGGCGACGCGCGTGTCGAGAGCGCAGTCCTACCTGAGCTTGGATCGCTGCTAGGGCATGCCGCCGTTGCGCGCAACAATGCCGTCATGACCTCGTCCACCGAGGATCGCGCCGGCCGTCGATCCGGGACGCGCTACCGGTCGCTGGGGCAACGGCTCGTCGTGGCCAACGCCATGCTGCTGATCGCGGCGTGCCTGCTGACGGTCCTGATTCTCGCGCCGCGAAAGCTCTCCTCACCGGAGCTGGATGAGGCGGTCATCCTGGTCGTCACACTCGCTTTGGTGACGGTGATAAACGTCGTCGTGGTGCACCGCTTCCTGGCGCCGCTGCAGGCGTTGACCGCGCTCGCCCGCCGGGTTGACCTCGGCAGGCCCGAGCAGAGGATCCCCGACGCGCGAGCGACCTCGGAGGCAGGCGAGCTCGCGGTGACGTTCAACGAGATGCTCGCGCGGCTGGAACTCGAGCGGCGCGAGGCAGCCCGCCGTATCGTCGACGCGCACGAGTCCGAACGGCTGCGGATCGCCCAGGAACTGCACGACGAGGTCGGGCAGACGCTGACCGCCGTGCTGCTCCAGCTGAGCCGGCTGCAGGAGCGCCTGCCGGCGGACTTGAGCGGGGAACTGAACGAGGCACAGGACGCGGCGCGAACGAGCCTCGAGGACGTCAGACGCATCGCGACCGACCTTCGGCCCGAGGCGCTCAGGGACCTCGGACTGGCCAGCGCCCTGGCGGCGCTCAGCGATGGATTCGGGCGGCGTACGGGGTTGCGCGTCGAGCGTCAGATCCAGACGCCGATGCCGCAGCTCAGCGGCGAAGCGGAGCTCGTGGTGTACCGAATCGCGCAGGAGGCGTTGACGAACGTGGCGCGCCACGCTGGCTCAGACACCGCAAAGCTGACCGTCCAAGCCGACACCCAGCGACTCACCCTCACCGTCCGCGACCACGGTCGCGGCCTGCCCAGCGGGTACGCAACGGACGGAAACGGGATGCGCGGCATGCAGGAGCGAGCGGGGCTCATCGGCGCCAACCTCAGGATCGAAACGCCCGAGGATGGGCCGGGAACCGAGCTGCGTCTCGAGTTGCCGCTGAACGGTGCGTCGTGGCCCAGCTGAAGACGAGGGTGCTGCTCGCCGATGACCACGCCCTGGTGCGTCGCGGACTGCGCCTGATCCTCGACGCGCAGCCCGACCTGGAAGTGCTCGCCGAAGCCAGCGACGGCGCCGAGGCCGTCAAGCTCGCGTTGAGCACCGACGTCGACCTGGCGATCCTCGACATCTCGATGCCTCGCATGACCGGACTGCAGGCCACGAGAGAGCTCCAGCAACGCCGCCCGGATCTGCGCGTTCTGATCCTCTCGATGCACGAGAGCGAGCAGTACCTCTATGAGGCGCTCCGATCGGGGGCGTCGGGGTATGTCGTCAAGAGGGCCGCGGACCGCGACCTCGTGGAGGCCTGTCGCGCCACGATCCGAGGCGAGCCATTTCTATATCCCGGTGCGGTCACCGCGCTGATCAACGATTACCTGCGGCGCGCACGCAACGGCGAGACGCCACGCGACCCGCTCACCCCACGGGAGACCGAAGTCGTCAAGCTCGTGGCAGAGAGCTACACCAATCGACAGATCGCGCAGGCGCTGGTGATAAGCGAGAAGACGGTCGACCGCCACCGCACGAACATCCTCGAGAAGCTCGGCATGCGCGACCGCGTCGAGCTGACCCGCTACGCGATCCGAAACGGCCTCGTCGAACCGTAGCTCGCGATCGCCTGCGTGCGGCACTCGGCGTGCGCGACTCGAATCCGAACACGCCCGAGGGCGATCGCCGTTCGCGTCAGATGCGCTTGCGGGCAGACACGAACTGCGCCAGCCCGACTACGTGCTGATGGATGCCGGTCAGGCCGCGATCGCGCAGCGCTCGCGTCAGCTCGTCGCGGGCGAAGATCCGCACGCCGCTCAGACTCCGCACGACAGCGTTGGTCGCCCCGGCGGGCAGCGGGCCGCGGTTGCAGCTCGACAGCAGCGCAACTCGACCGCCCGGCGCAAGAACGCGGGCGATCTCGTCGAGCGCTTGCATCGGCTCCTGGATCAGGTACAGCGCGGCGAAGCAGCAAACCGCATCGAAACTACCGTCTCGAAAGGGCAGCGCGCAGGCGTCGCCGCGCAGATAGGCGAGATTGGCGCGCTCGGTCTTGCGCACGGCGACGTCGAGCATCGTCCCCGAGGCGTCGATCCCCACCACCAGGCCGTTGCCCGCGGCGCGGGCGAACTCACGCGTGAAGTTACCCGGCCCGCAGGCGACGTCCAGCACCCGGTCGTTCGGTGACAGCGCCAGCATGCTCATCGCCATGCGGCGCTCCTCACGCATCCCGGGACCCGTCGCCCCCATCAGCAGGCGTCCGCCGAGCGGGCGCCACAGACGCTCATAGATCAACGCCAGCGCGCTGCTGAGCATCAGCCGTTGACCGGGATGCGCTCCAGTGGGATCCTCATCGCCGAGCAGATCGAGGTAGCCGTCCTCGATATGGGGCATCGCCGGCCGGCGAGCCAGCTCGAACAGCGCGAGCATCTGCTCGACCGCGATACGCTCGGACACTAGATGGCGTTGATGTAGCCGCTCATGTAGCCCACGTGCGCCATCGCCCATTCGTCGCACACGAAGGTGCAAAACCATAGAAACGCGCCCGCATGCCTTACGAGCAGCGTGTAGGTGTGAGTGCCGGGCATCACGACGATGTTGACGCCGGCTCCCGGCGAGGTGATGCTGTGAGGCACGGAATCGGTGTTGTCGATCCTCAGCTGCTGGGGCTGGCCCACGTGGACGGTGAATTCGGTCGTGGTGAAGGCATCGTGCTTTTCGCCTTCCGGGCCACGCTTGTATTCCGCGATGACCGACAGATCGACGACCTTTGCCACCCGCGGAAGCGCGGCGGCCTGCTCGGCGGCGGCCTGGGATGCCGCGCGTGCTTCGTCTCGTTCGCTGCTCTGGACCAGCGCGACCATCGACATCAGCACTGCGGCCAGGATCCCCACACCCGCGAGCGCCTTCAACCCGAACTTCCTGGCGGCTGCTTCACCGAACTCCCGCCGGTATCTCGCCTCGGTGTCCCTGTCTGGCTCCTGCGCGGCGGCGCCGGGCTCGAAGACGAGATGACGAACGGGCACGGCGAACCGCTCACGCACGAGACCCGCGAGCCGCGGCTCGAGCCCGCCCGCGGCCCGCTCCCAGCGAGTGGAGACGACCACTTCATCCGGCACGAAGGTGGCGAACGCGTCCTCGATCGCTTTGAGGGGGTCTGCCTCTGAGATCTCGCCCGCGACGACGAGATCGTGGCCGACACGGTCGAGGGCTGTCTTCAGGCGGACGCGCGCCTGATCCAGGAGACCGTCGACAGCGCCGGTCAAGCGGGCTCCGGGGGAGATCAGCGCGGGCACGAGCAGGAGCACGTGCGTCAGTGGCACGGAGGCCAGCCTCTCGACCTCACCGAGGAGCGCCTCCTCGCTGAGCGTGTCGTTGGCGACGACGAGGACGCGGCGCTCCGCCGCTGAGCCAAGGTGCGGGGGCGCCATCTTCAGCGGCAGCTCGAGGCCGCGGAGCTTGCGCATGCGCAGCTGCGCCACGCGCACAGCGAGAGCGCCGAGCATGACCGCGAGCACAACGCCTGCGAGCCACGTCGGACCGAGCGCCGCCGCGAGCACGACTGGGATCAGAGCGAGTGCCAGCAGCAGGACAGAGCGGAAGGCCTCCTGCTCGCTGTGAAATGGACTACGCATCGGCGTGGCCCTCTTCCGCGGCATGGCCGGACAGGCTCTGCACGGCGGAGACGACCTGCTCGGGGGTGGCCGGTGCCGGCAACCGGTGGCAGCCCTCCAGGAGCTCGCGCAGGCCCGCGTCCATGTCCGACGGCGCCTCGACCAGCAGAGGCATGTCGGGGTAGCGCGTGCGCAGCTCGCGCAAGACCTCTCGGGCCGCCTCCCGCTCGTAGCCCAGGGAGCAGACGACGAGATCGGCGTCGTGAGCGCAGGCACACCCCGCGGGCCCGGTCAGCGGACACTGCCCTTGTCCCGCTGGGCCGGGACAGACCGCGACCGCGTAACCGGCAAAGCGCAAGCCGGAGGCGATCGCAAGGCCCGTCGCCTCGTCCGGGTGCTCGACGAGCACCCGCGGATGGCTCCAGCGCCAAGGCTGCGGATTCATGTTCACTGCTCGCGCCCGCGCTGTGGAACCTTCGGAGAACATGCCCTCAAACTAGATCGAGCTTGACTCAACGTCATCGTGGTCAAGCCGCGTTTCACTCCGTAGAAAACCTCACCGATACCACCGCGGGGATTCGCCCGTGCGCCAGAGCTAGAGCTCGACGCGTGGGTCGGCGTCCGTCCACTCACCTACTTGGGCACCATCTGCACGAAGTCCCCGAAGCGCTCGGGCTCCTCCAGCCTGCACGACCACACCAGGCGGTCGTTCCACACCGTCATGTCGGGGCAGCCGTCGCACATGTTCTGACGGCCATCCTCGTAGATGTCGGCCGGCTGGATGATCATCACCGACTGGAAGTGCAAGCGCTCCAGCAGGCGCGAGGGTCGGCGCGCACCCGCCTCCAGCCAGCGGCGTGTGATCGCACGCAGGCACGGGTCCAGCGCGGACAGCAGCAGCATCGCTCTGCCGTGGCTGAGCGTCTGCGGCGGCGTGTAGGCGAGATACCTGCCGGTGCTGAGGTGGTGGCAGGTCTGCGCGAGCTCCATCGAGCGTGGCCCGACGTAGCCGTACACCCGCTCGTTCGTGCCCAGGCGACCTGCGAGCAGCCACTTGAAGGTGTCCGGTCGCTCGGTCCCGTTGAGGTAGGCGGCGGGCGCGAAGTCGGGAAAGCGTTTACGGATCTCGGCCACGATGTCAGTTGATTGCAGCTCGTGCGGAGTCTGGTCGGTGGTGGCGTAGGGCACCGCGGAGAAGTCGACCGGCTCGCCCCGCACGTAGTGGTCGAAGTCGTTGCCGACCATGCCCGCGCGGAAGGCGATGAACACGATCGTGTTGACGATCTCGATGTTGCGCTGCGCCCACTGCAGGACGTCGGGCACGTAGCGCAGCGTGTCCTCGTAGACGGTCGCGTTAAACGAACAGCCGATCCCGCCCGCCGCGGCCACCATCTCGGCGTAGCGCTGACGCAGCTCGCACAGCTGGATCTCGTCCGCCTGCTTCCAGCCCGGGCGGCCCTGCTTGGAATCGATGTGAAACGTGAACCCGGCCACGCCGGCATCCTTGAGCTCTCCCAGCAGCTCCTCGGTGAGCGCCAGGCCGTTGGTGTTGACGATCGGCTTCAGGCCATCCCCCGCGACCATCCGCACGATCTCGACGATCTCCGGATGCACGAGCGGGTCCCCGCCAGCGATCGACACGCCATCCACGGTGCGAAAGCGCTCAAACACGTCGAGGTCGTGGCGAACCTCAGCGAGCGTCTTGTGCCCTCGCGGGTCGTTCTCGCGGTAGCAGCCCAGACACGCCAGGTTGCACTTCTTGGTCGGCTCCAGCCAGGCGATCGCATTGTCCGGCAGCGACCACGGCAGGCGATAGAGCTGGCGATGATCGATCGTGGCGCTCACGTCGTCAACCTCCTTCGTGTTGGCCAGATCGCGCCATTTCGCCCTTCACCGCCGAGATCTCCAGCGCGATCTTGACCTTGTTGCCGAGCAGCGCTCCGCCCGTCTCGAGCGCCTGATTCCAGGTGAGGCCGAAATCTCTGCGGTTGAGCTCTCCGCGCAGCTCGAGCTCAATCCGCTCGTCAGCGCCCGCCTCGCGGGGCGCCCCGCCCCGCTGCGCGGCGAGCTCGATCTCGCGGGTGATGCCGCGCATCGTCAGCTCGCCCACGATATGCAGCCGGCCGCCGTCGCGGTAGTCGATCCGGGTCGACTTGAAACCTATCTCCGGATAGCGCTCGACGTCGAAGAAGTCGAGCGAGCCCCGCAGGTGCTCGTCACGCACAGGCTCGCTCGTGTCGATCGAGGCGGCTTTGACCGTTCCCGTCGCCTGAACGTCTGCCCCTATCTCCAGCACTCCATCGAACTCGTGAAAGCGACCATGCACCGTCGTGAGCAGCATGTGCTTCACGGCGAACGTGACGCTCGAGCGGGGCGCGTCGACCAGCCATTCGCCTCTGGGGATCGCGCTCGCGCCGCTGACCTCGTCCACCACGGATGAGAGTTCCGCATGAGCGACTCCCGAAGAGGCGGCGAAGCTGAAAAGCCATGCGTGATGCCGACCCGGGTCATAACCTGTGGGCATGGTCCTGGTCTCGATCCCCAGCCCCGGATGAGCGCATCTCCGCCGCGCAGCCCTCAGCTCGACGAGTTACGCGCCTTCTGCGCAGCCGTTGATCTCGGCGGGATCGGGCGCGCGGCGCAGCGACTGCATCTGAGCCAGCCGGCGGTCTCCAAGCGCGTGAAGGCGCTCGAGCGGCTCGTCGGCTCACCGCTGCTGGAGCGCTCGCCGCGCGGCGTGAGCATGACCGCTGACGGCGAGCGCCTATATGCACACGCCCGGCGTGTGCTCGCCGAGCTGGACGAGCTGGGTGACCTGCTCGATCAGATGCACGCCACCGGCGAGACCGTTCACCTGGCGATCAGCCACACCGCCGCCGAGTTCGTGATGCCAAGAGCGCTCGTGCTGATGCGCCGCCAGACGAGCGCCGCCGTCGAAGTGGTGATCGCCAACTCCCGCGTGGTCAAGCACATGATCGCCGACGGCAGCGCCAACGTCGGCGTGGCAGCGTGCCTGGTCGACGAGACTGTTCCCGATGCCACGCTCGTGCCGCTGATCGACGATGAGATCGTGATCGCGGTCCCACTCAGCCATCCTTGGGCGCGCCGGTCATCGATCACACCCGCGGAGATGCTCTCGACGCCGCTGATCCTGCGAGACCCCGACGCCCACACGCGCCAGGTGATCGACGAGGCGCTCACCGAAGCGGGGCTGGGAGCGCCGCAGGCCGCGTCGGAAGTCGGCTCCACGCACGCCGCCAAGGACGAGGCCCACGAACTCGGCCTGCCCACCGTGATGTCGCGGCTGACGCTCACGCCCGCCGATCGGCTGGAGATCGTGCCCGTCGATGGCCTGCGCTTCCAGCGGCGCTTCTGCATCCTCTATCCACGCGGTGCCCTGTCATCAGCCGGCTCGCACCTCGTGGAGGCCTTCCGGCGCACCGTCGCCGACGCGCGCGCCGCGTGAGCCGGACATTTCGCGCAGTCCGTCTGCGCTCACTCGAAGGCTGGGAGCCTGCGCTCGAGCCAACCCGGCATCCACCATATGCGCGGCCCTGCGATGCGCATGATCGCCGGGAGCAGCACGAGCCTCACGATCGTCGCGTCGAGTGCCACCGCGATCGTCAGCCCGACGCCGAACTGGCGCAGTGGGATGACCCCCGCTCCGGCGAACGCCAGGAACACGGCTGTCATGATCGCCGCGGAGCCCCTGATCACGCCAGCTGTGTGCCGCAGTCCGTACCGGATCGCGCGCTCGGAGTCCCCGTCCGCGAGCCACTGCTCGCGCATGCGTGTCAGCAGGAAGACCTCGTAGTCGATCGACAGGACGAACATGATCGAGATGATGCCGGCACCCGAGGCAGCGTCGATGTAACCGGGGCCCCCGAGCACGTGCTCCTCGGTGAGTAGCTCCAGCGCTCCGAGCGCGACCGCGATCGTCGCGAGGTTCAGCACGACGGCGATCAGCGCCAGCAGCAGCGCTCGCAGCACAACGATCAGGGTGAGCGTCGCGACGATCGCCAGGGCGAGTACCAACCAAGGGACGCGGGCCGTATTCGCGTTCTGGTAGTCGAGCAGATACTGGGCTCCCTGACCGATCTCCACGTTGGCGCCGGTCGCCGCGGCGAGCGCGGGCATGCTGCGTCGCAGCCGGCTGCTGAGAGCCGCGGTCGCCTGCGAGCTGGGCGGGCTCGCGGCGACCACCATGATGCGCGCGGTCTGGCCGCCCCCGTCGACGTTGACGAGCTGGGAGACCTGTTCGCGCATCGGCGAGACCGTGCCATCGAGCGCGGTCAGCACGAGGTAGCCCGAGTCGGGCGCGTTTGGGGCTTGCGCGTGCAGCAGCCGGTCATCCTGCTGGTAGCCACGCAGCATCGTCGCGTAGCTGTGCAGTGGCCCTTGCGTGCGGCCGAGGCCCGCGGCCAGCGCGCCAGCATGCCTGTCGCCGGCGGAGAGCCCGCCGGCGAGTCGTGCATCGCCGGCGACGAGTGCGCCGAGTCCGCCGGCCAGCTGTGCGTTGCCACCGGCGAGCTTGCCCAGGCCGTTCGCCAGCCGCCCGCCACCGCCGGCGAGCTTGCCCAGGCCGCCGGCGAGCCGCGCGTTGCCACCGGCGAGCTTGCCCAGGCCGTTCGCCAGCCGCGCGTTGCCACCGGCGAGCTGGCCCAGCCCGCCGGCGAGACGGCTCGCTCCGCCGCTCAGCCCGACGAGCCCGTCGTCGAGGCTGTGCCCGCCCGCGGCCAGGCGCCGCAGGGCGGAGTGGAGCGCGAGCGCGCCCTCTTCTGATTCTCTGGTGCCAGTTGCAAGCCGGTCGGCGCCCGCGCGCAGCCGGTCCAGCCCGGCGGTCAGCTGGGAGAGCTCCGACGGAAGACTCGCGAGTCCATCCAACCCTTCGAGCAGCTGCTGCTGAATTTGCGCCAGCTGCGAGAGGCCATTGCGTTCGATCAGCTGCGTGACCGCGACGAGATCCTGCGCGAGTGCCTGGTATCGGGGGTCGGCGCGTCCGGTGGTCATCGCTTGCAGTTCGCGCATCGCATCGCTCATGCGGGTACGCAGTTCTTCATCGGAGGTTCGCAGCGTGGCGATCCAGCCGGCCCAGCCGTGGAGCGCTTTGGCGAGCGCCTCGACCGGCGCGAGGCCCGCATGAACGGTCTCATCGAGCGTGTCCACGCCTTGCGCGAGTTGCGCCGCGCCGGTCGTGAGCTGACGGTCGGCGCTCGCGAGGCGTTCGGCCCCCGCGGAGGCTTCGTCAATCCCTTCCGCTAGCTGGGCCGACCCGACCGCCGCCTGCGCGAGGCCCGTCTGCAGCTGTTTCGCGCCGTTGCCGGCGTTGCCCGTTTCGCCAGCGAGTCGCGTGGCGCCCGAGTGGGCGCGGGCCGTCGCGCCCGCCAGGCGCTTGGCGCCCGCGCGAGCACGGGCCGTTTCGCCTGCCAGGCGCCTGGCGCCCGCGCGAGCACGGCCCGTTTCGCTGGCAAGTCGCTGCGCTGCGCCGTCGGCGCGTCCAGCGCCGCCGCCGAGCGATCTCGCGCCGCTCGCGGCCGAGATGAGGCCATTGCGCAATTCCGTCACGCCGTGGCTCGCGCGGCTCAGTCCCGATCGCAGGCCATCGACCCCGCGCCGAGCACCTTCCAGGCGCTTGGGCGCGGAGATGAGCGCGCTGTGCGCTTCGGCGAGCTCGCGTCGCGCGCCCGCGACTGAGGCAGGCCCGAGCACCGCCGCGACGTCGGGCTCGCGGGCAATCCCTTCCTGCCACTTCATCAGCGCCTGCAGGCGCCGCTGGGTGGTGATGGCGCCGTCGCGGGCGCTCGCGACGACTACGAACGGCGCCGACCATCCCGGTCCGATCGTGCGTTCCATCATCCGCACCGCGTGCGCGGCCGGGCTCGAGGCAGGGAGCTCAGAGGCATCCGGCGGACCCATGCGCAGCGCGCCGGCGGGCGCCGCGAGCGCCAGCATCCCGGCGAGGATCAGCGGCACCGTGATCGCGGGATGGGCTATCAGCCGTTCGACCAGCGCGCCCGCGCCGTGGGCGTGCGCACCGTTGCGGGAGCGTGGGAGCCGGATCTCCCAGCGGTCGAGCCGGGGACCGAGCAGGCCCAGCAGGGCCGGCATCGCCGTCAGCGCCAGGGCGACGCTGAGCAGGCCCGACACGACCACGCCGATCGCCACGGGACCGAGCAGGCCGGGTGTCGCGACCGCGCTCGCCGCGAGCATCGTCAGCGCCAGCGTCCCGCCCGCCGCGGCGATCGTGCGCCCGGCGGCCTTCGACGCTGTCGCCAGCGCGGTCTCGTGGTCGCGGCCATCGGCCAGCTCCTGGCGCACGCGCGAGACCATCAGCAGCGCATAGTCGACGCCGAGCGCGAGGCTCATCATCGCGGCGATCGCGACTCCCAGTGAGTTGATCGGCGTCAGGTAGCTGACGAGCCACAGCAGCCCGTGCCCCGCCACCACCGTGGCGCCACCCATCGCGAGCGGCACCGCGGCGGCCACCGGCGAGCGGAACACCAGCAGCAGCACGAGCAGCAGCACCGGCAGCGCGATCATCTCGGCCCGCTCGGTGTCCGCCAGCGTCGCTTCCTGCAGCGCCCGCCCGATCACGGCGACGCCGGTCAGGTAGCTGTGGACGGGCCCGTGGATGGTGCGCGCTATCACCGCTTCGGTGCTCGGCACCACCGCCATCGCGCGACTCGCGGGCCGGATGTAGCTCACGAGCACGAAGGCAGCGCTCGGCGCGGGGCGAAGCGAGCGCAGCGTGCTCGCGTGGTCCCACGGTGAGAGCACCTGGACCTGGCGTATGTCTCGCAGCTCGGAGACCAGCCGCTGCCCCTGGCTGTCGAGTTGTCGGGGCGGGCCTCGCAGCAGGATCGCGATCGGGATCGTGTTGCCGAACTTGGCGCGTAGAATCGCTTCGGCACGCGCTGAGGCTGTGCCTGGCACTTCCAACGACATCGGCGACAGCCGCTCGGCGATGTGCGCGCCAAGGAGCGCGAGCACAGCGATCGCGAGTGCCCACGCGACCAGGATCGACCACGATCGCCGCCTCGGGACGGTCCCGCCCGGCTGACGTCGCGCGCTCAACGTTGCCTCCTAGATCGTGGAAAGAGCAGTTGCGGGCAATGTGCCGCTAACTAATGTATCATAGATTTATGTTACATTGATCAGTGTATCTTGCGGATGGGATACGCTTCAGGGGATGGCGAGCGCGCAGGAGAAGCAGCGACCGACAGCTCGAACCGATCGGCAGGCGACACCCGCGCCCGAGCGCCAGCGGCTGACGATCGACCAGCTCGCCCAGAGCACCGGGCTCACGGTGCGCAACGTGCGCAACTACCAGTCGCGCGGACTGATCCCTCCACCGGAGGTGCAGGGGAGGGTCGGCTATTACGGCGCCGAGCACCTGGCGCGGCTGCAGCTGATCCGCGAGATGCAGGCCCAGGGTTTCAACCTCGCCGCGATCGCGCACGTGCTCGAGCAAGCTCGCGAATCGGGCGAGGAGGTCCTCGGCTTCACGCGCTCCCTGATGGCTCCCTTCGAGACCGAGGCGCCGGAGATCGTCGAGCGCGCGGACATGGTCGAGCGCTTGGGCGGGAACGTCGATGCGAAGCTGATCACCAAGGCCGAAAGGCTCGGTCTCGTGATCGCGATCGCAGAGAACTGCTTTGAAGTCCCCAGCCCAACGCTGCTCGCGGCCGGCGAGCGGTTGGCGGCGCTGGGCGTGCCGCTGGACGCCGCGCTCGACGTGATGGACAAGCTCAAACGCAACACTCAGCGCATCGCGCAGACCTTCGTGCAGATGTTCCTGGAGTTCATCTGGAAACCATTCGACGACGCTGGCCGGCCCGAGTCAGACTGGCCGGCCGTGCGCGCGGCACTCGACCAGCTGCGCCCGCTCGCCTCCGAGGCGCTCCTCGCCGGCTTTGCGCCCACGATGACCCAGGCGGTTGAGGTGGCCTTCGGCAAGCAGCTCGACCGCAGCCGCGCACGCAAGCCATAGACGCTCACCCCGGGAGGGACGAGCTGCAGCGGCCTCGCCGCCTGCGACGAGTGGCGCCGCCTCAGCCGCCCGTGGCGGCCTGCGAGAGTGCGGGCGAGCGCGTGTGAAGGTACGGAGTGAGATAGCTCCCGAAGACCTTCTCCGGGCGCATGTCGGACTCGGCGTCGTTGAAGTCAGCGTGCAGCGTGGAGGCGGTTGCCTGGCCCAGCTCGTCGAGCTCGGTCCGCAAATAGACTGGATTTGCGCCGCCGACCAGACGGGCGCGCAGCACACGATGAATCCGCGCCGCCATGACGGGAGCCCCGTGATCGGAGGCGATGCTCTGCGCGATCACGTCGGCTTGCTGAGCGGCCAGCCCGCCCTGCTTGATTGGAAAGCTCGTCATGTCGCCGGCCGCATAGACGTCGGGCAACCCGACGACGCTGCCCAGCGCATCCGTGGTGACGAAACCCCATCGGTCGAGCGGCAATCCGGTGATCCTGGGACCCCTGAGGTTCGGTACGGCAACGACACGATCGGCCTCCAGCGTCTCTCCGCGGGACAGCACGAGCGCTCCACTTCGATCGACTCTCTCGGGATCGGACTCCCCCTTGAAGCGCACGCCTCGCTCGGTCAGCAGATGCGCGACGAGCCTCGAGGCCTGCGGGCCGAACACGCACAGGGGTGTCGTCTCGGGGCTCACCAGCATGACCTCACCCGCGACGTCCAGCTCTCCAAGACGAGTGGCTGTGAGCAATGCCAACTCGTACAGGGGCAGTGGCCACGAACAGCCGCTCGGCACGGCGAAGATGATCCGGCGCAGCGTCCCGGAGCGCAGATCGCTCACAAGGCGACGGATGTGGTGCACCTGCCGCTGATCGCGGAACGTCAGCGCGCCCGGTATCGCGCTCACCGCACGGGCACCCACCGCGAGTACGAGCGCGTCATAGTCGAGGTGGGTGAACGACGCTAGCCGCGTTCTGTGTGCGTCGGGAGCGACCGCCTGCACGCGGTCCACACGAAAAGATGCCCCGACATCTGTGGCGATCGCTCGCAGGTCATAGGCGAGCGGCGGCGTCTCATCGAAGGACTCGCTCGTCGCCGCCGGTTTGTACGCGAGCAACGGGGACGCTGAGACCAGGGTCACGCGCACACGTTCCGGCGCCAGCGCGCGCAACGCGAGCATCGTCTCCACCCCACCGAACCCGCCACCAACCACCAACACATGAGCGCAATCCGATAATGAGGTGATGCGCGTCATATGTGGAAACGTCGCATCGCCGACGCCTGCGCGCATCCGTGAAGCCCCGGGAGAACATCACCTGTTACTACTTACACCGAGTCCGGGGCAGGCCGACGCCAGACAAGCAGCGCAAGCGGCTACAGTACCCGTCAGCATCAGCGACTGAGGGCCGTGGCCGACATGAGCGAGCGTGTGGACGTTGTTGTCGTTGGGGCGCGCTGCGCGGGGTCGCCGCTGGCGGCGCTGCTCGCGCGGCGCGGGCTGCGCGTCGCTGTGGTCGAGCGGGCCACCTTCCCGCGCGACACCTTGTCGACGCACGCCTTTCAAGCGCAGGCGCTCGCGTTCCTGGGGCGCCTCGGCGTGGCCGAGAAGATCCGCGCCACCGGCACGACGATCGTGTCTCGCGTGGAGTTCCGCCAGGGCGAGCTGCGCTTCTCGACCTCGTTTCCGCAACGCCCGGGCGACATCGGCGGCTGCGCCTCCGTGCGTCGTCACCTGCTCGATCCGATCCTTGCGGACGCCGCCGCGGATGCTGGCGCCGAGTTGCTGATGGGGGCGAAGGTCACCGACCTGGTGTGGGAGGACGGCCGCGTCGCCGGGGTGCGCGTCGTCCGCGACGGCGCGCAGAGCACGATCACGGCGCGACTCGTGGTCGGCGCCGACGGGCGCAGCTCGACGGTCGCGAGCATCGTCGGCGCCCGCAAGTACAACGTCACCAACAACGAGCGCTTCGCCTACTGGTCGTTCTTCGAGGGCGCACAGCTCGGCCCGGACCCGGCGTTCGTGCTGCACCGTTGGGATCAGCGGTTCGTCGTCGGCCTGCCGGCGGACAGCGGGCTCTATCAGGTGATGGTGATGCCCGAGCTGCACGAGCTGCCGCACTACCGCGCGGACCTCGAGAACAGCTACATGGAGCACACCCTCAGCTGCGAGCCGGTCGCGGAGACGCTGGCGGGAGCGCAGCGCGTCGGCAAGGTCTTCGGGATGCTGCGCTGGGAGTGCTACTTCCGGGAGGCATCGGGGCGCGGCTGGGTGCTGCTCGGCGACGCGGGCCACTTCAAGGACCCGTGCGCCGGCCAGGGCATCCAGGACGCGTTCAGGCAGGCCGAGGCGCTCGCGCCGGCGATCGTCCGCGGCCTGGAGGGCTCCGATGCGGCGCTCGACCGGACACTGGCCGAGTGGGGGCACTGGCGTGACCACGATGCCGTCGGGCACTACTGGCTCGCCAATGACATGGGCAAAGCCGGCCCAGCGCCCGCGTTGCTCGTGGAGGTCGGGCGGGATCTGCTCGCGCAGGGTCGGATCGACGAATTGGTGGACGTGTTCTGCCACCGGAGGATCCCGTCCGGGGTATTCACCCCGCCGCGGCTGGCGGCCGGAATCGGACGGCTGCTCGCACGCCCGGGCTGTGACCGGCCGGCGCTGCTGCGCGAGCTCTGCCCGCTCGTGGCCGAGAACATCCGCCGGCAGCGCCTCAACCGCTCGCCGGAGTACGCATGAGCGCGACGCCGCACAGCGTCCCGGTGCACGTCGGCGGCGTGCGCTCCCCCGTCCTGCAAGCCGGCCCCTCGGACGCGAGCGAGGCGGTGGTGTTCGTGCACGGCAACCCCGGCCCGGCATCCGACTGGGCCAACCTGCTCGGCCGCGTTGGCGCGTTCGCGCGCGCTCTGGCCCCCGACATGCCCGGCTACGGCGACGCGGATAAGCCCGCGGGCTTCAACTACACGATCGCGGGCTACGCGGATCACCTCGCCGGCCTGCTCGACGAGCTCGAGGTCCGACGCGCTCACCTGGTCGCGCACGACTTCGGCGGCCCGTGGGCGCTGGCCTGGGCGGCGAGGCACCCCGACGCGTTCGCGAGCGCGACGCTGATCAACACCGGAGCGCTGATCGACTACCGCTGGCACCGCTACGCAAGAATCTGGCGGACTCCGATCGTCGGCGAGCTGTTTCAGGCGAGCGCAAGCCGGGCCGCCTTCCGGTTGCTGATCGGCCGGGAGAACCCGCGCCTGCCCGCAGACGCGATCGATCGGATCTACGCGAGCGGCCACAGCTGGGACACCAAGCGTGCGGTCCTCAAGCTCTACCGCGCGACGTCCGCGAACGCCATGGCCGGCTCCGTATCCACTCTGCGCGAGCTCGACCGCCCCACGCTCGTGCTGTGGGGCACCTATGACGCGTACCTCCCGTGGCGCCAGGCCGAGCGCCAGCGAGAGGCGTTTCCGTCGGCGCGCGTCGAGCTGCTGGAGGGACTCGGCCATTGGCCGTTTCTCGAGGACCCGTGGCGGGTGGCCTCGCTCGTCGTTCCCTTCCTGCGCCAGCAGGTGACTCAGACTGCGGGCTCGATCAGCCCGTAGTGACCGTCGCAGCGCATGTAGATCACGTTGCCGCGGCCGGTGGACGCGTCGAGGAAGAACATGAAGCGGTGGCTGAGGAGGTTCATCTCCGAGATCGCCGCGTCGAGCTCGATCGGCCCGGCGAGGCGACTGCGCTCGTGCACGAGCCCGTCATCCGCCGCCTGACGCTCGTGGGTGCCGACGTGATCGATCAGCCCCATGCGCTCGTCGTCACGGCGGTAGACGACCGCGTCGGCGCCGGTGTGCGCGTCGCGGAACAGATAGAAGTCGTGGTCGAGGTCGAGCATCTCGACGACCGCCTGCAGCGGATCGAGCGGCTCGAGGGCGAACGTCTTGCGGCGTATGAGCTCGCGCTCCTCCCCGGGCCGCGGGAAGTAGTCCGGGCGCGGCGCCCGCCAGGCGCCGTGTCGCCACTCGCCGGCCGCCGACTCGGGCGCTCTGCGGCGCAGCCGCGCGCGCCGCTCGCTGAAACCCTGCAGCTGGCGCTCGAGCTGATCTGCCAGGTCGCCGATCGCCTGCCCCATCGTCGCGGCAGCGACGCGACCGCACACCAGCCGACCGTTGACGTCGATCTCCGCCTCGGCGCGTGCGCGACGTTCGACCCGGGGGTTGGGCTCGTATATGAGCACCGCGCGGACCCCCAGCACGGGGTCGGGAACCCAATGGTCGAGATTCGCGAGGCGCTCGCTCGCGCGCCTGCGCTCCTCTGCGGACACCGTGCCCCTGGTGGTGATGTCGACGTCGATCATTTGGTCTGCCATCCATCCTGACGCGCGCCCAGTGGCTGGTCATCGTGGCAAGCCTCGCAGGCGGGCGCGTGGTTAACCGCAGCGCTGGCGATCCCGCTCAGCGGGCGGGACGATCTGCACGTCCGGCGCGCCGCGCGGCGCGCCCGCCGGCTCCGTTGCCGACCGGCGAGATGGTCAACAGCGCGGCGCTGCTCGGCGGAACGTCCACCGTGATCACGCCGTGCTTGTTGGGCGCGCGCGGCAGCCTCCCCGGCTGCGTCCACTCGCCATCCGGTGCGACCGTCTGGCCCCCGAGCCGCACCCCTGTCAGCGCTTCCGGCGAGGGCGCGGTCAGGGACAGCACGCTCGCGCCGTGAAAGCCGCTGCCCACATGCAGGGCGAAGGCCGCCTTGTCCGCTCCCGGCGGATCGTCGTCGATGACCACCACCTGAAGCGCGCCGTCGCTTGCGAGGAACGCGCTCGCCACCACATCGGCGCCGTCGGGCGAGCTTGCGCGCGTCGGCAGCGGGCGCTCGCCGATCAGCGCCCTGGCCAGCAGCAGCGCATACCACTCTGGCTGTGGCTGCAGCTCGCCGGCGGCGGCGTCTTCGCCCGTCGGAGCGCACAGCGGCGTGTAGCCGGCGCAGTTGACGGGATTGCCCTGGAAGTTGATGCCCGCGACGCCCATGCTCATGCTCTTCGTCAGGAAGCTGAGCGCCCACAGCGCGGACGCGAACGTGTCGCTGATGCCAGGCACGCCGCCGCAGGAGACGCTGTTGGTCTCATCCATGAGGAACGGGACTTCGCTCTCCTGAGCAATGAACAGGTAGCGACGCAGCGAGCGTTCCTCCAGCTGCCTGATCTGCGGGCTGAGCAGCCGGGGGATGCTGGGAGGGGGGCTTTCGTTGCAGCCGAGCGGATAGTGGTGCCCGGTCAGCAGCGCCGGGCGCTGGTAGATGGCCTCGCCGAGACCCCAGCTTTCGTACGCGCTCGACCCCGAGGTGTCGGGGCCGGCGAGCGGAATGCCCGGTGCGAGCGCTTCGATCGCGCCCCGGTAGGCCGCAACCTGTTCGTCGTACTGCACGAACGTCCATGGGAGCGCGCGCAGCCCGTGACGGGCATACGCATTCGGCTCGTTGCCGAGCTCGATCGCCTCGAGCGATTCGCCGAGCGCCCCCCTCGCCGCCGCGGCCTCCTCAGCGGCCGCCTGGGGTTCAAAATGACCGAGGCCGAGCGTGAGCAGAACGTGCCAGCCACTTTCCGCGGCGAGGCTGCCCAGCCCGCGCAGATTTGCGGGTTCGAGCGCTCCCGACGCCCACGGCGGAGGGTCGCCCGCTTGACCGGCCCAGGCGATGTCTTCATCGGCGGTGATGCCTCCGAAGCGAAGCACGCCCGGCCCTAGCGAGCGCAGCAGCGTCACCAGGTTGCCGTGACCCGCGTAGCCGGCGATCTGGGGAAGCGCCGCCACCTCGAACGACAGCCCCAGGAAGCCCTGGGGAACCGTGGGTCCCGGTTCGCTCGCTTCAAGCGACACCGATACGGGGATCGTCCTGGGCTTGTGTGATTTCGGCTGTGCCTTCGCGCCCTGCGCGGCCTGCGCGCAGGCCAGCGTCATGACCAGCGCCGCACACAGCAGCGGCCCTGATGCGAGGGTCGCTATCCCGTGGCGCTTACCGCGAACCAATCCGACCTTAGCTCTGGTGCCCGCTCGCAGACGTCGCAGACAACATGCAGCACGGCGCGACGACCGATCTCGGCACGTTCGTCACGCGTCATCGACACCGGCGCGTCCTCTCCGGTGGTGGCCCTGATCTCATCGCCGACCTTGGCAAACGAGACCTCTTCGCGCCTGGCCCCAAGTCGGGCCCACAGCAGATCGAGCGCGTCGTCGGGCAGCGCAAACCCTGAATGAGGTGTGATCCTGAACTGCACGCGCCAAGGCTACCTAGCTAGGCGTCGTGTCGCCTGCAAGGGCGCGGCGCAGGCGCTGAGCGTCGCGAGCTCGCAGCGCAAAAAACGTCACGAGCGCATGCCCAGCATGCGGCGTACCGGCTCGCGCAGCAGCAGGCGATAGGCGAGATCCACGATCGCCAAGATCGCGATCGTGAGGGCGCCGGGACGACGAAGTAGAGAGCTGGGACCTACCACGCAAAAGGCATCGGCAGGCTCGGCGCCTTCTTGAGAGCTGCCGGCATGCGCTCGCAACCCGAGCTTCACGCGTAGCGGCTCAGTCGAGCAGGAACTCGCCGCGGGCGACGATCACCGCCGAACCGCCCACCTCCGGCGGCTCGATCTGCTCTGCGGAGCCATTCGCTCGGGCGCGTAGCAGCGACGGGCGGCCGATCTCCACGCCCTGGCTGCTCTCTATCTCGGCGCCGAACGCGATCCTCCCGTGGCGGGCGAGGTGCACCGCGAGCGGGCCCGCTGCCGATCCCGTGGCGGGGTCCTCGTCGACACCCAGCGCGGGCGCGAACATCCGCGTCTTCCAGCGAGCGCCCGCGCCCGCAAAGCAGCTCACGCACAGCTCGCCCAGATTGCCCAGCGCGCGCAGATCCGGCGCGAGCGCCGCAACCGCCACCTCGCTGTCCAGCTCGACGTACACGTGGGTGGGTCCATTCACATATGTCTCGATCGGCAGGCCCGAGCGCTCCACGCCGAGCGCCGCCAGCAGCTCCGCCGCGTGCTCGTAGGGCCGCCACGATGGGATCGGCTGGCGCATCCATCCGCGTCCCGCGCGCCCGCGGCGCCCGTCCACGCGCACCGGCACCGGACCCGCGCCGGTCTCTAGCGTCAGCTCCTCGCGGCCGCGTTCGACCGCCAGCACGATCGCGCAACCGAGCACCGGATGCCCCGCGAACGCCAGCTCGACCGTCGGGGTGAAGATGCGCACGCGCGCGTCGCCGCCGCGCTCGCCAGCCAACACGAACGCGGTCTCTGAAAGGTTCAGCTCGCGCGCGAGCCGCTGCATGCTCTGCGCCGACAGCGTCGCGGCGTCGGTGAACACCGCCAGCTGGTTGCCCTCCAGCGGCACGTCCGTGAAGACGTCCACAAGTACGTAGCGATGCCCCACGCTCATCCACGACAGCTTCCCACGAGCGCCCCGCTCGAACGAACCCGCCGATGGCCGGTAGGCTCGACCTGCAGCCGATCACAACCGGGCCAGTGGAGGGAGCGCACATGAGCGAAGTGGTGCAGATGCAGATCGAGGACGGCGTCGCGGTGCTGACGCTCAACCGACCCGAGCGGCTGAACGCGTGGACGGCAGAGATGGAGCATGCGTACTTCGCGATGCTCGAGCAGTGCGCCGCCGACGAGCAGGTGCGCGCGATCGTCGTCACGGGCGCCGGCAGGGGCTTCTGCGCCGGCGCTGACATGCAGCAGCTGCAGGCGCTAGGCGACGGCACCGTGAGCGCGTCCGCCGCGCAGGTGCACGAGCGTCGCCCGCAGACCTTTCCGCTCACGATCCCAAAGCCGATCATCGCCGCCATCAACGGCCCGTGCGCTGGCATCGGCCTGGTGCAGGCGCTGATGTGCGACCTGCGCTTCGCCGCCCAGGGCGCCAAGCTGACGAGCGCGTTCGCCCGTCGCGGGCTGGTCGCCGAGCACGGCATCTCCTGGATTCTGCCCAGGCTCGTGGGACCAGCGCGCGCGCTCGACCTGCTGCTCTCCGCGCGCGTCGTGCTCGCCGAGGAGGCGCACGAGCTCGGTCTCGTCAACCGCGTGCTCGCGCCCGACATGCTGCTTCAGGAGACGATCGTCTATGCGCGCGAGCTCGCCGTCAACTGCTCGCCCACGAGCATGGCCACGATCAAGCGCCAGGTCTACGCAGCCCTGCAGCAGGGACTGCCCGACGCGCTCGCCGAGGCCGACAGGCTGATGCTCGCGTCGTTCGCCGCCCCCGACTTCGTCGAGGGCGTCGCCAGCTTCGTCGAGCGGCGCGAGCCACGGTTCGCCGCGCTCGCGGTGGCGGAGTAGCGCCTGACGAGCCGCAAAGTGGGACGGGACGAACGAAACCCCGGCTGTTTGGCCTGCCCCCGAGAGGGCTGCACAGGGACCGTTCCGGGGTCTTCCTCTCCTATGGTAGCGCGGGCAGCCCCCGGATGACTACCCTCGACCCACAGCTCGCGCCATCGGACCTCAAGCGCCTTTTCAGCGCCGAGCGGCTGAGCACGTACATCGACCACTGCGGCGGGGATTTCGCGGCGGCGGTCGCGATGTACCGCTGGAACTCCGCGATCACCGCCGCGTTCTGGGAGCCGATCGGCCACCTCGAGGTGGCACTGCGAAACACGCTCGATGAACGACTCGCCGCCCGCCATCGCCGGCTCAAACGGTCGGGCTCCTGGCTGGACGACCCCGCGCAGGAGCTGAGCAGCCGGGCGCGTCTGGACATCGCAGGCGCCCGTGACCGCGTAAGGCAGAAGGGCAAGCGAGCGAGCGACGGGCAGACGATCAGCGAGCTGAGCTTTGGGTTCTGGCGTTTTCTCATCACCAAGAAGCTCACCCGACTGTGGCCGGATCTCGCCAGCGGTTTCCCCCACGCATCCGACCGCCAGCTTGGAACCGTGGAGGGTCCGCTCGCGCGTCTGCACGTCTTCCGCAATCGCCTCGCGCACCACCAGCGCGTCTGGAGCCACGCTCCCGACCAGCGTTACCAGGATCTCCTCGCCCTCGCCGGATACATCGACCCCCGCTCTGCCAAGCTGGATCGCAGCCACAAGCAAGGTCCCGCAGACGCTCAACGCCAAGCCATGAGGAATCCGAGGACCGCTCGGAGCGTCTCGGAATCAAGCGGGTGTTGGTCGCACCCGCCTGACCTTTAGCGCCACAGGCGGATCTCACCGAGGTAGCGCTGGTTGGCTCCTCGATGGAACAGGACGTCCGCCGCCGGCCTGCCCAGCAGCTCGCGCGCCGACGCCCCATGCGCCATCGTTTGCGAGGCGGCGGACCAAAGGCGCTCGTCGCTTCGCTCGCCGGCGTGGACGTCAGCTCGCGCATGTCGCACGAATCGGCACGCGGGCAGGCCGGCATGAGACGCGAGACCTTGGCCGGCGCGCGCGACGCGCGAGAGTGCGACGCGCAGCCGCGCGTGCCGGCACTCCTCTCGTACGCCTGTAACCGCCGGGAGGATCACCTCGAGCGCGATCCCCTGCGTGCGCGGGTGCATCGCCAGCGGCGAGCAGCGCTGCACGGCCTCGCCGTGAGCGACTCAGCCGCCGCCCACGCGCCGCAGCCGCACGCCACCCAGCTTCATCTCATCTCCCCCACCCGGCAGCTCGTGCGCGAGCTCCACCGCGATCTCCACCAGCCCTTCCGTGCGCGCGTCCGCGGCATGCTCGAAGCCGACATGGGCTCCGTCCAAGCGCAGCACCGGCCCGCCCCCGCCCGCCACCTGACCCTCCTCCACCGGCACGCCCAGCACCTCGCCCCAGCGCGCCGCCACCGCCTGCGGGTCCTCGACCGCGACCACGATGCCCGCCAGGCGCCCGGGGGCGCCCGTGCCGCGTCCTCCCGGGAGGGGGATGCGCCCGGTCCACTCCGGCCCGCCCCAACGCCAGCTGCCGTATGGCCGGGAGCCGTCCAGCGAGACGATCGCGCCGCGCATGTCAGCCGGGTGCAGGTGCGTGGCCGAGATGTCCGGCAGCTCGATCTGCCAGACAACGCGAACCCCCAACCCCAGCGCGCGCGAGCGCGCTCCCTCAACGTCCTCCAAGTCGAAGATCACCATGTAGCCGCCGTCCCCACCATGACGCTCGAGGTAGCGCCCCGCGGTCGTGTCCGGCTGGATCGGCGAGACCACCTCGATGAAGCAGTCACGGAGCGCGAACACCACGTTCTGAAGGCCGAAGGCCCCCACCCCCGGATCGCGGAACGGCTCGCCCAGATCGAGCGCCGAGCGCAGCGCCGACGCCACCGGCTCGAGCTCAGCCGCCACCAGCACCGCCTGGCGCAGCCTTACCTTCGCTCGCTCCCCATCGCCCACCTGATGAAGACTACCCGCACACGCTCCCGCTCGACTGGCGTGTTTACACGCTCGGTGCGGCAGCGATGCCGTTGGTGGCGATGGGCGTGAACGCACGCGCTCTCGCATCCTGCCCGTCGCCCCGCAGCGCCGTGCGCGCCGCGTGCTCGGCCAGGAACGCCTCAACCACGCGCGGGTGAAACTGCGTGCCCGAGCAGCGGCGCAGCTCCTCCAGCGCGTCAGCTTCGGACTTCGATTCGCCGAACGGGCGTCTGGAGACCATCGCCGCGAACGAGTCGCACACGAACACGATCTGGCTCGCCAGCGGGATCTCCTCGCCGGCCAACCCCCGTGGGTAGCCCGTGCCGTCGTAGCGCTCGAAGGTCGCACCCACGATCTCCGCCACGCGCGCCAGCGCCGGGGCGGCACCGAGGATGCTCGCGCCCACGATCGGGTGATGGCGCATCAGCTTCCACTCGTGATCGTCCAGCGGGCCGGTTTTGTGAAGCAGCGCGTACGGGATCGCGACCTTGCCGATGTCGTGCAGCTCCGCCGCGCGGATCGTATCCGACAGGTGCGGCTCGACGAATCCCAGGCGGCGTGCGACGCCCTCGGTCAGCTCGGCCACGTGCGCGGCGTGGCTGTGCAGATCGGGCTCGTGCGCGGCGAGGATCTGCAGCGCCAGATCGCGCGTCTGCCTGCCCGCGCTCGCGCGCGAGGAGTCCTTGTGCGCGTACATCCGCTCGTCCGCCAGCTGCAGCGCCAGCTCCGAGTCCGCGGCCTCGGTCGGCAGCGTGACCGAGCCGTAGGAGCTGGTGATCGTAAAGCCGTCCCCCTCCGCGCTCAGCGCCTGCAGGCAGTCGCCGACCAGCACCTCGCCGCAATCCCCGCGCAGCAGCGCGCAGAACTCATCCCCGCCCAGGCGGTACGCGCAGCCGCGCTCGCCAACCGCCTCCTTGAACGCGCGCGACAGGCGCGCCAGCAGCAGATCGCCGCCGAGGTGCCCGAAGCTGTCGTTGTAAGACTTGAAGCCGTCCAGGTCGAACAGCAGCAGGCGCACCGGGTGCTCGGGGGTGGCCTCGTTCCACACCGCCTGCAGGTCCTCCGTCAGCTGGCGGCGGTTCGCCAGCCCCGTCAGCGGGTCGACCGTCGCCTCGCCGCGCTGGTGAAGCTCCGCCGACTCGAGCGCCGAGACGATCGACACCACCGCCGTCAGCAGTGCCAGCGTCGCGAACACCGGCACCGGGTCGTGCAGCGTCGCGCGCGTGTCGACCCCCAGCGTCACCGCGAGGATCACCGTCACGGTCAGCGCCATCCCCGCGACCACGACCTGCGGTCGAAAGCGCGCCGCCACCATTCCCGCCGGCAGGACCAGCCACGGCAGCGCCGGGCTCGTCGGGCCGCCGCTCAGGACCACGCCCGTCGCCAGCAGCGCCAACGTGGCCAGGATCGCCTCCACGCTCACGCGCTCGGGGCGCGCGCTGCGCGCCAGCCGCCGATCGACGCTCAGGAAGTTGAGCGCCGAGCACCCGAAGAGCGCGAGCGTCCACCACCCCAGCCACGGCGTGGAGGCCAGCAACGCGACGCCCACCGCGCCCGATCCGACCGTCCGAATCGTGCGCACCCTGGCGCTCGCGTCGACCACGCGCCTGCGATCCAGCTCACTGGGACAAAGCCAACGATTCGACATTGCAACAGCCCATTCGTCCGGCGCGCCGCGGTGCTTTAGAGCTGCACTGTTCCAGGGGCGGGAATCGTATCTGCTGTCCTTAGCACGCCCGCTCTTTGCGTGCTTCTAACACGGCTTTAACTCAAATGTAAACAGCGCCGTAACAGCTGTCCGCTTTGCTTGTCGCGTACGTGTTTCGTCCACGCACCAGGGAGGGCAAATGGGGAGCGCCGCAGAGGAACCGGGGCTGCACGGGCGGGTAAGTCGCGAGAGCTTGTCGACGACGCCGCTGGTATCGCACGCCGTCAAACGAGCGCAGGAAGGCGACCGCGAGGCACTCGGCTTCCTGTACGCCCGCTACGCCGACAACGTGCGCGGCTACGTGCGCAGCATCGTCCACGACGAGCACGAGGCCGAAGACATCACCCAGCAGGTGTTCGTCAAGCTCGTCCACGCGATCGGCAAGTACGAGCAGCGCGACGTCCCGTTCTTCGCATGGGTCCTGCGGGTCTCGCGCAATCTCGCCGTCGACCACATCCGCCGCCAGCGCGCGCTTCCCGTCGAGGAGGTGCGGGCGATCGCCGGAGTCGGCGACTGGGCGCACCAGCGCGAGCGCATGGATGACCTGCGCGAGGCGCTCGCGAAACTCTCGCCCGACCAGCAGGAAGTGCTGATCCTGCGCCACGTCGCAGGCCTCTCGCCGGTGGAGATCGCACAGCGGACGGGCCGCTCGGCGGGCTCGGTGCACGCGCTGCACCACCGTGGCAGGCGTGCTCTGCGGGCGGAGCTCACCGCGCGCGGCGCCGCGCCCACGACCGCGCGTCCGCGACGCGCTCACGGCGAGGCATCCGCGTCCGCGTCCACGTAGGGGCTCCTGTCGATCCGCCGCGCGATGCGTCCGCTGTCGACGTCCGCGATGTAGTACATCGCGGCGAACGCCACCAGCTCCTCCACCGACACGCCCAGGCGCGTGCTTTCCTGCTCGATCGCCTCCCACGCAAAGCCCTCCAGCCGCAGCGTCAGGCTGTGGTCCGTCTGCACGGCGCCGCGCTCGCCCCAGCCCGATCCGCTCACCTTCGGCCTCGATCGAATGACTGCACACTCCCATTCAACGTCGAGCGCGCGGACGCCCTGACGCCGCGCGCTCCCCGCGCGGGGACTGAAAAAGGCTGACCTCGCGACGCCGAGGCGGCCCTTGGCGGGCTAGGGCGTTGCGCGAGGCACGAGATCCGCTGGGGTGAAATCGGGGTCATGGCCGAACGTGCGCCGAATCCTGGCGCGCAGCGCGGCGTAGCGCCGGACCGCGTCGCTTCGGCGTCCCCGCATGATGTCAAGTTCCATCAACTGGCGGTGCACATCCTCGTCAAACGGCTGCATGCTCGCCAGCTGCTCCAGGCTGAGCGCGGCACTGTCGAGCATGTGCAGGCGCAGGCGGATATCGGCCAGGCGACGCAGGCCCGTGCAAGCGAGGTCGTGCAGGCGATGGCGTTCCGGCAGCGCCCACTCGGCGTACGGCAGATCGGCCAGGAACTCGCCGCGATAGATCGCCAGTCCGCGCTCGATCTGAGCCGAAGCGCTCACCGGGTCCGACTCCGCGACCGCCAGGCCCGCGCGCAGGTGCGCTTCAAACTCGTCCGCGTCGATCTCGACGTGCTCGAGCCTCAGCCGGTAGGTGCCACAGTGCGCGGAGATGAACGACGAGGGAGCCCGCGAGCCGAGCGCGGGCTCGAGCCTGCGGCGCAGCGCGTGCACGTAATAGCGCACGCTCGTGCCAACGGCGTAGTCGGCGCCCGGCCAGATGCTCTCGCCGATCTCATCCACCGCCGCCGCGCGCCGGCGTTCCGCCACCAGGTACTTCAGCAGCTGGCCCGTGCGCTGGTCCAGCCACGCACCGCCGATCGGCCCCTCGGCGGACTCCACGGCCGTCCTGCCAAGCGTTCGTATGCGCAGCCGCGCACCGGACATCCAGTGCGGGTCGGTGCGCTTGCGCCGGTCGCCGGCGACGCCCGGTCGCAGCTGCAGGACCACGCGCGCGTCTGCCAAGCCGATGCTCGCGGCGGCCACCCACATGGCACTCGGCCCCTCCGGCGTACACAGGTCCACGCGTATCTCCGGCATCGCCCCATCGTGCGCGAGCGCGAGCTCGGTCAGGCACGCCGCCTGGAGCACCGTGTCCGGCCTGCGGCAGCCGAGCAGCGCACAGCACGTCAGGTTCTTGCCCGTCAAGCCGGCCACCCCGATCAACCGTGTCGCCTCGCGATTGGCGCACAGGATCGCGCCCTCGCCGTCGAGCACGAGCACGCCGTAGGGAAATCCCCTGAAGGCCTCCAGCTCGAGCGGATCGCGCGACCGCGGCCGTGCGCCGGTCGACAGATGAGTTGCGCTCCTTGCAGCCGTAGCCATAAATCCGTTATTACACTTTCAGACCCGCCCCCAAGCGGGTCGCCTCACGCGATCGGTCCAGATCGGTGCAATGTGTCGAAAATACGTCTGTGACTCAAACTTTCCCCGTCATTGGAAAACGATCAACGAGTCACTCAGCCGCCCCCGATACACGATCATGACGGCCGGTGGATGGAGGCGCAACTCTACTACATGGATAACCGGCTCCGATCAATATCGCGGGCGCGTCTCCCCCATGTCAGGCGCACGACGGCGTGCCCGCTCATGGTCCAAAATGGCTTGAAAAGGCGATTTACAGGGCCAAGGGATGTTGACAATAAACCTATCGAGTATCTAATATCAACTATGTGAATAGCTCGAATGTACGAGTAAAACCCGCCATTACTCAACTCGGCGCGGGCGCCAGCCGATACCGCCGCCATGCGTATCTCGCTGCTGCCACTCGCATCCACGCTGCGATCGGGGGAACGGCGTCTGCTGGGTTTCGCCACGGCCTTGCTGACGGCGATCGTCGCCGTGACCGCGGTCCGCGCCGTGTCTGGCGTCGGTGGGCAGTCCTTCGGCCTGCTGATCCGCGACTGGATGACCTCAGCGGTCTACATCCTCGTCGGAGTGATCGTGTGCTGGCGGGCGACACGCATGATCGAGGCGCGTAGATCGTGGATGTTCTTCGCGTTCGGCATCTCCGTCTACGGCCTTGGCAACGTGCTGTGGGCCGCCTGGATCGAACACCTCCCCAACCCTCCCATTCCCTCGATCTGCGACGGCATGTGGCTGACGCTCTACCCCACCTGCTACATCGGCGTCCTCGGCCTCGCGCGCTTGCACGAGCGTAAGGTGCCGGCGAGGATCTGGCTTGACAGCATCATCGCCGGGCTCGGCGTGGCCGCGGTTGGCGCCGCGATCGTCGTGCGCCCGGTGCTGGCCTCCGTCTCGGGCGGAACGGCGGCGGTGATCACCGAGATGGCCTACCCACTGTGCGACCTGCTGCTGGCAGCGCTCGTCGTGGGGGTGCTCGCGCTGCGCGGCTGGCGCCTGGATCGCATGTGGGCGATGCTCGGCGGCGGCTTCCTGGCACTGGCGGCGGCCGACTGCATGTACGCGCTGCAGGTGGCCGGCGGCGCCTCGGCCCCGAGTGCCACCACCAACCTCGCCTACGACGTCGGTGTCCTGCTGCTCGCGCTCGCGGCGTGGCAGCCGGAGGCGACGCGCGAGACGAGCGCCGTGCCGAGCTCCTCCGTGCTCGCGATCCCCGCGACCTTCACCGTCAGCGCCCTCGGCCTGCTCATCTACGACCACTTCAGCCGCCTCGACCCGCTCGCGCTGACGCTCGCGATGCTCACGATGATCGCGGGGTTCGCGCGCACCGCGCTCGCGTTCCGCGACGTGCGCGGGCTCGCGGAAACGCGTCGGCAGGCGCTCACCGACGACCTCACCTCGATGCCCAACCGGCGTCATTTCCTGCGGCGCCTGCGCGACGCGATCACCGCCAGCCGCGCCAGCGACACGAGCGTCGCGCTGCTGATGTTCGACCTCGACCACTTCAAGGAGCTCAACGACACGCTCGGCCACGACGCCGGCGACCAGCTGCTCTGCCAGGTCGGCGAACGCCTGCGCGGCCTGCTGCGCGCCAGCGACACCGCGGCGCGGCTGGGTGGCGACGAGTTCGGCGTGCTGCTGTGCGACCCCTGCGACGGCAAGCGCGCGGAGCACGTGGCTGACAGGATCCTCGAAGCGGTCGCCGAGCCGTTCCCGATCAAGGGCCTCAGCCTGCGCGTGACGGCGAGCATCGGCATCGCGCTGTTCCCCGAGCACGCATGCGACGAGGAGCAGCTGATGCAGCACGCGGACGTCGCCATGTACGAGGCCAAGAGCCAGCGGTCGGGGCGGTCCTGTTACGCACGCGAGCGCGACACGCACACGCTCGAGCGCCTGACGATCGCCGGCGAGCTGCTGCACGCGCTCGAGGCCGGCGAGATCGAGGCCCACTTCCAGCCCAAGGCCGACGCCAGCAGCCGCAGGATCGTCGGCGTCGAGGCGCTCGTGCGCTGGCGCCACCCGACGCGCGGCCTGATACCGCCCGTCGAGTTCGTCACCGTCGCCGAGCAGGCCGGGCTAGGGCGTGCGCTGACGCGCCGGATGCTCGAGCTCGCGCTCACCCAGGTCAAGCTCTGGCGCGAAGACGGCCTCGACCTGCACGTGGCCGTCAACACGACCGTCGCCGACCTTCAGGACACCGACTTCCCGGCCGAGGTCAGCGCCGCGCTCGAACGCCACGGCGTGCCCCCGGAGGCGCTCGTGCTCGAGGTCACCGAGAACATGGTGCTCGCCGACCCCGTCCGCATCGGCGACGTGCTCGCGCAGCTCGGCGAGCTCGGCCTGGGCGTCGCGCTCGACGACTTCGGCACCGGATACTCCTCGCTCACGCACCTGAAGTCGCTGCCCGTCGGCGAGGTCAAGATCGACCGTTCGTTCGTCGCGCGCATGACCACCGACCCGGTCGACGCGGCGATCGTCGAGGCGACGATCGCGCTCGCCCACAGCATCGGCAGCCGCGTCGTCGCCGAGGGCATCGAGGATCAGCTCACATGGAGCTCGCTCGTCGCCAACCGCTGCGAGCTCGTCCAGGGCTACGCGCTGTCAAAGCCGCTGCCCGCCGCCGAGCTCGAGGAGCTGCTGCACGCCGAGCCAGTCCCCACGCCGCCCGTCCACATCGAGGCGTCCGCCGGCGGGTCGCACGCCTCCAACGGGAACGGGAACGGGAACGGCGCGACACGATCCTCCAACGGGAGCGTGCCCGCCGCGCTGCGCGACCTGACCGAGTTGCAGAGCTCGCATCCGATGATGGACGCGGTGATCGAGGAGATCGACGGGCGCATGATCCGCGTCGGCTCGAAGTGGCTGGCCGACTTCGCCTCCTGCAACTACCTGGGCTTCGACCTCGACCGCGAGATCATCGACGCGGTGCCCGCCCAGCTCGAGAAATGGGGCACACATCCGAGCTGGTCGCGACTGCTGGGCAGCCCGGTGCTGTACGAGCAGATCGAGACGCGTCTGACCGCGCTGCTGGGCAGCCCGGACTCGCTGGTACTGCCGACGATCACGCACATCCACATGTCGGTGATCCCGGCGCTCGCAGGGTCGGGGACGATCTTCCTGGACGCGCGCTCGCACAAGACGATCTTCGACGGCTGCCAGATGGCGCAGGCGCGCGGCGCGCGCCTGGAGCGCTTTCACTTTGAAGACCCCCAGCATCTCGACGAGCTCCTGCGGGCCGCACCCACGGGCGCGAGGCTCGTGTGCATGGACGGGGTCAACAGCATGACCGGCAACGCGCCCGACATCCGTGCGTTCGCGCGCGTCGCACGCGAACACGGCGCGCTGCTGTACGTGGACGACGCGCATGGCTTCGGCGTGATCGGCGAACGTGGCCCGGGCGAGCGTTGCTCGTACGGCATGCGCGGCAACAGCATCGTCCGCCACTACGGCGAGAGCTACGACAGCCTCGTGATGGTCGGCGGCTTCTCCAAGGCCTACTCATCGCTGCTGGCGTTCATCGCCTGCCCGACCGAGACCAAGCAGATGCTGAAGGTGCTGGCGCCGCCCTACCTGTACTCCGGACCCTCGCCGGTCGCCTCGCTGGCGACGGTGCTGGCGGGCTTCGACGTCAACGAGCGCCGCGGCGAGGAGCTGCGCGCGGTGATCCACCGGCACACGAGCCGGGTGCTGGAGTGCCTGGCGCGCCTGGGGGTCTTCACGCCCAACCACTCCGGCCTGCCGATCGTGGAGATCCCGCTGCGCGACCACGAGCGGATCGCGCACGTCGGGCAGCTGCTGTTCGACCGTGGCGTGTACGTCACGCTCGCCGCCTACCCCCTCGTCCCCCGCGAGGAGGTCGGCTTTCGCGTGCAGTTGACCGCTGCGAACACGGACGCGGAAATCGACATGCTGATCGCCGCGCTCGAGGAGCTCGCACAGATGGGCGAGCTGCGCGCCGTCGAGCCACACAGCTCCAGCGCGCCACACAGCTCCAGCGCGCCACACAGCTCCAGCGCGTCGCAGAGCTCCAGCGCGCGCGAGGCCGTGCGCGCGAACGCGCCGTGATCGCCCGTTACCGGGCCCTCTTCTCGGTGCCCGGCTACAGCAGGCTGCTGGTGAGCGCGATCCTCGGACGACTGCCATCGGGAATGTTCTCGCTGGCGATCGTGCTGTTCGTACACGCGCACACAGGCTCGTTCCTGACGGCCGGCCTGGCGGTCGGCGCGTTCACGCTCGCGGGCGCCGTCACCGGTCCGGCGCTGGGTGCGCTCGTCGACCGTGTCGGGCAGACGCGCGTGCTGGCGCCCGCCGCCGCCGCCCAGGCGGCCGTGCTGGTCGGGCTCGTGCTGCGCGCGCAGGCCGGTGCCGCGACGTCCTCGATCATCGCGTTGAGCGCGGTCGCGGGCGCCTGCCAACCGCCGATCGCCGGCTGCATCCGCGCGCTGTGGTCCGTTCTCGCCACCGACGAGGAGACGCTCGAGACGGCATACGCTCTGGACGCGACCACGCAGGAGGTGATCTGGACGCTCGGCCCGCTGCTGGTGGGCTCCGCGGCGACAGCGCTCTCCCCAGCCGCAGGCGTGCTGCTGTGCGCGGCGATCACGCTCGCTGGGACGATCTTCTTCGCCAGCTCGCGGGTGTCCAGCCGCTGGCAGCCCAGCATGCCCGAGCGTCCGCGTGCAAGCGCGCTGAGGAGCGCCGGCCTGCGCGCGCTGCTCTGCACGGTCGTGCTCGCGGGCGTGGTGATCGGCGCGGTCGAGGTGGGGCTGCCCGCGCTCGCCAGCGAGCACGGCTCGCGCTGGTCCGCCGGCCCGCTGCTGGCGCTGTTCAGCATCGGCAGCATGGCCGGCGGGCTTCTGTATTCGGCCAGGAGCTGGCGGCTTGCGATCGCGCCGCGCTACAGCGCGCTGCTGCTGGCGATGGCCTTCGCTGTGGCGCCGCTGAGCGCCATCCACTCGCTCGCGGCGGGCTACCTGCTGAGCATGCTCGCCGGCCTCGGGCTCGCGCCGATGCTCACCGCCCAATTCTCGCTCGTGGGGGCGCTGGCGGCGCAGGGCACGAGCACCGAGGCGTTCACCTGGCACAGGGCGGCGACGATCGCCGGCATGGCGGCAGGGTCGGCGCTCGGGGGATCGCTCGTCGCCGCCCACGGCGCCGGCGCGGCATTCGCGGTGGGCTGCACCGGTGTGGCGTCAGCGTGCGTGCTGGCCACGTTCTGGCGCCGGCACATCGACCCGCTCCACATGCCGCACGCGCCCGCGTTGCCGCTGGCGCAGCGCGACATGGCCGCGTCTTAGAACTTGGCGCGCCGCGAGCGGCCGTGTCGGCGAGCGCGGCCCTGGCGCGGTCCTTCATGCGCTGGCGCTCTAGTCATCCCGACCTCGTGTCCTGCTCGTCATCCTCGCGCTCGGCCGCCGCGATCCGCTCGTGCACGTGCCAATACCAGCCTTCGCGCAGGGCCACGATCGCGGCCGGCTTCTCCTCGTCCCACCCCCGATGAAGCACCACGGCCGCGAACAACGCCTCGCCGACGATATTCGGGTGCTCCCTCACGGCGAGGTTGATCACCGCGAACAGGTCCGCGGGCTGCGTCAGTTCGTAGAGCTTGTCGAGCCCGGCCTGACCAGCGTCGAGAATCTCGATCAGATCCGCCTCAGCGGTCGCCGTCCGAGCCTCAGCCAGCGCGAGCAGCGAATGCCGGTCCGTCGGTGAGAGCGCGTCGATCGCCGCGTCGCGCTCGTGCTCGGACATCGACGCGAACTCGTACAGGAACCTCGGCAGCCAGTCCTCGTCGTCCATGTCCATCACGCGCCCTTTCCGGTTTCGCGGGCAGCCGGTGCCAGACCGCTCGCCGCGGCGAGGTGTCGGCGACTTGGATGCCTGATGCTCGCATTCGCCGAGGACGCGAGCTTTTGCGTGCTGCTGGTCGCGGTGTTAACCCCTCACCATCGTCGGATAGCGCGGCTCCTCTCGTGAGTCAGCCGCCGCAGCGGCGGATCGAGCTTGACATACAAACGTTTGTTTGATACGTTCGTTTGAATGCTTGTGCTACGGTCGAGTGGATGGCGGGGAACACGAAGGCGGCACTGCTGGACGCCGCCAAGCGCCTGGTTTTCGAGCGCGGGTATTCGGGAACGAGCGTGCGTGAGCTGGCTGCGACTGCGGGGACGAACATCGCGGCCGTCAACTATCACTTCGGCTCTCGCGAAAAACTGCTCAACCAAGCGACGATGGAGCTGTTCCGGGAATGGATGGACCGCGTCAGCGAGCGGGGGCCGGCCGATCCGAACGTCGAACCGCTCCAGCAGCTCGCGGTGCGTGCGCGCGCGTGGGTCGACCAGATCCCCGCCATGCAGCCAGCGTTTGTGGTCGCGCTCGAGACAATGCTGCAGTCGCGGCGTTCACCGGAGCTGCGCGGCCAGCTGGCCGAGCACTACGCGAAGCTGCGCCAGCGCGCGATCGAGGAGATGCTGGCCACCGAGCGCGGCAGTCAGATGCCCCGCCGCTACCTCGAGGTCGCGGCGTCGTACATGCTCGCGGTCGGCGACGGGATGCAGCTGCAAGCGCTGTTCGATCCCGAGTCGATCCCCACGGGCGAGGAGCTCGCCACGTTCTATGAAGGCCTCGCGGCGGCCGCCAGGGCCGCGGGCCCGCCTTCCCCGGACAGCTGATTCAAGCGACTACTGGCGACCACTGACGCGGCTCGTGAGACCGCGGCGTCTCGGGCTGCGTCCAAACGCAACACATGAACCGAGGAGATGAGAACGATGAGGCGATCAGGACTGGTGAGAGCGCGCAAGGCTCGGGGTCTCGTGCTGGCGACAATCGGCTGCGCTTGCCTGCTCGGCGCGGCGATTGCGTTCGCGGCGGAGACGTTCAGCACGCAGGCGTACTTCACTCCCGACAAGCTCGGCGCGCCAGCAAATCTCTCGGCGACGGCGGTGTTCTCGTCCAACGGCACGGTGCCCACGCCGATCAGTCATGTGCTCGCGTACGGTCCGGCGGGGTTGCGGGTCGACGTCGCGGGCACGGGCGTGTGCGACAAGGCGAAGCTCGAAGCGCAAGGCACCGGCGCATGCCCTGCTGATTCGCGCATCGGGTTCGGCGGCGGCGTCGGGCTGGTGGAAATCGGCGGCGAAGTCGTCAAAGAGCCGTTCACCTTGGACTTCTTCCTCGGCCCAAGAGAAAGCGGCCATCTGACGATCCTGGTGTACGCGCAGGCCCACAGCCCGGTGCAGGTGGAACTGGTGGTCGTGGTCAAAGAAGTGCACGGTTCCAAGCCGTACGGGTTCGGCGTGGAATTTGAAATCCCGCCGATCGCGACGCTCCCCGGCGCCGCGTACGCGTCGGTCGAAAAGAGCTACTTCACGATCGGCAGCCAGCACATCGCCTACTACAACCTCGTGCACGGCAAGCGCAAGCTCGTGCACGTGAAGGGCCTGATCGTCCCCAACTCGTGCCCGAAGGGCGGCTTTCCGTTCACTGTCACGATCACGTTCCTGGACGGCACGAAGAGCACCGACACCTACGCCGCACCGTGTCCGGCCAAATGAACGAGTTGGGGCGGTGACGCGCGCGACGATGTCGCTTGGCGCGCGCGCTGCCGGCTTGGCGGCGATCGGCGCGGCGGTGCTCGGCGCGATGCTCGTGCTCGGCGCGATGCTCGTGCTTGGCGCGCAGGCGGCGCCCGCGTGGGCGCAAACCTCGGCGGTGCTCGCTCCCTCGCTGTCGCCTGATCGGCTCGGCGCGAAGGCGTCGCTGACGCTCGCGCTGCGCTACACGGGCGGCGAAGCGGGTGTGCCTGCTCCGGTCAGGCAATCGGTCCTGCGGCTGCCCGCGGGCATGAGCCTGTACGTGCCGAGCCTGCGCAGCTGCGCCGTGGCTCGACTGCGCGCAGGCGGCGCGAGCGGCTGCCCACCGCAATCCCGGCTGGGCACAGGTAGTGCGCTGGTGGAGACGCGCGCTGGATCGCAGCTCGTGCGCGAGAACGTCGCGCTGCGCGCGTTCCTGGGGCCGCCGCGGAACCTGCGCCCGACGTTCGAGATCCTCGCCCAGGGCTACACGCCGCTTGAACGGCGCCTGGTGCTCAGTGGCTCGGTGCGCAGCGAAGGCGCCCCCTATGGGGAAGCGCTCGTGATGTCGATCCCACCGGTCCGGACGCTGCCCTTGGAGCCGGACGCGTCGATCGTCACCCTCTCGCTGACGGTCGGTGCGCGTACAGCCCGCGGCGATCGCAGCTCGGTGCTCGTGCCCTCCACATGCCCGACCGGCGGCTTCCCGTTCGCCGGCGAGTTCACCTACGCGGACGGCTCGGTGGGCAACGCCACGGCGACGGTTCCGTGCCCACCGTCGAGCAGCTCGCACGGCGCGCGCGCGGCGAGGACGGTCACGCTGAACGAGACCGGCCACCTGCACCTGACGAGCAAACACAACTTCACGCTGAACGAGCAGGGCACCGCGTCGGGCACGGCGGCGGGAGCGATCTACGTGCATCTGACGGCCGTGTCGAGCAACCGTGTGACCGCGGAAGTGAACATCTATCCCCGCGGCGGCTCGATCACTGGTTACGGGACCGGGAGCTACCGGCGCTCGGGTTCGACGGCGAGCTTCTCCGGCTCGATGTCGATCGCGCGCGGTACGGGCAGCTACGCGCACATCCACGGGTCGAACCTCAGCTTCGGCGGCACGATCGAGGAATCGCACGCCGACGCGATCACGGTGCACGTGAGCGGCAGGGCGTCCGACTGAGGATGCTCGAGCTGCGTGAGCTGGTGAAGCACTATCCCGCCGCCGGTGGGGAGCTCGTGCGCGCTGTGGACGGGGTTTCGATGAGGGTCGCGCCGGGCGAGACAGTGGCGCTGTACGGGCCCAGCGGCTCGGGTAAGACGACGCTGCTGTTGATGGTCGCGATGCTGCTCGAGCCGACGGCCGGCGCGGTCCTGATCGGGGGTCGCGACGTGGCGGAGCTCTCGGAGCGCGAAGCCTCGCATTTCAGGCTCTCGCAGCTGGGCTTCATCCGTCAGAGCTTTGACCTGCTGCCAGGCGTCTCGGCGCTCGACAACGCGACCTTGAAGCTGTTGAAGACGCGGCGCTGGCGCGAGGCTCGACGCGAGGTCGCTCCGCTGCTCGAGCAGCTCGGGCTGGGCGAGCGTCTGAGCCATCGCTCGGAGACGCTGTCGATGGGCGAGCGCCAGCGTGTGATGATCGCGCGGGCGCTGTCCACCAAGCCCCGTCTGGTACTCGCGGACGAGCCGACGGGCAGCCTCGACAGCCGGCGCGGTCGCGAGGTGCTGGAGCTCCTGCGGGAGCTGTGCCGCGAGCGAGACGTGGCGTCGGTGATCGTCAGCCATGACCCGATGGCGGCCGACTACGCCGACCGTGTGCTCGTGCTTGCAGACGGCCGGCTCTCCGATCATGAGCCCGCCCGGGTGCGCTCGCAGCCGGCCGCGTGGGCGCGCGCGCAGCGCAAGGTGACGCGCATCGCGGGGCCCGGGCCGCGCCTCGACGCCGGGTAGCAGTGAGCCCGCTGAATGCCCTGCACCTGTACCGCGTGCGGCTGCGCGCGCGCCTGGCGCAGGAGTGCCTGGCGCTGGTGGGCATCGCGGCGGGGGTCGCGCTGCTGTTCGCCTCGCAGGTCTCGAGCACGAGCTTGCAGAGCTCCGTGTCCGAGCTCTCGCGCGGCATCGCCGGCGACGCGACGCTGCAGTTGCTGGCGCGCGATCCGCGGGGCTTCCCGCAGAGCATGCTGAACCGCGTGCGCGCGATCGGGGGTGTGCGTGTGGCGGCGCCGGTGCTGGAATTGGGGGCGAACGCGATCGGCCCGCGGGGCAGCGCGTCGGTGCAGCTGATCGGCGCCGACTCGAGCCTGTCGGAGTTGGGCGGCGAGCTCGTGCGCCACGCGGCGCTGCGCCCGTTCGCGGGGGTCGGCGCGGTGCTGCTGCCGGCGCCGCTGGCGAGCGCGATCGGGGTGCGACGCTTCGGCCAGGAAGTCCACTTCCAGCTCGCCGGGCGCGTGGCCGAGGAGCCACTGTACGCGCAGCTTCACGAGCGCCAGGTCGGGTCGTTGGTCGCAAGCGCGGTCGCGATCCTGCCGCTGGCCAGCGCCCAGGAGATAGCCGGGCTGCCCGGGCGGCTGAGCCGCATCCTCGTGGCGCCGGTGGCGGGGTCGCAACCGCGGGTGCGGACGGCGCTGCGGGCGCTCGCGGCCGGACGCTTGAACGTGGAGGGGATCGACTATGAAGCGCGGCTGTTCGCGAAGGCTGCCGCGGCGAGCAGTCAGTCGACCGCGCTGTTCGCGGCGATCAGCGCGCTGGTGGGGTTCCTGTTTGCCTTCAACGCGATGCTGCTCACGGTGGGGCAGCGCCGGCGGCTGGTGGTCGACCTGCGCCGCGACGGCCACAGCCCGCGCACGGTGATCGGGTTGCTTTTGCTGGACGCCGCAGTGCTTGGCGTGACCGCGTGCCTGCTGGGGTTGGCGCTGGGCGATGAGCTCTCGATCCACGTGCTGCATCCGGACCCGGCGTTCCTGTCGCTCGCGTTCGCGGTCGGCCGCCAGCGGGTGGTGAGCTGGCAGAGCGTGGCGCTCGCGACGGGCGGTGGCATGCTGGCGGCGATCGTGGCGGTGCTGAGCGGGCTGCGGGACATCCTTGCGCGCGATCCGCTGACCGCGAGCGTGACGCGCACGGACGCCCGCCCCACCCCGCCTGCCGCCGCGGGCCGCTTTGCGCTCGCGGGCGTGGCGTGCCTGGCCGCGGCCACGGCGATCCTGCTGTCGGCGCCGGACGCGGCGATACCGGGGATGGTGCTGCTCGTAGGCGCCCTGCTGCTGGTGCTGCCACTCGCGCTGAGCGCGGTGCTCGCGCTCGCGCGGCGGCTGGCGCGCACGAGCACGGGCGCGGCCCTGCACGTGGCGACGATGGAGCTGGGCGCGGCTGGGACGCGGACGGTGGCGATCGCTGCGACGGGCGCGATGGCGATCTTCGGCAGCGTCGCGATCGCGGGCGCGCACGGCGATCTGCTGAGCGGCCTGGATCGGGCGACGCGCGAAGTGAACGCGGTCACCGACGTGTGGGTGTCGCCGGCGGGTTCGTATGACCTGATGAACACGACACCGTTCCAGTCGCTGGACGTGGGCAAACTCGAACGTCTGCCGGGCGTGCGCGCGGTGCGCCTGTATCGCGGCGGGCTGCTGGACTACGGCCAGCGCCGCGTGCTGGTGATCGCGCCCCCGGCGCAGGCGACGCCGCTGCTACCCATGGACCAGCTCGTCCAGGGCGTCCCCGGACGGGCGAGCGCACGCGTGCGCGCAGGCGGTTGGCTCGTGATCTCCCAGGCGATCGCCTCCGAACACGATCTGCGCGTCGGCGCGCAGCTCACGCTGCCGACACCCGACCCGACGCGGATGCGCGTGGCGGCGCTGTCCACGAACCTCGGCTGGGCGCCGGGAGCGATCGTGATGAACGCCGCCGACTTTGCCCGTGCGTGGGGCAGCGAGGACGCGAGCGCTTACAACGTGCTGCTCGCTCGCGGCTTTCCGGCGAGCGACGTCGTGGGTGAGATCCGGCGCGCGCTGGGCCCGCACTCGGGCCTCGCGGTGCAGAGCGCAGCAGCACACGCAGCGGCGCAGAGTACGCTCAGCCGCGAGGCGCTCGCGCGGCTGACCGAGATCGCGACGCTGATCCCGATCGTGGCTGTGCTTGCGATGGCCGCGGCGCTCGGCGCGATGATCTGGCAGCGCCGTCCCCGCCTGGCGAAGCTCAAGCTCGAGGGGCTGCCGCGGGTCGACCTGTGGCGCATGATCCTGCTCGAGGCGGTGCTGCTGGTGGGCACAGGCTGTCTGACGGGCGCGATCTTCGGGCTGTACGGCCAGCAGCTGGCCGATCGAGCGCTCGCGCAGACGATCGACTTCCCGGTCGTGCACTCGGTCGGTGCGCTCAACGCGATCTCGAGCCTCGTCTTGATGCTCGCAACCGCGCTCGCGATCCTGATGGTCCCGGGCTACGTGGCTGCGTCCGTGCCGGCGGCGCTCGCGCTGCAGGAGCGGTGAGCCGTGTCCAGTCTTACTTATTCACAGAAATGCGCCAAGTGTCGCGTAAAGACAGAGACAACTGTACTAAATCGGTACCACGCGGCGGCTTGGACGACATAAGATCCATTCATCACTTTCCGATCCTCAGGACACTCCCGCAAGCGAAAGGACAGGTGATGCAGACACGGATACGAAGGCTGCCGGGCCCGGCGCTCGCGGGCGGCCTCGCGGCTCTCGGGGGCATGGCCCTGTGGCGGCTGGGGATCGAGTTCGAACGCGCGTGGATGCGAAGCGACGAGGGACCGCTGCTGGGCGATCCGTCTCCTGGGGCTCGTGGGCCCTCCGCGGGCTGCGGCAGTGCGCCTCAACGCGGCCATAGCGCCCAGACGATCCCCGCGATCGGCAGGAGTCGCCGCTGGGTCGCCGATCGCCACCCGCGGGCGGACCACTCGCGCGGTATGCCCCGAGCGGCGCACGTGGCCTGACCTGACCGCCGCTTGAGACCGGAATCGACCGCTTGCGCCGGACGCACTACACCGGCCGATCGTGAGCCGGCCCCGCGCGAGAGCTATACGCCCGCGCCGTCGATGACTGCTGTCACGTGCGCCGAGAGGCGGCGCTCGAAGGTGGCCACCGAGAAGCGCTCGGCGTTCCGCACCGCATCTGCGGGGTCGAAGTCGAGCTCGTCGATACTCTCGATCGCCCGCGCGAAGGAGTCGACGTCGTCCAGCCTGGCCAGGCGCCCGGTCTGCCCGTCGAGCACGGTCTCGAGCGCCCCGCCGGCGGCCGCGGCGATGACCGGCCGTCCCGACGCCTGAGCCTCCACGGAGGTGATGCCGAACTCCTCCACGCCGGGTATGAGCACCGCGCGGGCGCTCGCGTACAGCTCCACGAGATCCCCGTCGCTCACACGTCCGAGAAACTCGGCCTCAGGGTAGGCGTCCGCAAGGGCGCTGTGATGCGGTCCCGTGCCGACGACCTGGATCGGCGCGCGCGCGCGCCGGGCGGCCTCGAGCGCCACGTGCAGGCGCTTGTGACGCAGGAGCTCGGAGACGACCAGCAGCGACGCACCTGGTCTGCCCGTGACGAAGCGGCGGGTTTCCACGGGCGGATGGATGACCGTGGCGTCGCGTCCGTAGTAGCGTCTGATCCGCTCGCGGGTTAGCTGCGAGTTGGCGATGTAGGAGTCCACGCGCCGACTTGCTGTCAGGTCCCACCCGCGGATGACGCGCAACTGCTGGCGCAGCAACGGGCGCAGCATTCGAGAGATCTCGCCAAGGGCGTTGTCTTCCTCGTCCCACGCATAGCGAAACGGCGCGTGGCAGTAGCACACGTGCACGGCGCCATGCGGGACGCGAACGCCGTGCGCGAACGCGCTGCTGCTGCTCAGCACGACGTCCGACCGCGGAAGCTTCAGTCGCTCGGCGGCGAGCGGGTAGAGCGGCAGCAGGCGCCTGAACGTCGACTGGTTAGCGCCGAAGCGCTGGAGCGGCGACGTGGTGATCGAGCGACCAGCGAAACGCCCGTTCGTACCGTGCTCGTCGTGGAGCAACGTGAAGATCGGGGCCTCGGCGTACAGGTCGGCGATCGCGGCGAACGTGCGCTCGGCGCCGCGCATGACGAGCAGGTAGTCGTGCGCCAGGCTGATGCGTCCAGCCAATGGCGTTGCAACAGATGGACGGCTGAAAGCGAGGCCGGCGTGCCCGGCCGGCGCGCAGGTGGATGAGCGCTCGCGAACGAGGCTCGTGCTGGTCGGCGCCGCCGGGGGTGAAAGGGTGGAAGAGCGATCCATCGCGGGCTCACGGGTGATCCATGGCTGAGGCGCGGAGCAGGCTATTCCTCGGCCGCGGCGCAGATGTGAAGCGTTGGGGAAGACCAGCGTCTGATCGCGTCCGAGCCTCAGCGTGATCCTAGACCATGGAACGTAGAACGCAGCAATGGCTCTACGAGCCGGTTGGTGACAGGGGACAGACCGTGCGGGAGGCGCATGTCAGCTGACGGCGCATCGCATCAGAACCAGCCTTTTTTGGTCCCTGTTCGGGCCATCGGGGCGTGAGCCCTGGCGATCCCCAGGCGTTGAAGACGCGTGTACCGCAATTAGATCGGAGCCTGCCGCAAGGAGTGGGCCGTCGTGAGCAGGTTGTCGTTGGTCGGCTGCACATGAGACCGACGCTACGAGCAAGGAGGCGGGAGGCGCCGTGAGTGTCGAGACGGGGAGCGGGACGGAGCAGGCTGTTGTGCCGCTGGCTGTTCCCCGGGGCGTCTCAGGGCTGACTGCTCGGCGCGGTGGTATGGCCTCGGGGATCGCGGAGGTTCGTGGGCCGGCGGCTTGCGTGCGGCGCGATGCGTTGTTTCGCCGGATGCTGCTGCTGGCCGATGTGATGGCGCTCGTCGGAGCGTTCACGCTCACGGTGGCGCTGTCGCAACGCTCCTCCGTGCAGCTGACTTGGGCCGGCCTTGCGGGCGTGCCGATCCTGGTGGTGTGCGCGAAGGTGACGGGTCTGTACGACCGGGATGAGACGCTGCTGCGCAAGACCACGTTGGACGAGGCGCCCAAGCTGCTGCAGCTGGCGACGCTGTTTGCGCTGGTGGCGTGGCTTACCGGCGACCTGCTCGTCCGCGGCCCGCTCGATCGTCACGAGGCGCTGTTCCTGTGGCTTGCGCTGGCGGGGCTGCTGGTGTTGGCTCGCGCCGGCGCGCGCGCGATCTCGCTGCGGATCGCACCGGCCGAGCGGTGCCTTTTCATCGGCGATGAGGTGTCTGTCGAGACGATCCGCTCGAAGCTGACCGGCCACGGTGGCGTGCGGGCGGAGGTGGTCGCCCATCTCGATCTGGACAAGGCATCCTCCTGGTCAACCGACGGCTACTCGGGCCCCCGCCTGGCGGAAATTCGCGATCTGGCGCGGACGCTCGACGTGCACCGCGCGATCGTCGCGCCGCGCAGCGCGGACGCGGGCGAGATGCTCGACCTGGTGCGCACGCTCAAGGCGGTCGGGGTGCGGGTGAGCGTGCTGCCGCGTCTGTTGGAGGTGGTGGGCTCGTCGGTCGAGTTCGACGACCTGCACGGGATGACGCTGATGGGCGTCAGGCGCTTCGAGCTAACGCGCTCCTCGGCAGCGCTCAAGCGCGCGTTTGATCTGGCGGGGGCGACGCTCGGGCTGCTGGCGGTCTCGCCGGTGCTGATCGCGGCGACGGTGGCGATCAAGCTCGACAGCCGCGGCCCGGTGTTCTTCCGCCAGCTTCGGGTCGGGCGTCACGGAGAGCACTTTCACATCTTCAAGTTCCGCACGATGACTCCCGATGCGGAGGCGCTGAAGGAGTCTCTGCGCGATCGCAACGAAGCGCAGGAGGGTCTGTTCAAGATCTTCGACGACCCGCGGGTGACCCGCGTGGGCCGGTTCCTGCGCAAGAGCGCGCTGGATGAGATGCCGCAGCTCCTGAACATCATCAGGGGCGAGATGAGCCTGGTGGGCCCCCGACCGCTGGTCGTCGACGAGGACATTCGCATCGAGGGATGGCATCGCCGGCGCCTGGAGCTGACGCCGGGCATGACCGGGCACTGGCAGATCCTCGGCCCCGCGCGCGTGCCGCTGCGCGAGATGGTCGCGATCGACTACCTGTACGTGGCCAACTGGTCGCTGTGGACCGACATGAAGATCCTGCTGCGCACAGTTCCGTACGTGATGGGGCGCCACGGGCTGTGAGCGGGTGGCTCCAGGGCATGGTCAGCCATCCCGCTGCCTGGTCATGATATGCCCATCTGGTGGGCGATTCCTGAATGTGGTGATGCAGCTTTCAAATCGGCGACCTCCACCCGATGCGCACCGCCATCGTGGGTGCTTCCCTGCACAAGAGCGCGCTGGTCTAGGTGCCGAGCAGCCAAACGACGACGCTCGTGGGCAGGGCCCATATGTCACCGTCGATGTCAAGGATGTTGCGGGTGGCTACGATCCCCCGACCGTACCGGGCAGCGAGGGCACGCGACTGGCTCCTCCAGTTGCGTTCGACGTACTTGCTCTCGAATGGCACCTCGAGGGTAGGACCGACGAAGTCAATCTCGGCCGTGGAGGTTCGCTCGTACAGCACGTCGCCGGCGGCTGCGAACGCGTCGGCTCGCCCGCCTGTCACGGCACGGAGGAGCGAGAGTCCGAGCTGCTGCTCGCTGAGCTTGCTGATGTCCGGCGGCCGGTAGGCGCGTTGGCGCTCGCTGGGGATGCGAGCTATGAGCGGATCGACAAAGTACACCTTGCGCCTGCTGTTAGTGCTGGGCCGCCTTCCTGTGCCGATCTGGTGGCACTTCCAGACCTGGAAGGCGAAGACGAGATCGTTCACACGATCGTTGACTGCGTGGTGGCTGCCGAGGCCCACGTGCTCGGCGACGCTGCTCGCGTTGAGCGGGCTGCAGATGCCTTGTGCGATGCGTGCGAGGAAGTTGAGCAAGTCGGCGTCTCCAAGACTGGTCGCACGAATCGCGTCGCCGCGCACGACATCCCACAGATCTTGAACGAACGTGGGCGTCACGTCGCCAGTCCGCAGAAAGTCCCCGACAGCTCGCGGGAACCCTCCGCAGCGTAGATAGAGCTCCCACGCGTCCACGAGATCGCTCGTCCAGAACGACAGCTCCCCAATCGCCTCTTGCGCCAGGCGACCCATCATCTCTCGCGCATCGATCGCGGGAATGTCAGGGAGACCATCGAGCCCACCGAGGAGGCGACAGAAGTCACGGAAGGGAATTGGCATCAGCAACCGGTCCGATCTGGTGGCGGCGGAACCACGCCGGCCGGCGAAGTTCTTCGTGGCGTCGCGCAGCTCGCGCGAGCTCGAGCCGGTCAGGATGACGCAGTCGCGGCGCAACGGCGTGTCGTCGCGAAGATCCTTGATGACACTCGACCACCCGCGCCCGACGGACGTGACCTCGTCGACGAACCACCATCTCGTTCCCTCGACCCTTCGCGTGATGCTCTCGCCAGCGCGGAACATGCGGCGAAGGTCCTGCAGGGAGAAGTCGTCGCACGAGCAGTAGACGATGTTCCGACCCGCCACGCCTCGCCTTATCAGCGCGGCGATCGCGCGGCGCAGCTCCAAGCTCTTGCCGATCCGGCGCGGACCGCTGAGCGTGTACAGGCCACCTGGCTCGATGTCATCAAGCACTCCGGGGCGATAGTCGAACGGGGCCTGTGCCGCCTCGCGCAGGCTCTCGTCCTCACGCTCCCAGCCATGCTCGTCGCGCCACCAGTGGTTGCGATCTCGTAGACGGTCCCCGATCTCAGCGTCCTTCATAACGAAGACTGTACACGACTATCCGACTAGAAGCCTCGCTTTTCGGAGCTTTGCATCCATAACACCATAGTCTTCTGGAGAGAGATATTCAAAACACCGGGCAATTTTGGATCTTATGCTGACCAGAAACCACCGGCGCGTCGCCCAGCACACGCTGATGCGCATGTTCACGGCAACGGTCGATCCCATCATCCTCGTCTACATCCGTTCCGCTGCTCTTCGATCGACCCGGTCACGCGCGTGGTCACGCGCTTCTGACCGGCGGCCACCGTAGCCTGCTGACTCATGTCGTCTCGTGCGACGAGCTGGGACTACGGCGCGTGGCGGTTCGCGCAGCTTCAGGCGGTGGTCGACGAGTTCCTCACCGACCCGGACGGCTTGGAGGATGTCGCAGAGCTCGAGCACGCCGCACTGGTTCTGCGCGCTCCCTTCGACGCGCTTGGCGCCCCTGCGGCCGTGGCGAGCGAGCTCGCGCTCGTGCTCGAGCGGCATGGCGACGAGCTCGCGGCGGGACTGCTGGCGGCGCTGGCTACGTTCTCACACCAGCCGCTGGCGCGCGAGGCGGCGAACGCGCTCGCGCGCCTCAGTGCGAGGGGCAGGATCTCTGCGCTGGCCGGACAGATCGGCACGCTCCAGGTAACAGACGCAAGCTGTCATCGGATGCCCGGGTTCGATGTGGTTCTCGCACAGCTGCAGCGTCCGTCGGAGTCGCGCGCACAGGTGGCGATGCTCGTGTTGGAGCCCTACCCCTGCGGGTCGGTGATCAGCCACCTGCAGGTCACGCCCCCGCGAAGCGTCGCGTCAGCGCGCGAGAGCCTGCGAGCGCAGTTGCGCGGCTCAACCCCCAGTCGGCTTGATTCCTCGGAGTTGCTCGACCGGCTCGGTGCAGCAGCTGAGCATATGGACGCGCACGCAGTCCCACTCGATGGCGAGGCCACCGTGTGGCTGCCGCTGCTTGCGCGCGCGCTGGCCGGGTCCGCAAGCGCACTGCCGCGACTGGCCGTCGAGCAGATCGAGCCCGCGGACGACTCCGCTGCCAGTCGCGATCCGTTCGACCACGGCCCCGCCGCGGCTGGGAACGAAACCCGTAGCAGGACCAGTGATCGCGGACAGGCCAAGCGGCGCGCAACCCGCGCCGCACGCCGACGCAACCGGCGCTGAGCGGCCTCGCTCCCGGAGGAGGTCGCGGCGTAGGCAGCGAGATAGTGCGGGATCGCATTTGTGCAGCAGCCTGCTGCACGATAGGCATCGGGTTGGCCGGGATCCACCACAAATGCCTAGCCTGGCTTTCAGACCTCGCTGGGCCTGTGGACGAGCGTAAGTCCCTGTGCAGCGACAGCGTTGGTGGATGTGTTCACGGCGTGCAAGAGAGGCGGGCGCACGGCTACGTGATCAGACTCGCGAGCATCTGGACGGCGCGCGCGCGCAACCTGGCGTTCGCGGGATCGCTGCTGGCGTGCGCGGCGCTCGCGCTGACGGCGGCACCTCAGCTCGCCGACGCGGCGTCTGCGCCGACCCCGTACACGGGCGAAGCCAGCGAATTGACGTACTCGTCGGCCACGCTCAAGGGCTCTATCTATCCGGGCAACGAACAGACGAGCTACTACTTCCAGTACGGCCTGACCAGTGCATACGGAGCGCAGACGCCGACCACACCGGCGGGTGCCGGCACGCAGACGATCCACGTGGCCACCGCCGTCACGGGGTTGTCGATCGACACCACCTACCACTACAGGCTGGTGGCCGTCAACGCGCACGGCACGATCGACGGGCAGGATCGCACGTTCACGA
>Ga0116215_1000107_pt1 | contig 64781 bp, 64 predicted proteins | sample Sb_taG_7_FD_89698 | JGI IMG/M metagenome (GOLD analysis project Ga0116215, IMG submission 89698) | Peat soil microbial communities from Weissenstadt, Germany - Sb_50d_2_FS metaG | ecosystem: Environmental > Terrestrial > Soil > Wetlands > Peat | place: Germany: Weissenstadt | collected 2010-09-21
ACCCCGACGCCTCCGCCCGAGCTCTGCGCAATCGCTTGCGCGAGCTGACCGGGGCCCACCCCGCGGTGCTGATCACCGACAGCTTCGGCCGCGCCTGGCGCCACGGGCAATGCGACGTCGCGATCGGCTGCGCCGGGATGACGCCGCTGGAGGATTGGCGGGGCCGCACAGACAGCGTCGGCCTGGAGCTGCGCGCCACCTGGATCGCCGTCGCCGACGCCGCGGCCGCCACCGCCGACCTCGCCCGTAGCAAGGACTCGCGCGAGCCCGTCGTGCTGATCGACGGCCTCGCGCGCTTCGTCACCGCCGAGGACGGCCCCGGCGCGGTGGCGCTACTGCGACCATTGGAGGAGGATTTATTCAGATAGCCAGGCGCGGGTCTGACCAACCCACAACCCGCTCTGAAGCGGCTGAGCCGCGACCGCGGGGCTCGATAGCTTTAGCTCGTGCTCCGAGCTCACCCGATCAGGAGGATCCTGCTGGTCACGCTGGTCGCGCTCTGCACGGCCGTCATCGCGCTCAATTGGACCTACGGCCGTCTGCCGGCGGAGCCCAAGCCGGCCGGCTCGTTCGTTCAGGTCGGCAAGCTGCGAATCCACTACATAGAACACCCCGGGAGCGGCACACCGGTCTTGCTCATACACGGCCTGCCAGGGACGGCCGAGGACTGGGAAGACGTCACACCGCTGCTCGCCGGCCATCGCACGATCGCGATCGACCGGCCCGGCTTCGGCTACTCGACCGGCGGTTATGTTTCCTTCAAACGGCAACTGGAAACGATCGACGCGCTGCTGCACAAGCTCCATGTCTTGCGGCCGATTCTCGTCGGCCACTCCTACGGCGGGACGATCGCGCTCGGGTTTGCCGAGCGCTACCCAAGCGAGGTACGCGGACTGGTGCTCGTCGACGCGGCCGCCGCCGGCCAGCACCCAGACGACTTCGCGCGGTTTCAGGCTCACGTCATCCATGTCCTTGAGCTGCCGGTCATCTGGCAGATCGCCGACGTGACCTTCTCGCAACTGTTGCGCAAGGTATCCGTGGAACTGGCCGACAGCGAAGCGTTTCACCCCCAACCCGTCGACGCGGCCCAACGTCAGCACGTGCTCGCAATCAGCATGACGCGCGGTAATCTCGATGCACTGGCGGGGGAGTACCTGGCTGCCGACAGCGCGATCACCCAAGTCGATCGAGGTCTCGGCACGATCAAGCTCCCGAGTGTCGTCATCCAGGGCGACGCCGACAAATTCGTCGAGCCGATTTATGGTCGCCGTCTCGCGGCCGTGCTGCCCAAGGCTCGTCTGGTGATGGTGAGCGGTGGACACATGGCGCCTTACACACATCCGGCGGCGATCGCCGCCGCAGTCAAGAGCATTTCGGACGCACCGGTGCAGCGCCTCAGGCGAGGACCGGCAGCTCGTGGCGGCGCCTGATCTCGTACAGCGTCGTGCGCTCCGCCGCCGGGCGCCCGGCCTCGTGCGCGGCGCCCACGAGCTGCTCGGGCTCCAGGCGGGTGCCGTGGTAGCTGCCGGCGAGGCGGCTGATCGACTCCTCCATCAGCGTGCCGCCGAGGTCGTTGACGCCCCAGCGCAGCGACTCGGTCGCGGCGTCGAGCCCCATCTTCACCCAGCTGGCCTGCAGGCTCGGCACGGTGCGTCCGAGCGCCAGGCGAAAGACGGCGGTGTGCTTGAGGTTCTCCTCGCGCGAGATCTCCTCCACCCCGTGCGTGCGCCCGAGCAGCGTCTGGAAGGGGATGAACGACAGCGGCACGAACTCGGTGATCCCTCCGGTGCGCTCCTGCAGCTCGCGGATCACGCGCATGTGCTCGGCGAGCTCCCACGGCTCCTCGATGTGGCCGAACATGACCGTAGCGGTCGAGCGTAGACCAGCCGCGTGCGACGCCTCGATGATCTCCACCCAGCGCGCGACCGGCAGCTTGTTCGGCGAGATGCGCTCGCGCACGCCGTCGTGCAGCACCTCCGCGGCGGTGCCCGGCGTCGAGCCGAGACCCGCGTCGCGCAGGCGCGCGAACACCTCCGCCGGGGATAGCTCGGAGATGTCGCACATGTGCGCGATCTCCATCGGGCTGTACGCGTGCAGGTGCAGATCGGCTCCCGCGTCCGCTGCGGTCGCCTTCGCCAACCGCAGCCACCCGAGGTAGTCATCGAGCTGCCAGTCGGGGTGGATGCCCGACTGGATGCACAGCTCGGTGGCACCGAACTCGAGCGCGTCGTGGATGCGCGCGGCGAACTCCTGCTCGTCGTGTTCGTAGGCGTCCGGCGAGCGCTTGCCCTGGCCGAAGCCGCAGAACGCGCAGCCGACCGTACAGACGTTGGAGATGTTGATGTTGCGGTTGACGACGAACGTCACCGTCTCCCCCGCCAGCTCCGCCCGCAGCTCATCCGCCGCTTGGCGCATGTCCTCGATCGCCTCCGGCCGCGTCTCGGCGAACATCGCCGTCAGCTCCTCGGCGCTCAACCCGAGGCCGTCGCGGGCGCGCTCGGTCGCCCCGGCGACGAGGTCGGGACGGATCGGCGGAGCGCCGCTTGCGGCCGGGTCGGTGCGGCCGGAGCCTCGCCGCGGGATGAAGCTCCAGTACTTGACCTTGATCGTGTCCATCACACCCTGCGCCATCCACTCGGGGTCGATGTACTTCGGATAGACGCACAGCCGCTCGGTCAACGCATAGCCGTCCCTCTGCAGCTCCTTGCGCACCTGGTGCGGCGACGGAAACGGGTGCTCCGGGGAGATGTGATCGCCGTTCGCGCTCAAGCCCCCCAGGTCGGTCGCGCCCGCGGCCACCAGCTCGCCCCACCAGTCCGCCAGGTTCGGCGGGATCTGGATGCCCACGTCGGGCATCAGCCGCCGGGTCTCCGCGATCAGCCGCTTCATGTCCTCGATATTGATTGGACCCCCACCCGCCCCGGCCCACTCCGGCAAAGGCAGCTCCGGCCGGCCGTCCGCCACGCCCGTGCGCCAGTACTCGCGCGCGGCCGCGTCCGCGATCTGCGCCGGCTCCTGCCCGTAGTAGCGCTGGTGGGGAACGAAGTTCTGCAGGATCACCTCCTGGATGTGCCCATACTCGGCGTGCACAGCCGCGAGCGCCTCCAGCGACCGCACGCGCTCCTCCTCCGTCTCCCCTATTCCCACGAGGATGCCGCTCGTGAACGGGATCCGTAGCTCGCCCGCCGCGCGGATCGTCTCCAGGCGCCGCGCCGGGTGCTTGGTCGGCGAGCCAGCGTGCACCGTCTGCATCAGCCGCTCGGAGATCGACTCGAGCATCAGCCCCTGCGACGCCGTCACCTCGCGCAGGCGCGCGAGGTCCTCGTGCGCGAGCACGCCGAGGTTCGTGTGCGGCAAGAGGCCGCGCTCGAGCGCCCGCTCGCATGCCCACATGACGTAGGCGGTGAAGTCCTCATGGCCGTACTCGCGCAGCCGCGCCGCCACCTCGGGGTTGACCTCCGGTTTCTCGCCCGTCAGGACGAGCAGCTCCTTGACCTGCCGGCGCGCGGCGCCGTCGAGGATCTCGATGACCTCCTCGGGCGCGTACAAGTGGGCCTGATGCGTGGCGAACGCGCAGTACTTGCAGTAGCACTGACACGTCCGCGACAGCGACAGCGTCAGATTGCGCGAAAACGTGACCCTGCGCCGCATTCCCCGAGTGTATGAGGTCAATGGGTCTGTCCGATGGCCCTTCTACATTCGCCCCATGTCCGAAGACACCCTCCGTCGCGCCGTCGCCGAGATGATCGGCGCGTTCACGCTCACGTTCGTCGGCGCCGGCGCCGCTGCGGCGTCAGGCGTCGCCCACGACAGCACCCTGATCGGCGTGGCGATCGCCAACGGGCTCGCGATCGGCGTGATGGTGTGCGCGCTCGGCTACATCTCGGGCGGGCACTTCAACCCCGCGATCACGTTCGGCTTCCTCATCACCCGCCGGATCAAACCGGCGCTCGCGGGCGTCTACTGGATCGCGCAGCTGAGCGGCGCCGCGCTCGCCGCGCTGCTCGTCAAGGAGCTGCTCCCGCGCGCCACGACCGAAGCGGTGAAGCTCGGGGTCCCCGCGCTCGGTCATGGAGTGGACGCGAGCTCGGGCTTCCTGCTCGAGGCGGTGCTCACGTTCTTCCTCGTGCTCGTCGTGTTCGGCGCGGCCGTCGACACGCGCGGCCCGTTCAACGCGGTCGCCGGGCTGGCGATCGGCCTGACGATCTCGATCGACGTGCTGTTCGGCGGGCCATTTACAGGCGCAGCGATGAACCCTTCGCGCGCGTTCGGGCCGCAGCTCGTCGGCGACCACTGGGCCAACGGCTGGGTCTGGTACGCGGGACCGGTGCTGGGAGCGAGCGTGGCAGCGCTGCTCTACCACTTCCTGTTCCTGGGGGGCAAGGCCGAGCCCGAGGCCGCCACAGCCGCGACCTGATCGGGCAGGGCGGGACCCCCCGCGAACGTGCGGCGCGGGCGGTTGCGAAGCGCCGACCTCTACGACCCCTATGCTCCGCCGCGATGTCCTCTCCGGCCCGCGTCTATCTGGCCCGTCACGGCCAGACGGCCTACAACCTCGAGGGCCGCTTTCAGGGCCAGCTGCCCGTGCCGCTCGACGGGAAGGGCCGGATACAGGCCGCAGAACTGGCTGAGCTCGCCGCCGAGCACGGGTTCAAGGCACTGTGGTGCAGCCCGCTGCTGCGGGCGCACGAAACGGCGGAGATCGTGTCCGCCAGGATCGGGCTGGAGCCGAAAGAAGATGCGCGGCTGATGGAGACGAACGCGGGCGACTGGACGGATAGGTCGTTCAGCGAGGTGCAAGCGGAAGCGTCCGAGCTGTTCGCAAAGTTCATCGTCGGCGACCCGAGTTTCGCTTTCCCCGGCGGAGAGTCGTTCTCCCAGCAGGAGGAGCGCGTGGGCGCCGCGCTCGATGATGTCGAAAAGGGCGTTCTGCCCGCACTCGTGGTCTGTCACGGCATGGTCATTCGCGCCGCCCTGTCTGTGCGCTCCGGGCAATGGCTGCCAAACGGACAACGGGTGCCCAACGGAGCGCTCGTCCCGCTCGACCCAGCCGAGGCGGAACGAATGGACCTTGGCGACCCAGACGCCACGACGGCGAGCTGAGGAGCCGGCCGCTAGGACATCTCCGCCAGGTTGTTGACGTCCTCTCCGGCCACGAGCACGAACTCGTTTTTAGCTCCGGCACGGCGGCCCTCACGATAGGGCCTGTACTCATCGCTCTCGTAGAACTCCTCCGCAACCTCTTTCGAAGGCCACTCGATGATCACGGAGACCTGGGCCGGCGCCCGCTCGCCCTCGATCTTGCGGACCTTCCCCGTACGAGCCAGATAGCGGCCGCCACGCCGCTCGACCATGCCGGTGACGTTTGCGACGTACTCCCTGATCCAGCTGGGATCCGTGATGTCCATCTCGGCGATCGCGTAGTACTTCATCGGTGTTCCCCCATCGGTTGCATTCCCCAGACCGTATTCAGACCGTATCTACCAGGCGACTGACGAGCTCGGCGCCCTCGCGAGCCATGCGCGAGCGGGGAACCACAAGGTCGAAACCGGCCTGCACGGCCCGTTCACGCACATGCACATCTACATGTGAGTAGAAGCCCAGCGTGCGTGTCTGCACCAGCTTGCCCTCGCCGGGTAGTGCTTCCACCAACGCCGAGCCATCGAGGTCGTCGTTCGTCAAGTCCACTACGAGCACCGCCGGAGCCACTGCGTCAGCGTCTTCTAGTCGGCCTCGCAGTTGGCCCACGTCCGTGAGGAGCGCGACCTCGTGGCCGGCCGCCGTGAGCGCTCCCTGCACACGCGATCCGAATAGGAGATCCGGAATCAGCGCAAGCACATGCGCCATCGTCCCCGGCCTCTACTGCGCGCGCAGGTGGCGGAACTCTTCGCGCGCCGACTGCGGGCGACCCCACATCTGCGTGACCTCCACCCGCCCCGAGCGTACCTCCCGCACGGCGAGCTCGCCCTCGAGGCCCGCTTCATCGAGCAGACGCAGCGTGCCGTGCACCGTCGGCGCCGAGGCTGCGTGCCCGAAGCGGTGGGCGATAAGTAGACGCCAGTGCCAGTCGTGGTGGGAATAGGGCCGCGCGTTGCAGGTCGTCAGGTAGACGGCTGCTTCGACGTAGCGTGACTCTTCAGCGATTCGCAGGTCGAGCTCGAGGTCGGTCCAGTCGTCCGGAAGCGAGTCGACGATCTGCTGGAAGGCGTCGGCCAGGCTCATTGCCGCAAAGCCTAGCGTGGCGCCCCGCGGGGAGCGACCGGAAGGTCAGCGGAACGGCATGGCCATCGTTCGGTCACATCTGGGCGTGGCTATCCTCGAAGGAGTGGCAACGATCGCCGACACGGACCGCCTCAGCACCGAGTACCGGACGCTCACCGAGACCTGTGGCTTGATTGATCGCTCCGAGCGGGGCAAGCTCGCCCTCACCGGCTCAGGCGCAGTGGAGTTCCTCAATGGCCAGGTCACCAACGAGCTTTCAGACCTGCACCCCGGCGAGGGCTGCTATGCGGCGTTCCTCACGCACAAGGGCAAGATGCTCGGCGACCTGCGCATCCTCGCGATCGGCGAAGACCCGGCGCGCCCACCATCTGAACTGCTGCTCGACACGGAGCGCGTGGCGCTCCAGGGGCTATTCGACATGATCCGCCGCTTCAAGGTCGGCTACGAAGTCGAACTGCACAAGCGCACGATCGAGCGTGGCGTGTTGTCGCTGATCGGCCCCGAAGCCGGGCGAATCGCGGCGGCCGAGGCACTGGCGAATATCGAGCACGCCAACGCAGCCCTCGAGATCTACGGCATCGCGGCCGTCGTCGTGCGCACCGATGTCGGCGTGGACATCATCTGCGACGCCGCCGACGTCGAGCGGCTGACCACTGCATTGCGCGAGCGCGACGCCGTGCCCGTCTCCCAGCAGGCCGCCGAATGCCTGCGCATCGAGCGCGGCCGCCCGCTCTACGGGATCGACATCGATGACACCACGATCCCCCAAGAGGCCGGGCTGAACGAGCGCGCCGTCTCGTTCACAAAGGGTTGCTACGTCGGCCAGGAGACCGTCGCCCGTCTGCATTACAGGGGCAAGCCCAATCGGCATCTACGTGGCCTGCGCATGCCCGAGCCCGTTGCGGTGGGAGCTGAACTGCGCCTGGGCGAGCGCGTCGTTGGGCGTCTGACCAGCGCTGTCGTATCGCCCAGGCTGGGCCCGATCGGGCTGGCGCTCATCCGCCGCGAGGCCGAGCCGGGCACAGTAGTGAGCATTCGCGAGAACGGCGCCGCAGCCGAGGTCATCGAGCTTCCGTTCTAGTGTCGTGGACGGCGCGCGAACCCCCTCGGCCTGACGCACCAAGATTTGGTCCGGCCTTCGGCCGGGGGGACCCACCTCCGCCAGCCATGTGGCCGGCTCCGGCACCTATGACTTGGTCCGGCCTTCGGCCGGGGGGACCCACCTCCGCCAGCCATGTGGCCGGCTCCGGCACCCCTAGACCACTCAGGGTCAGCCCAGCGCGATGAGCTGTGTGATACATGTCACACACGCAACGATTGCGCTGATGACTATACTTGCGTGCATGCAAGCAATCACTGTGGTGACGCAACCCAATCGCGTGGTATTGACACGAGACATGTACGCACTGGCAAGTTTCCTGATGCGCACGGCGAACGTTGGCACGTTTAACGCAATCGCCGAGCTCGATCTGTCGTTCACCCAGCTCAAGGCGCTGTGCGCCTTGGAGACGGACGGTGAAGAGCGCTCGGTGAAGGCTCTCGCCGAATCGATGCAGGTCTCTTTGCCAGCGATGAGTCGCGCCGTGGACGGCCTCTTCGAGCGCGGCTTCGTGGAGCGCGAGGAGGATCCGGCCGACAGACGCATGAAGCGAGTGCGCCTGACCGACGCCGGCCGGACCGTACCGCGGGCCCTCAACGAGGCCCGTCTATCCGCCCTCGCCGAGCTGATGAGCTCCCTGGAGGACGCGGAGGCAGAGGCGTTGGAGCGCGCGCTCGGCCTCATCCTCGAGCGCCGCGAGGAGATCGCCGCCTACAGACCTACCGAGCAGGGAGCCGTCGCATGACCGAGAGGATCCGATCGTTGCAGATGAACGACGACAACCGCCGCTGGTGGGCGCTGGGGGCGATGTGCTTTGCGCTGTTCATGATCATGCTCGACAACACGGTCGTAAACGTGGCTCTGCCGTCGATCCAGCGCGACCTGCACTCCTCCACCTCCTCCCTGGAGTGGACGGTCAACGCCTACACGCTCTCCTTCGCCGTGCTGCTGGTCACCGGCGGACGTTTGGGCGACCTCTTCGGCCGCCGCAAAGTGTTTCTCGCGGGCGTGATCATCTTCGCGTGCTCCAGCGGCGCCATCGGGTTCTCGCCCAGCGACACCTGGCTGATCGCTTGGCGTGCGGTGCAGGGCACGGGCTCGGCGCTGATGATGCCGGCCACGCTGTCGATCATCACCAACGCATTCCCACCCGAGGAGCGCGGCAAGGCGATCGGCACCTGGGCGGGCGTGTCGGCGATGGCGTTGGCAATCGGTCCGGTGGTGGGTGGCTTCCTCGTGCAGAGCGTCAGCTGGCAGTCGATCTTCTTTCTGAACCTACCGGTCGCGATCGCCGCGGTTGTCGTCGCGCTGTTCGCTGTGCGCGAGTCGCGCGACGAAACCGTCGAGCGAACCGTCGACATTCCCGGCGTTCTGACGCTCACGATCGGCCTCGCCGCACTGGTGTTGGCTCTGGTCGAGGGCAACAGCTGGCACTGGGGCTCCACACGCGAGATCGCGATGCTCGCAGTGGCCGTCGTTGGCCTGGCTGGCTTCTTCCTCGTTGAGTCTCATCGACGGGTGCCGATGGTGAACTTCAGCTTTTTTCGCTCGCGCACCTTCCTGGGAGCCAATCTGGTCGCGTTCATCGTGAGTTTCGCGATGCTCGCGATGTTCTTCTTCCTGGCGCTCTACATGCAGAACATCCGTGGGTACACGCCGCTCGAGGCCGGCGTGCGCTTTTTGCCATCGACGGTGATGATCATCCTGATTGCGCCAATGGCGGGACGTCTCGCCGACCGCGTGGGCCCGCGACCGCTGATGACCTTTGGGCTGCTCGCCGTTTCGGGAGCGCTGTTCTGGCAATCGCATCTGACGGTCACAAGCGGCTACGGCACGCTTCTGCCCGGCTTTGTGCTGATGGGCATCGGTATGGGCTTTGTGATGTCGCCGATGAGCATGGCCGCCATGAACGCCGTCGATCGCACCAAGGCAGGCGTGGCCTCGGGAATACTCTCGATGAATCGCATGGTCGGCGGCACCTTCGGTGTCGCCATCCTGGGTGCCCTTGGCAGCACGCTGGGTCGAGCAAAGATCGATCAGCTACTGCCCTCGCTGCCTGTCGCCAAGCGCGCACAGCTGGTCGAAGGCCTGGGCTCGAGCGGCGCGGGACACCATCTGCCCGTCAGCATCGTCGAGGCGGGCCAACAAGCATTCGTGTACGCGCTGCAGTACGGGTTGCGCCTGGGCTCCGCGGTCGCTCTAGTCGGAGCCCTGCTCGCATGGATGCTCGTTGCCCGCCGGACAGCTGCCACCCCGGTGGGCGAGCACGCGCAGAGCCCCGACCGCGGTCACACGACCGAGACTGTCCAGGCGTGATGGAGGCGTCGTTCGAGGCGCACGCGTGGGACCGCAAGCCCACGTCGACGACCCCCGGGTAGGATTGAGCTCCTGTCCTGGGTGGGCGGGTAAATCAATCACCGGAGGTTCCAGAGCCCGTGGCAATCGACCTGCAACAAGTATCCGAGGTGGACACCGAGCTCGGCGAGCTGCCCAAGACAATGGCCGCCTGGGTCATCCGCGAGGAGCGCTTCGGCGAGCCTAAGGACGCCTTTCAGCTCGAGGAGATCGAGGTTCCCGAGCCCGGCGCGTTCGAGGTGATCGTGCGCGTGATGGCGGCGGGCGTGAACTACAACAACGTGTGGGCCGCCCTGGGCAAGCCGGTGTCGGTGATGAAGTATGGAGACCACCCCGAGTTCGGCCACCACATCGGCGGCTCAGATGCCTCTGGGATCGTGTGGAAGGTCGGCCCGGGCGTCACCCGTTGGAAGCCGGGCGACGAGGTTGTCGTGCACTGCAACCAGGCCTCCTACGAGGACCCTGAGGTCCATGGCCTGGACCCAATGGCCGCCCCCTCACAGAAGATCTGGGGCTATGAGACCACGTGGGGCTCCTTCGCCCAGTTCACCAAGGTCCAGGCCCAGCAGCTGCTGGCAAAGCCCGCGGCGCTGACCTGGGAGGAGTCGGCCTCTTACGGCCTCGTGTACTTCACCGCCTACCGCATGCTGATCACCCGCTGCAAGCTGCAGGCGGGCAAAAAGGTGCTCATCTGGGGGGCCGCCGGCGGTCTCGGCGTGTTCGCCACCCAGCTGTGCGCCGCCGCTGGCGCCCACTGCGTGGGCGTCGTGTCCTCGGCCGAGAAGGGCGAGCTCGTCAAGCGCCTGGGCGCTGTTGACTACATCGACCGCGCCGAGTTCTCCGGCATGATGCGCACCGGCAAGGAGACACCTGACGAGGAGAAGGCTCGCTTTGGCGTCTCGCGCGAATTCTCAAAGCGCGTCAAGCAGATCCTCGGCGACGCTCCCGACATCGTCTTTGAGCACGTCGGCCAGGCGACGTTTCCGACCTCGGTGTTCACGGTCAAGCCGTTCGGCAAGGTCGTTATCTGCGCCGGCACCACAGGCTTCAACCTCGACTTCGACGTTCGCTATCTGTGGATGAAGCAGAAGGAGATCCTCGGCTCGCACTTCGCCAACGCGTATGAGTGCACGAAGGCCAACGAGCTGATCGAGTCGGGCCAGATCCGCCCGGTGCTGTGGCGCACGCTTGGCTTTGAGGGCGTCGCCGAAGCGCACCAGCTGATGCTCGAAAACAAGCATCTCGGCAAGATCTCGATTCTGGTCGGCGCGACCGAGGAGGGCCTGGGTAAGACCGCCGACGGCCCCGGCGCGATCCACGCGGAGGTCGGAGCCTGATGGCCGGCGCGGGTCCGGGCACCGTGATCGTTCCGTGGTACGCCACGGGCTTCCGCGCCGACTCCTTCGAGGCGGCCCTGAACGAGGTCGCCGCCACTGCGCTGCGCTACCGCGCGAGCTCCTATGCGGTATACCGCGCACGCGATGACCGCTACAAGTTCCAGCAGCTCGCCTCCTTCGATGAGCCCCTTGACTGGGAACGCTTCTGGGACGGGCCGGAGATGACCGACTTCCGCGTGCGCCACTCGAGCTGGTATCAGATACCTGTGCTGTACAGCTGGTGGGACCTCACGGCGGGCGGCGCGCTGGTCACTGCGCAGGCCTCGGCCGGCAACGGTCACGGGAACGGCGCCCGCACAGTCGAGGGCGAGAGCGCCTGAGCGTCAGCTCTGCTCGAGCGGAGCCATTGTCAAGCCGGCGCCCTTGAGCTGTCCCCAGTAGTGCTCGGCCGCCTCCTGGTGGCCACTGTAGACAATCGCCCGCCCGGAGGTATGGATCGCGTTGGCCAGCTCAAGGCCTCGCTCGAGCGTGACCCCGGGGATGAAGCGCGCAAGTGTTCGCGCGACATGGTCGAAGGTGTTGTGATCGTCGTTGCATACGATCACTTTCCAGGAGTCTCCCAACCCGCTCCCCGGCAGTCCCACGCGCGGCGCCTCAATCGTCTGGCTCATGATCGGGAGGATAAAGCCCTGGGTGCGGCCGTACAATTACGGGTATGAGCGGCGACAGCTCCCCCCGACTCACAGAGCGCGATCGACCCTGGATGATGCGCACCTACGCTGGTCACTCAACAGCGAAGGCGTCCAACGAGCTCTACAGGGGAAACCTCGCCAAGGGGCAGACCGGCCTCTCGGTCGCCTTCGACCTGCCGACCCAGACCGGCTATGACCCCGACGACGAGCTCGCACGGGGCGAGGTCGGCAAGGTCGGCGTGCCGGTGGTCCATCGCGGCGACATGGCCACGCTGATGGACGGGATTCCGCTCGGGGAGATGAACACCTCGATGACGATCAACGCGACCGCCGCCTGGCTCTTGGCGCTGTACATCGTCGCCGCCGAGGAGCAGGGCGTCCCCGAAGAAGAGCTCCAGGGCACAACCCAAAACGACATCATCAAGGAGTTCCTCGCGCGCGGCACCTACGCCTTCCCGCCCGCGCCCTCGATGCGCCTGATCGCCGACATGATCGCCTACACGGTCGAGCACGTCCCCAAGTGGAACCCGATCAACATCTGCTCCTACCACCTGCAGGAGGCCGGCGCCACGCCGGTGCAGGAGATCGCCTACGCGATGTCCAACGCGATCGCGGTGCTCGACGCAGCGCGCGAACGCGTGGAGGAGGCCCACGCAGGCGAGGAGGCGGCCGCACGGGAGCTGATGGGCCAAGTTTTCGGGCGGATCTCGTTCTTCGTCAACGCCGGCGTGCGCTTCGTCGAGGAGCACGCGAAGCTGCGCGCGATGGGGATCCTATGGGAGGAGCTTGGCCGCGAGCGCTACGGCGTCACCGACCCCAAGCACCTGCGCTTTCGCTATGGCGTCCAGGTCAACTCCCTGGGCCTGACCGAGGCGCAGCCGGAGAACAACGTCCAGCGCATCGTCCTGGAGACGCTCGCCGTCACGCTCGGGCGCGACGCCCGCGCGCGCGCGATCCAGCTGCCCGCTTGGAACGAGGCGCTCGGTCTCCCCCGCCCCTGGGATCAGCAGTGGTCCTTGCGGATCCAGCAGGTGATGGCCTACGAGACCGACCTGCTGGAGTACCCCGATATCTTCGAGGGTTCGGTTGTAATGGACGGGCTCGTCGCGGAACTGCTGGACGGCGCCCGCGCCGAGATGGCCGTCGTCGCCGAGCACGGAGGGGCCGTCGAGGCCGTCCCCTACATGAAGGGCGCTTTGGTCGACTCCCACCGGCAGCGCATCCACCGGATCGAGTCCGGCGAGCAGGTCGTCGTGGGGCAGAACCGCTTCGCGGAGACCGCGGTCTCGCCGCTGACCGACGACGCCGAGGGCGGCATCCTCGTGGTCGACCCGGCCATCGAAGCCGAACAGATCGAGGCCGTGCGCCGCTGGCGCTCCGAGCGCGACCAGGGGGCGGTCGATGCCGCCCTGTCCGACTTGGCGCGGGCGGCCGCGGGAGAAGACGATCCCGCCCGCCCGCAAGAAAACCTGATGATCCCGACGATCGCCGCCGCGCGCGCCGGCGCCACCACGGGCGAGTGGGCGCGCACGCTGCGCGAGGTGTTCGGCTCCTACCGCGCCCCCACCGGCGTCGGCGAGGCCAGCGGGCACGAAACGCCGGACGCCGAGCTGACGGAGCTGCGCGAGGAGGTCTCGCGGCTCAAGGAGCGCCTCGGCCGGAGGCCGAAGATCCTCGTCGGCAAGCCCGGTCTCGACGGCCACTCCAACGGCGCCGAGCAGATCGCGGTGCGCGCGCGGGACTCGGGCATGGACGTGGTCTACGAAGGCATCCGCCTGACGCCCGCCCAGATCGCGGCCTCGGCGCTCCAGGAGGGGGTGCATGTGATCGGGCTGTCGATCCTCTCCGGCTCGCACCGTGAGCTGATCCCCGCCGTGATCAAAGCCCTGCACGAGGCGGGTGTGACGGCGCCCGTGGTGGTCGGCGGGATCATCCCCGATCAGGACGTGGCCGCTCTGCAGCAAGCGGGCGTGGCGGCGGTATACACGCCGAAGGACTTCGACATCACGCGCATCATGCACGACATCGTGGAGTTGGTCGGCGCCCGCGCTAACGGTCTCGGCTCCTCCACCAACGGCTCCCCTCCCGGCGCGTGAGCGCAAGCCCAGGGACGGGTTCGACGACCGGGCGGGAGCCGTCCGGCGCCTCGTCGAACGATCATTCACCCGACGGAGCGGCCATCGGTAGGCGCCTGCGCGAACGCGACCTGCGCGCCGCGCCCGCCGCACTGAACCTGCTGGAGAGCGTCGCGCCGGGTGATCGCGAGCAGTCCGCGGCGCTGCTGAGAGAGGTCTCCCCGGCCGCGCTCGGTGGCGAGGCGCCGGGGCATGTGATCGGCGTGACCGGACCGCCAGGCGCCGGCAAGTCGACACTGCTCTCAGCGCTGCTGCACGCCTGGCGGGGCGCCGCCCACGCAGCGGGTGGTCAGGGCCGCACGGTGGCGATGCTGGCGGTAGACCCCAGCTCGCGCCGCTCGGGCGGCTCCCTGCTCGGCGACCGGGCTCGCATCGAGTTCGACCCCACCGATCGGGGGGTCTTCATCCGCTCGACCTCGGCCGGGGAGCGTCTCGGTGGACTCGCGTGGGCCACCCGCGCCGCCGCCCATGCGCTCGCCGCCGCGTTCGACATTGTCGTAATCGAGACCGTCGGGGTCGGCCAGGCTGAGACCGAGGTGGCGGACGTAGCCGACACCGTGGCCGTGGTGGTGCAGCCGGGGAGCGGCGATGTGCTGCAGTTCCTGAAGTCAGGCATCATGGAGATACCGGATGTGCTCGTGATCACCAAGGCCGACCTCGGTCAGATCGCGACGAGCTCGAGGCGCGACGTGAGCGCGGCGTTGCGCTCCCTGGGCTTGTCCTCGACCCGCACCGTGACCGTATCCTCGGTGCCTCCACCAAGAGGCATCGAGGAGCTGATCGCCGCCTTTGACGTACACCTCGCCTCCATCGACCTGGGCGAGCGACGCCTGCGCGCGCGCCGGGCGAACGCGCTGTCGGACTACATCCACGAGCACGGCGATCGGGGTTTGCGCGCGCTCGGCGGACGTAGCGCAGCCGAGCGGCTGCTGGCAAAGCAGGAGCCTCTGCTAGACACGGCCGCGCTCGTGACCGCGCTCGAACACAGCGCGGCGGATGGTTGATCGTGGATATCGACAACCGTCCGCTCATGTTGGCTAACTGAGATGGCTCGCGACCTGCTCACGCTGGTGGGGGCGTTCGTGATCGCAAGCGCGCTCGCGGGCGCGCTCGGGGCCACCAACCTCGGCACGGCACTCGCGTTTGGACAGATGGCGTTCGCGGCGGCCGTCGTGTACCTGGTGCTCAGGCGCTGATGGTTCGTGACGGAATCACTGGTGGCGGACGGCGCCGTGAGATTGGCGCCCATGCCCCAGTCCAATGCCACGGCTCTGAGCAAGCGGCGTCTGAGGAGCCTGCCCGTACGTAAGCTCTCCACGAGATGATCGTCCTGCTGCTCTTCGCCGTGCTCGCGGGCGCGGGCACGGCGTTGTCCCCGTGCGTGCTGCCGGTGCTTCCGGCGCTGCTCTCAGCCGGCAGCACGGGCGGCCGACGCAGGCCCCTGGGCATCGTGCTGGGCCTTTCGGTGACGTTCACGGTCACGATCGTGTTCCTGGCCAGCGTGGTCGACGGCGTCGGTCTCGGCAGCGACCCGCTGCGCTACGTGGCGGTGGTCGTGCTCATCGTGTTCGGCCTGGCGCTGATGACACCCAATGTGAGCGCGCGCATCGAGGCGCCGCTCTCGCGCCTGGCGCGCTTCGGTCCACGCTCGGTGGGCGACGGCTTCGGATCTGGTCTGCTCGTGGGGGGCGCGCTGGGCTTCGTCTACACGCCCTGCGCCGGCCCGATCCTCGCAGCGGTGGTCTCCGTGAGCGCCGCGTCCGGGCGGACGATCCTGGTAGCCGTTGCCTACTCGGCCGGCTCGGCGGCGGTGCTGCTCGTGCTCAGCCTCGGCGGCAGACGCCTGATGGAGCGTGTGCGCGGGGCCGGACGTGGTCCCGCCCTCCAGCGCGTGCTCGGCATGATCATGATCGTCACGGGCCTCGTAATAGCGACCAACCTCGACCTGACCTTCACCAAGTTCGTCGCCAAAGACATCCCGAACGTGAACCTGACCGCGAGCCTCGAGTGCTCCAGCACCGTGACGGAACGACTGCACGAGCTCACTGGGCACAAGCAGAAGTTCAAGCCCGCCAATGGCACGGAAACCTGTGAAGGCTCCTCCTCGAAGATCCACCCAGCGGCGGCCAACGCCTCTCAGGCAACGCTGCTGGCTGACGCGGAATCCCTTGAACACCTGGGCACAGCGCCGGAATTCCACGAAACCGAGAGGTGGTTCAACACCCCTGGTGGAAAACCGCTAACGCTCGCGGATTTGCGCGGCAAGGTGGTTCTGGTGGACTTCTGGACATATACCTGCATCAACTGCATCCGCACGCTGCCCCACCTGGAGGCCTGGAATGCCGCCTACCGCAAGGACGGCCTCGTGATCGTCGGCGTGGAGACCCCCGAGTTCGAGTTCGAGCACGACGCCGCCAACGTGGAAAACGCGATTCAGCAGTTCGGCATCCACTACCCAGTAGTCCAGGACAACAACATGGGCACATGGAACGCCTACGGCAACGAGTACTGGCCCGCGGACTATCTGATCGACGCAAGCGGAGCGGTCCGCTACACGGCGTTCGGCGAGGGCGACTACGAAAAGACCGAGACCGCCATACGCGCGCTGCTCGCCGAAGCCGGAGCGCAGGTCGGCGGCATGAGTCACCCGACCGGCGTGATCGTACCCTCCGAAGAGGCCACCCCCGAGACCTATCTGGGCACCGCGCGAGCGCAGGGCTGGGTCAATGGGCCGAAGACAGGCGTGCACGACTACGGCTCGCCGCCCTCCGGCGAACTGCAGCTGAACGACTTCGCCTACAGCGGCACCTGGGACATTTCCGATCAACCCGCGGAAGCGATCGCGAACGCAGGGATCGATATGGAGTTCGAGGCCAAGAACGTCTACCTCGTGCTGAGCTCGGCAGGCGAACGCCCGCGCCCTGTGCGGGTGCTGCTCGACGGCCGCCCGATCCCCGCTCGCTACGCTGGCGCCGATGTGGACGGAGGCATCGTCACCGTCCGCGGCGAGCGCCTCTACACGCTCGTCTCGCTCCCCCGCGACGAGCAGCACCGCCTGGCTCTGCGCTTCGCACCGGGCGTCACCGGCTACGCGTTCACCTTCGGGTAGCCCCCGGCACTTCCAGCTTTCTGCGGGAGACGCATACAATGGAACCCATGGAGGGCTCGATGTCCGAAACGAGCGCCCGTAGCTGGCTGCGCTGTTACCGCTGCTGGTCCCAAGACCTCGAGGTTCAGGTCCACTACGAGGGGATCCATAAGATCGATCCCGATACGGGTGAGCGCGCTGAAGTCGTCGACGAGTTGCAGGAGGCGGTTGTGCAGTGCCTGGAGTGCATGCATGACCAGCCACACCTGGGCTTCAACAACGGCCGCGTCGAGCCGATCGAGGATCGCTGGGAACGGATGATCGCCGGCACCCCCTGGGTCGCCTCATGCACCGTGGCGGTCGACGCCGACGATGTCGAGAGCTGCTCGGGGCCGGAGGCGGGGGACGCGCTCTCCTATGCCGCCTTCGGTGACCATGGCGTGCGGGAGTTCTTCACCCACGTGCGCTTCCACAAGCACGAAGAGGACACACGCATCATTGTGCACCTGCTGGTCGAGCTATACGCGCGCTCGCTGGAGGAGGCCACCGACGTGCTCGAGTCATCCGCGCGCGGCGCGCTCACGATCACCTCGCTCGCGGAGGAGTCGCGCCCGCCGGCAGCCGCCGGTGAGACGCACGCGCACGATTAGATAGCGCCTGCCCTGTCGGGTTCGAGGCGCACGGCGTACAGGCCAGCCGAGCGGTCATCATCCGGGCGGTGAACGTACTCGCGGTGAAGATCCTGCTGGCGCCGGCGTTCGTGATGGGCGCCTCGTTGACGGCGAGGCGCTTCGGCGTGAGGATCGGCGGGCTGGTGGCAGGGTTGCCTGTGGTGGCGGCGCCGATCCTGCTCGTGTTTGCGCTCAGTCACGGGCGCGCGTTCGCGGCGAACGCCGCGGCGGGGACGCTGCTGGGGCTCGTCTCGCTGATGACCTTCATCGTCGTATATACGCGCTTGGCTCCTCGACTGCGCTGGAGCACAAGTCTCGTAATGGGTTGGGGCGCGTATTTCGCGATGACCGGGGCGTTGAGCGCGATCTCGATCGGACGAGGCACAGCGCTCGCGGTAGTGCTGATGACGCTCGCGTTGACGCTCATTGCGCTCCCTCGCCCCGCCGGCGAGCGCTTGAGCACGGTGAGCCTGCCGGCGTGGGATCTGCCGTTGCGCGGGGTGAGCTCACTCGTGCTCGTGCTGGCGCTGACGGCGCTCGCGGGTCAACTCGGACCGAAGCTGAGCGGCCTGCTCGCGTCGTTCCCGGTGGTGACGAGCGTACTGGCGGTGTTCACCCACGCTCAGCACGGCGAAGAAGATCTGCTGGGGATCATGCGCGGCCTCGTGGTGGGACTGGTGGCTTATGCCCTGTTCTGCTTCACCCTGACGATCTCCCTCCGGTCACTCGGGGTCGCTGAGAGCTTCTTACTCTCCGCGGCGGCCGCGCTCGTAACGCAGGCTGTGGTGCTCACGGTTACGTGGCGTGCAGGAAAGCCCTCGCGGAGTCCCGATGGCGTAGCGGCGCATCAAAATGACGGTTCTCCGCCGCCGGTTGCGGCGGCGAGCTCCGCCGTACCGGGCGAGGCGCCGGGGTAGATGCCGAGCGAGATCGCCGGGTAGAGCTACTTACTGGGAGAGCCGCGCTTCGAGCGCGTCTAGCTGAGCTGTGAGCTCGACCGGCAGATTGTCGAATTTCGCCAAGTACTCGCGGAACTGCGGCAGTTGCGCCTTCCACTCCTCCGTGTCGACGCGCAGCAGTTGCGCCATCGCGTCTTCGGTGACGTCCACGCCGCGAGTGTCGATCCCGTCGGGACCGACAGGTGGCATCCAACCGATCGGCGTCTTCCTCGCCGCGCCGTGACCGGCGCAGCGCGCGAACACCCACGAGAGCACGCGTGAGTTCTCGCCGTAGCCGGGCCACAGGAAGCGGCCGTCCTCGTCCTTGCGGAACCAGTTGACGTAGAAGATCTTCGGCAGCTTGGCTCCCGGACGACGCCCGATCTCGAGCCAGTGGGCAAAGTAGTCAGCCATGTTGTAGCCGCAGAACGGCAGCATCGCGAACGGGTCGAAGCGCAGCTCACCGACAGTCCCGGCGGCCGCCGCGGTCTTCTCCGAGCTCATCACCGCGCCGAGGAACACGCCGTGCTCCCAGTCCAGCGCCTCGGTCACGAGCGGCACGACCGTCGAGCGCCGCCCGCCGAACAGCATCGCGTCGATCGGCACGCCCGCCGGGTCCTCCCACTCAGGCGCAATCGCCGGGTCCTGCGCGGCCGGGGTCGTGAAGCGCGCGTTCGGGTGCGCCGCCGGGGGGGCGGGCGGGTCCGTCTTAGGTGTCCAGTCGTTGCCGTGCCAGTCGATCAGGTGGGCGGGCTTGTCCTTGGTCAACCCCTCCCACCACACGTCGCCGTCGTCAGTCTTCGCGCAGTTCGTGAAGATCGTGTTGCGCTCGATCGTGTGGATCGCGTTCGGGTTGGTCTCCTCGCCCGTCCCCGGAGCCACGCCGAAGAAGCCGTACTCGGGGTTGATCGCGTACAGCCGGCCGTCGTCGTGGAACTTCATCCAGGCGATGTCGTCGCCGATCGTCTCGACCGTCCAGCCCTCGAGCGTCGGGATCAGCATTGCCAAGTTGGTCTTGCCGCAAGCGCTCGGGAACGCGCCGGTGATGTACTTGACCTCGCCCTCGGGGGACGTCAGCTTCAGGATCAGCATGTGCTCGGCCATCCAGCCCTCGTCGCGCGCCATCACCGAGGCGATCCGCAGCGCGAAGCACTTCTTCCCGAGCAGCGCGTTACCCCCGTAACCAGAGCCGAAGGAGGCGATCTCACGCGTGTCGGGAAAGTGCACGATGTACTTGTTCTCCGCATTACACGGCCACGGGACATCCTCGACGCCGTCGTCGAGCGGCATGCCCACCGAGTGCAGGCAGGGCACGAACTCGCCCTCTGAGCCGAGCGTGTCGAGCGCGCCCTGGCCCATCCGCGTCATGATCCGCATGCTCACCGCCACGTACGTCGAGTCGGTCAGCTGCACGCCGATGTGGCTCTTGTCCGACCCCAGCGGGCCCATCGAGAACGGCACCACGTACATCGTGCGGCCCTTCATCGCGCCGGCGAACAGCTCGTTCAGCTGCTCGCGCATCTCCTGCGGGTCGCGCCAGTTGTTCGTCGGCCCCGCTTCCTCCTCGGTCGCCGAGCAGATGAACGTCCGGTCCTCGACCCGCGCCACGTCGCCGGGGTCCGACAGCGCCAAGTAGGAGTTAGGGCGCTTCGCCTCGGAGAGCTTCTCGAACGTCCCGGCTTCAACGAGCTCACCGCAGAGCCGGTCGTACTCCTCGGCGGAGCCGTCACACCAGACGATCTGCTCGGGCTCGGTCAGGGACGCGACCTCACCGACCCAGGCCAGCAGACGCTCGTTCTTGGTGGGGGCGGAAGCGGTGGTGCTCATGGCGTCGAAGCAACTCCTTCGTGTCGCGGTCGTGATCGGCATGCGCTGTCCTTAGCGCAGCTGCCGGGCCATAGACGGCTCCGGGAACGGAAAAACGCCCTCTAGGGGCGGCCCGGGAAGCCTATCGCACGTCGCAACACAGCCTCGCCAGGGACATCATTTCGGCCGCCGCGGCCACCGCTTGACCCCGTCGCGATCGGCGCTCAGCTACTCGACGTTGCCCTCGGCGGAACCACCCGTGCCCGGGGTTTTGCGCGGGACGAGCACGAGCCGCTTGAACTCGGCCACGAGCACGCCATCTTGGTTCAGCACGCGCGTGTGCACCTTGACCGTGCCGCGGTCGGGCTTTGACTGCGACTCGCGCTTCTCCAACACCTCGGACTCGCAATACAGCGTGTCGCCGTGGAACACCGGTGCGGGGTGCTTGAGTTCTTCGGTCGCGAGATTCGCGATCGCCTTGCCGCTCACGTCTGAGACCGACATGCCCAGCGCCAATGAGTACACCAGCGGGCCCACGACCACGTTGCGTCCCTGCTGCGATTTGCCCGCGTACACGTCGTTCAAATGCAGTGGGTGGTGGTTCATCGTGATCAGACAGAACAGATGGTCGTCCGACTCGGTCACGGTCTTCGCCGGCCAGTGCTTGTACACCGCGCCCACCTCGAACTCCTCCAGGTAGCGGCCGTACGGGTGGGCGCCGCTCGCCTCGCGCGCGGCCTGCTCGGTCTCTACAGACTGGGTCTCGCTCATATGGGTCTCAACGTCTCCTGTGGGCGGATATAGGGAGCTGGCATGCGGGCGGAACTCTAGTGGGAGCCGCCGAGCCGATACCGTTCAGGATAGATCACACCCCCCGCCCGGCCACCCAGGAGACCAGACTTGCGCAACCCTCGTGACTTCTTCAAGCCCCTCGCCATCGACGCGCCCGAGCCGACGCGAGAGATCCCTTTCAAGCCCTCTCGGATGATCCATTTCATGGACTTCTCCAACGAGAAAATGGTGGCTAAGGCTCCCGACCTCGCGCCCAAGGTCGACATCCTGCTCGGCAACCTCGAGGACGCCGTGCCGCTGGAAAAGAAGGAGGCCGCGCGCGCGGGCCTGATCAGGGTGGGCCGGGAGATGGACCTCGGCGACACCGCCCTGTGGACGCGCGTCAACGAGCTGGCCTCGCCCTACTTTCTGGACGACATCACACAGCTCGTTGGCGAGATCGGACACAAGCTCGAGGTGATCATGATTCCCAAGGTCGAGGGTCCCTGGGACATCCACTACGCCGATCGTCTGCTCGCCCAGCTCGAGGCGAAGGCGGGCCTCGAGCGCCCGATCCTGCTGCACTGCGTGCTCGAGACCGCCCAGGGCGTGGCCAACCTCGAGGAGATCGCCTGCGCGAGCCCGCGCATCCAAGGCATGAGCTTCGGCCCCGCCGATCTCGCCGCCTCGCGCCGCATGAAGACCACGCGCGTGGGTGGCGGGCACCCCGGCTACCGCACGATCGCCGATCCCGATCCCGACGATCCGGACGCCCCCCGCGCGAGCTACCAGCAGGACCCCTGGCACTACTCGATCGCGCGGATGGTCGACGCCTGCACCTCGGTCGGCGCACTGCCGTTCTACGGTCCCTACGGCGACATCTCCGACTCCGAGGGCTGTGAGACACAGTTCCGTGCCTCCTTCCTGCTCGGCTGCGTCGGCGCCTGGTCGTTGCACCCCGGCCAGATCGCGATCGCGAAGAAGGTCTACTCGCCCGACCCCGACGAGGTCGCGTTCGCCAAGAAGGTGATCGCGGCGATCCCCGACGGGCGCGGCGTGCACATGATCGACGGCAAGATGCAGGACGATGCGACCTGGAAGCAGTGCAAGGTGATGGTCAACCTCGCTGAAATGCTCGCCAAGAAGGATCCAGAGCTCGCCGAGGCCTACGGATTCATGCCGCAAGCCGCCGCCGTATAGGCTTCCGCGCCGCATGAGATTCTTCGAGTTCGAGGCGCGCGAGATCGTCAAGCGCGCCGGCATCCCCGTCACCGACTACGGCTTCACCACCAACGCCGCCGAGGCGGCGCAGATCGCTGAGCGGATCGGCGGGCCGACCGTTATCAAGTCCCAGGTCCTCTCGGGCGGGCGCATGAAGGCGGGGGGCGTCAAGTTCGCGGACACCCCCGAGGAAGCCGAGAGCCACGCCCGCGACATCCTTCAGCTGGAGATCGGCGGGCACATGCCCCGCGGCGTGCTAGTCGATCCCAAGGCGGAGGTCAAGCAGGAGTACTACGCGGGGGTCGTCTGGGACGGCACCGCCAAGAAGCCGCTGATGCTCTTCAGCGACATGGGGGGCATCGACATCGAGCAGGTCGCCGAGGAGCACCCCGACCACGTCGGCCGCGGCCACTTCTCCACGCTCGAGCCCTTCTCCGACTTCCAGGCCAAGCAGGTCATCGCTGCCGCCGGCGTCACCGGCAAGGCGCTGCAGCGCGCCACCCCGGCGCTCGCGCGCCTGGCCCAGCTGTTCCTCGACAGCGACATGACGCTCGCGGAGATCAACCCGCTGGCGGAGCTAGAGGACGGCTCGTTTGTCGCGCTCGACGCGCACATGGAGATGGAGAACGAGGGCATGCCGCGTCAGAAGGGCCTGCTCGAGGCACTCGGCATCGGCGAGGACGAGGGCACCCGCGAGGGGCACACTCCGACCTCGTTCGAGGAGGCCGTCAAGCTGATCGACGCCGCCGATCATCGTGGCGTCATCCAGGGCAAGGACACCGGCTTCAACGGCAACATCGGCCTGGTGATCGGCGCGGGCGGCGGCTCGCTGACGCTCACCGACGCCGTGCGCCAGCAGGGCGGTAAGCCCGCCAACTACTCCGAGATCGGTGGCAATCCGTCGGTCGCCAAGGCCTGCGGCCTGGCCAAGGAGGTCCTCCAGAAAGACAGCGTCGAGAAGATCGCCGTGATGATGTCGATCGTCTCGAACACACGCGTGGACATCGTCGCGCGCGGCGTGATCAAGGCCTGCCTGGAGCTCGGCAAGGACCCCGGCGAGACGATCGCGATCTTCCGCATCCCGGGTGCCTGGGAGGAGGAGGGCTTCAAGATCCTCGACAAGTACGGGATCGAGTACTGCGACCGGTCGGTGTCGTTGTGGGAGGCCGCCGGTCGCGCAGTGGCCAAGATTGAACCCCACCCACCCGTGGCGGCCTAGCGATGTCCATCCTGATCAACCAGGACACCACCTTCATCATCCAGGGGATCACCGGGCGCGAGGCCGTCAACCTCACGCGCGAGTGTCTGGACTACGGCTCGAAGATCGTCGGCGGCGTAACCCCCGGCCGCAAGGGGCGTGAGGTCCACGGCGTGCCGGTGTTCGACACCGTCGAGCAGGTCGTCGAGCACAACGGTGGCGTCGTGCCCGACGGCTCGGTCGTCACCGTCCCGCCCGCGGGCACGCGCGACGCCGTCTTCGAGGCGCTGCACGCCGGCATCAAGACGATCGTGATCGTCACCGAGCGCATCCCGCGCCGCGACGTCGCGATGATGGTCGAGCTGGCCGACGCCAAGGGCGCGCGGATCATCGGCCCCAACTGCCTCGGTGTGATCGTCCCGGGCGTCGCCAAGATGGGCGGCATCGGCGGCCCGGCGCGCAACGCCGCGGTGGCCTACCAGCCCGGCGCGGTCGGCGTGATGAGCCGCTCCGGCGGCATGACCACGGAGATCTCCTCCACGCTGACGGCGGCGGGACTCGGCGTCTCAACAGCGGTCTCGATCGGCGGAGACGCGATCATCGGCTCGACCTACGCCGAGCTGATGCCGTACTTCGAGGCCGACGAGCAGACCCAGGCGATCGTGATCTACTCAGAGCCCGGCGGCCGCATGGAGGCACAGCTGGCGCAGTGGGTCAAGGAGCACAACTCGCGCCTGCCGATCATCGCCTTCATGGCCGGCAAGTTCATGGACGACGAGGAGATGCAGGGCATGTCCTTCGGGCACGCCGGCACGATCGTCGAGGGTAAGGAGGACAGCGCGACGGAGAAGATCGCCCGCCTCCAAGAGGCCGGCATCCCTGTGGTGCAGCGGATCGACGAGATCCCCGACCTGGTCAAGGCCAAGCTCGGCGAGCAGGCCGGGCGAGGTCAGGCCGGTCAAGACCGCCCGGAAGGCGGCCATGCATCAGGATCAGGTCCCGCCCACCCCGGAGGCCCCACGGGGGTGACCACATCGTGAGAAAGGACGCCATCTTCATCGCGGTCGAAGTCGACGACCAGGCAGCCGCCGATGCTGAGCTGGCCCGCCGACTGACCGAGGTCTGCCCGGTTGACATCTTTGCCCAGAAGGCCGACGGCAGCTTGGACATCGTCGAGCAAAACCTCGACGAGTGCGTGCTCTGCCGCCTGTGCCTGGACGCCGCGGCATCGGACCCCACCCACCCCGTGAAGATCGTCAAGCTCTACGACGACGGCGCGATCCTCGCCTGAGAAGCTCGCAGGTACCGCACTGCAACCGCGACGTGCACTATCGTGTAAGTCGGAGCACGACGAAGGCCATGAACGAAAACTTCTCATTGATAGTGATGTGCCTCTGTTTGCTGGCCTCACTGGCGTTTCTGGCGCAGCAACTGACTTCGTATCACTAGGCGACAGCTGGCTGGCGGTGCGAAATGCTGTGCCCTTGCCGATCGTAGGCCGACGGAATCTTCGATGATCGGGGGCTCACAGCCCGAAGAGCTGGGTCACGCGTGCATAGCACGCCACGCTCTCTGCGTCCGTGCCTCGCTTGCCCCAGCGATCGTCTAGGAGCGCGCATGACGGAGATGCTGGCGTTCCTGCTGGCGCTCGACCACGGTTGTGATCAGCCGCAGAAACTGCTCGGGCCCTGAGGCCTTGGCCTTGCCGTACGTGAACGCCTCGATCCAGTCCGGGACCTTCCCCTCGCTGGCCATCACGTTGAAGAATGCACGGGGCATTTCGACGTTGATGCGCGCGTCTGTGGCCAAGCCCTTGGACACAGCAAACCCGGGCATCTCCAGGCGGAACTGCTGCACGTCGCCACGGCCACGCAACTCCACGCCCACGACCAGCTTGAGCTTCTCGAGCGCAGGCACTTCTTCGACGAACCGGCGTGCGGCACCCTCGATCAGAGCCTTGGCATCCTCAGACATCAGATCTTGTGGCGTTGGATCAGCTTGCGACCGATGACCATGCGCTGGATCTCCGAGGTCCCCTCGCCGATCAACAGCAGCGGAGCGTCTCGGTACAGGCGCTCGATCTCGTACTCCTTGGAGTAGCCGTAGCCGCCGTGGATCCGGAAGGACTCCTCCACGCAGAAGCGGCCCGCCTCCGAGGCGAACAGCTTGGCCATGCCCGCCTCCAGGTCCGAGCGCTCCCCGGCGTCCTTCAGGCGGGCAGCCCGCAGCGTCAACAGGCGCGCGGCCTCGACCTGGGTGCCCATGTCGGCGAGCTTGAACTGGATCGCCTGGTGCTCTGCGATCGGCTTGCCGAAGGTCTTGCGCTCTTGCGAGTAGCGCAGCGCCAGCTCGAGCGCCCGCTGCGCGATACCTACGCCGCGAGCGGCGACGTTGACGCGACCCACCTCGAGCGCGTCCATCATCTGCACGAAGCCCTTGTTGAGGCCCTCCCGCTCACCGCCCAGCACGTTCTCGGCCGGACAGCGGTAGCCGTCGAAGACCAGCTCGGTCGACTCGACGCCCTTGTAGCCCATCTTGCGCAGCTGCGGCGGGACCGTGAGGCCGGCATAGGCGCCGCTGTTCTCGCTGACGCCGCCTTCCTTCTCGGCGATGAAGCAGGTCATGCCCTGGTAGGCCTTCTCGACGTTCGGGTCCGTCTTGACGAGCACGAACACGAGATCCGAGCGCAGGCCGTTGGTGACCCACATCTTCTGACCGTTGATCTCCCAGGAGCCGTCGTCCTGCTTCTTGGCCTGCGTTTTGATCGCCTGCACGTCGGAGCCGAGCTCGGGCTCGGAGAGCGAGAACGCGGCGCGGATCTCCCCGGTGGCCATGCGCGGCAGGTACTTCTGCTTCTGCTCCTCTGAGCCGAACTTCATCAGCAGATAGGAGCCGATGAAGTGAGTGTTGATCACACCAGAGATCGAGATCCAGCCACGCGACAGCTCCTCGACGATCATCGCGTAGGTCGTCAGGTCGAGCCCCATACCGCCGTACTCTTCGGGGATCGTCACGCCGAACAGCCCGAGCTCCTTCATGTGCTCGACGATCGGCTCGGGAAAGAGGTCCTCGTGATCGTAGTGCTCGGCGTTGGGCAGGATCTGCTCGTCGGCGAACTGGCGCACCATCTCAGTGATCGCCTTCTGCTCGTCGCTCATGTCCGATGATGAGGGGGCGGCTACAGCCATTTTCAGCAACGCTCCGAGGTCGGGGATTGGTGTCTGTGAGCGGCGTTGCGCCCAATGCATCTGAGGATACCCCCGCGCGGAGCCTGGCAGACTGCGGGCGGTGAACTTCGTCCGTGATGTGGTGGAGAGGCTACCGGCAGGCGAGCTCGCGCTGGTCGAGCTCGCCCGCGATGGCGGCCGGCGAACATGGACCTTCGGCGAGGTGAGCGACCGCAGCGCACGATTGGCGGGCACTCTCGCTCGGTTTGGTGTGCGCGAGGGCGATGTGGTCATGACGCTGATCGGTAACCGGCCCGAGTGGGTGTTGACGATGTGTGCGTGCTTTCGTATCGGCGCAGTGGTGCTGCCGTGCACCGAGCAGCTCAGGGCAAAGGATCTGCGGCTGCGCCTCGACGTGGCCCATCCATCGCTGATCGTGGCGGACGAGCGCAACCAAGCTGAGCTGGAGGCGGCCGGACCGGAGTGCGAGGTCGTGCTCGTCCCCGACGAGTCGCTATTCGCCTCCGAGCCCGCGCCCCCGGTCGAGCTGGCGGACGACGATCCGTGCCTGATCACGTTCACAAGCGGCACCGCGGGAGAGCCGAAGGCGGTGGTACATGGCCAGCGCTACCTGTCAGGCCAGCGGTTGCAGGCAGAGCATTGGCTGGGCGCGCGCAAAGGCGAGCTGGTTTGGTGTACCGCCTCGAGCGGCTGGAGCAAGAGCGCGCGCAACGTGTTCATCGCGCCGTGGCTCTCGGGGGCCAGTGCGCTCTTGCACGACGCGCGCTTTGACCCGGCCGAGCGTTTGGAGCTGCTGGCGCGGGAGCGCGTGAACGTGCTTTGCATGGCGCCGACCGAGTACCGCGTGATCGCCGCGCGCGCGACGCTGCGAGCGCTGCCGGACCTGCGCGGGATGGTCGCCGCGGGCGAGGCGCTCAATCCGGAGGTGCTGCGGGCGTGGCACGAGGTCACGGGCCTCGAGATCCGCGACGGCTACGGCCAGACGGAGACCGGCCAGCTGACGGGGATGCCGTTGGGCGAGGCCGCACGGCCGGGCTCGATGGGCAAGGCACTGCCGGGAGTGCAGCTAACCGTTCAGGACGGCGAGCTGGTCGCCGACCCGGCGAGTGTGCCGACGTTCTTCCTCGGTTATCTGGGTGAGGGCGTCGAATGTCGCGAGGACGGTACGTGGCATGCGCAGGACCGCCGATCCGATCCCTCCCACCTGTGGCAGACAGGCGACCGCGTAAGCGAAGACGGCGAGGGATACCTCTGGTTCGAGGGCCGCTCCGACGACGTGATCGTCTCGGCGGGCTACCGGATCGGGCCGTTCGAGGTCGAGTCCGCGCTCGTCGCCCACCACGCCGTGGCCGAGGCCGCCGCCGTGTCAGCGCCCGATGCCGAGCGGGGCGCGGTCGTGCGCGCGGTCGTCGTGCTGTGCGACAGTCACACCCCCTCCCCCGCGCTGGCCAGGGAGCTGCAGGAGCACGTCAAGCGCGAAACCGCGCCCTACAAGTACCCCCGGATCGTCGACTTCGCGCCGGAGCTGCCGAAGACCGCGAGCGGGAAGGTCAGGCGGGCCGCGCTACGCGGGGAGGCGTAGCGCAGCCCGGTCCGGCCGGCAGCGCGGACGGTCAGGCCGGCACGAGCTCCGGTGTGGCACTCGCGAGCTCGTGCTCGTGCTCTGCTTCCTCGGTCATCTGCGCCACCGTCCCCGCCGGCGGACGCAGGACGAGGAAGGCCGCAACGATGCCGACCGCTACGAAGACCGCCGCCACGATGTAGGCGAGGTGGTATCCGCCGGTCAGGGCACTGGCGAGCGTGTGCCCGCTGGCGCTCAACGCTTTAGTGTGATCGGTGGCAATCGTGCCGAGCGTGGCAAGGCCGATCGCGCCGAACAGCTGGACCGAGACATTGATGATCCCCGACGCGAGGCCCGCGTCCTGGGCGGGCGCATCGGCCATCCCCATCGTCAACAGCGGCAGGAACGATGCGCCCGCGCCCAACCCGAGCGCCAGGAAGGCGAAGAACAGACCGGGGAAGTAGCTGGCATGAACGCCCTGCACGGCAAGCAGCGAGAGGCCGGCGACGATCCCGAGCAGTCCGGCCGCGAGCGTTTGCACCGCACCGAAGCGCTCCACCAGCCGCGCCGATACACCCATCGACATAGTCGCGATGGCGATAGTCAATGGCATGAACGCGAGACCGGTGTCGATGGCGTCGTAGCCGAGCACCCGCTCCAGGTAGAGCGCGCCGAGGAAGAACGCGGAGAACATGCCCGTGACGAGCAGGCCGCGGACGAGGCTCGAGCCCATCAGCATGCGCAGTCGCAGGATGCGCAGCGGCATGATCGGGTTGGCCAGGCGCGCCTCCAAGGAGAGGAACGCGCCGAGCAGAGCCAGGGCGACGGCGCCGACGCCCAGCGTGCGCGCCGAGAAGAGACCATATTCGCTTGACTTGACGATCGCGAACGCGCCGAACATCGTCGCCAGTGTGATCAGGGCCGACCCGAGGACGTCCACGCCGCCCTTGAGGCCGATGCCCTCGTTCTCCTCGATCAGGGCCGAGCCGAGCAGCAGGGCGACGGCGCCGATCGGCACGTTGACGAAAAAGATCCAGTGCCAGTTCAGCGACTGCGTCAGCGCCCCGCCGGCGAGCAGGCCGATGGAGCCGCCGCCGGCTGAGACGAACGCGTACATACCCATCGCCTTGGCCTGCTCGGCCTTCTTCGGGAACTCGGTGACGATGATCGCCAGGATCACACTCGAGGCAACCGCGCCGCCGATCCCCTGGATCAGGCGAGCGCCGATCAGCATCGCCTGACTGTCCGCCAGCCCGCACACCATCGAAGCTGCCACGAACAGGACGAGTCCACTGAGGAAGACCTTCTTGCGGCCCACCAGGTCGCCGAATCTGCCAGCCAGCAGGAGGAAGCCGCCGAACGTGATCAGGTAGCCGTCTATCACCCACGTGAGGTTTGCCTGCGTGAAGTGCAGGTCGTGCTGGATCGATGGCAGGGCGACGTTGACGATCGTCGCATCCAGAACCATCATCAGCTGGCCGAGGCAGAGCACGGCGAGCGCTATCCAGCGCCGGCGCTCGCGCTTGCGTGCGGCCTCGTCGAGCGTGTCGTGGCCATCGAGTTCTGGTCTGCGGATGGTGTCTTCGGTACTCATGGTGCTCCTTCCAGGTAAGCGAAGGGAACACCGTAGCATGGATCATCCTTACTGCAAGGATGATCTACAGGAAAGTTACAATCGATGGTAAAGTGACGGCTGATGCATAGTGGTGTATAAATCTGGTGATATGGGTGAGCAGAGGGCATGTGCTCCGGGCTCTATGGTGCTGTTGACGCGATTGGCCAAGCAGGTCTACCGCCGCAGCAGCGACGATTTGCTGGGAATGCAGCTGCGCTATCTCGTCGCGCTGAGCTATGTGCGCGATCACGACGCGTGCCCTCAGCAGGAGCTCGCTGACGCATTCTGCATGGACGCCAACAACGTCGTGCTGCTGCTCAATGAGCTCGAGGATTTGGGGTATGTCACACGCCGCCGCGACCCCGGCGATCGCCGACGGCACCTAGTCGAGCTCACCGAGGATGGCCGCGGCGCTCTGGTAGACGCAGAGCAAGCGCAGGAAACGATCGAGGACGACGTTCTGCGGACGCTCGACCCCGAGGAACGCGCGATTCTGTGGCAGCTCTTGACCCGCGCACTGCAGGGCGCGGAGCTGGATAAAGACGACGACTACAGCGCCACTACCGCGTCGATCTCCACCTGAGCGTCCTTCGGCAGCTGCGCCACGCCGACCGTCACGCGCGCCGGGGGATCGTCCGCGAAGAAGCTCGCGTACACCTCATTGACCTCTCCGAAGGCCGCTAAGTCGGTCATGTAGATCGTCATCCGCACCGCATGCTGCAGCGTCGTTCCCGCCGCCTCGCAGACGGCGCCCAGGTTCTCCAGGCAGCGCCGCGCCTGCGCGGCGGGCGTCGCCCCCACCAGCTCACCGGTGCTCTGATCGAGCGGGATCTGACCCGAGCAGAACAGGAGCTCGCCAGCACGGACGGCGTGGCTGTATGAACCGATCGCGGCGGGAGCGCCGGGTGCCTGCACGATCTCACGAGAGGAGGCCATTGGTGACGCGAGACTAACGTGTGGGAGCAGTTGTGGGGCGCCCGTTGAACCTCAGCAGATAGATTCCGAAAAATGCAACTCGCGAGGATCGTCGCTGTCCTGTCGGCGGTATGCATGTGCGCGGCGGCATCGGCCGCACAAGCCCAGGCCCAGATCGCGTGGGCGCCATGCGGCGACAGCAACGACTTCGCCTGCGGCCACCTGACTGTCCCACTTGACCCGGGCGAGGCGACACCCGGAACGATCACGCTCGCGATCCGCCGTCATCGCGCGCCCGTCGGGGAAGCGCGCAGCGCTGTCATCGCGCTCGCGGGCGGGCCTGGCCAAGCCGCACTCCCGTTCGCCGAACAGTTCGCCCGGGTGCTCGGCCCGATCGCGGACACGCGCGATCTGATCGTGTTCGATCAACGCGGCATCGGCTTCTCGCACCCGCTGTCCTGCCACCGCTTCGAACAGCCCTTCGGTTCAGGCCCTCCGGGCCGGGCAATCGCTGAATGCGCCGCCCAGCTCGGGCCGACACGCAGCGATTACACGACGGCCGACACAGTCGCCGATATCGAGGCGATCAGGCAGGCGGGCGGATATGAAAAGCTCGTCCTGTACGGCACCTCATACGGCACGAAGGTGGCCGAGGAGTACGCGCAGACCTACCCGAGCCACGTCGAAGCGCTGGTGCTCGACTCGGTTGTGCCACCGAACGGACCCGATCCGCTCAACCGTTCAACGTTCGCGGCGATCCCTCGCATCCTGCGCCAGCTCTGCGCCGCGCGCGCCTGCGCCCATATCACCCAGAACCCCACAGCCGATCTGGCCAAGGTAGTAGCGCGGATGAGTCATCAGGGGGAGCTGCGTGGACGTTGGATCGACGGCCGCGGTCAGGCCCACAAGATCGCGATCTCTTCAGAGGATCTGATCGGGATCCTCCTCGCGGGCGACCTGGAACCGACGCTGCGCTCCGAATTCCCGGCGGCGATCCGCGCAGCCGCGGATGGAGACACGGCCGCGCTCGCGCGGCTGCTCGTGCGGGCCGAACAGGGCGAAGCGAGCGAAGCGGGTAGCCCGAGCGAGAGCTTCGACACGCCGTTGTATTACGCGACGAGCTGTGAAGAGGAGGAGTTTCCGTGGAACCGCACCGCCGACCCGAGCCGGCGCCTGGCTGAAGCGAAGGTCCAGATCCACACGCTCGCGGCGAGCGCAATCGCTCCATTCGCCCTAGCCGACGTGCTGAACTCAAGCGACATGCCGGCATGCGCGTTCTGGCCGTTCACGACGCCCGCGCCGACGCCGCAAGACGCGCCCTTTCCCAGCGTGCCGACGCTGATCCTGAGCGGTGCCGACGACCTGCGCACCCCGACGGCGAACGCGCGCGAAGTCGCGGCGCAGATCCCTGGGTCTCACCTGCTGGTGGTGCCCAACGTCGGGCACTCCGTGCTCGGCGACGACCCAACCAGCTGCTCGCACGACGCCCTCCAGGCGCTATTCGCCAACAAGCCAATCAAGCCCTGCGCGGCCTTGCCACCGACACCCCTGGAGCGCCCCACGCTGCTCCCGCCGGAGCGTCTGGCGAACGTGGCGCCGGCGCGGGGCAATCGCGGGAAGCCCGGACGCACGCTCGAGGCGGTCGCGCTCACGCTGGCGGACTTCGAGCGCCAGCTGGCGCTGAGAGCGGACCAAGAAGCCGCCCTGCCGTCGCTGGACATCGGGGGACTGCGCACGGGCTGGGCGGGGTTGGCCGCGGGCAGACTCGTCCTGCACGGCTACTCCTACGTGCCGGGAGTTACCGTCTCCGGAGAGATCACCCAGGAACAGGTCGAGCTAAGGGTTGGCGGCACGGCGGCCGCGCACGGCACGCTGCGGCTGGGACCCCATAAGACGCTGGTGGGAACGCTTGAAGGCAGGCACGTGGGCCTGCGCCCCAATCCCCATGCGGCGAATCTCGCGGCGACTGGCGCTATTGTCGATGCCGATGCGCAGGCGCGCCTCCACTTCGGTCCTAGTGGCTCTGCTGCCGGCGCTGACGCTCATCAGCTGGCCGGCCTCCTCGGCCGGCTCCCCGAGCCTTAGCTCGGCCCCTTGCGCGAGCAATGCTCCGGCTGGCTTCTCTTGCGCGACCGTACCCGTCCCGCTCGACCGCTCGGGTGGGGTGCCCGGCACGATCTCGTTGAGCGTCGAGCGCAAGTTGGCGGGTTTCAGCCCGAGCAAGGATGCCGTGGTAGGACTGGCGGGCGGCCCGGGCCAGGCGGCGCTCGGGCTCGGTGAATTCATGGCCAAGGCGATCGCGCCGGCGCTCGGCGCGCGCGACCTGCTGGTCTTCGACCAGCGCGGCACCGGCGCTTCGGACCCGCTGAGCTGCCCCGCTTTGGAAAGCTTCAGCGCGGGCCCGGTGGAACAGCTGACCGAACGGTGTGCCCTGCAGATCGGCCCCGCGCGCGGGGGGTTCACCACCCAGGAATCGGCAGCGGACATCGAGGCGATTCGCCAGGCGGCCGGCTACGAAAAGCTCGTCCTGTACGGCACCTCATACGGCTCGAAGGTCGCGCTGGAGTATGCCGAACGCTATCCGCAAAACGTGGAAGCGCTCGTGCTCGACTCGGTCGTGCCCACCGACGGACCGGAACCCTTTGCGGTCCCCACCTTCCAGGCGATCGCGCCGATGCTGGGCGAGCTCTGCGCGAACCGCGCGTGCGCGGGGATCACGTCCAACCCGGTCGCGGACCTTGCGAACCTAATCGTACGGCTGCGCAAACATGCTTTGAGCGGCTCTGTCTACGACGGGTCAGGCCACCGCCACGCCGCCACGTTGGACGAGACGGACCTGCTGGGCATCCTGGAGGCCGGCGACCTGAACCCCGCTCTGCGCGCGCTGCTGCCCGCGGCTGTGCGCTCGGCCCTGCACAACGACCCCGATCCGCTGTTGCGCCTGCATCTGCTCTCAGAGGGGCTGATCCCGAACGTGCCGAACGGCCACACGGGCGAAAACGCCGAGGGGGTAGACGAAGCAGTATTCCTGGCGACCAGCTGTGAGGAGGAGCCGTTTCCGTGGCAGCGGACGAGCACGCCATCGAGCAAGCTCGCGGAAGCGCTTTACTCCCTGCATACCCTCCCAAGCACCGACTTCTTCCCGTTCGACGCGTCCACCGCAGTGAACAACGGCCTCCTCTCCGTCTGTGCCGGGTGGCCAGACGCATCGCCCAGACCCCCCGCGCCGAGTGCGCTGCCGGACGTGCCGACCCTGATCCTCTCCGGCGCCCAGGACCTGAGGACGCCGACATCGAACGCGCGCAAGGTCGCCGCGCTGATTCCCGACGCACAGCTGGAGGTGGTCCCGTTCACAGGACACTCGGTCCTCGGCGCCGACTTCAGCGGCTGCGCTGAGGAGGCCGTGGCGACGTTCTTCGCCGGCACGGCTGTGCAGCCCTGCGCGCCGAGCGCTGACATGTTCGCCCCCACGCCGCTCACCCCGACGAGGCTCGCCTATGTGCATTCGCCCCCGGGCCTGGCGGGCAGGCCCGGGCACACGCTCACCGCGGTGCTCGACACGATCCTCGACCTCAACCGCCAGGTAATCGGCGCGACTCTCCAGGCCAACCAGGAACTACCCAGCGGGTCGAGCTTCGGCGGCCTGCGCGGCGGCTATGCCAAGCTCGCGTCCTCCGCGGTGGTCCTGAAGGACTTCTCATACGTGACGGGCGTCCAGCTCAGCGGGACGTTCCCGGTGAAGAACGGTCAGCTCGAGACGACGACCGTGCGGATATCGGGCGCAGCCGCCTCCGAGGGCACGGTCAGGATCGGCTCTGGCGAGCAGGTGACTGGCACTCTGGGCGGGAAGCGCTTCGACGTTGACCTCGCCAAAGTCAAGCTTTCGCGCGCGGTCGACGGCGCGGGTGCGGCAGAATGGCCCATAGGCAAGGTCGCGTTCCCGCTGCCGGGACTGATTGAAGACCAGACTGCCCGGCTACGCTGAGCGGGTGCCCAACGCATTAGCGCAGACGACCTCGCCATACCTGCGCCAGCACGCGAACAACCCCGTCGACTGGCTGCCGTGGGGTCCCGAGGCACTGGCGCGTGCCCGCGAGGAGGACCGGCCGCTGCTGGTATCGATCGGTTACTCCTCCTGCCACTGGTGTCACGTAATGGAGCGGGAGTCGTTTGAGGACCCGCGCACAGCCGAGCTGATGAACGAGAGCTTCGTCTGCGTGAAGGTCGACCGCGAGGAGCGCCCCGACGTCGACGCCATCTACATGGAGGCCGTCCAGGCCATGACCGGCCACGGAGGCTGGCCGCTGAACGTGTTCCTCACACCCGAGCAGCTGCCGTTCTACGGCGGCACCTACTTCCCGCCCGACCCCCGTCCGGGCATGCCGGCATGGACGCAGGTGCTGCACGCGATCGCCGAGGCATGGGACGAGCGCCGCGAGGAGATCCGCGCAGGAGGAGAGGACCTGCGCGAGCGGCTGTCCGGGGGAGCGCTGCTGACACCCTCCGCCCAGCCGATCGACCAGGGCATCCTCGACGCCGTGGTCATGAGGCTGAAGGAGTCGTTCGACGCGCGTGACGGCGGCTTCGGCCGGGCACCAAAGTTCCCGCAGGCGTCGGTCATCGAGCTCCTACTGCTCCGCGGAGAGCACACGATGGCGCTCGACACCCTGCGCGCGATGGCAAGCGGAGGGATCCATGATCAGATCGGTGGAGGATTCGCGCGCTACAGCGTCGACGCAACCTGGACGGTCCCGCATTTCGAGAAGATGCTCTACGACAACGCGCTGCTCGCGCGCGCGTATCTACATGGCTTCCAGTTGAGTGGAGACGCTCACCTGGAGGCGGTCTGTCGCGACACGCTCGACTGGGCCCTGCGCGAGATGCGTGGTCGGGAGGGTGGCTTCTACTCCGCGTTGGACGCTGATTCAGAGGGAGTGGAGGGGCAGTTCTACGTGTGGACAGTAGCCGAGCTGAGAGAGGTTCTCGGCGCGGACGCAGACGCGGCGATCGCCTGGTTCGGGGCCACCGAGGAGGGGAACTTCGTCGATCCTCACCGGGTGGGCGGGACTTCATCAGGGCTGAATGTGCTCGAGGATCGCGGCCTCCGTCCTGATGAGATCACACGCGAGCGGATTCGTATGTGCCTGCTGGAGACACGCGAACGCCGCGTGCGCCCCGGGCTGGACGACAAGCGGCTGACAAGCTGGAACGCGCTGATGATCGCGGCCCTGGCGGACGCCGGAGCGGTGTTAGCGGAGCACCGGTACCTCGACGCGGCGAGTGAGTGCGCCGAGTTCGTCCTGCGCGATCTGCGCGACGAGCAGGGACGGCTGCTGCGCACCTACGGTGGCAACGGATCCCAGCGGGGTGAGATCGACGCTTACCTCGAGGACCACGCCTTCCTGCTGGAGGCGCTGATCGCGCTGTTCGAAGCGAATTGCGAGGCGCGCTGGCTCGAAGAGGCCACTGCACTCGCGGACACGCTGATTGCCCGCTTTTCAGACCCGGTCAACGGCGGCTTCTTCTCGACCGCGTCCGACGGCGAAGCGCTGATCGCACGGCGCAAGGACCTGGAGGACACACCAATCCCCGCTGGCGGCTCCAGCGCCACGCTCGGCCTGTTGCGCCTCTCAGAGCTGACGGGCGAGGCCACCTATGAGCGCCACGCCATTTCGGTGCTCGCGCTGCTGCGCGACATCGCCCCTCGCCACCCAACGTCGTTTGGGCACCTCTTGCAGGCGATGCACTGGCGTCTTTCCCCAATGCGTCCGATCGCCTGCCCGGTGCCTACAAGATAGACAAGTAGCGATCCAGCTCCCACTGGCTGACCTGCACCCTGTAGTCGTCCCACTCCTGGCGCTTGATCTCGACATAGCGGTTGAACATGTGCTCGCCGAGCGTCCGCAGTACGAGCTCGGACTGTGCGGTGAGCTCGATCGCCTCTCCGAGGCTCTCCGGCAGCTGCTCGACACCCAGGCGCCGGCGCTCCTCGGCGGAGAGGTGATAGAGGTTCTTCTCCATTGGCTCGGGAAGCTCGTAGCCCTTTTCGATCCCCTCGAGCCCTGCCTGCAGAAGCACCGCAAATGTCAGGTAGGGGTTACACGCCGGATCCGGACAGCGCAGCTCCATGCGCGTCGCGCGCTCGGTGCCCGGGTGGTACAGCGGCACGCGCACCAGCGCCGAGCGGTTGCGGCGCGACCACGCGACGTACACCGGCGCCTCGAAACCCGGCACGAGGCGCTTGTAGGAGTTCACCCACTGCGCGAAGATCGAGCAGATCTCCCGCGCGTGCTTGAGCTGGCCCGCTATGAACGCCTTGCCGACGTCTGACAGGAAATACTGATCGTCGGGGTCGTAGAACGCATTCTTGCCATTGCTGAACAGCGACTGATGCGTATGCATCCCCGAGCCGTTCTCGCCAAACAGCGGCTTGGGCATGAAGGTGGCGTGCCAGCCGTACTTCATCGCGTACTCCTTGACCGTGATCCGATAGGTCATGCAGTCATCGGCCATCTTCAGTGCGTCCGCATAGCGCATGTCGATCTCGTGCTGGCTTGGCCCGACCTCATGGTGGGTGTACTCGACGTGGATCCCGAGCTGCTCCAACGCGATCACGGTCTCGCGGCGCACGTCCGAGCCCGCGTCGAGTGTCGTCAGGTCGAAGTAGCCGCCCTCGTCGAGCACCTCGGTGGACTTGCTGTCGCGAAACAGGAAGTACTCGAGCTCAGGCCCCACGTTGAACGTGTCGAAGCCCATCCCGTGCGCCCTTTCCAGCGCTCGGCGCAGCACGTGGCGCGGGTCGCCCTCGTACGGCGTGCGCTCTGGGGTGATGACGTCGCAGAACATCCTCCCCACCCCCTGCTCCTCCGGGCGCCACGGCAGCACGGCGAACGTGCTCGGATCGGGCAGCGCGATCATGTCGGACTCCTCGATCGCGTTGAACCCGGTGATCGATGACCCGTCGAAGCCCATGCCTGCCTCGAACGCGTCGTCGAGCTCGGCGACGTTGATCGAGAACGACTTCAGCTGTCCGAGCACGTCGGTGAACCAGAAGCGAATGAAGCGAATGTCCCGCTCGGCCACGAGCGCCTTGACGTCCTCGGCGGTCAGCGGCTGCTCGGAGGTCTGCGGTTGCTCGCCCATCTCGGCGGACCTTAGACGATGGTCTGTCGCCCCGGTATCGACGGTTGGCTAAACCGTCGATAGGTGCGCACTGAGGCGGTCGAGGGTCAAGCGGGGCAAGGACGCAGAGAGCGTGGCGTGCTGGCCGATCCCGGACGATCGGTCACGCGAGCGACCGAGGACGCAGCATCCGCGCCGGCCATCGGCCGCCTCAGTCAGTGCCCCGCCACGGCCGCCACGAACGCCGCAACATCTTGCGCTTCCTTGCCCTGGTAGAGCAGCGCCGGCATCTGTCCCAACCCACGGGCGCGACCTTCGGCGATCGCGTTCAGCACGAGCGCCTCACCTTTCGCCTTGTGTTCGGCGGCGGTCGTACCCCCGATGTCTTCGCCGACGCGCACGTCGAGGTTCGGGCCGATGCGCCCGACCGACTTGACCGCGGCGAGCGTGTGGCAAACCGTGCAGGAGCGCGCGAACAGTTCGCGGCCCTTCTGCTCTTCGCCGTTCAGATGCAGGCCGCCGACCGCGACGCTTGCCTTGTGCTCACCGTTGAACGCCAGCACGAGCGCGGGCACGATCAGACCGAATGCGAACAGCACGACGATCCCCAGCGTGACCGTGCGCTGGCCGATCTTCGAATCGGTGTGCAGCGACTCGCGCGCACCGCGCGGTCCGCCGCGCATAGCGACGAAGAACACGCCGAGGCCGAGCAGGACCCAGAAGAGAATGAAGACGATGACCATGAGGGCGGGAAGATACAACAGGACGGCCCGGACGGCTGGCGATGGTGACTGCCGTGGCGGCTGGAACGGTCCACAAAAAGTCCACCTACGCGGGACATCCAGTCCCGCGTATCGAAACGACGACCTCGCGTCGCCGTTGTGAAGTGGAGGCCGGCTCGGCTCTCAGGCAGGATGCCGTCTTATCGCCTCCGCACGGCCGACCGAGGCCGCCGGCTGCGGTCGGTGCGCCGTAGCGGCCAGCAACGATGAGAGCGCTCTCACCTTTAGGTTGGCGCAAGCTACAGCGCTACCCTTGGATAGGAGTTCGTATGAGCTATCTCCTTCGCAGACTTCCCCTGTCGCGCCTGCTGCTCCTATGTGGGCTGGTGGTCGTCCTCGGCAGCTCGCTCACCGCGCTCGCGTTCGCGCTGGTCAGCGGCCCGACGCCGCCCCCCAAGCCGCTCGCCGACGCGGTCCACGACGCCCTCGCAGAGGCACACGGGCAGCCAATCGAAGGCGTCAGCGCTCAGATCCAGCTGACCAACCACCTGCTCGAAGGCGCCAACCTCGCGAGCGGCGGCGGCGAAGCCAGTCAGCTCACGTCCAGTCCGCTGATCTCCGGCGCCTCCGGGCGGCTGTGGATCTCAAAGGAAGGCCACGTGCGCCTGGAGCTGCAGTCCGAAAAGGGCGACACCGAGATCTACTACGACGGTCACACCGTGCAGATGTACGACCCCTCCTCGAACACGCTCTATCGCTACACGCCCTCCGCCCACGAAGGCGGCACGGAGCAGAGCGCGGTGCCGGACTCGGGTGCACACCACGAAGCCCCGACCGTCGCGAAGATCGAAGAAGCGATCTCGCACCTCAGCGAGCACGCAAACGTGTCCGGCGCGACGCCCACCGACGTCGCCGGTCAGGCCGCTTACACGGTGCGCGTCACCCCCAAGGAAAGCGGCAGCTTGCTCGGTGGCGCCGAGCTCTCCTTCGACGCCGTCCACGGCGTGCCGCTGCGCGCGGCGATCTATTCAACGGAGAGCTCCGCACCGGTGATCGAACTGGCGGCCACCTCGATCTCCTACGGCCCAGTCGAATCCTCGGTGTTCGAATTCACGCCGCCGTCGGACGCCAAGGTCGAAGAAGTCGTCCTGCCTGAAAAGGACGGCGCCAAGCCCGGTGACTCCACCCAGGGCGGCGAACGCCCGAAGGTGACCAGTCAGGGCCACGGGCTGTCGACGATCGGCGTGCTCGAAAGCAAGACCAAACTGGGCGCCTCAACCTCATCGACGCTGCCCGAAGGCCTGCCGCAGGTCAAGATCAACGGAACGACCGCCACCGAGCTGACCACAGAGCTGGGCACCCTGCTCACGTTCGAGCGCTCCGGCGTGCGCTACCTGGTCGGCGGCGCTGTCCCCCCCAGCGCGGTCGAAGCGGTCGCCAAGGGCCTGTAGCGAATGCCCGACGAGGCGGCTCCGGTTCGCGCCAGGGGACTCGTCAAGCGCTACAAGGAGGTTCTGGCGGTCGACCACATCGACCTGAACGTGCGCTCCGGCGACGTGTATGGGTTCTTGGGTCCGAACGGCGCCGGCAAGACGACGACGCTGCGGATGTGCCTCGGGCTGATCATGCCGAGCGAGGGCAAAGTGGAGCTGTTCGGGCGCGACCCGCTGCGCGAGGGCGCCCGCGCCCTGGAGGGCGTGGCGGGGTTCGTCGAGGCGCCGCGTTTCTACCCGTATCTGTCTGGGCGCAAGAACCTAGAACTGCTGGCCGCGCTCGACGGCGGCGACGCGCGAGAGCGCATCGAGGAGGTGCTGGACGTGGTCGAGCTGGCGCCGCGCGGCAAGCACCGCGTGGGCGGCTATTCGCACGGCATGCGCCAGCGCCTGGGCATCGCCGCGGCGCTGCTGCGCCGCCCGCGCCTGTTGATCCTCGACGAGCCCGCCACCGGACTCGATCCGGCGGGAATGCGCGACATGCGCACCCTGATCCGCCGTCTCGCCGACGATGGGATCACGGTCCTGCTCTCGAGCCACCAGCTCCCGGAGGTGCAGGAACTGTGCGACCGGGTGGCGATCGTGGACTCCGGTCAGGTGGTCTACGAGGGCGCGCTTGCGGACTTGCGCCGCCAGGGCGGGGCGGGTTATCGGATGCGCACGAGCGATGACGCGCGGGCTCTGAAGATCGCTGCGACGGCACCCGGCGTGGAGCACGCGAGCGCCGGCGAGCACGGCCTGAACTTCCAGGCACAGGAGTCCAACGTGGGGGCGCTCTCATTGGCGCTTGGGGCCGAAGGCATTGCGATCCTGGCGCTGACCCCAGAACTGGCGACGCTCGAGGACCTCTTCTTCCGCCTGACGGAGGGCGATCGAGGAACGGTTTTGGGGGATTTGAATGGATTGCCTGGCGCGATCCCGCGGCAGGTGGCGCAGGGCGGCGATGGCACGCTGGCGACAGCGGGCCAAGGAGCCGATATGCCATCACCGGAGCAATGAGCGCGGTAGGCGCATCGGCGGCGCCCCCGGCGGGAGCGCAGATAGGCGGGGTGCGGCGCCCGCGGGTCCCGACGGTACTGCGCTGGGAGCTGCGCAAGCTGGTCTCACAGAAGCGCACGTATCTCGGGCTGGGGTTGGCGGCGCTCTTCCCGCTGATTTTTGTGGTGTTCGAGAACCTGCACCAGCAGCACGATCACGGCGGCAACCTCTCGATCTTCTCCGGCCAGATCACCGCGTCGGGGCTGGCAACCCCGGTCCTGACGCTGGAGTTCCTGTCGGCCTTCATGCTGCCCCTGATCGCCTCGCTCGTCGCAGGGGACATCGTCGCAGCCGAGGACGGCAACGGCACGCTGAAGACGATCCTCACGCGTTCGGTCGACCGTGGGCAAGTGTTCGCCGCGAAGGCGCTCGCGGCGATGCTCTACGCGGGGCTCGCGGTTTACGTGTCGGCTGCCGTGGCGACGGTGGGCGGAGTGGCGTCATGGGGATTCCATCCGGTGACCACGCTTTCGGGGACCAAAGTCTCGGCGTCCGAAGCACTGCTGCTCGTGTTCGCGTCGAACGCGCTCTACCTGATCCCGCTGCTCGCGGTGGTCGCCTTTGGTGTGCTGCTTTCGACGGCGACCCGCAACAGCGCCGCGTCGGTCGTGGGAGCGGTGGGTTTCGTGATCTTGCTCTACATCGTCTCCGCGATCCCGGGACTCGAAGGCATCCAGCCATATCTGCTGACGCAGCAGTTCGCTAACTGGCACGGCCTGCTGCGCACTCCGACCGACTGGGCGCCGATCTGGCACTCGGCATGGGTCTGCGCGCTGTACGCGGTCCCGGCGCTATTTGCCGCTTATCTGGTGTTTCTGCGCCGCGACGTCGCCGGGGGCTAAGAAGCCGCACGGAAGCGCCACGCGCTCCTGAGACGGCCGTGGACGAATCGAGACCCGCCCGCCCAGGACGCAGAGAGCGAAGTGTGTAGCTACACACGTGCTGGCCGATCGGAGATCCCGTCGATCTCCGATCGGTAGGACAAAGCTCGCGCCGTGTCCACGGTCGTCTCAGCCGACCTCGGCGGGCAGCTCGACCGCAGACAGCTCGACATCGCCCATCAGCCGCCGCGCCTCGCGGTGGTCGATCAGCCCGGCGCCGAGGCGACCCGTGGACTCCGCGCCACAGGCGACGCCGAAGCGCAGGCACTGGTCGGGCGCGCGGCCTTCGTAGCGCGCCGCCACGTAGCCAGCCAGGAATGCGTCTCCGGAGCCACGCTTGGCAATCGGCTCGCGCGGGTCGATACGCGCGCGCTTCAAACGCGGCTGGCCGTCGATGAGCACCTGGGCGAAGCAGCCGTCGGGGAGCGTCATGATCGCCTCGCGCGGGCCGAGCGCGGCGATCTCGCGCACAGCCAGCGAGCGCTCCTCCTCGCTCGAGAACTCATGCCCCACGAGCTCCTCGGCCTCGATCACGTTGGGGGAAACCACGTCGGGCTCGGCGCGCACGGCCTGGAGCAGCGGCTCGCCGTCTGTGTCGATTACGGTCGTGACCTCCATTCGCCCCAGCTCGCGGATCAACGATGCATAGATATCAGGCTCGACCTCGCGCGGCAGCGACCCGGCGAACACCACGATCGCGGCGCCGCGCGCGAGGTAGAGGAGCTTGTCGCGGAAAAGTTCGACCTCGTGCTCGGACACCGCGGGGCCGCGTTCGTTGATCTCGGTTTGCTGCCCGTCGGTGGGGTCTAGCACCGACGTGTTCGTGCGCGACTCCTCGCGGATGCGCACGAAGTCGTTGAGGATCGACTCCTCGGTGAGCTGCTCGACGATGTGCGTTCCAGTGGCGCCGCCGGCGAAGCCGGTCGCGATCACTGGCTGGCCGAGCGCCTTCAGCGTACGCGCGATGTTGACGCCCTTGCCGCCGGCCATCGTGCGCTGCTCGACCGTGCGATGGCGCCGCCCGAGCCGGAAGTTCGGCACCGAGAGCGACTTGTCGATCGCCGCGTTGAGCGTGACCGTGATGATCATCTCTGGCTCTGTACCCACCTTCCAGTGCGTTGCACAGCAGACAGTGCCGTCATGCGCATCACAAGGCTAGCGGAACGGACATAAGGGACCGCTAACGCACACAACGACGACGGCACAGCGCACACCCGCGCCGGCTTTGTCACCTACCCAAGCTCCCAGGTCACGGCGCGCAGGCGCTCGGCCTCTGCACGTGCAGCGGTTGCGGGCTCCCCGCCCGTAGCTTGGTGAGCGTTTGCGATGCTGCGCGACGCGGTGACAAGGCCGCCCGCGCGCCCCGCTGCGAACGCGGGAGCGAGGTCCTCCACACGGCCTCCCTGCGCGCCCACGCCGGGGAGCAGGAGCGTCGCGTTTGGCATCAGCTCTCTCGCACGAGCAAGATGTTTCGGCTCGGTGGCTCCCACGACCGCGCCCACATCACCGATGCCCGCCTCACCAACGCCAGGCTTGCCCAGCTCGTCCACGATCCCGGCCACCCCCTCCCACACCGCTCTCCCGTCCGCGAGCCGTAGATCCTCGACGTCGGCCGCGCCGGGGTTCGAGGTGCGCACGAGCACCAGTACCCCCGCGCCGTGCTCACGCGCGGCCATCACGAACGGCTCGATCGCGTCTTTACCCATGAGTGGGTTGACGGTCACCAGGTCCGCGCTCAGCCCCGCCACCGCCCCAAACGGCGTCTCGATACCGCTCATCAGCGCCTGCGCGTAGGCGGTCGCGCTGATCGCGATATCGCCGCGCTTGCCGTCGGCGATAACGAGCAAGTCGCGCGCCCTTGCGTGCGCGGCGACTTCCTCAAGCGCCCTCCATCCCGGCGCCCCCAATCGCTCGAAACACGCGAGCTGGAGCTTGACCGCGACGCATGCCTCTGCTGTCGCGTCAATCAGCGCCTTGCAGTGGGTGAGCACCGCGCTTGCGGCGCGCTCCGCAGGGGAGCCCTCAACGGATATGCCCGGTGCGGGCTCGTCCGTCGCCGGCCACAGCATGCCGGGGTCCGGGTCGAGACCGAGCACGATCTGCGACTCGCGCGCAGCCACTCGCGCGACCAGGGTGTCGCCGAACGAACGCGCCGGTGTCAGCGGCCCTTCACCGCGCTCTTCAACCCGCTGCCCGCCGTGAATCTCGGCACTCGTGAGGCGGCGATCTGGATGCGCTCGCCCGTGCGCGGGTTTACGCCCTGACGCGCGCCGCGCTCGCTCACGTGGAACTTGCCGAACCCCGACACCGTCACCTCACTGCCGCGCCGCAGCGCATCCTCTACCGTGGTCAGCACCGCGTCCACCGCCCGCGCGGCATCCTGCTTGGTCAGATCGGCACGATCCGCCACCTGGTCAACCAGCTCGGACTTCGTCACTTCGTCCTCCTTGTTCGTGAGACCGTTGCTTGCAAGCTAACAGCGAACGGGGACGGTTCTCTGTGCCGGGACAACGGGTCGCCCACCCCAACTGAGGACCGCGGCCACGACCAGAAGAAGCCGAGCGAGCGTAATCGGCAAGAATGGGGGCGATGTCTGTTACCCGCATCGCCTGGTTCGTGACCGTGCTCGTCGCACTGGTCACCGCCCTGCTGCTGCTGCTCGCCGGTTACAACGGCTACGCCGGCCTTGGCCTCGCGGTCGCGATCTCGGCGGCGATCAACCTGTTTTGAGCCACTCGAGCAACGCTCGAGCCGCGCGCCCGCGGTGACTGATCGCGTCCTTCTGCTCATCCGTCAGCTCAGCCATCGTCAGCCCCATCCGTCCATTCTCAGGCAAGAATGCCGGGTCGTAGCCGAACCCTCCCGCTCCGCTGGTCCTCGCCGCCAGGTGGCCCTTGCAACGACCCTCAAACATGCGCTCTACACCGTTGGCCAGATCGACATACGCGAGCGCGCATATGTACTCGAGCGCACTGCCCGCCGGCGCCTCGCGCAGGAGCTTCTCGAGATTCTCCTCGTCGCTTGCGTGCTCGCCCGCGTAGCGCGCCGAGCGCACTCCCGGCGCACCGTTCAGCGCCGCTGCCTCGATCCCCGAATCGTCGGCGATGCTCACCTCGCCCGTCGCCGTCGCGGCTGCCCGGGCCTTGCCAAGCGCGTTCTCGGCAAACGTCTCTCCCGTCTCCGGCGGTAACTCCACGTCGTTTCCCAGCGTCTCCACCTCGTGGCCCTCGAGCAGGCGCGCGAACTCGCGCCGCTTGTGCTCGTTGTGGGTGGCTAGCAGGAGCCTCAAGACGGAGCGATCGCCTGCTCCTGTGCGGAGCGCAGCTGCTCGATCCCGGCAGCCGCGAGCGCCAGCAGCTCGTCCAGGTGCGCACGCGACAGCGGGGTGCGCTCGGCGGTGGCCTGCACCTCGATCAGACCGCCGCCGCCGGTCATCACGACATTGGCATCGACCTCGGCGGTCGAGTCCTCGGCGTAGTCGAGATCCAACAACGCGGCCCCCTCGACCATCCCGCATGAGACCGCCGCCACCGATCCTGTCAGGGGAGAGGCCTCCAGCTTCTCCTCCGCCCGCAGGCGCGTGCAGGCCAGGGCGAGCGCGACGTAAGCGCCCGTGATCGACGCGCAACGCGTGCCCCCGTCAGCCTGCAGCACGTCGCAGTCCAGATAGATCGTGCGTTCGCCCAGCTTCGTGAGGTCGATCACGCCGCGCAGCGAGCGTCCGATCAGGCGCTGGATCTCCACCGAGCGGCCGTCGAGACGGCCCTTGGAGATGTCGCGCTGCTTACGATCGCCGGTGGACGCAGGCAGCATTCCGTACTCCGCGGTCAACCAGCCCCTGCCCTTGCCCACCATCCAGCGCGGCACGCTCTCCTGCGCGGAGGCCGTGCAGATAACACGCGTCTCGCCAGCCGAGATCAGCGCCGAGCCGGTCGCGGTGCGCATGAATCCCGGCTCGATTGTGATCGGCCGAAGTTCGCCCGCCCCGCGCCCATAACTGCGCGTTCTCACACGACCGCCTCGACCGCCGCCAGCCGCACGTGCTCGACTGGACCCAGGGGCATCTGCAAAAAGCGTGTGCCCAGTTCGCCAAACAGCTCTGTGTCTCCGGTGCACAAAAAGCGATATTGGCCCTCCCCTGCGCGTGGATTGCGAAGGCTTCGGGTGCTCAGCGCGTGCTCCACCTGGCGCGCAAGCGCCGCCCCGGAGCTGATCAGCTGCACCGAAGGGCCAAGCATCCGCTGCAGCATCGGCTCTATCAGCGGGTAGTGCGTGCACCCCAGGATCACGGTGTCTACGTCGGCTTGACGCAACGGCGCGCACGCCTCTCTTACGATTCGCACGGCCCGCTCGTCAAACTGCTCGCCATCCTGGATGATCTTCGCCAGACCCGGGCAGGCCACCGGGTGAAGCGTCACGTGAGGGTCAACGGTCGTGACGGCCTTGTCATATGCGCCGCTGGCTACCGTCGTCGGCGTGGCCAGCAACCCGATTCGCCCGGTGCGCGTGGCGGCCACCGCCTGAAGGGCCTCGGGACGCACCACGCCCAGTACGTCCAGGCCGAGAGTCGTCTGCATCATCCGGCGGCTCAGGCTTGGCAGGGCGGACGCGGTCATCGAGTTACACGCCACCACCAGCAGCTTGGCCCGCCGCCCGAGCAGCTCCTCGGCGATCTCCGCCGCGAAGCGCTCGATTTCGCCGGGGGAGCGTTCACCGTAGGGAAACCGCGCGGTGTCGCCCAGATATACATAGTCCTCCTCGGGCAGTTGCACCAGCAGCGAGTGCAGCACGGTCAGCCCCCCCACGCCCGAGTCGAACACGGCGATCGGTCGCTCACGTGGATCGGATCCGCTTGCTGAGACGCTCGCCACGCAGGCCATCATTCCAGAGCGCTACGGTCAGCGGGTGCTGCGGGCGCTGGTGGTATCCAACATGCTCCCCGACGCGGGCCACCCCGAGCGCGGGCGCTTCGTGCGCGACCAGGTCGCCGCGCTGCGCCAACTGGACGAGTTGGATGTCGAGCTCTATGAGTTCCCGCCCGGTGGCCGGGCGCTTGCACATGCGGCCCTCGAGCTCCGCCGACGTTATGGCGGCCCCTCGCTGTGGACTGGCCGTTCCTCCCGCGCGCCGTTCGATGTCGTCCACGCTCACTTCGGCCTCACCGCCTGGCCCGCACTCACGGTCCCCGCCCGCGTGCGCGCGCTGACCGTGCACGGCACCGATGTGATTCACCCCCGCACGCGGATGCTGACCGGCGCGGTGCTAGGGCGGATCGACCTGCTCGCCGCAGTATCGAGCTCACTGGCGCAGGAACTGCCCGGCCGCGCAGCCCGAGCACGAGCTCAGGTGCTGCCATGCGGCGTGGACCTCGAGCGCTTCCGCCCACTCCCCCGCGCGCAGGCGCGCGCCGAGCTGGGCCTCGACCCCGCGCGTGCCTACCTGCTGTTCTCCGCCGATCCCGCGCGCACCGAGAAGCGCTACGACCGCGCGTTCGCGCTCGCGCGCTCGCTCGACGTCGAGCTGCTCACACTGGGCGCCGTCGACCCCACCAAGGTTCCCTTGTGGATCAACGCCGCCAACGCGGTCGTAGTTCCATCCGAGCGTGAGGGCTTTGGCTTGGCTGTGCTCGAGGCACTTGCCTGCGACATACCCGTGCTCGCCACCCCCGTGGGCATCCACCCCGACGCCCTCCACGACATTGAGGGCACGCTCTGCGCACCGTTCTCGGTGGAGCGCTGGCGGGTCACCCTGGAGCCGCACCTGACCGAGCCCGACCGACGTGTGGATGGCCGTAGGAGCGCCGCGCACTTCTCCGCGCAGACGATGGCCGCGCGCGTCGCCGCCGCATGGCGTGCGGCGCTCGACCAGGCTGGATAGCATGAGTCGGTCTTGGATCAGCCACTTGCCACGCCTACCGCGGCCGCCACTCCCCAGATGCCGGATGAGAGCCCGGCGGCCGACCCCGAGCGCGTACAGATCTCGCCACCTGGCTTCGGAGACCGCGGGCGTGTGCGCCGCCGCGCGCGCTTCCTGCGCAAGGCACGTGAGCTCGCCTACCGCGACCTCGGCGGGCTGGTCTTCAACCTGCACCGCTTCGGCCAGCGCAACGACGCGCTGGTGATCGCCAAGCTCTCCACGATCAGCAACATCGACACCGAGCTGCGCACGCTGGAAACTGCCCTGCGCGAGCGCCGGGCAGTGACCGTCCTGCGCGAGGCCGGCATCACAGCCTGTCCCCGTTGCGCCGCGATCCACAGCGGCGAAGACCACTTCTGTCCCAACTGCGGGTTCTCCATGGAGCGCCGCGTCGACCTCCCGATCGCCGGCGCCCCACCGGGTCCAGCGCCCACCCCCACACCAACCGCGGCGCCCGCTCCGGGCGCAGCTCAGGCTCAGCCGACGCCCGCCCCTACTCGCGCCGCCCGACCGGCTCCCGCTGCTCCGCAGGCCGCGCCCGCACCAGCTCGCCCACCTGCGCCCCCCGCTGGCGCCGCGCCTGACCCAGCCACCGACCCCGACGCGACATCCACTCCGGCCCCGGATGTGGATCAGCCCACCGAGATCGTCCGCCCACCCGGCGCAGGCGCGTGAGCGTCACCACCTCGCCCCCGTCCCCACCCGGCACCGTCTCTGGACTCGCGGGCGAAACCTGTCCGCTGTGCGGCGCACCGCTTCACCCCGAGCAGGAGTGGTGCCTGAGCTGCGGCGCCGCCGCACGCACGCGGCTAGCCACCTCGCCCAACTGGAAGGCGCCAATCGCCGTACTCGCGGTCGTGGTCGCGCTGTCGCTCGGTGTGCTCGCCGCCGCCCTGGTCAAGCTCGCCGGGGGCTCCGGCAGGGCTCCCGCCCCCCTCACCACAACAGTCACTACCGCGCCCACCGCGTCCACTCTCATTCCCACGACGACGACGACCACGAGCACCGCGCTTCCGGGCGCAACTCCCCGTGGCACGACCAGCCCGACCACCACGCTCCCCCAGGCGACCACCGGCGCCGCAACCACTCCCAGAAACGGCTCCACCCCTGGGGTGACCACGTCCAAGACCATCCCAAGCCTCACCACACCACGCATCGCCACACCGAACCCGAAACGGTGAGCTCCGCGCCGGTCGGTCCAATCGTCGAAGCCGACATCGCGGTGGTCGGCGCAGGCGCCGCTGGGCTCTATGCGGCGCTCTGCGCGGCACGCGCCCATGCCACCGTCGTGCTCGTCTCAGCCACACCCCTCGCCCAGACCGCCTCTTACTGGGCTCAGGGCGGTCTCGCCGCCGCCCTCGCCGCCGACGACAGCTTCGACCTCCATCTACGCGACACCGAGCTCGCCGGGCGTGCCCTCGTCAGGCACTCAGCCGCCGAGATCCTCGTGCATGAGGCGCCCGACTGCGTGCATGACCTCCAGGCGTTGGGGGTCCGCTTCGACGCCGACCGCTTTGGGCGCCTCGCCCTCGGCTTGGAGGGCGGCCACTCCGTTCGGCGCGTAGTCCATGCCGGCGGCAGCGCGACCGGCCGGCGCGTGGTTCGCCAGCTCTCCGCCCTGGCGGCCAAAGAGCCACGCATCGCCGTGCTCGAGGGCGCTCGTGCCCGCGCTCTCTGGCGCTCCGACGGCGAGGATCGCTGCCTAGGCCTGATCTGCGACGACGGGCGTGCGATCCGCGCCCGCGCCGTCGTGCTCGGCACCGGGGGCGCCGCCGCGCTGTGGGCGCGCACCACCAATCCGCCTGGCTCGCAAGGCATCGGACTGCTGCTCGCTCACGCCGCCGGCGCCGCCCTGGCGGACCTCGAGCTGCTCCAGTTCCACCCCACCGCCGTCATCGGCCTTCCCGGGCGGGAAGGCTTCCTCGTCACCGAGGCGATCCGCGGCGAGGGCGCAACCCTCCACGACTCCGCGTCCGGCGAGCGTTTCGTCGACGAGCTCGCCCCGCGCGACGAGGTCTCTCGCGCAATCCAAGCCCGTCTTTCTGAAACCGGCGCGCGTTCGGTCGGCCTGGACATGCGTGCGGTCGACCCTGCCCACTTCCCCAACGTGGTCGCGGCCTTGCGCGACGCCGGCCTCGATCCCACATGTGAGCCGATCCCGGTCGCGCCCGCGGCCCACTACACGATGGGCGGCATCCTCACCGACCTGGACGCCCGCTCCACTCTCCCGGGCCTGTACGCGGTCGGCGAGTCATCTTGCACGGGTCTGCACGGCGCCAACCGTCTCGCCTCGAACTCACTCAGCGAGTGCTTCGTCTTCGCCCGCCGCGCCGTCGCCGACGCCCTCTCCGAGCCCGCTCCCCCCTCAGAGCCCATAACGACCGAGGATCTGAAGGCCCTCTCCACGCTCGCTGCGCCCCCCGCCGCCGATGCATCCACCCGCGCCGCGCTGTGGGAGAACGCTGGCATCGTCCGTTCTCCCGATGCGCTACACACACTGCTCTCAGACCCCCATCCCCTGGCCCGGCTGATCGCGCGCTGCGCCCTCGCGCGCACCGAGAGTCGCGGCGCCCACCAGCGCCTGGACCACCCTGACCGCGACCCCTCCCTCGATCACCGCCACGTCGTCATCTCGGGCGATGAGATCTCCTGGCAGACGTGGGAATGATGCCCCTTTGAGTTGAGAAAGATAAAAACAATTCCCTCCCCTCTTTATCTCGATCTTTTCTGACCTCAAACGTGTTCTCGGTCGTAGAAAGGTCTAGAGCTAAATGGAGTCTCCAAGAGTGGCGGGTGTGCTCCAAACCAGATCTGAGCGAAAGAGGGTGAGGGGTCCATGTACCAGTTCAGTCGGGCCATCTATCGGGAGCTGGCTCCCCACATCCTGGCCCCTCCACCGGGCGCCACGGCCACCAGCAACCACGAGCAGGTGCTACGTGCCTGCGAGGTGGTTGTCGAGCGTCTGGCCACCGACCGCCACTACTTTGCACGCCCCGCCCGCACGCTGTTCTGCGACATCCGCCCTTACTTCCCGATGTCATCTCAAGGACGCGTCTTTCAGGTCGTCTCCGGTTACATGGACCTCGCCCAGCGGTTCCTCGCCGAGCACCCGGTCGCTGCCTACGCGTTGGTGAGCGGCGCCCCGCCACAGTGCCGGGCCACCACCCGCAAGGGCGCCGCCTGCCAGCGCATCCCGCTCCCCCATAACGGCTATTGCCCATCCCACCAGCACCTGGCGGACACCGAGGACCGCGAGCTCGCCGCCGCCTGAGCGAGAGATCGCCCGCGTCGCGGCAAATGCCCGCCGGCGGCTACGCATCGAAACGCACAGTGGAGGAGGATGCGGCCATGTCTGAGCGGATCGGCTTCCTCGGCCTTGGCATCATGGGCTCGCGCATGGCGGCCAACGTCGCGCGGGCCGGCTTCCCGCTGACCGTGTGGACGCATACATCCGGCAAGGCCACTCGCTGGGCCTCTGAGCACGGCGCCACCGCTGCCTCCACGCCCGCCGACGTCGCGCGGGCCAGCGACATCGTGCTCAGCATGGTCGTCGACGGCGCACAGGTCTCCTCGATCCTCCTCGGCGAGAACGGGGTAGTCGAGGCTGCCCACCCGGGACTCCTGTGCGTCGACATGTCGACGATCTCCCCGCTCGACAGCCGGCGGATCGCGGCGGCGCTGGGCGAGCGGGGAGTGCGGATGCTGGACGCTCCCGTCACGGGCTCCTCGCCACGCGCCGAGGCGGGCACGCTCACGATCATGGCCGGCGGCGTAGCGGAGGACTTCGCCCGCGCGGAGCCACTGCTGCAGAGCATGGGCGAGCTGATCGTGCACGTCGGCGAGCTCGGTCAGGGCGAGATGCTCAAGTTGATCAACAACTCGCTCGGCGCGGCCAACGCGGCGGCGCTCGCCGAGGCGCTGTTGCTCGCGCGGGCCACGGGCGTGGACCTCGACGCGTTCGTGCAGGTGACCTCAGCGGGATCGGGCGCATCAGCCCAGTTGACGTTGAAGTCGACGCCGATGCGCGAGCACGACTACACGACTCTGTTCAAGACAGCCCACCTGCTCAAGGACGTCCGCCTCTGCCTGGAGGAAGCCCAATCGGTGGGCGTGCCCTTTCCCGCCGCCGCCCATGCGCGGGACCTGCTCACCGCCACGATGGGCCGCGGCCACGCCGACGATGACTACGCCGCGCTGATCGAGGCCGCCGAGGGGCTCGCGGGGCGGCGACTGTGAACGTCTCGTAACTGCCCGATCCGGCACAGAGGCCAAATAAACCGTCGATTTGCAGGGGATTTGGGATTTCCGCCTGGATTTCGTATCTTTAAGGGGCCGGCCGCCCATTTGGTTCGGGCGGCACGCAGGTCTTACGTCTGGTAGCTCCCTTCATCTCGTTCGTTCTTTCCATGCCAATTGCTTTCAAAGAATGGGCTGTCACCGTCCGCGCTCTGGCGGAAGGCGAGCAGCTGCTAACTCTCCGTAAGGGCGGTATGCGCGAACCCGGGAAGCCTTTCCGGCTCGCCCATGAGCGCTTCTTCCTGTATCCCACCTTCGATCACCAGCCGGGCGACCTCGTGCGCGAGTCCCACCAGCCCGAGCTGCGCCGCGCTTTGGAGGAGGGCGTTTGGAGCGACGGCGAGCCGCCGCTGCACACCTTCACCTCCGGCGCCCCCGTCCAGCCGCCGGATCGCGTGCGCATCCGTGCCTGGGCCGAAGTCGCCGGTCATTTCACGATCGCCGATCCGCGCTGCGTCGACGCCCTCTCCCCTTTCTACGTATGGACGCCCGATTACGCCGAACGGCGCTTGGGCTGGCGCCGGCATCAACCGCTGCACGTGCTGCTCCTGCGCACCTACCGCATCCCCCGGCCGGTCACCGTGAAGGTCAAGGACGAGTATTCAGCCTCCCACGCTTGGGTCGAGTTGCAGCGCGAGCTCCCGTTTGAGGGCACCCCCGTCCTCTCCGACGCCGAGTTCGAACGCGCCTCCGAGGAGATCCAGGCGATCACCTCTGAAGCCGCCGGCCAGCCCGTCCTCGTCTAGTGTCGTAAGTCATAAATTCGCTGGCGTTTCCCGGCGCCTGCACGCGCCTGACGCCCGCCGCCGCCGGCCATGTGCCACCAGCACACTCACCGGCACCGTCGAACGTCAGATCACGTCCATCCATCCGGCAAACGCTGACCGAATTTATGACTCAAGACACTAGTCCTTCTGGAACGCGAGCGCTTCGCGCGCGGCGACGGCTCCGGACTCGGGGACGAGCACGTCGCGGGGGCCGATCATTGCCGAATACCCGCCGATCGAGTTGCGCAGCAGGCAAGGAATCCCCTCCTCGAGCAGCAGGCCAGCGATGAACTCAGCCTCGGGTTGGCTCTCGACGCGGGCAACCCTCACGAGCGGACCGTCGGCATATTGAGGCTTGATCTTGCGCGCGGTCCGCTGGCGCTCGCTCGCCTCGCTCTCGGCGCCGGCACCATGGATCAGCGGCATCCCGCACGTGTTACAGAAGCGCTCGCTCGGCGGATGCTCGCGAGCGCATCCTGGGCAGAGGAGCGGTTGCTCGTCGTCTGCGCCCGCTGTTGAGGCCGCTGGGGGTTCCTCGCCCGCCACCTACTCCACCTCCAGCGCTACCTCCCGAACCTGACCATCCTCGATCAGGTAGGAGCGCACCTCCGGCGCCTCACCGCCCACCAAACCAATGATGACCCACTCTATGCCGGACAGGTTGGCAGCAAAGCTGATGTCGGTTTGCGATGGATACGGCTCGCTGCGCACGTGGGAGTGGTAGATCGCGCCTATCTCCCATCCCTGCTCTTCAATCACTTTAGTGAGCTTGTACTGCTCCATCGGGTCGATCTCGAACTTCAGCGCACTTGCATGGATGTTCTCCGCGCGATAGACCCGAACGGCGCGCTTGCCTGTCCCGTGCTCGACGGCGACGAGGCCACAACACTCGATCTTCGGGTCCTCACGGGCGTGTGCGATCAGCTCATCGAGCAGGGCCCGGCCGATCCGCACACCTCACCACCAGACGGTCGAGTCGAGGTTCTCGATCTCGTCGACCGGGAGCGTGTAGATGCCGCTCGACAGGTACTTCCAGCCGTCGTCGGCGACGACGAACACGACATTGCCCTCGTCCAGCTCGCCCGCGATCCGCACGGCGATACTGGCGATCGCGCCGCTGGAGACACCAGCGAACAGGCCCTCCTCGTCGAGCAGCTTTCGCGTCCATAGGATCGCGTCACGGTTGGTCACGAAGATCTTGCGGTCCAGCAATGAAATATCGATGATCGGCGGGATGAACCCGTCGTCCAGCGAGCGCAAGCCCTGTACCGGCTCGCCCTGCATCGGCTCCGCCGCGACGATCTTCACGGAGTCGCCGAACGTCTCCTTCAACCGCCGGCCATTGCCCATCAGCGTGCCCCCAGTGCCCAATCCCGCCACAAACGCCGACACCTCGTCGAGCTCCTCGAGGATCTCCAACGCCGTGCCGTTGTAGTGGGCGTTCGGGTTTGCCTCGTTGCCGTACTGGTAGGGCATGTAGACCGAGGAGTCTTCCGCCGCCATCGCCAAGGCCTTCTCGACCGCTCCGTTTGAGCCGAGCGAGCCGGCGGAGTAGACGATCTCCGCGCCGTACATGCGCAGCAGCTGCGTACGCTCGGGCGTCACGTTCTCGGGCATCACGACCTTCAGGCGATAACCCTTGAGTTTGCAGATCATCGCCAGCGAGATGCCCGTGTTGCCCGACGTCGGCTCGAGGATCGTCTGCCCGGGCGTGATCGCGCCCTTCTCCTCGGCGTCCTCGATCAGCGCCCTCGCCACCCGGTCCTTGACCGAACCGGTCGGGTTGCGCGACTCGAGCTTCGCCCAGATCCGCACACCGGGCTTGGGCGATAGGCGCGGCAGCTCGATCAGCGGCGTGTTGCCGATCGACTGCACGAGATCCCCGTACCGGCCCCCGCAAGGCCTGTTCCTCGAGGGCTGGACAGCCATACTTCACGAAATATAGCGGTCTAAGGCAGCGAGCCATTAGGATGGGGATCGTCGTGCGCGACTTCGACTTCGACTGGCTAATCATCGGCTCCGGCTTCGGCGGCAGCGTCTCGGCGCTGCGCCTGTCAGAGAAAGGGCATTCCGTGGGTGTGCTCGAGTGCGGGCGGCGCTTTGCCGACGACGAGCTGCCGAGCTCGACCGCCGATTTGAAGCGCTACTTCTGGAACCCCATGCTCGGGATGAAGGGCATCTTCCGGCTGACCACGTTCAAAGACGTCTCGGTCGTCTCCGGCTGCGGCGTCGGCGGCGGCAGCCTCGGCTACGCGAACACGCTGTACGTCCCCCCGACGAAGTTCTTCGAGGACCGCCAGTGGGCGGAGATGAACGACTGGGAGTCGGCGCTCGCCCCCCACTACGCCGAGGCGCAGCGGATGCTCGGCGTCGTGCAGACACCGACCGACGACCCCGCCGACCAGCTCCTGCGCGAGCTCGGCGAAGAGCTGGGCGTAGGCGACACCTATAAAAAGACGCCCGTCGGCGTCTTCTTCGGCGGGCCGGACGGGGCCGGTAAGACCGTCCCCGACCCGTTCTTCGGCGGCGAGGGGCCCGAGCGTACCGGCTGCCGAGAATGCGGTCGCTGCATGGTCGGCTGCCCGCACGGGTCGAAGAACACGCTTGTGAAGAACTACCTGTACCTGGCTGAGAAGCACGGCGCGCGCGTGATGGCCGAACGCACGGTTGTGGACGTCCGCCCGCTCGGCGACGGCACCGGCAAGGACGGTTACGAGGTCGAATCGGTGCGCTCCGGCGCGTGGCTGCGCAAGGAACGCCAGGTTCAGCGCGCGCGCGGAGTCGTCGTCTCGGCCGGACCGCTGGGGACGAACAAGCTGCTGCAGCGCTGCCGTTTGAATGGATCCCTTGGCAGGATCTCCACGCGCCTGGGTGAGCTGGTGCGGACCAACTCAGAGTCGATCCTCACGGTCACCGTGCCCGAGGACTACCCCGACGATCTGATCAAGCGCGTCGCGATCACCTCCTCGATCTACCCCGACCCGAACACCCACATCGAGACCGTCACCTACGGCGACGACGGCGACTCGATGCACCGTCTGTACACGCTGCTCGTCGGCGACGGCACACGCCTGACCCGTCCCCTGAAGCTGCTTGCCCAGGTCCTGCTGCATCCGAGGCGGCTGGCGCAGGTGCTGTTCCCGAAGCACTGGTCGCGGCGCACGATCATCGTGCTCGTCATGCAGACGCTCGACAACGCGATCGCGCTGCGCCCCCGCAAAGGCCCGTTCGGCTCACTCTGGCTGACGACCGAACAGGACCACGAGAAGCCGATCCCGACGTTCATCCCAGTCGCCAACCAGGCGGCTGAATGGCTCGCCAAGCGCACCGGCGGGATCGCCCAGAGCTCGGTGACCGAGGCGCTGTTCAACATTCCCACGACCGCGCATATCCTCGGCGGCGCCGTGATCGCGCCCGACCCCTCGAGCGGCGTGATCGATGCCCACCAGCGGGTGTTCGGCTACGAGAACCTGCTCGTCTGCGACGGCTCGGCGATCCCGGCCAACGTCGGCGTCAACCCGTCCTTGACGATCACCGCGCTGGCCGAGCACGCGATGAGCCATGTACCGGCAGCGGGCGCTGAGGCCGAAGGGACAAGCGATGTCAGTGTCCCGACGACCGCGGATGCTGTGCAGCCGCTCACCGTCACCGGCTGAAGCTCCCTGCCACCAGCTGTCTACGCCCGATGGGAAACGATCACCATGTGATCGATCGCAGCCCTTAGAACAAGCTTCGACGCGTCGGCACCGGTGCCGAGGCCGAGCTGAGCGTCCCGCTGAGGAGGCGCAGGTTCGCGGTGCCGCGGAGCGCGACGAGCGCGTTGAGTACGCCGAAGCGATCGGCGTGCAGGCGAGCGATCGTTCGCCACCGGTTGCCGCGCGCTTGTCCTTGCAACAGGACGGGCTGTCCTGAGCGTATGAGCAGCGCCCATATCCGGACCCGGTTTGCATCCACACGCAGTGGATCGAATGGGAGGGTAAAGCCGCGTAGGAACGGCTTTGGCCTGGCGGCTGCGAGGTTGCCGCCGGCGCCTGCGCTGTAGAGCCCGGCGGGACGCGGGAATTCGAGGATGCCGCCGGTTGGAGTGTTCACGCGCACACCGGGAAAGGGATCGACGAGGAACTGCCAGGCGACGAGGCTGGCGCCGGCCACCCACAGTCGATGAAGCGCCCGCGAGACCCACGCCGCCTGCAGGCGCGGGGGGACGCCTTCGGGCGACTGCGGCGCGCTTTCCCAGTTGAGCTCGGTGACCCACACGCGCTTTTCCGCGTACGGTAGAGCCGTGTGTGCACGCTCGGCCCGCTTTAGCAGGCCCGTGATCTTGGCGGCGTCGGCGATCGACACTTCGAGCGAGTACGGCGCGGGCACGTCGGGGTTGCCGACCGACAGCGGATGGAAGTCAAGCACGTCGAAGTGAGGCCGGTTCGGGCACGTCGCGGGACTCTGCGCGCCAGTGGCGCTCAGGCACAGCAGCGAGCGCAGGAACGGCACGGGCGCCATGCGCCCGACGCCGGCGGGTTCACCATTGGGGGCGACGCCGGCGGCGATCACGACGTCGTTGGGCTCCACAGCCTTGACGCCGGCGTAGAAGCCGTTCAGCAGTTCGCGGTACAGCGACGGCGAGAACGCCTGCCAGCGGCCTTCGACGGCCACCCACTGCGGCTCGAGATAGCGGGCGAGGTTGGGCTCGTTCCAGCCCTGGAACAGGCGCACCCGCGGCAGTAGCCATCCCGGGTGAAGCGGGTCGGGGAAACGACCGTCGTAGCGGAGCGCGAGGGCGGTGGCGAAGGCGCGCAGCGCTTCCGGGCTGGGGTCCCAGCTACCCGGATAGGCGAAGCGCCAGCGCGGGGCGGCTTCGGCGAAGGCGGGGGCGTGTGAGACGACGAGCAGCGGCGTGAGTCCGGCGGAGGCCGCGCTGAGAACGGCGGCGTCGATCAGCGCGAAGTGGTAGTCGACGCTCGCCGGATCGGTGGGGATAAAGCCGGGGCCGGGGATGGCGCTGACGGTTTCGCGCCAGTCGACCGGTATGCGCACGACACTCGCCCCGGCTGCGCGGATGCGGCTAAGCGCGAGTTCGCGTACGGCGGCGTCTTCTGAGAGCAGCAGCGTGCCATCGGAGACCCCTCGCTCAAGCCCGCCGCTCGGAAAGGGGCCTTCGAGCAGGGCGCGATTCTGCGCGCGCACCGCGGCGTAGCTCGTGGCTGGGGCTTCAGCCCCGAAGGGCGGCGTGACGGTCACTGGGCGGGGCGGGCCTTCGGGGCCGGTGCGTGAGGGAAACGGCAGCACCGCTGGCGGCGCGAGCCACACGACTGCGCTCAGAGCGAGCCCAAGGGCGCTGGGCACGGCCGCCGCCTAGCGGTGCAGCGTGAGCGACTTCGGCGCCAGCGTCGCGATCTGGCCGTTCTTGGTGCGCAGGGTCGTGAGCAGGATCGCGCTCACGTGCCGGGATTTCTTGAGCTTGCGCCGGCCGGCGGCGGTGAGCTTGAGCACGACTACGACCGTGCCGGGCGCGCCGGCGGTGGCGGTCCCGCGCGCCAGCAGCAGCGCCGGCGGGGTCTTGTGGTGCTTGTGCGCGCTGGCGGCAACGGCCGGGAGTTTGCCGCCGCGCAGGTACAGATCCTGTGTGATCGTGCCCGCCTGGTTGATCCTCACGTGATCGCGGTAGCCGGACTTCAGGACAGTGTGAATCTTGGTGTGACCGAGGGTGACGAGAGCGCCGGCGAGCGGCGTCACGAGCGGCGGGGGCGATGGCGGTGGAGGCGGCGCCGGACAGGTCCGGTTGGCCGGTTCGACGCGTTCGCTGACGTACGTGTAGGTGGCTTCGCCAGGGAGCGACGTTTTCAGCGACTCCGTGGCCATGACCGTCGCACCCGAGGCGATCGGCTCGAGGAAGCTCCCGCCAAAGCTCGTCCCGGTCAGCGATTTGACCTGCGCCTGGCCGAAGCCCGATCTCTTTACTTCACGTTTCCTGGCGGACAAGAGCGTATAGGTGACATAGGAGCCTTCGACGGTGAATCCCGAAGTGTTGTTGCCTTCGAAATTCGTAGAGCCAACGCACGTGCTGGGATCGATCGTCGGCAACCCGTCGTAGACGTCCGAGCCGATCACGTGGCCGATCGGCGATTCCAGCACCACCGTTTCGCCGGGCTGCGGGACCTGCGGCACGCTGGCGTAGCCGTTGTCGCCTTCGCTCTTGTAGACGGTCGTGCCGTTGTGGACGATCGATACCGCAACGGGGGCGCTCGGATCGACCTTGGCGACGGTACCGGCAACCGGTTCGTATGCGGGGATCGTATTCTCGCCCTCAGTGACTTCGAGTGTGTACTGCGTGCCATGGCTATTGGCCCATGCCGGCGCGACGCTCGTGGCGAGGCCGAGCAGCACGAAAGCCGCTAGCTCGCAGGCACGCAGCGAAGCGGCGCCGGTGTGCGGACGGCGATCAAGGATCCACATGGAAAGCCTGCGAACTCGCATGTGACGTGACACCAATCGTTCGACGGTACATAGCGCTTTAGGCTTTAGCCTCCAGCATGGACACGGAGGCTAGAGGCCGAACCGGCGGAACTGATGGAACGCGTGCGGCCGCTCAGACGCCGCCGGCCATCGCCGGCAGGATCACCAGCGTGTCGCCCTCGCCGACGGAGGTGTCGAGCCCGTCGAGCACGCGCACGTCCTCGTCGTTGAGGTACACGTTGACGTACCGGTTGAGCTCACCCTCGGCGGAGAACAGCTGGCCCTCCGTGGCCGGGTGACTGGAGGCGAGGTCGCGCAGCACCTCGCCGACATTCGCGCCGCTCGCGCCGACCTCCTTCTCGCCGCCGACGGAGGCGCGGAGGACGGGTGGAATCTTGATCGTGGCCATGGCTGCTGATTATGACGTCTGGCGCGGCACGTGCCCGCCCATGTCGTCAGCTCGCAATCTAGCGGTTCGCTGGTCAAGCCAGGCAAGGACGCAGTGAGCGAAGTGTGCTTTGCACATGAGCGACCGAGGACGCCGCATGGCGCCGTTGATCAATGACCCACCCACCCGCTACCCGGCCGCCGCGCAGAACGCCTCGTAGTCGGGGAACACGCCCATCTCCTCGTCGGCGATCTCGCCGGGATCGCGCGAGCAGATCGGGCAGTCGGGGTCGCGGTGGACCTTGACCTCGGTGAGCGTAGCCCCGAGCGCGTCGTACAGCAGCAGCCGCCCCACCGCGGAATCGCCGATGTCCAGGATCAGCTTGACCACCTCGGTGGCCTGCAACAGCCCCATCGTGCCGGGGAGCACGCCGAGCACGCCATTGGCGCCGCACGAAGGCGCGAGCTCGGCGGGCGGGGGCTCGCGGAACAGGCAGCGGTAGCAGGGACCGTCGTATGGTTTGAACACGGACAGCTGACCGTCGAAGCCGAGGATCGAGGCGGACACCACGGGGATGCGCAGGCGTACGCTCGCGTCGTTGAGCAGATAGCGCGTGGGGAAGTTGTCGACGCCGTCGACGATCACGTCGTAGCCGCCGATGATCTCCATGATGTTGGAGGCGTCGATGCGCGTCTGGTACTTGACGACCTCGACGTCGGGGTTGAGCGCGTGGATGGACTCCTCGGCAGAGTCGACCTTGGGGATGCCGATGCGCTGGGTGGAGTGGATGACCTGGCGCTGCAGGTTGGAGAGATCGACGACATCGTCGTCGACGATCCCGAGCGTGCCCACGCCTGCGGCCGCCAGGTACAGCGCCGTGGGCGAGCCGAGCCCGCCCGCCCCCAGCAGCAGCACCTTCGCGTCGAGCAGCTTCTGCTGGCCGCCAACGCCGATCTCGGGGATCAGCAGGTGGCGCGAGTAGCGGTCGCGCTGCTCGGCGCTGAGCGCGCGCGGCACGACCACCTCGTAGCCACGGTCCTTCCACAGCGTGATGCCCCCGGTCATCGACCGCACGTGCTCGTAGCCCATGTCCTCGGTGAGCGTGCGCGCGCCGTACGCGGAGCGGTTGCCCGACTGGCAGTAGAGGATGACCTGCGTGGAGTGGTCGGGCACGACGCCCTCGATCCGCGTCTCGAGATAGCTGCGGGGTACGTGCCTGGCGCCGGGAAGGTGTCCGGTGGCGAACTCGTCGATCTCGCGCACGTCGATGACCGCGACGCCCTCGTCGATCAGCTCGTGCACCTCCGAGGGGTCAACCTCGTCGATCTGGCTCTTCACTTGACGGAGAAGCTCTGCTCCGGACGGACTCATCTCGAAACTCCTAAACCACGGTCGGGATTCATGGAGACTTCACAAAGTATAGCGGTACTTGGCTAGGCATTGAAGCTGCTTCCGGCCTTCGGCCGGATATGCCCAAGCGCCTTGCGCCCACCCGGAGCGCGGCGAGGTTCAGGAGACGAGCAGGTACGTATGGCCGACGGCGCTTGGGCTCGCGGTGAGCGATCCCTTGTAGGTGGCCTTCGCTCGCCAGCGACCGACGGCGGGCGCGACGAACGGGACGCTCACCGCCCCTTCGCTGACGAAAGCGGTTTCCTGCCGGTAGAACTGCCAACCGAAGACGGGGTCGAAGCGTTCGATCTCAATCACGACCGGGCCGGAAGCGGCGGGTGAGACCTTGACGTCGATGTCCAGTCCTTCGCCCGGCGAAGCCTTCGCGGAGGAGAACGAGAGCGAGGTCGAGGTGATCGTGCGAGACTCGCGCACCAAAGTAAAGTTGCCGGCGGTCGCGTCGCGCGCGGAGACGACCGCGTAGTAGCGGCCGGGGACCAGCTGATGCTGGAGGGTTTGCGAGCCCGAGCCGCCGCACTGGCATGCGATCACGTTGCCGTTCTGGTTGCGCAATTGCAGGTTGAAGTCGGCGGAGCCGGGGGCGATCAGCTTGAGCGTGAGGTTCGAGTGGCTGGTGACGTCGAGGCGGTACAGGCGCAGCACGCGCACGCCACGGCCGTCCAGTCGCCCGTGCGCGTGGGCGTAGTTGCCCAGTACGAGCCCGGGAGCCGTTTCCGCGGGGCCCGCGGGGGCGACCTGCAGGTGGAAGCGCTGGATGCCGCGGTGGGAGGTGCGCGGGGTGACCTCGAAGCTGTAGCGGCCGCCTTCGCCCGGGCCGGGGGTGAACAGCCGGTAGCCGCCGCAGCGGATGTGCAGCAGCGCGGAGCCCGATTCTTCTTCTTCCCCTCCGAAGGATCTCGTGCCGGGAGCGAACAGCGCGCCGCTCACGCACGCCCCTTCGGTCTTGTTGGCGAGGTTGATCAGGTAGCTGACGCCCGCGCGCATCGTGAACGAGTAGGCGGCGTTGATGTTCTGGATGCGATCGACCTGCCCGTTGACTCCGCCGGAGGGCAGCGGCGCGCCCGGTGGCCCGATCGCGGGGGTCGGTAGGAACACTTCGAGCGAGAAGTTCGCCAGCTGCGAGCTTGCAAGCGCGGCCACGCGGATCAGATAGAGACCGTTCTTGGAGGCCTTGAACGTGAGCGAGGCCTTGCCGTGCGATTCCGTTTGCTGACAGACGACGGACTCCAGTTGCGAGCGCACGGCGTGATAGACGTCGATCGTGCCGTCGAGCTCGCCGGCGGCCGCCAGGTCGAGTCCGATCCGCTGAGCGCTCGAGGGGCGCAGGCTGTACCAGACCGAGTTGACCGTCTGCACACCGCACGCGGATTCGCGTTCGCCCGGTTCGACCGTGGCGCCCACCGTCGTGCCGTTGATCGAGGCGGGCAGGCTGCGGATCGGCTGCGCGTTGGCCCGTTCGTCGTTCGCCGGCGCCGGCACGGCGGGAGTTGTGGGTGTGCCCTGCGCAATCGACGACAGGGGCAGCGCGACGCTCGCGGCGGAGGCCCCGGCCGCGGGCGCGATCGCAAGCGCGCCGAGGAGCCCGAGCGCAACGGCCGTTGTCGCCATAGAGATTCGGCGGAAGCCCATCGCCTCGTATGTACGCCATATCACTCTCGAACTCCTGCACCAGTGGGCAGACATAACATCGCCCTTGCCCTCCCATACCCTGAACGGTGTGCGCCCACGCTCCCGGTCCGCCCTGCTCGCCGTCGCAGCCGCGCTGGCGGCTGCGCCTACGCTTGCCCTCATCCTGAACGGGTGCTCCGGTGGGTCACTGGACACGTCCTCCTCCTCGGCGGGTCCCTCGTCCAGCGCGACCTCGACCGGATCGTCACCGATTACCTCGACCTTCGACGGCGCGGCCCTGCCCGCGAATGGACCCCCACATGACTTCACGCTCACCGACGAGTCCGAGGAAGGCGACCTCGTATCGCTGTCTGAGTACCACGGGCAGGTCGTCGTCCTTGCTTTCCTCTACTCCACCTGCGGGCCCACCTGCATCGTCATCGCCCAGCAGATCCGAGGAGCGCTCGATGAATTAGGTACCCACCCCCCCCACCCCGTCCCTGTCCTGTTCGTCAGCGCCGACCCCGCGGCGGACACGCCCGCTCGCGTGCGCGCCTTCCTGCGCGCAGTCTCGCTCACCGGACGCGTCCACTACCTGACCGGCTCACTCGCGCAGCTACGGCCGATCTGGCGGTCCTACGGCGCCACCCCCGCGAGCGCTGGACGCGCCGCGTTCGACAACTACGCCTCGGTCCTCCTACTCGACTCGAGCGGCCGCGAGCGGGTTCTGTTCCAGTCCGAACAGCTCACTCCCGAATCGCTCGCCCACGACATCCGCCGTCTCCAATCCCAGCCATAAACGCGTCATGCAGACGCAGATGGGCTCACGCGCGAACAGCAGGTGTGGCGACCGGCGCCGACAGGGCTGTCACGGTCAACCAGCTCACGGGTCTCCTGCAAAGAATCCACCTGAGACGCTATGCCCCACTGATACCCTAGCCCGCAGGTAGGAAATGCGACGATGATGATCTGAGCGGGAGGGGGCAGGCCCCCTCCCGACCTCCCCCCAAATGGGTAGGCATTCACGATGATGTTCTCAACCAAGGCCGAGTACGGCGTGCGCGTGATGGTCGAGTTGGCTCGGCGAGCCGGCGAGGATCCGATCCCGCTTGCGGAGATCGCCGAGCACGATGGGTTGCCGCTCGCCTACCTGGAGCACCTCGTCGCGCGCTTGCGCAAGGCTGGGCTCGTCGACTCGCGGCGCGGCTCGCGCGGGGGCTACCTGCTCGCGCGCTCGCCCGTGGAGATCACGATGGCCGAGGTCGTCGAGGCGTTGGAGGGGTCGATCGCGCCGATCGAGTGCATCTCTCAGGCGTCCGACGGGTCGATCGTGTGTTCACGTGAGTCCAATCCCGCCCACGTCTGCCCCACGAAGCTGCTGTGGACGCGCGTGCGTTTTGCGATCGTGCGCACTTTGCAGGAGACGACCCTCGCCGACCTCGTGCTCGCCCCCGCGCTGCTGAATCCACTCAAGGACAGCGCTTCTCTTGCAAATGGAGCCCCCCTCCCACGGGCCCAGAAGACCAAGTTGGCACGCGGAGCACTGAAGTCGATTGACCCCGAACCCGAACCAATCACAACTGGAGCTTGACCACAGAACATGGCCGACCTAGAGATCAGAGACCTGCATGTGCGCACCGAGGACCGTGAGATCCTCCGCGGCGTCGACCTCGACATCTCGCGCGGCGAGATCCACGCGTTGATGGGACCCAACGGCTCGGGCAAGTCGACGCTCGCCAACACCCTGCTCGGTCATCCCTCATATGAGATCACCGAGGGCAGCATCACCTTCAAGGGCGAGGACATCACCGAGTCAGAACCGCACGAGCGCGCCAAGGCGGGGCTGTTTCTTGCCTTCCAGTACCCCGTCTCGAT
>Ga0116215_1000111_pt1 | contig 63363 bp, 62 predicted proteins | sample Sb_taG_7_FD_89698 | JGI IMG/M metagenome (GOLD analysis project Ga0116215, IMG submission 89698) | Peat soil microbial communities from Weissenstadt, Germany - Sb_50d_2_FS metaG | ecosystem: Environmental > Terrestrial > Soil > Wetlands > Peat | place: Germany: Weissenstadt | collected 2010-09-21
ACCCCACGGCGAGCGAGATGTCAATGGGCACAGCCTGCGCGATGATGGTCGTCACCGGCAGACGGTTGGTGTTCGAGATTCCGAGGTTGAACTGGCCGGGGATGGGCACCAGGCGCTCCACGTAATGCCAGTACTGGACGATGACGGGCTGATCGAACCCGTATTCCTTGTTGAGATTGGCGAGCAGCGCGGGCGTGACCGCACGCCCGGCGAGCTCGCGCGCGGGGTCGACGCCCGGCCGCGCGTAGTACAGGACAAAGACCAGGGTGATGATCACCCAGAGCGTGATCAGCCCCATGACGATGCGCCGGATGAGGAAGCGGGTCATGCCGGCTTCTTCTTCTTTCGACGGCCTGCGAAGATGCGCTCGGTTCGAGGATCGAGCGCGTCACGGACCGCGTCGCCGAGGAGGTTGAAGGCCAGCGTCGTGGCGAGCAGGAAGAGCATCGGGAAGATGTAGAACCACCACGCCTGGAACCCGACGCCCTCCGCGTCGGAGAGCATGTTCCCCCACGAGGCCGTCGGTGGCTGCACCCCGAGGCCGAGAAACGAGAGCGTCGCCTCGAAGATGATGGCCGACGGAATCAGCAGCGTGGCGAGGACGATGACAGGTGCCACCAGGTTGGGAAGGATGTCGACGAACATGATGCGCAGGTTGCCCGCGCCGAGTGACTGCGCAGCCTCGACGTACTCCTTCTCGCGTTGCGACAGCGCCTGCCCGCGCACGATCCTGCCGATGGCAGCGAACGAGAAGAAGGCGATGACGAGGATCGTCAGCGGCAGGCTGGAACCGAAGACGGAAACCAGGACGATGGCGAAGAGCACGTACGGAAACGAGAGGACCACGTCCATGATCCGCGCGAGGATGCTGTCGAGCCAGCCACCGAAGTACCCGGCGAAGAGCCCGACGACGACTCCAACGATGGTCGCGATCGCGGTTGCAAGCACACCCACGAGCAGCGAGATTCTGGCTCCGTAGGCGATCCGCACCAGGATGTCGCGGCCCAGGTTGTCGGTGCCCAAGATGAAACCGCCGGTGCCCGGCGGCAGCGGCTGGCCGTTGGCATCGGTGCCCGTGTCGACGTTGGTGATCGTCGCACTGTGCCCGGTGATCGACTCGATCAGCGGCGCGACGAACGCCAGCGCCACGACGAACACGATCACCGCGACTGACGCCAGCGCCACGCGGTCGGTGCGCAGCCGCGCGAGGACGAGCCGCAGCGGGCTGCGTCCCTCAATCCCACCCACCGCCGGCTCCTGTGGTGGAGCCTGGTTCGAAGCGACCTGGACCGTGGACAGGCTCATGTCGGCGCCTCCGCTAGGAAACCCTCAACCGCTTGCAGAATCGTCGCCTTGTCACTGGCGAGCTTCTCGCCATCGGCAACCGGGAAATGGCAGGCTGTGAGATGGCTCGCTGCGTCGCCCGTGGCACTCTTCAGCTTCGGCTCCTCGGTGGAGCACAGTGCCTGGGCCTTCGGGCAGCGCGTATGGAAGCGACACCCTGAGGGTGGGTTGATCGGCGAGGGGACGTCCCCGCTCAGGATGATCCGGTCACGCGACCGCGCCTTGTCCGGATCCGCCACCACCGACGCCGAGAGGAGCGCATTCGTGTATGGGTGGCGCGGCGTGGCGTACAGATCTTTGACATCGGCAACCTCGACCACCTTGCCGAGGTACATCACGGCAACGCGATCGCTGACGTGCTGCACCACCGCCAGGTTGTGCGCGATGAAGAGGTACGTGAGTCCGAACTCACTCTGAAGATCCTCCAGCAGGTTGAGGATCTGCGCCTGGATCGAGACGTCAAGCGCCGAAACCGGCTCATCGCAGACGATGAGCTTTGGATTGAGCGCCAGGGCTCGCGCGACGCCGATGCGCTGGCGCTGACCTCCGGAGAACTCCGCGGGAAAACGGTTGTAGTGCTCGGGGTTGAGCCCGACGACCTCCATGAGCCCCTGCACTTTCCGCTTGCGCTCCGCCCCGTCGGCCATGTGATGGATGGCGAGGGGGTCGCCGATGATCGAGCCGACTCTGCGCCGAGAGTTCAGCGACCCGTACGGGTCCTGGAAGATCATCTGCATGCCGCGACGGTAGGGCCGCATCTTCGACCTCGACAGCGTGCTCAGATCCGCTCCGTCGAAGGTGAGACGCCCGGACGTCAGCGGGAAGAGCCGCATGACGCAGCGCGCCAGGGTGGATTTTCCGCAGCCGGTCTCCCCGACGAGCCCGAGCGTCTCCCCGCGACGCACCTCCAGGGTGACCCCGTCAACGGCCTTGACACTCCCCACCTCGTGTTTGAAGAAGATGCCTTCCTTGATCGGGAAGTGTTTGACGATCTCCTCTGCGCGGAGCAGCACGTCGGGGGCAGGCGCGGAAGTTGGGGTGGGGACGACGTCAAGCATAGACAGCCGTCGATTCCGCGGCCGCGACGACGCCGGGCAGCTTCTGGGAGCGCGCGCCTCGATGGGTGCTCGCGTATCGCTGGCGCGCAGTGTCAACAGCGATTCCGATGCCGGTCATCTCAGGTGGAAGCCAGCACGCCGACGAGTGATCAGCGCCGACGGGAATCGCCTCGAGGCCGGGCTGCTCGTCGATGCACATCTCCATGGAGAAGGGGCATCGTGGGTGGAAGCCGCACCCGCTCGGCACGTTGATCAGGCTGGGCGGCGCGCCGACGATTGGAAGAAGCCGGCTTCCCGTCACGCCGGTCGCCGACGGAACCGACGCGAGCAGCCCCCGCGTGTACGGATGGTGCGGCGTGAAGTACAGGGTGCGGGCGTCGGCGCGCTCGGCGACCCGGCCCGCGTACATGACCAGCACCTCGTCCGCGATCGAAGCGATGACGCCGAGGTCGTGGGTGATGACGATCATCGCCATGCCGACCTCGCGCTGCATCTGCATCAGGAGTTCCATCAACTGGGCCTGCACGGTTGCGTCCAGCGCTGTGGTCGGCTCATCGGCTATGAGCAGCTTGGGCTTCAGCGCCAGCGCCATGGCGATCATGACGCGCTGGCGCATCCCACCTGACATCTCGTGTGGATATGCCCTGACACGTTGCTCGGGCTGGGGGATGTTCACGAGGCGCAGGAGCTCCACCGCCTGGCTCATCGCCTCGCCCTTGGTAACGTCGCTGTGGGCGCGGATCGCTTCCGAGATCTGCCAGCCCACCCGGAAGTGGGGATGCAGGCTCGACAGCGGGTCCTGGAAGATCATCGCGATCTCCGCCCCGCGAATCGCTCTCAGCTCGTGCTGGTTCATCTTCAGCAGGTCGCGGCCGTTGAACAGGGCTGAGCCAGTGATGTCGGCGCCGGGGTTCAGGCCGAGCATGGTCAGCGCGCTCACGCTCTTGCCGGAACCCGACTCCCCGACCACCCCGAGCGTCTTCCCAGCATCGACGGAGAAGGACAGGCCACGATTGGCCTGGACCACCCCGTCCGACGTCGGGAAGGAGACCGTCAGGTTTTCAACGGCAAGCAGGGTCATCTGCGGCTCGATGGTACTGAATGAAGATGCCCGCCGCATACGCGGCGGGCATCTCCTGTCTGCGTCTGGTGCCGGATGGTTAGGACGTAACCCAGATCTGGGTGTAGTCGTAGCCTTCGCTGAAAGGAGCGAAGATCGCGTTGTGGACCCGCGACGAGCGGAAGATCGGCGTCAGCTGAGTCTGGTACGGGATGAATGCGGCGTCCTTCATGATCTGCAGGTCGGCCTGATGCCAGAGGCTCGCAGCAGCCGAGATCGTCAGGGCCGATTCGGCCTGGTTGACCAGCTGGTCAACTGCCTGGTCGTCATAGCCGCCCCAGTCGGTTCCCGGGAAGCTGAGCGCGCCGTCGAAGAGGTCGGGGAGGGTGGCGCGTCCGTTGGTCGGGCCGAACCAGTCCGGAATCCAGCCGGGCTCGGTGATGTCCCACTTGCCTGCCTTGAGTGTGTCAGGAGACGTGGAGCCGATGCCCGAAGCCCCGTAGTAGCCGTTCGCGATGGGGGTGCCGACCACCGTCACGCCGCACTTCTGGAAATCCGACTGCACTTCCTGGAACTCCGCCGGGTGGTTGCCCGAGTTGCGGTAGTAGTCCTTGAGCGTGATGCCGTTCGGGTAGCCGGCCGCCTTGAGGAGGCTCTTGCACTTTCCGGGGTCACCCTGGTTGTTCGGCGTTGGGTAGAGATTGAACGCGACGTAGCCCTCCGCGCCTGGGCCGATGACCTGGTTGAGGGGCTCGTTCAGGCTGGCGCCGCCGTAGATCTTCCCGATCGCCACCTTGTCGATGGCGTACTCGAGGGCCTGGCGGACCTTGACGTTGCCGAGCGCCCCGCCGTTGTTCGGGCTCAGCACGTTGAACACCAGGTAGGGGTTGGTCGTGCCTGGCGCCGGGAAGGTGCCGAGCTGCGCGTTCCAGGTCGGAGACTCGAGCCCTTGAATGTCCGCAGGGGGGACGTCCGTGTTCCACGAGAGGTCGGCGGTGCCCGCCTGCATGTCCTGTTGCACCTCGGTCGCGGCCGCGGAGCCGGCGAGATCGAGCTTGACGTCGATCTCGTTCAGGTACTGATGGCGGATCTGGTCCGTGCTCTGACTCCACGAGGCGTTGCGGGTGAGTACGATCTCGTGCCCGACGTTGTACGTCGTGATCGCGTAGGGACCGTCCGAGTACATGACGTTGCCGGGGGTGAGCGGGGTGTACTTGAGGTACTCAACCGGCGCAGCCGATGCGAACGGGAGGGCGAGGATCGCGGTGAAGTCCGTCGCCGGCTGTGTGAGCGTGAACACGATGGTGTTGCTGTCCGGGGTCTTGATGCCCGAAACGCTGCTCATCCCGTTGTTGATGCTGGTCGCGCGAGCCGCGGGGCTCTCACTCGGGTTCTGGCCCTCGAACGCGGTGCAGAAACCCTTGAAGCCCGCGATCGTCGAGATGTAATAACCCGGGTTTCCGAACGGCGCGAGCGTCGGGTCGCAGGTTCGCAGGATGCCACGCGCAAAGTCCTGCGAGGTCACCGGACGGGGTGGCGAGGTGTTCCACATGAGCCCCTGGCGCAGGGTGAATGTGTACGTGAGGCCGTCCGGGCTCACCGTGGGCATCGACGTGGCTGCGTCGGGCACCAGCGTGACCGCCTTGTTGAAGTTGGTCGAGGCGGCATAGGAGACGAGCTGACGTGTGTACGTACGCTCGAGCCCGTACCCGGTCGTCTCGTACTCACCCTGAGGGTCGCCGAGCTGTGAGAGGTCGGTGCTTCCCTCGATCTTCAGGGTGCCGCCCGAGACGGGAGCGCCCGAGGCGTTTTGGTTGGCGCTCAACCACGAAACAGTCGACGTGTTGAAATTCGTCGCGTTGAAGAGGACATTCCCCTGCGGCGAGGCGGTCGCGCTGTTCGTCGTGCTCGAGCTCCCGCAGGCGACGACCGCCACCGCGGCGAACGCGACGAAGCCGACCCGTTTTGTGATTCCTCGAGGCGAATGTCCAACACCTCGAGCCAGTGCGGTTCCGACGGTCATTGAAACCTCCTTGTAACCCCTGCTCCTGGAGCGGTCGCGAAATGCGCCAGAAGCCCAAGAGGGGGCTGGCACGACCGCATCATATTCGCTTGGACGAGGGACTGCCCTCCCCCGCCGGGGTGATCTTTGGCACGAGCGGCTCGGGTTCGCTCGAGAACGACTCGACATCCGCCCTGGGTGGAGGACGGTCAGGCGGCGCGCGAAGCGGGCCAGCGACCCTGCGTCCGCGCCAGGGCAAGGTCGAACACCGGCGAGATGCGGAGTCGCCGTGGCAGCGCGGGCGTCGCCATGCGAAGTGAGCGCGTCAGGACCGAGAAAACCGCGCTGTGGGCCGGGGTCCAGGTCAGCCCGTAGCCACGACGCAGCTCCGGCGGCAGCAACCCTTTCGCAATGAAGGCGAGCGTGTCCATCCCTGGCCGGAGGATGGCCGACCGGACCGGGGGATGCAGGACGGTCTCCGCAACCTCGCGCGAACCGGCGCCGGGGAGGGCCTGGCCTCGGCGCACCTCGTGGACGACGTATCGGCGCAGCGCCGCGACGTCCCGCCAGTTCCGGTTGGAAGGAATCCCCATGAGCCTGGCGACCGCGGCCCACTCGCGCACGAAGGCGTCCCCGTCCGCCGTGGTGAGGCCGCCGACAAGCGCGTCGTGCGCCACGAGCATGGTGTCGACGAACGTGGCGTGGACCCAGCGCATCAGAGCCGGGTCGCTCGCCGAATAGGGCGTCCCGGCTGGAACCCGGGCGGTCGCGCCCGCCGGCGGCAGCGTCCCCGAGACCGGTCGGTGCAACCCGCTGACGCGACCGGAGATGCGCTCGGCCTCCCTGGTCGTCCCGAAGCACACGACCGTCACCCAGCGGACCGTGCGCTCCAGCCGGCCGTAGGGATCCGATTTGTACGTGCTGTGCTCGATGGCACCCTGGGCCACCAGCGGGTTCGCCGCCTGCAGGAGCAACGCCCGGCCCGCCGCGAGGAGGAGTCGCGGCTCACGCATGACGAGCCAGGTCACCGAGCCGGGACCGAACAGCCCGGGGTCGGGGTCCGGGTCGCGCAGGGGCAGGGATCGCGGCGCAGAGGGATTCGGGCGTCCGAGGAGTTCGCGTACCGAGCGCGGGTCGGGTATCCCGAGCATGCTCAGCGTTCCGCCGTCTCGCCGGCCGGGCGGAGGCGATGCAGTTCGGCGGTCAGGTGCGACCTTGGCTCGCCCCCGTCAACCGCCATGCGCATGCGGTACCGGAGGACATCGCCGTCGATCTCGAATTCCCGCTCGAGCCCGGTCACCGGCTTGGCGGTCGGCGTGCACGCGACGGTCGTGGTTCGCAGGGGAAGGCGGTTCGCCACCCACCGGCCGGTCTCGATCTCCACGACCCCGATCGGGTGGGTCATCACCACCTCGACTGCGCCGTCAGGCAGTGCTCGCCAGTACCCCGTCTCGGCGTGCAGCGGGCGCCCGTCACTCATGGCGGTGGTTCGTTGCGAGTAAGAGAGGAACGGCTTGCCGTTGTGCCTGAAGGTGACCCACTCGTGATACCGGAACGGGTCACCATCAGCCCATTGCCCCTCCCCGTCACCGTGCCAGTCGCCGAGCAGGTCGGCGAGCCGTCCGAGGTCCGGGTGCGTGGGCGGAGGCATGCTCCGAGTGTCGCACGGCTCCGCGGGGCTCCGGCAGTCCGCTTTGGCTACCATCGTTGCCGTGTCTGAGATCGACGGAATCGAACGTGTCCTCGTGGTCGTCGCCCACCCCGACGACTGCGACTTCGGCAACGCCGCAACCACCGCGAAATGGACCGACGCGGGCGTCACCATCTCGTACTGCATCGTGACCGACGGCGACGCCGGCGGCTCGGATCGGAGCATCAGCCGAGAGGAGATGGCCGCCATCCGGCGCGTCGAGCAGACCGCCGCGGCAGCCGAGGTCGGCGTCACCGACCTGACCTTCCTCGGGTACCCGGACGGGCGGCTCACCGCGAGCATCGAATTGCGACGCGACATCTCGCGGGTGATCCGAGAGAAGCAACCGCAGCGCGTGGTGACGCAGTCGCCGGTGCGCAACTTCACGCGCATCTTCGCCAGCCACCCGGACCATCTCGCCGCCGGGGAGGCCACCCTCTGCGCGGTCTACCCGGACGCCCGAAACCCCTTCGCCCACCGCGAGTTGCTGGAGGTCGAGGGCCTCGAGCCCCACTCCGTCGCCGAGGTGTGGATGAGCGCGGTTCAGGGAGCCGGGCAGGACGTCCGGGTCGTCGACGTCACCGACACCGCGGATCGCAAGCTGGCCGCGCTGCGCTGCCATCGAAGCCAGTACAGCGACTGGGACGCGCTCGAGGAGCGCGTTCGCGGCTGGCTCCAGGCGACCGCGAAGATGCACGGACTCGAGGACGGCCGCCTCGCGGAACAGTTCCTCGTCGTCCCCACCGCATGACCCTGCGCATCAGGGAGACGTACACGCCGTCGGCCGTCTGGCCGTCACCGATCACAGCGAGGCTCGCGGCCGCCGGCCGCATGCGGCTCTCCGACATCCAGCTCAGCGACGGTGACGCGTACTGGATCGAGGGCCGTCCGGTCGAGCACGGCCGCTGCGTCATCGTCCGCGATCACGAGGGCGTCGTCTCCGACCTGATCGACGAGCCCTACTCGGCGCGGACGTGGGTCCACGAGTACGGCGGTGCGGCCATGCTGGCCCACGGGGGAACGGTCTACTTCTCGAACGCCGCCGACGGGCGGATCCACAAGCTCACGCCCGGCGCCGCGCCCGAACCGCTCACGCCGGTCGATGCCGGTCTCCGCTACGCCGACTTCGAGATCGACGCCGCCCGAGGGCGGCTCATCTGCGTCGTCGAGGATCACCGTGGAGCGGAGGTCGTGAACGACATCCGCGCGGTCCCGCTCGCCGGCGGCGACGCGGTGACACTCGTGTCCGGCAACGACTTCTACTCGACGCCTCGGGTGAGCCCGGACGCCGCCAGCATGCTCTGGCTCACCTGGAATCACCCGAACATGCCGTGGGACGGGTGCGAGCTGTGGGTGGCGGGACTTGACGGCTCAGGGATGCCCCATGACGCGCGCCTGGTCGCGGGCGGGCCGGCGGAGTCGATCTTTCAGCCCGCGTGGTCGCCGGAGTCGGTTGTGCACTTCACGTCGGATCGAACCGGCTGGTGGAATCTCAACCGGTGGGACGGCGCTACCACCGAGGCACTCGCACCCATGGAGGCGGAATGCGGCGCGCCGCAGTGGGTGTTCGGCATTTCCACGTACGCGTTCTGCGGCGGCGGGCGCATCGTCTTGTGGGCCTGCCGCGACGGCAGCTGGGAATGCTTCACGCTCGAACCCTCGGGAGAGCTGAACCGCGTCGACATTCCGTACACCGAGTTCGGCCTGCACGTCAGCGCGCTGGGTGATGACGTCCTGTTCCTCGCCGGCGCACCGGAGACACCGCAGAGCGTCGTCCGATACAACCTTGCCACCCGCTCCCGGCGTGTCGTGCGGTCTGAGAGCGCCGACCTGGCGATCGACGAGTCAGTCCTTTCGAGACCGCGCCACATCACGTTCCCAGGACACGGCGGTGTGACCGCGCACGCCTGGTACTACGAGCCCCGCAACGACTCGATCCAGCCCCTGGCCGGTCACAGGCCGCCGCTCCTGCTTCGCGCGCACGGTGGACCGACGTCGTCGGCCCACTTCTCGCTGGATCCCTCGGTGCAGTTCTGGACCAGCCGCGGCTTCGCGTATCTCGACGTCGATTACGGAGGCAGCACCGGGTACGGCCGGACGTATCGCGACCGGCTCAATGAGGAGTGGGGCGTCGTCGATGTCGGTGACTGCATCGCGGGTGCCATGCATCTCGTCGATACCGGCGCCGTCGACCCCGGACGCCTCTTCATTCACGGCGGCAGCGCCGGAGGGTACGTGGTGCTCTGCGCGATGACCTTCCACGATGTCTTCCCGGCGGGCGCAAGCCTCTTCGGCATCGCGGACCTGGAAGCGCTGATGGCGAAGGGCGGGCACAAGTTCGAGTCGCACTACGACGCGCCGCTTCCCCGAGGGCACGGGATGTACGACCGCTCGCCCGTGCACTTCATCGATCAGGTGCGCGGCGCGGTGCTATTGCTGCAGGGGCTCGACGACCCGGTGGTCCCCGCGAATCAGGCCGAGATGATGTTCGCGGCGCTCCAGGAGGCGGGCGTCCCCTGTGCCTACATCGGATACCCGGGTGAGCAGCACGGGTTCCGTGACGCCGCGAACATCGCTCGGACCCTCGAGGCGGAGCTGTACTTCTTCGCCACGGTGACGGGGATGACCCTCGCCGAGGACATCGAACCGGTCGACATCCTCAACCTCTGACCGCTCGCCGTTCCGTCCTCACGCCCCTTCGCGTGACCGGCGACGAGGCAGCAGCTGCCAGGCAGACAGCGGGATGACGATGACCATCGTGCCGGCGATGAGCAACGCGGGCAACAGCACATCGGACGGATCGGCCGGTGTGGGAATCGCGCCTGTGGCACCGGCATCGGCGAGCGGCGACCCGAACGACGTGAGCCTGATGACGTTGTCGGTGCCGACGCCGAGGTCGTAGGTGATGCGAGCTCCCGGCGCGTTCAGGGTGAGGTACGTCACATAGCCGTGCGCCGGGACCCACGACATGTTCCGGTCGATGGAGAGATCGTGGTCAAGGCCGGCGTTCATCGGCTCCGCACCGGACACGACGAATCCCGGTGCGCCGTCCAGCGTGGCGCCGTCGGCGAGATTCGACGTGATCCCCAGCCCGTTCGCGGTCCGCAGTGGCTGGTCGGTGAGCAGGAAGAGATCCGCGTTGACCGGGACACCGGTGTTCGCGAGGATCTCCAGCGGGACCCACAGCCGCGGCGTGTGCATGGTGATCAGGAGTGGCACGCCGTCGCCCGCCTGCTGGTGCCGCTGCAACGCCAGCGACGTGTTGTATTTCGCCGCCATGAAGATGGGTGTTGCCGACGCATAGCGCAACAGGTGGTCCTTGATCTCCTGCGAAACCAGGAACCCGTTGTGCGTGCACCAGTCGATCACCGCCTGTCCACTGCCTTTGAGGACGGTGACGTCGAGGGCCTCGACCTGCACCTGTTCGATGACGATCGCCGCTCCATGCTCGGGCACGGCGGCATCGGCGGCGAACTGCAACACGGCCGGCGGCGCGAATTCTCGCTCGAGCCGCTGCAGCGTCCAGGCGCCCGCCTCGGTGATCGAGGTCGGGATCGCCGGAAGCGGGACGATCCATCCCAGGTCGCTGACCGCTCCGGTGAAGGCGAAGCTGGTGACGTAGTGCTCGATGCCGCCGGACCACGCGACGAACGTGGTGGCCTTGGCGAGGCGCACGTCGCCGTCGGGGGCGACCAGACCGCCGCATGCGAACGCCTGCCCGGCCTGCAGGACGACCGCGGCGGCAACACCCATGCCGGCGAACAGGAACTTGCGCATCTCAGGGTCCTCCAAACGGGTTCACATCGTGCGGAGTCGGAGACGCGCGGAACCGCCGGGGGGTTCCCGACCCGCACAGGGTTGCCAGAACATTAGTTAGGCTATATAATCAATTCACAGATGCCAGCAGCCTCCGACAGACCCGTCGAGATCGCGAACCGCCTCCGGCCGGTGCTGCTCCATCTCAACCGCCACCTGCGCCGCGAGGTGCACACGTCGGACGTCTCGCCTGGGCAGCTCTCGCTGCTCGGCCTCATCGCAGGCAACCCCGGCATCGGGGTCGCCGAGCTCGCCAGCCGCGAAGGCACGTCGATGCCGTCGGTGTGCGGCCACATCGATCGTCTCGAGGCGTCTGGGCTGGTCACGCGCCGGCAGGCGGAACGCGACCGGCGCAGGGTGGACCTCGAGGTCACCGCCGAGGGCCGGCGTGTGCTCAAGGTGATCCGCTCCAAGCGGACCGCATGGCTGTCCGCCCGGCTCGGCAAGCTCCCCGAGACCGACCTCGCCGCCGTCGCCGCGGCGATCGCGCCGCTGCAGGCGCTCCTGGAGCAGGCGGAATGAGTCTCGGCATCGGCAAGACCACGGCGCGCACCTTCATGAGCCTTCGCCGGCACTACAACTACCGGCTCTATTTCTTCGGCCAGGTCGTGTCCATCAGCGGCACCTGGATGCAGAGCGTCGCCCAGGCATGGTTCGTCGTGCAGAACACGCACTCGCCGCTTGCGGTCGGCATCCTCGCGGTCTGCCAGTTCGGGCCGTACGGGCTGTTCGGCCTCTTCGGAGGCGCGATCGCGGACAGGCTCGATCAGCGCAAGGTTCTGCTCGGGACGCAGGCGGCGTTCATGGTCACGGCGGCGCTGCTCGCGGGCCTCACGCTCACCGGGCACGCGACCGTGTGGGAGGTGTACGTCATCGCCGGGATCACCGGCATGATCACCGTGCTCGACAACCCGGTGCGGCAGGCGTTCACCATCCAGATGGTCGGACGCGACGAGCTGCCCAACGCCGTGGCGCTGAACTCCAGCCTGTTCAACGCGTCACGCATCGTCGGACCGGCCATCGCGGGCGGCCTCATCGCCGTCGCCGGCGTCGGCGTCTGTTTCCTCATCAACGCGCTCAGCTACCTCGCCGTCCTCGCCGCGCTCTGGTTGATGCGCGTGCGCGACCTCTTCCCGGTCAGCAGGGATCAGCGCCACCAGAACCTGTTCCGCGGATCGCTCGAGGGTCTGAAGTTCGCGTGGCGCAAGCCGGTGATCCGCTCGGTGCTGGTGATGATGCTCGTCATCGCGACGATCAGCATCAACTTCAACGTGCTGCTGCCCGTCCTCGCGTCGCGAACGCTCAACAGCGGTCCGGAGATCTTCGGCATCCTCTCGGCGCTCTTCGGCGCCGGCGCCCTCACGGGCGCGCTGTTCTCGGCGTCCCTGGGCCGGGCGAGCCGCCACACGATGATCATCGGCGCCGCGCTGTTCTCGGTATCGGAGATCGTGCTCGCCCCGCTGCACGTCGCGTGGGCGGCCGGTCTCGCGCTCGTGGTGACCGGTATCGCCTTCACGCTCTACTCATCGCAGGCCAACGCCACGCTCCAGCTCGCGGTCACCGATCAGATGCGCGGACGCGTGCTCGGCATCTACGGGTACGTCTTCTTCGGCACCGCTCCGGTGGGCGGCCTCCTCGCCGGCTGGCTCGCCGAGGAGGGCGGTACCCAGCTCGCGTTCCTCGTCGCCGGACTGGTCGGCGCCGCCGCCACCATCTACGGCTGGGCCGACACGCGTCGCGCCGCACACGCATCGACGCCGCCCATCGCGCAGACCGCATAGCCGGCACCGCTACGCGCATCCTTCCGATCAGCGCGACGGTCGATAGGAGGTACGACAGGTGGAGCATCGCAAGCTGGGGACGCAGGGGCTGGAGGTCTCCGCGCTCGGGCTCGGGTGCATGGGCATGTCGGACTTCTACGGCACCGCCGAGGAGCGCGACGAGCACGAGGCGATCGCGACCATCGACCGGGCCGCCGAGCTGGGCGTGACCATGCTCGACACCGCCGACATGTACGGTCCATTCACCAACGAGCAGCTCATCGGCAGGGCCCTGACCGGGCGCCGTGATCAGTACGTGGTGGCAACCAAGTTCGGATTCGAGCGCCAGGCAGACGGGTCACAGATCATCAACGGCCGGCCCGAGTACGTGCACCGCGCGTGCGACGCGTCGCTCGGACGTCTCGACATCGACGTCATCGACCTGTACTACCAGCACCGTCTCGACCGCTCGGTGCCGATCGAGGAGACCGTCGGCGCGATGTCCGAGCTCGTTCAGGCCGGGAAGGTTCGGTTTCTCGGACTGAGCGAAGCGGGCCCCGACACGATCCGGCGCGCCAACGCGGTGCACCCGATCTCGGTGGTGCAATCGGAGTATTCGCTGTTCTCCCGCGACGTCGAGGAGTCGGCTCTGCCGGCGCTGCGCGAGCTCGGCATCGGCTTCGTCGCCTACAGCCCGCTCGGCCGCGGCATCCTGACGGGCGCCGTCACGACCGGCACCCTGGCCGCAACCGACATACGCCGCTCCCGCTTCCCTCGCTTCGCCGAGGAGAACCTCGACGCCAACGTCGCCGTGGCCGCGCGAATCGGGGCCATCGCTGCGGAGAAGGGGCTGACCGCAGCCCAGCTCGCGCTCGCCTGGCTGCTCCACCGCGGACCCGATGTCGTCCCGATTCCGGGCACCAAGCGCCAGGCGCGGCTCGAGGAGAACGCGCGCGCGGTCGAGATCGCTCTCGACGCCGCCGATATCGAGCGGATCGAAGCCGCGGTCAGCCCCGGGAGCGTTCGCGGTGACCGCCACTGGGACATGTCGGCGATCGACCGCTGACCACGCGCGCTATGGTCAGCGCGCGATGAGCGGCGACTCGGGTTTTGCATGGACGCCGACGCGCGAGCAGGCCGGCTCCTCGCGCCTCAGGCGCTTCATCGACACGCTCGGCGCGGACGACCTCGACGGCGTCGCGCGGATCGCGCGCGAGGATCCGCAGCGGTTCTGGGAGGCGATGGTCGACGACATCGGCGTGGCCTGGACGCGGCGCTTCGATGTCGCGATGGACACGTCGCCCGGGCTCCCGTGGACGCAGTTCTGGCGCGGCGGCAAGCTCAACCTCGCGCACAACGCGGTGACGCGCTGGGCGCAGCGCGTGCCGGACCGGATCGCCGTCGTGTCCGAGGGAGACGACGGGCGTGTCCGTGAGTGGACGTACGCCGACCTCGAGCGCGAGACCGCATACGCGGCCTCCAAGCTGCACATGCTCGGCATCCGGACGGGTGACAGCGTCGGGCTGTGCATGCCCATGATCCCCGAGACCGTTTCGATCTTCCTGGCGTGCGCATGGGTCGGCGCAGTCGTCGTACCGCTCTTCAGCGGATACGGCGCGGGCGCAATCGTTTCCCGGTTACGTGACTGCGATGCCAAGGTTCTGGTCGTTGTTGACGGATTCATACGGCGAGGGCGCAGGGTCGAGATGAAGGCCGTCGCCGATGAGGCTGCAGCACAACTGCCATCGCTCGAGCACATCCTTGTGGTTCCGAACCTCGGTGGCGCGGAGGTGCCGATGCGGGCGGATCGCGATGTCCTGTACACGCCGTTGCCCGCTGGTGCGACGAACGTGGACTGGCCGGTGGCCGACACCGACGCGGATTCGACATTCATGCTCATCTACACGAGCGGTACCACCGGCCGGCCCAAGGGCACGGTGCACGTGCACGGCGGGTTCCCCGTGAAGGCGACGCAGGACATGGCCCACTGCTTCGACATCGGCGAGCACGACCGCCTGCTCTGGTTCACCGACATCGGATGGATGATGGGCCCGTGGGCGATCTGCGGTGCGCTCAGCATCGGCGCGACGCTCGTGCTCTTCGACGGCGTGCCCGACCACCCCGGTCCGGACCGCCTCTGGTCGGTGGTGGAACGGCACCACGTCTCGGTCCTGGGCATCGCACCGACGGTCATTCGAGCGCTGATGCGCCACGGCGACGAGCCCGTCGCCGCACACGATCTCTCCTCGCTCCGGGTGCTCGGCTCGACCGGGGAGCCGTGGAACACCGACCCCTGGCTCTGGTACCAGCAGAAGATCGGTGGCGGGACACTCCCGGTGATCAACTACTCGGGCGGCACCGAGATCTCGGGCGGGATCCTCGCCGGCAACATGCTGACGCCGCTGCAACCGTGCGCGTTCGCGGGTCCGTGTCCGGGGATGGCGGCCGACGTGGTCGACGAGAGCGGGCGGAGCGTGCGCGGGCGGGTCGGCGAGCTGGTCATTCGAGCGCCGTGGCCGGGGATGACGCGCGGATTCTGGCGGGACCGCGAGCGCTACCTGGACACCTACTGGTCGCGCTGGCCCGACGTGTGGGTGCACGGCGACTGGGTCGAGGTTGACGGCGACGGGCTCTGGTACGTCCGCGGCCGCAGCGACGACACCATCAAAGTCGCCGGCAAGCGCCTCGGGCCCGCCGAGGTGGAATCCGCGCTGGTCGCGCATCCCGCGGTCGCGGAGGCCGCGGCCATCGGCGTGCCCGATCCCGTCAAGGGCGAGGCGCTGGTCGTGTTCGTGGTGCTGAAGCCCGGTGTGAGCGACTCGCCGGAGCTGCGTCAGGCGCTCGCCCACCGCGTCGCCGAGGATCTGGGCAAGGCGCTCGCACCCCACGCCGTCGAGATCGTGTCAGAGTTGCCTAAAACGCGCAACGCGAAGGTGCTCCGCCGCGTGGTCCGTTCCGTCTACCTGGGCACGGATCCCGGCGACCTCTCCTCCCTCGAGAATCACGGCGCCATCGACGCCATCGGGCAGACGCGCACTCCCGCCTGACATCAGACAGGGCTGCCGAACGTCCACGGATTGTCCGGAGCCGCGCTCGATGATCAGCGGCTCCGCGTCGGGATGCAGCGCCGTCGCAACGGCGGCGCCCGCCCGACGTCCTCGAGAGGGGGGCCATCATGCCCGACTCCGTTCCGCTGCGCGGCAGCGCATACCACCCTGCCGGAGGCACGCGTCCAGGCCATCGACGTCTTCGCAAGCTCAACGCGGCGGAGTTGCACGCCGATGCCGGCGTCACGCTCCTGCTGCGGGAGCGCACCAGCGGGCCCACGACGGCCCAGAGCCTCGCCTGGCTCCAGTCACTCCCCGACCCGAGCGCGCGTCACCTCGACATCTCGCAGCTGACCGCGCGTCACGGGTTCGATGCCGCCGACCGGGATCGCGTGGTGCGCTGGGCGACAGCGGCCGGCCTGCAGGTTACCGGCGAGGATTCGGCAACCCGGCGGGTGATGCTGCGCGGCAGCGTCGAGCAGCTCGCCCGCCTCTTCGAGGTCGACCTGGCGCGCTTCGGCTGGCGGCGCCCCGACGGCCGCACGGTCGAGTACCGCGGCCACGACGGGCCGGTGCACGTTCCCGCCCACCTCGACCGCATCGTCGAGGGCGTGTACGGCCTCGACGACCGGCCGCTGGCACGCTCCCATGTCCGCAGGCTCGACGACGGCCGATCCGCCGTGTTCGCCTACGACCCGCCGCAGCTCGCGTCGCTGTACGACTTTCCGCGGCTCGCGAACGGCGGCGAGGGCGTCGAGCTGGTGGCCGCGATGATCGAGCTGGGCGGGGTCGTCCATCCATTCGACCTGGCGGCATCATTCGCACGGCTCGGTCTCCCCGCGCCGGACATCACCAACGTGTGGCTCGACGGCGCCACGCCGGCGCCCGACGCGGACGGTGCCGACGTCGAGGTCGCACTCGACTACCAGGTGATCGGCGGGATGGTCGCAGCGATGGCGCCGAAAGCGCATCTCACCATCGTCAGCTACAACGCGCCCAACAGCGAGCGAGGCTTCATCGACGCGGCCGCGACCGCCGCGAGCGATGCGATCCGCCACCCCGCCGCGGTGTCGATCAGCTGGGGCGCACCGGAGGACCACTGGTCGCCCCAGGGGATGCGCGGTCTCGACGCCGCGTTCGCCACGGGTTCGCTCCACGGGGTGACCTTCAGCGCCGCGGCCGGTGATGCGGGATCGACCAACGCCGAGGTCGACGGCTACCAGCACCCCGAGTTCCCCGCCTCGAGCCCGCATGCCTGGGCGTGCGGCGGGACGACCCTGCTCGCGGCCCGCGGTCGCATCCGGACCGAGACGGTGTGGAACGAGCTCGCGCGCGGCGCCGGCGCCGCGGGGAGCGGCGTGAGCACGGTGTTCCCGGTGCCGGCGTACCAGGCCGCGCTCGGGATCCGGCCGCGATCCGCCGACGGCGGTGCCTTCGGTCGGGGGCTCCCCGACGGCTCCGGCAACGCCGATCCGCTGACCGGCTGGAACGTCGTCGCCCTGCGACGGCTCCGATCCACGGGCGGCACCAGCGCGGTCGCGCCGATGTTCACGGCACTCTGGACCCTCGTCTCCGCGCAGCTCGGCCATCGGATCGGGCTGCCGCATCCCGCGCTCTACGCCCGCCGCGGACGGGGCTTCAACGATGTCACCGCGGGCGACACCGGTGGGCCGTACCGCGCCGGTCGCGGGTGGGACCTCGCCAGCGGGTGGGGGAGCCCCGACGGCCGCCAGATCGCGCGCGATCTCGGCGTGCGGGTTCAGGCGCCTGAAACCCGGCGGCCTCGAATCGGCACCGGCGAGCGCGAGATCGCCTAGCGGTCAGGTGCCGATCAGGGCGGCTGAGCCCGTGGCGAGCGCCACGGGCCGGCCGTCGGCGCCGAGCACCTCCGCGGTCCCCACCGTCAGGCTCCGGCCCCGGTGCACGACCTTGGCACGTGCCTCGAGCATGCTGCCATCACCGGCCACCGGACGCAGAAAGTTCACCTTGATGTCCACCGACGCCATCCCCTCGCCTTTTGCGAGGGTCGTCTGGGTCGCCAGCGCGAGCGCGAGGTCCGCGAGAAGGACGATGAAGCCGCCCTGCGGCCAGCCGAACGGCGTGGCGAGCCACCCGCTCAGCGGCATCGCGCACGACGCCGCGCCGAGCGTCGCCTCGGTGGGGACGATGCCGAGCAGGTGATGCATGGGCGGCAGCGGCAGATCGCCGCGGATCTGCGCGTGGACAATCTCGACCCCGCTGCGCGCCAGGAACTCGGCCTCATCGATTCGCACTCCGGACACCGGTCGGAGGTACGGATCCGGCCCGTGGTCGTCCTGGTTGACATGGTCCCCGCGCGCCGGCGGCTCGGCCGTGCCACCTCGTGTCGGGGCACCGGCCGCAGCCTCGCCGAAGATGCGCATGCGCGACGTCGAGTACGCGATGAGCCTGCCGTCTCCGTCGACCACCTCCCCCGCCGAGAGGCCCATGGTGCGACCGGAGTAGAGCGCATGGCCGCGGGCTGTGATCACCGACCTGATCCGGGCGGGACGCACGTACGTCATCGACATCTCCGCCGTCGTGTACTGCGTTTGCGCGGTGAGCAGCGACTGGACCGCGCACCCGAGGGCGGCGTCAGCGGCGAGAGCGAGGACACCGCCGGGGACGCCGCCGTTCGACCACTCGAACCAGGGCGACATCGGAAGGCTGAACGCTGCCGTGCCCTCGTCCGCGCCGTCGAACGTCAGCCCTGTGAGGCGCCCCATCGGGGGTTGAGCGCGCACCAGGCGCAGCGCCTCGAGACCGTTGAGCTCACGAGCTGACGGGTCGAGGATCTCGCCTCGCACCGGTACGTCGCGCCACAGCGCAGGCTCGCGGATGAGCATCGCCCGAGCTTAGCGACGCAGCGGCGGTGCGGCGCTCAGGTTGGCGGCGGCGCCGGAACCCAGGCGTTCCCGGAGCATGTCGATGTCGCCACGTCGCCGCCCACCACCGGTGCCGCATACCCGGTGCCACGGACCGTGATGGTGTCCGGGAATCCCGGCAGTGGGATGGGAAGCTGGACGGCGCGCGTGACCTGCGCGAACACGTGGCATCCGTCGCTTGCGCACGAGGTGCCGTCCGGGACCTGCGAATCGTCCGCTGTCTTCAGGGCGAGGGGATTCCGCGGGTCGGCGGGTATCTGCGCCGACTGGTCGCCCGCTTCGATGCACGAACGCTGGAAGGCGTACAGCGTGCCCTGGCGATCCTGGGCGTCGATGTCGACGATCTGCACGGTGCACACCGCGCCGGGTCCGGCTCCCGGACACGGGCCGTTCGCGCCGTACAGGTACCGCGGATCGACGGCGTCGGCGCCGGATTGCGCGCCGAGCTGCGCCGCCGACTGCACGCGTCCCGACCACACGTAGAGGTATGCCGAGTCTGCGACCAGGCAGACGAGGCTGAACAGGAACAGTGCGAACCCGAGGGCGAAGACGATGAGGGTCTGCCCGCCCTGACGCGTGCGCGCCCGTCGCATCGAACGCGACGTCACTGACGGAACGGAGGTGGCAGCGCCTCCGCCTGCGCATGCAGCGTGGGCGTCCAGAAGACGCCCCAGGCGAGGGGGGTGTTCGCGAAGTCGAGCGATGCCGAGGCGCTGCACGTGACCACGTCGAGGCCCGACGGCGGGTTGAGCGCTCGGTCGGTGTACCCGGGGACGACGAGGCCGCCGGGCTTGACCGAGCCCATGTCGCACGAGACGTCCGCATTTGCCGGCGAACCGGGGTAGGCGCGGGGTTGCGACGGCGGTGTGCCGGCGTTCCCGCTGTCGCCTCCGGAGGTGCACAGGGTCACGGTCTGCCAGTGGAGCAGGCCGGTGTACGCGGTCATGGTGCCGTAGAAGGTCTCGCCCGCATACCGGCAACCGGTAGGCAGGCCGGAGGTCACGAGGGTCACGCCGTGCGCCCCGCAGCAGCGCGTGCCCGGCCGGTCGACAGCGTTCTGCGGCGCCTGGAACCTCGACTGCGCCGCCAGCGCCGTGGCCGAGTTCAGCTGCTGCTGCACGGTCACCTCCACCATCACGGCGATGAAATTGCAGACAAGCAGGAGCAGGATCGGGATGACCAGCGCGGTCTCGAGGACGGCCTGGGCGTTCTCACCCCGACGCCTGCGCCGCCTCACGGAGCGAATCGGAGCGTGTGAGTCGTTGCCGAGATGTCGGTGGGCAGCTCGAACCCGCGCGCTCCCGGGCCGAATCCGGGCGGCACCAGCGACGCAACGAAACCGATGACGCGCACGGTGATCATCGGTGAGTCGTCGCACCCGGGCGGGTAGGGCGCGGTCTGTCCGGGAGGCGGTGTCGTGCACGCGGGAGGGTCGGCCTCGCTGACGCAGACCGCGACGACCCTCGGACCGTCGGCGGCCTGGACCTCCGCGGGTGTCGTCGGGCATCGCTGCGTGGCGTCCGGCGCGCACCCGCCACCGGCCGTCGTCGCGCACCAGATTTCGACGGTCGTGCCGAACAGCGCGCTGTGCAATTGCCCTGCGATGACCGCGGTCACCGCCCGGGCATCGGGCGCCGTCTCTGAGGTGGGGCTCGAGCCCGCCGACGAAGCGATCCGCGCGGCCTGCTCCACGGCGGACACCTCGGCCGAGGTCTGGACGGCCCATAGGCCGGCGTCGAGCGCTCCGATGAGGCAGAGCAGGAAGAGCGGAAGCACCACCGCGAACTCGACAAGCGCCTGGCCGCCTCGGGATCGAGGCATGCGTCGAGGGCGCACCAGTCCCTCGAATTCCCCTCCCATCTCGGGGCTATCGTAGCCCGGCGCGGGGTCGCTACGAGGGCAGCACCACGAAGGTCAGGTCCACCGGGACGAGCGCCGTCACGGTCACGGGGTTGGCCGGCTGGTTCGTGGCCGGGTTGATGAGCGTGGTCCAGTTGCCGTTCGAGAAGACCTCGAGCACGTACGGCCCGCCGACCGGGACACCGCTGAAGCTGAAGTCCCCGGACCCGTCCGAGGTCGTGTTGTAGAACGGCGCGCTGGTCTGATACATCCCACCGGGCTCGGCCTTGTAGTTGGAGCTGAGCCGGACGCGGCCGGAGACCGGCGACCCGGTGTGCGTCACGAGCGTTCCGGTCACCGGCTGCGGCGCCGCAAGCATCGCCTCGGCCTCCGGCGCCTGGGCACTCGACGGGAAGTTCGCCACCAGCTCCTTGAGGTCGGCAAGCGCCTCGTCGTAGGCGTCGTGGGCGAGCGCCTCCTCGCCGGCGGCGAGCAGTGCCGACGGGAACAGGCTGTTCGCGGCCCGGGCCGCCTGCCCCGAGCGCTCCGCGACCACGGTGTTCAGGATCGCCACGGCGTCGGCGGCACGGCCCGCGGTGATGAGGAGTCCGGCCTCGCCGGTCTGGTCGACGGGAATCTGCTGCAAAGCCTCGACCGCCGCGGGCGCGTCCGGCGCGAGCCTGCCGATCTCGAGGAGCCGCAGGATCGCGCTGGAGTACTCAGCGTCGGCCGCGTCGGCGGCCGCGCTCTTGAAGAGCAGCGTCGCGAGCGCGTTCAGCGCCTTTGGCCGCAGCGCCACGCCGGTGACCGACCGGTACACGGCGACCGCCGCGTCCACCTTCCCCTGGCGGCCGAGCGCCCCCGCCCAGGCCAGGAGGGTCTGCTCCTCGGCGCCGGCAGCGGCGCCGGCGGCGTCGGGATCGAGAAGATACAGCGGCCCCGTCCGCTGCGCGATCTGCCGGTCGATCGCGATCGCGCGGGCGTACGAGCCGCCTGCAGCGAGCGCCGACGAGGCGGCCGTCGCCGCCACCGTCCCGGCCGCGGCGCCCACCTCGACACCGATCGCGGCCGCGACCAAGCCTCCGAGGATGAGCAGCACGACCGGCCAGCGCCGGGCGTGATAGGCCACCGGTGCCGGCCACGCGGGCGGCGGTGGTGGTGGCGGGGGCGGCGGAGCCGGGTACGAATCCACTGAACGCATAACGTAGGGGCGCGACCTATCGGTTCGCGGTCTGGCCGTCGCTGCCCGCCCGTTGGGCTGAGCAGGGCTTCTCGGGTCGAGTAGGCTGCTCGCCGAATGATCACTGTCGACGGCGGCGCGCTGAGCATTGAGGCCGTGGTGCGGGCTGCTCGCGAGCGCGAGGCGGTGGCGCTGGACCCGGAGGTGCGGACGCGGATGCGCCCCGCCCGAGACGTGGTCGATCGCCTCGACCGTGCGGGCGCTGCCGTCTACGGGGTCACGACCGGGTTCGGGGCGCTCGCGGATCGCGCCGTCGAACCGGCGGACCGCGCCCTTCTGCAGCGATCGGTCGTCCTCAGCCACGCAGCGGGATCGGGCCCTCGCCTCGACGACGAGGTGGTCCGGGGCATGATGCTGCTCCGGGCGCGGACCCTCGCGGCCGGGCTGTCCGGCGTTCGCGTCGAGCTGGTCGAAGCGCTGCTCGGCCTGCTCGGGGCGGGCATCATTCCCTGGGTGCCGGAACACGGCTCGCTGGGCGCCTCGGGAGACCTTGCGCCGCTGGCAGCCGTCGCCACCGTGCTGCTCGGGGAGGGATGGACGGCCGGTGACGGCGGCGATCGGGTCGACGGAGCCTCGGCGCTGCGCGCCCACGGGCTGACGGCGATCGCGGTGGAGCCCAAGGAGGGCCTCGCCCTCATCAACGGGACCGACGCGATGACCAGCCTGCTCGCCCTGGCGGTGCACGACATCGAGGACCTGCTGCGCCTCGCCGACATCGCCTGTGCGCTCAGTGTCGAGGCGTTGCTCGGGACCACGGTGGCGTACGACCAGCGCGTGGTCGCGCTGCGGCCCGCCCGGGGCCAGTCCGACTCGGCGGCGAACCTGCGCGAGCTCCTCGAGGGAAGCCCGATCGTCGCATCGCACCGTCCGTCGCGTCATGCGGTCCAGGACGCGTACTCGCTGCGCTGCGCGCCCCAGGTGCACGGTGCGGCGCGCGACGTGGTCGCCTTCTGCCGCCAGACCGTCGAGCATGAATTAGCCAGTGTTGTCGATAACCCGGTGGTGCTCGGCGAGGACGTGGTGAGCGCCGGCAACTTCCACGGCCAGGCGCTGGCGTATGCGGCGGACATGCTCGCGTCGGCGTGCGCCGATGTTGCCGCGATCAGCGAGCGCCGCGTCGACCGGCTGCTCGATCCCGCGCGCTCGCGCGGTCTGCCGGCGTTTCTCAGCCCCGAGCCGGGGCTCAACAGCGGCCTGATGATCACCCAGTACACTGCCGCGGCGATGGTCGCCTCGCTGCGCCACGCGGCGACGCCCTTCGCGGTGCAGAGCGCAGCGACCAGCGCCGGCCAGGAGGACCATGTCTCGATGGGCTATGAGGCGGCGCTGCGCACCAGGCGCTCGGTCGGGATGCTCCGCGCCGTGCTTGCCATCGAGGTGATCGCCGCAGCGCAGGCGATCGAGATGCGTCATCCGCTCCGGCCCGCGCCGGCGACCGGTGCGGTCGTCGCCGCCCTTCGGACTCGAATCGACTCGCTGGGGGCCGATCGCATCCTGAGCGGTGACGTCGAAGCCGCCGAGGCGTGGGCGCGGGACGGCGAGTGGCGCGGCGCGCTCGCCTCCGCCGGGGTGACCCTGCGATGACCGCCGGGGCCCGTCCGGTACGCGCGCCACACGGCAACACGCTCACGTGCGGCAGCTGGCAGACCGAGGCGCCGCTCCGGTGCCTCATGAACAACCTCGATCCGGCGGTCGCGGAGGACCCCGACTCGCTCGTCGTCTACGGCGGCACGGGCCGCGCCGCGCGCTCCTGGGAGTGCTTCGACGCCATCGTCGCGACGCTCCGCTCGCTGCGCGACGACGAGACGCTGCTCGTGCAGTCGGGCAAGCCGGTGGGCGTGGCTCGAACCCACGAGCTGGCCCCGCGCGTGCTCATCGCGAACTCGTTGCTGGTCCCCCGATGGGCCACGTGGGAGGAGTTCTGGCGTCTCGAGAGCATGGGACTGACCATGTACGGGCAGATGACCGCCGGCTCGTGGATCTACATCGGGACTCAGGGGATCCTCCAGGGAACCTTCGAGACCTTCGAGGCGGTGGCACGCAAGCGATTCGGCGGCAGCCTGCGCGGACGGCTGGTGGTCACCTCGGGGCTCGGCGGCATGGGCGGCGCTCAGCCGATGGCCGTGACCATGAGCGGTGGGGTCGCGCTCTGCATCGAAGTCGATCCCGCTCGCATCCGGCGGCGGCTCGACACCGGTTACGTCGACGAGGTCGCCGAGACGCTGGATGCCGCCGTCAGGCGGTGCGACATCGCGCGCGAGGAGGGGCGTGCCCTCTCGGTGGCGGTGTGCGCCAACGCCGCGGAGGCGCTGCCCGCGCTGCTCGAGTCCTCGCTGGCGATCGACGTCGTCACCGACCAGACCAGCGCCCACGACCCGCTGAACGGGTACATCCCCGCCGGGCTCAGCCTTGAGGCGGCGTCGGCGCTGCGCACCACCGACCCGGAGGAATATGTCCGACGCTCGCGCGAGTCGATGGCGCGCCATTGCGAGGCGATGGTCGAGTACCAGCGTCGCGGCTCCGAGGTGTTCGACTACGGCAACTCCCTGCGCGACCAGGCGCGCATCGGTGGCTTCGCCGATGCCTTCGCGTATCCCGGGTTCGTGCCCGCATACATACGCGATCAGTTCTGCGAGGGACGCGGTCCCTTCCGCTGGGTCGCCCTGAGCGGTGACCCCGAGGACATCGCGCGCACCGACTCGGCGATGCTCGAGCTGTTCCCTGACCACGACGCTCTGCACCGCTGGCTCGGGCTCGCCCGGGAGCGTGTGCACTTCCAGGGGCTCCCCGCGCGGATCTGCTGGCTCGGCGCCGGCGAGCGCCACCTCGCCGGCCTCCGGTTCAACGACATGGTGCGCAGCGGCGAGCTGTCGGCGCCGGTGGTCATCGGCCGCGACCATCTCGACAGCGGTTCGGTGGCATCCCCGCTGCGCGAGACCGAGGCGATGCGCGACGGCAGCGACGCGATCGCCGACTGGCCGGTGCTCAACGCCCTGCTCAACACCGCGAGCGGCGCGACCTGGGTCGCCGTCCACCACGGCGGCGGCGTCGGCATGGGGCTGTCGATCCATGCGGGCGCCCAGGTGTGCGCCGACGGCAGCGAACTCTCGGCACGACGCTGCGAGCTGGTGCTCACCAACGATCCGTCGACCGGCGTGATGCGCCACGCCGACGCGGGCTATCCCGAGGCACGCGAAGCGGCTCGCAACCGCGGGGTGCGGGTCCCCATGCTCGACGCGGAACCTGCCGCCGGCGAATGAACGCTCGTGAGTGGCTCGCCGAGGATGCCGCGGCGGCGGACGCCGCGCGCAGCGCGGAGCATGTCGTCGTCGTCGGTGGTGACAATTCGCTGACCCGTCCCGTGCTGCAGGGGCTCATGAACGCGACGCCGGGAGCCTGGGACCTGCTGACCCTCGACGCCCACCACGACTGCCGAGCGCAGGGCGTTCACATCGTCCCGCTGCACACGGTCTGGCGTGACGGCAAGGACGCGGTCATCGCTTCGGCGCTCACGCTGCTCGTCGCGCGCGGCGCCGAGCGCGTCTACGGCGACTTCGACATGGACGTCATCGATCGCGCGTTTGCGCCCGCATGCCCCGCCAGCCTTCCGGGCGGCATGCAGCCGGACGACCTGCTCCGAGCCGCCTACCTGTTCGGCGCGAATCCACACGTCGTCGCGGCGGACCTGTGCGAGGTGGATGCGAACGCCGACGTCAACTGCAGCACCGTCCGGCTCATGGCGGCTACGTTTCTCACCTTCTGCAGCGGCCTGGCCTCGCGGCCACGGACCAGGCTCGCGGAATGACCGCCCTCATCGTCCACGGCATCGGTGCGCTCGTCACGTGCGATCCGCAGGTCGGTGACGCTCCCGGCGTGGTGCGCGACGCGGCGCTGGTGGCCCGCGACGGAGTCATCGTCTACGCGGGCCCGGAAGCCGGTCTCGACCGATCCGCCGTCCCTCGCGGCGCCCTGGAGATCCAGGCACGGGGTGCCGCCGTCGTCCCCGGATTCGTCGACGCGCACACCCACATCGTGTGGCTCGGCGACCGCGGCGACGAGTACGCACAGCGTGCATCCGGAGCGACCTACGAGGAGATCGCGGCCTCGGGGGGCGGGATCCGGGCCACGGTTCGCGCCACCGCCGCAGGGAGTGTCGAGGATCTGGTCACCGCTGCTCGCGAGCGCGCGCGCCGCATGTTCGCCGGCGGCACCACGACCGTCGAGGTCAAGAGCGGGTACGGCCTGGAGCACGAGGCCGAGATGAGGCAGCTCGATGCGGCGGAACGTCTGCGTCAGTGGCAGGACCTCCCCGATGTCGTGGCGACCTATCTCCCCCTGCACGCGATGCCGGATGGCCCACGCGACGCCTTCGTCAACGACGTCTGCACGCGGGGGGTTGCGGACGCCGCCACGCGCGCGACCTTCGTCGACGCGTTCTGCGAGACCGGCGCGTACACCGTGGCCGAGTGTGACCGGCTCTTCGCTGCGGCCCGGGCTCACGGACTGCGCGCGAAGGTCCACGCGGAGCAGCGCTCGCACAGCGGCGGAGCACTGCTTGCCGCGCAGGTGGGCGCGGTGAGCGCGGACCACCTCGAGCACGCATCGAACAGCGACCTCGAGGCGCTGAGCGCCGCTGGCGTCGTCGGGGTCATCCTGCCCGGCGCCTCGATGGTCCTCGGCGGGCCGCCGCCGCCCGGACGCCGTCTTCTCGAGGCGGGTTGCACGGTCGCGGTGGCGACCGACTGCAACCCCGGGACCTGCTACAGCGAGTCGATGCCGCTCATGATCTCGCTCGCGGTCTCGCTCGGCGGCCTCACACCCGCCCAGGCTCTGGCGGCCGCAACCACCGGCGGCGCCGCCGCGCTTGCGCTCACCGACCGGGGCATGCTGCGTCCAGGCCTGCGCTGCGACGCGGTGATCCTCGGCACGCCCAACTGGGTCGACGTCGCCTATCACCTCGGCGGCGAGATCGTCGACAGCGTGTTGCTCGCAGGCCGCTTGGCAGTACCCTCGAAGGCCTGATGCTCACCGAATCCTCCCGCCGGAGCAGGCCCACCCGCCGCGCGGCGGGCGTCGTCCTTCCGCGCCTGGTGGGGCAGGACCTCGAGGTCCAGCTCGCGGGCGGGGAGGCGCGCACCTACGTGAACCTCGACATGGCGGCGAGCACACCCGCGATGGAGGCGGTCGCCGAGGCCGTGATCGAGTTCCTTCCCTGGTACTCGAGCGTGCACCGGGGAGCCGGCTTCGCGTCGCAGGTGTCGACGCGCGCCTACGAGGCGGCGCGGAGCGCGGTGGCGACCTTCGCCGGGGCCCGCTCGTCTGATGCGGTCATCTTTGTCAGAAACACGACGGAGGCGATCAACCTGCTGACCCATTGCCTGGTCCTGCGACCCGGCCACGCGGTGCTGAGCACGATCGTCGAGCACCACGCGAACATGCTGCCCTGGAGGCGTCTCGCCCGCGTCGAGCTGCTCGATGCGCCGGAGTCCCCCGAGCAGCTCCTCGCCGGCATCCGGCGCGCGCTCGAGGATCGTCACCGCCCGATCGGGATCGTGGCCATCACCGGTGCGAGCAACGTTACCGGCGAAGTGTTCCCGGTGGCCGAGATCGGCCGGCTCGCCCACGAGCACGGCGCGCTGCTCGCCATCGACGCGGCACAGCTCGCCCCGCATCGATCCATCGACATGGTTGCGATGGGCATCGATTTCCTCGCGATCTCCGGTCACAAGATGTACGCGCCGTTCGGCGGCGGCGCGCTGATCGGACCGTCGGCGGTGCTCGCCGACGCCGAGCCGATGCTCGCGGGCGGTGGCGCGGTCACCTACGTCACCACCGACGACGTGCAGTGGGCGCCCCTGCCGGACCGTCACGAGGCGGGCAGCCCGAATGTCGTCGGTGCGGTGGCGCTGGGAGCCGCTTGCACGATGCTCGATCGGACCGGCATGGCGCACATCGGCGCGCACGAGAAGCGCCTCCTCGCATATCTCGACGGCCAGATCGACGACCTGCCCAGGCTCCACCGCCTGCGCCTCTGGGACGGGCCCGGCGTGGACCGGCTGGGCGTGAGCACCTTCACCGTCGACGGCATGCATCACGCCCTGGTGGCGTCGGTGCTCAGTGCCGAGTACGCCATCGGCGTGCGCCACGGTTGCTTCTGCGCTCACCCGTACATCACCCATCTCCTCGGCGTCAGCATCGCCGAGGCGCACACCATTCGCGAGCAGCTCCGTCGCGGGGAGCACCACGAGATCCCCGGCGCGATCCGCGCATCCTTCGGCATCGGGACCACGGTCGAACACATCGACCGGTTGGTCGCGGCGCTGCGCGAGATCACCACGCACGGCCCGCACCTCGACTACGTCGAGGACCCTCACACCGGTGACTACCTGCCCGTCGACGACCGGCGCCGCCTTCCGGTCTTCGACTTCCTGCCGCCGCTGGAGGCCATGGCTACCCCGTCAGGTTGCGGTCACTTCTGACCGCTCAGTCGCGAAGGGCCAGCTCGGCCTCGAGCTCGGGCACCCCGGTCACGGGCGCACGGCACACGAATCCGCGGCAGACGTAGGCCGCGGGCGCGCCGTCCAGAGGACCGCGGCCCCGGAGGAGCGGGACGTCCCCCGCCGGCCCCCAGGCGAGAACGCGAAGGGGGTCGAAGCGCCGTCGAGCGACGTCCAGCAGCGCGCGCGTGCGGGCATCGGCCGGATCGCCGGCGATCGCGACCTCACGCATCGGACCGACCGCGAGCTCCATGGCCGCGGCGAGACCCGCGACGGCGAGCGGCGCCCGCGCGACCACCGTCGCGAGCGGGGCGATGATCTCCATGGCGCGCAGCAGCCAGCGCTCCTCACCGGTGAAGGCGTGCATCCGGCAGAAGAGCGCCGCGGCCACCGACTGTCCCGCACTCACCGGGTTGTCGTCGATGGTGCGCGGCCGCACGATCAGCGGCTCGGAGTCCGCGGCGGTGTCGAAGTAGCTGCCGTCAGCATCGCGATGCTGCTCGACGATGCGTTCGCACAGTCCGAGTGCGGCCGAGAAGTACCCCGGCTCGCCGGTTGCTTCGTAGAGCGTGAGCAACGCGTCGCCGAGGTTGGCCGCATCGTCGAGGAACCCGATGATCCTTGCCTCGCCGCGGTTCCAGATGCGATGCAGGACCCCGTCGCGAACCAGATGTTCGAGCACGAATTCCGCGCACGCCCTCGCCACCGCGACGTAGTCGGGACGTTCGAGCGCGGCGCCGGCCTCGGCGAACGCTCGGATGGCGAGCCCGTTCCAGGCGGTGATGACCTTGCCGTCGCGCTCCGGGGCAGCGCGCGAAGCGCGCGCCGTTCTCAGCCGTGTGCGGATGTCCTCGAGACGGTCGCGGAGCACGCGCTCGTCGAGCCCAATCGACCGCGCCACCTGGGCGAGCGGATACGGCATCGAGAGCACCGTCGTTCCGTGCTCGAAGTTGCCCCCTTCCACGACGCCGAAGATCCGCGCCGCGAGCGCGCCGTCGTCGACACCCAGTGCGTCGCGCAACTGCGCGGGAGTCCAGACGAAGAACGCGCCCTCACCGCCCGGGCTGTCCGCGTCCTGGGAGGCGGCGAACGCACCGCCGGGCAGGCGCAGCTCTCGGCAGAGGTAGTCGAGCGTGCGGGTGGAGGCCTCAAGCAGGTCCTCCCGACCGCTCACCTGGTACGCGTGCAGGTACACGGGGGCGAGGAGCGCGTTGTCGTAGAGCATCTTCTCGAAGTGAGGGACCGTCCAGCGGGCGTCGACGCTGTAGCGATGGAAGCCGCCGCCGACCTGGTCGTGAATGCCGCCTCGCGCCATCGCATCGAGAGTGAGCACCGCCGCGTCGCGCAGCGCCACCTCCCCCATCACTCGGTACCTGCGGAGCATCAGGTCGAGCGCCTGCGTGTGCGGAAACTTCGGCGCGGCACCGAACCCGCCGTGGGCTCGGTCGGTCTCGCCCGCGAGCTTCCTCGCCGCAGCGTCGAGGAGTGCGGCGGTCGGCTCGCCGGCCGGTGGAAGTTGACTCGGGGTGACCGCCTCGCGCACCCGCTCGCCCATCGCGCCCACCTCGTCGCGGTTGGCGTGGTAGGCGGCGGCTGCTGCCTGGAGCACCGACGGGAAGCCGCGCAGGCCCGGGCGGTCGTCCGGAGGGAAGTACGTGCCGCCGAAATACGGAAGCCCGGCGGGCGTGAGAAACACCGTGAGCGGCCAGCCTCCCCGAATGCCCATCGCCTGGGCGGCGCTCATGTACACCGAGTCGACGTCTGGACGTTCCTCGCGGTCCACCTTGATGGACACGAAGAGGGCGTTCATGAGCGAGGCGATCTCGGGGCTCTCGAACGACTCGTGGGCCATCACGTGGCACCAGTGACACGCGCTGTAGCCGATCGACAGCAGCACCGGGCGGTCCTCGCCGCGAGCGCACTCGAACGCCGCGTCGCCCCACGGATACCAGTCGACCGGGTTCTCCGCGTGCTGGAGCAGGTAGGGACTGGACTCGGTGGCGAGGCGATTGGCCATGCGGCCACGCTACCCGAAGCGCTCGGCCGCGCGGGTCAGCCGCCCAAGCGGCGCGGCACCAACCTCGTCATCCCGAGCAGTGCGGCGATCGACGCCACCAGCGTGACCGCGCCGATGCCGAGCCACTTCCAGACGAGCGCCGCGTCGGTGTACGCGGGAGGCGCCGGCAGCTCCTGGAGGACGTGCTCCCAGAGACCGTCGGACGTGCCCGCGTACACCGTCTTGCGCCGCGAGTCCGCGGAGAGCGCGTACACCGAGTCGGAAAGCCCCGGGCCGGCGCGGATCCAGTCGTCGCCCCCGTCGGTGCTGATGAGGACCGCATAGCCGTCGGTGCCGAGGTAGATCGCGTCGCTCAGCGGCGTGGTGAACGCCGCCACCGAGGTGACGTGCGGGACGCCCTGGACGAGGCTCGCGGGGAGGAGCAGCAGCGCCTGCTTCCAGTCGCCGTCCTGCCCCCGGCGCCAGACGGTGCCGCTCGTGCTCACCGCCACCACGACGCCGGGCAGCGCCGCGGGCGCGGCGATCAGGTCAGCGCCCGCGCCGAGGTTCGGCGACCCCGGGTCGGGCACGGGAGCGCTCTGCTGCGCGGCGTCGCGAGCGTGCACGACACGCCCGGCTGAATCGATGCCCCAGCTCACGGTTCCGATGGTCACCGCGCCGGTCGGCGGGAACGCCGCTCCGGCCGGCGCGGTCGCAAAGCTGCGCCCCCCGTCGGCGGAGCGCAGCGTCTGGCCGGCCCCGGTGCGTACCGTGATCGTGTCACCTATGGCAGCAACCCGTGTGACCGCGACGCCGCGGAGCGCGACCGGGCTCCACCACGCGGCCGCCGCGGCCGCCGGCGTGCTCCCCGTGACGAAAACGGTCGCCAGCACGGCCGCGGTGACGATGAGCATCGCGGCGCGTCGACTGCGATCAGAACCCATACAGCCCCTGGACGATCCCGAACTGCAGCGCGATGTCAGCGACCGCGTGGATGATCACCGCCGGCCAGAGCGAATTGGTGCGTCGGACCAGCCAGCCGAAGGCGAGACCGACCAGGAAGGTGATCGGCACGAATGGCGCCTCCGGACCGCCGTAGCTGATCGCCAGGTGAGCGAGCCCGAAGACGGCCGCCTGGCCGGCGTTGGCCCAGCGCGGACTCATGGTGCGCTCGAGCGCGCCGAGCAGCAGACCCCTGAACTGCACCTCCTGCGAGAAGGCCTGGAGCGCGTTCGCGGGACCCAGAAAGGGAAAGTCGCGACCCAGGGCGACCGGTTGGAGGGCGACCCTCCCGAGCACGCCCGCCGGCAGCGCCAGACCGAGGCCGATGAGCACGACGCTCCCGATCACCCCGGCAGCGATCCCCCCGGCGCCGGCGTGCGCGAGGCGGAGGGACGGACGCCATGCCGGGGCCACCGTGCGCCGGGCTGCCAGCGCAATCAGCAGCGTCCCCAGGGCCTGGGCGACCGACGACCAGAAGACCTGCGCATCGAAGCTGCCCGACCGCGATCCGAGCAGGTCGAAGAGGATCTGCGGACCGGCCGACAGGAGCGTGTACGTGGCCGCAACCGCCGCGAGCGCGAAGAGGATGGGACGGGCGGGCTCGAGGCGCCGCACCAGCAGCGACGGCAGCGCGATGAGCACCGACGCGACGCTCAGGCGGGCCAGGTACGGGTCGACCCCGTTGGGATCGCTGAAGGTGATCGGAATCAGGAGGGCCGCGCCGAGGCCGAGCTCGGCGATGACGAGCGTGGCCGCGGCCGGCCACCAGGGCCTGGTCCGGTAGCGGCGCAGGCGAGCGCGAGCGGCCTCAGCGGCCATCGGGATTCGCGGCGACGGGAGGGAGGCCGGCACCGATCCGGGCGGCCACTGCCTCGAGCTCCTCCCGCCGGGGCTGGCTGCCGTATCCGGGGGGAAAGCGGAACCCGAATCCGTCGTGGTCACGGCGCGGGATCAGGTGGATGTGGACGTGCGCGACTTCCCGGCCCGCAGCGGCGCCATCCGCCACGTACACGCTCACCGCCTCGGCGGGAAGGTCACTCTTCCGGATGGCCCTGTTCAGGTCGGTTGCGATCGACCAGAGCCGCGCGAGGCTCTTCGGGTCGAGTTCCGGCAGCAGCTGCGCATGCGCCCGTGGCACGACGAGCAGATGCCCCGGCTGCACCGGCCGGATGTCCATGAACGCCACGACGAGCTCGTCCCTGCGCAGGAAGGTCGCCGGAGCGTCGCCCCGGACGATGGCGCAGAAGATGCAGCTCGCCGTCTGCGGATCGGACGTTGGCATCGTCCAGGCATCGTACCGATCCCCCCGGCATCGTCTCGATTGCTGCCCGGGTTCTCTGGTTCCTGCGGCGTGAGATCCGGCTAATGGAGAGGTTGCCCCCCGGACCCGCCGGCTCGACAAGTCACTCGATACAGCCCTGTCCAGTACGCTTCCCGCCGCGATGAGCGTCACAGTTCTGGTCGGCGGTCAATGGGGCGATGAAGGCAAGGGCAAGGTCATCGACCTGCTCGCCGACACCGTCGACATGGTCATCCGCTCGCAGGGCGGCAACAACGCCGGCCACACGGTCGTCACCGGCGGCACGGAGCACCGCTTTCACCTGATCCCGAGCGGCATCCTCTACCCGAAGACCACCTGCATCATCGGCCACGGCGTCGTCGTCGATCCGAAGGCATTCCTCCAGGAGCTCGACGAGCTCCAGTCGGGCGGAATCCCCGCGGAGAATCTCGTCATCAGCGAACGCGCGCACATGGTGATGCCGTACCACCCGGTGCTCGACCAGCTCGGCGAGGAGATGCGCGGCGACGACCGCCTCGGCACCACGTGGCGCGGAATCGGACCCGCATACGAGGACAAGGTGCGACGCATCGGGTTTCGCATCGGTGACCTCCAGAAGCCCGCGTTCCTGGAGAAGAAGCTGCGCTTCGTGCTCCGTTTGAAGAACGAGAGCTTGACCCGGCTGTACGGCGCGGAGCCGTTCAACGAGCGAGAGATCCTCGACGAGTATCTCGGCTATGCGGAGCGCATCGATCCCTACATTCGCGACATCTATCCGCTCATCCAGGACGCGCTCACCGGCGACCGGCGAATCCTCCTCGAAGGCGCCCAGGGCGTGATGCTCGACATCGACCTCGGCACCTACCCGTATGTGACATCATCGTCACCAACTGCGGGGGGTGCGTGCACCGGCAGCGGCATCCCTCCTTCACGCATCACGCGCACGGTCGGCGTCTTCAAGGCGTACACGACACGTGTCGGGTACGGCCCGTTTCCCACCGAGCTGACCGACCTGCTCGGGGATCACCTGCGCGAGGTCGGCGCCGAGTACGGCACCACGACCGGCCGCGCCCGCAGGGTCGGATGGTTCGATGCGGCGGTCTCACGCTATGCCGTCGCCACCAACGGCATCGACGCGATGGTGCTCACCAAGGTGGACGTGCTCGACGAGTTCGAGACCTTGAAGATCTGCACCGGGTACATGAGCAAAGGCGAGTACTGGGACCATCCGATGGCCAACATCTCGCACCTCAAGCACGTCGAGCCGATCTACGAGGAGTTCCCCGGCTGGATGTCGCCGACCCGCGAATGCCGCCGGTACGAGGACCTCCCCGAGGCCTGCCGCGCCTACATCGAACGTATCGGCGAGCTGTGCGGCGCCGGCGTCAACGTGGTCTCGGTCGGACCTGACCGCGAGCACACACTGGTTCGCACCTCGCTGCTCGACTGAACGCGCGCGGTCGGCCGGACGTTCTCGAGAGAAGTGGCAGGGGGCGGAGGGCCACCCCCTGCCGGTCAGGAAGGGATAGGGAGAGTTTCAAAAGAGTGTTGACCGATAGCAGCACTACCCCCAGGCCGCCGGCCGGTGCACCAACCTACCTCTCCCGGCATTATACCGAGGCGCCTTGGACGACCGCCTTCGGCTGTCACAGCGCGACACCGCCGCGCGGGATGATTGCACGAGCATGACGACGACACTCGGACGCGTCCGCGCGCCGGAGCTTCGCGGCGCCGGTGGATGGATCAACACCGACCATCCACTCACGCTTCGCGATCTCCGCGGCCGTGTCGTGGTGCTCGACTTCTGGACGTTCTGCTGCATCAACTGCCTGCGTGTCGTCGATGAGCTGCGACCGCTCGAGGAGCGCTTCGGTGACCGCCTGGTCGTGATCGGCGTGCATTCACCGAAGTTCCCGCACGAGTCCGACCACGCGTCCGTGGCGCGGGCGGTCGCCCGCCACCGAATCGCCCACCCGGTGCTCGACGATCCCGAGTTGGAGACGTGGCAGCAGTACGGGGTCCGCGCGTGGCCGACGCTGGTCGTCATCGATCCCGACGGCTACGTGGTCGCGATGGCCTCGGGCGAGGGGAACGGGCCCGCGCTCGAGTCCGCCGTCGCCCACCTGCTCGAGGGCCGGAGTGATCTCGCCACCGGTCCCGCCTTCCGGCCGGTCCCGGTCGGCGCGGGCACCACGCTCGCCTTTCCGGGCAAGGTGGCCTCGGACGGGCACGGGAGCATCGCGATTGCGGACACCGGCAACGATCGCATCCTTGTCTGCGACCTCGACGGCAGTGTCCGTCATGCGTTCGGAGGCTTCCATCAGCCGCAGGGGGTGCGTTTCGACGGCGAACGCCTGCTGGTGTGCGACACGGTGGCGGGAGAACTTGTGGCCGTGTCCCTCCCCGACGGCGAGCACCGGGTGCTCGCCTCGGACCTGCGGTCGCCGTGGGACGTCCTGGTGCTGCGTGATGGACGCATCGCGGTTGCCGAAGCGGGTCTGCACAGGATCGTTGCGGTTGGGAGCGGAGGTGGTCCGGCCGAGGTGCTGGCGGGCAGCCGCGCGGAGGGGCTCCGTGACGGACCGGCGCGGGAGGCGCACCTGGCGCAGCCGAGCGGGCTCACCGCCCTCGACGGTGACGGCATCGCCTTCGCCGACTCCGAGGTCTCGGCGCTCCGTGTCCTCCGGGACGGCCGCGTCGAGACCCTGGTCGGCACGGGCCTCTTCGCCTGGGGGAGCGAGGACGGCGATCGCGCCACCGCACGGCTGCAACACCCCCTCGGCGTCGCGGCACTCGCCGGCGGGTCGATCGCCGTCGCGGACACATTCAACTCGCTCCTGCGGATCTGGGAGAGCGGCGCGCTCCGCACCCTGACGCTGAGCGAGCCGGTGGATGAGCCCGGGGGCCTCGACGTGTTCCCGGACGGTCGCCTCGTGGTTGCCGACACGAACCATCACCGCGTGATCACCGTCGATGTGGACACCGGTGTGGTCGCCGAGATCCCAGTCATCGACCATCGGGACCAGGCCGCGCCCGTGGGGACGCCGCTCTCAGGGGCGGCGGGTGGCAGCATGACGGTCGGCGCCGATGTCGACCTCGCCGGCGCGGACCTCGATCTTCAGCAGGGGCCCCCCGTGCACGTCAACCTGAGCGCCGATCCACCCACGCTCCTCGGTGCCGGGCCGCGATCGTGGGCGCTCGACACCCTCCCCGTGTCCCTCGAGGTGCGCCTCGGGAGCCCTGGAAGCGGCGTGCTGACCCTGGACGTCATCGCGTCGACGTGCAAGGGCGACGTGTGCACGATCCGCCGGAGCACACGCGAGCACGAGCTCACGGTCACCTGAGGGGCTCAGCCCGAGGGCGGCGTCTGGTGCGTGGCCGCCCAGGCGAGGAGTGCCTCGGGCGTCGGATGTGGCAATCGCACGTCGACGGTGGCGAGGAGATCACCCGCGCCCTCCCCTTTGAGATGGGGCATCCCCAGCCCGCGAAGTCGCAGCCTCGCGCCGTTCTGCGTTCCAGGCGGGATCGACAGCTGCGCGGTCGTGCCCCGCAGCGTCGGGACGCCGACGGTGCCCCCCGCGACGGCGGTTGCCAGCGGCGTCCTCACGCGTACGGTGAGGTCGTCTCCGGAGCGCGTGAAGACATGGTGCGGGCGGATGTGCACGCGGATGAAGAGGTCGCCCCGGGGGCCGCCACCCCGGCCGGCGCCGCCCTGACCGGTCGCGCGCACCCGCGCACCCTCGTGGATGCCCTTCGGGATCTTCACCTCGACCCGGTGCGGACCGTCCGTTGAGCTGAGATCGACGGTGAGCGTCGAACCCGCGAAGGCGTCCTCGAGGCTGATCTCGGCGTCGCCCTCGACGTCCTGGCCGCGCCGCGCCACGCGGCGGCGCTGACGACCGGAGGTGAAGCCCTCCGGGGCCTCCCCGCCACCGAAGAACTGCTGGAAGAAGTCGCTGAACGGCGCCCTGGTGCCGAACATGCCCTCGAACTCGTCGGGCGACACCGTGCGGTAGCCGAACTGTTCGTTGCTCTCGAAGGGATTCGGGCCGGGCCGGCCGGCGCGCTCCCACTGCTCGTACTCCTGCCAGCGTGGCCCTAGCTCGTCGTACTTCTTCCGCTTCTCGGGGTCGCTGAGCACCTCGTTGGCCTCGTTGACCTCCTTGAAACGGTCCTCGGCGGCCTTGTCGCCCTGGTTCACGTCGGGGTGGTGCTTGCGGGCAAGCTTGCGGAAGGCGGTCCGGATCTCCTTCTCAGTGGCCGTCCGGGGAACGCCGAGAATCGCGTAGTAATCCTTGAAGGTCGTTGGCATCTGCTTCGCAGATACCGCGGCAAGGCGGCCGCGAAACCCGGAACGCGCGGTATTCTGGTGCCGTCTCCCCGGATCGCGGCGCGAGACCTCGCGGCGCCGTCACTCCCCATCGACCCCCACAAGCGCCCTGCAGTGAGAACGCATCACCCCGCCCGCTCCTGTCTGTCCGCCACCCCGCCGGCACGCTCGCACCGGCGCCGGCTCGGGGCATCGCTGCTCGCCATCTCGGTGCTCACCGGGTGGGCGGCGCTCGGCGCCCGCGTTTCGGCGGCCCTCAGCGGATTCTCTGAGGCAGGCCCGCTCGCAGGCCTCGGGTCCGGGAAGATCTGGAGCCTGGCGATCGAGCCGTCGATGCCGAGCACGATCATGGCGGGCACCGACGCCGGCGTCTACGTCTCCCACGACACCGGCGCCACCTGGACCCAGACGCTCAGCGGCTTTCGGGTCTGGGCGGTCGGCTTCGACGCCCGCAACTCGAGCGACGCATTCGCCGGGACCGACGGCAACGGCGTGTATGCCAGCGGCGACTCGGGGGCGACCTGGGCGGACGCCTCCGACGGCCTGCCCAACCTCGACGTGCGCGCCTTCGCCTTCGGCCTCGACGGCATCGCCGCCGGGACCAACGAGGGAGTCGCGCTCAGCCCGAACGGGCACGTCTGGCATGACGGCGGGCTGGACCGCTACGCGATCTCGGCGGTCGCCGTCGCCGCCAACTTCCCGCAGTTCACGGTGATCGCGGGGGCGGACGGGGCGATCAGCGGAACACTGGCGTCGGGATACCTTTTCAGCAGCACCGGTGGCGGGGCCTGGGAGGTGCTGCAATCCGGCCTCCCCGCCGGAGCGGTGGTTTCGTCGATCACGGCCGGTCAGATCGACAAGGCGGTCCCGAAGCGGCCGGTGATCGTGGCGACATCTCAGGGCATCTTCCGAAGCGGCGACGGTGGTGCCACATGGACCGCCGGGACCGGGGTCCCGCAGGCATTGACACTGACGGTGGCCCAGTTCGGGCCGCTCGATCCGAACCTCGCCTACGCGGGGGCGGACGCCGGCGGGAGCACCGGCGGTGATCTCTTCCGGTCGACCGACGGGGGCCTGACGTACCACAAGGCGGACACGGGCCTGCCCACCGACAGCAAGAACGTCGAGGCGATCGCCGTCGCCAACACAACGCCTCCGGAGGTCGTCGTGGCGCTCAACCCGCCGACGGGCGGCAGCCGGGTGTACCTGGAGAGCGACGCCGGCGCGCCAGCGCCGCCGGCGCTGGTCGCCGAATCCTCAGGTGCACCCGTCCCGTCGTCGGTGCCGACTCCGATCCCGACAGCCACCCCCGTGGCGCAGGCCGTGAAGCCGGCTACCACCTCGCCCCCGGCGAGCGGCATCCAGCGCTTCGCCCAGGCGGCGTTCCACTGGCCGACGCCGCTGGTCTACGAGGTCTTCTTCGTGCTCCTGGCGCTCTACGTCTTCATCCGGTGGCGGCAGCGCTACTACGTGGAAGGACCTCCCTAGCACCTGCCGACCTACGCTAAGGCCGTGATCGGGGTATCAGCGGGGCCGTCCATTCCGCTCGCGTTTCTCGCGGGACTCGTGTCTTTCCTCTCGCCATGCGTGTTTCCCCTCATGCCCGCGTACGCCGCCTATCTGAGCGGGCGCGCGGGGCAACCGGCACTTGCCGCAGCCTCGGGGGGGACGGTGGCCACGCCCTCGGTGCGGAGCTCGGCGATGACGACCGGCGTCGCCTTCGTGGTCGGGTTCAGCGTGGTGTTCATCGCCGAGTACTACCTGCTCGAGGGGGTGCTCGCCATCACGGTGTTCCAGCGCAACCTCGACCTCGTCAACCGGGTTGCGGGCGCGATCATCATGGTGCTGGCGCTGCAGACGATGGGCGTGCTGCGCTTCGGCTGGCTGGAGCGCGAGCGGCGGTTCCACCTCCGTGTGTCGAGCGGTGCGGCGGGTGGGCTGCTGCTCGGGTTGACCTTCGCCGCCGGGTGGCTGCCCTGCCTCGGCCCGCAGCTCGGCGCAATCCTCACCATCGCTCAGAACCGCGAGTTCGGCGGCCTCCCCTTCATGGTCCTGTACTGCCTCGGGCTGGCCATCCCGTTCCTGCTCGTGGCCCTGCTCGCGGATCGGCTCCAGGGAGTGCTGCGGAGCGTCAACCGCCACCTTCGGGTGATCAGCATCGTCGCCGGCCTGATCCTCTTCGGCTTCGGGCTCCTCATGGCCACCGGGCAGCTGACGGTCCTGAGCGGGCTGTCCTTTCAGTCGCCGTTCAATCTGTAGGGGGCGGCGGCGGAACGGGTGCGAGCGGGAGCCAGACGGTGACCGTCGTCCCCATCCCCTCGGCGCTGCGGATGGCCACATCGCCTCCCTGGGCACGCGCGAGGCCCTGCACGATGCTGAGACCCAGTCCGCTCCCACCCTCTTCGCGGGCGCGCGTCTTCTCGCCGCGGAAGAAGCGCTCGAACACGTGAGGAAGATCGGCGGCGGCGATCCCGGGCCCCTCATCACGGATCTCGAGCTTGGCCCAGCCCGCCTCCACCGCCGTGCTCCAGTGCTGGGCGGCGCCGTGCGCGTACTTGCAGGCGTTGACGAGCAGGTTGCGCACGATCGTGGTCACCGCGCCGCTGTCGGCGCGAACGGTCAGGGGCAGCGGTCCCAGGGTGCGCTGCACGACCGAGGGCATGCCCGGCACCCCCTCGTCGAGGAGCCGGTTGACCGCGGCGTTGAGGTCGAAGTCCTCCGGGTGCGATTGACGCTGGGCGTCGAGCCGCGCCAGGGTCAGCAGATCGAGCACCAGGACGCGCATGCGCTCGGACTCGTTGCTCATCGCCTCGAGCGCGGCGTCGAGCGCCGCCGGTTCGCGCCCGGCGCCACGGCGCAGGACATCGATGTAGCCCTTGAGCGCCGTCAGCGGCGTGCGCAACTCGTGCGACGCGTCGGCGATGAACCGGCGCACCTGTGCCTCGGAATCCTGCTGCGCTGCAAAGGCTTCCTGGATCCGGTCGGCCATGTGGTCGAAGCTGCTCGCGAGCTGCCCGACCTCGTCGCTGCTCGGTGACAGCCGGCTCCGGGCGGTGAGATCGCCGGCCGCAAGCTGCTCGGCGGTGGCGGTGAGACGGCGCATTGGTCGGAGCGTGCGCCCCGTGAGCATGACACCCAGAACGGTCGCGAGCCCCAGGATCACGAGGCCGCCGGCCGTGATCAGGAGGATCTCGTCGTGCAGGACGTTGGTGATCGGCGTCATCGCCACCGACAGCTGCGCGACGCCGCAGGCGCCGGTTCCCGCGACCACGGGAAAGCCGACGACGAGCTGATCACCGCTGTTGGTGCTGATCTGCTGGGCGGTGGAACGCGTGCCTCGGTTGACAACGCCCCGCAGCACGGCGGCGTCCAGGATCGGTGGGCTCGATCCGACCGGCGCGACCGCCTCCTGGGTGAGGTTGCTGTTGAACACGACCACCTGCACGGTCTGCCCGGTCACGGCCGACACGGCGCTCGCCACCGCGGTCCCGACCAGCGCCGGGTGCGTGTTGCAGAGGCGCAGCGCCGCGGTCGTGGTCGCGCCCAGCGCCCGTTCCTTGTTGGCGATCAGCCGCTTTGCGGAGGTGAAATCGGCCTGCAGCTCACCAACGCGGTTGGTGATGAGGCTCGCGCGCAACGTGAGGTACTGATACCCCGCGAGCAGCACCAGCAAGGGCAGCAGCAGCGCGATGAATGTGAGAGTCAGCCGCCATCGCAGCGAAGCGAGGGCGTGTCCGATACGACGCACGTCCTACCGCGCCGCGGCGTCGCTCCCGTCGACGGTGCTGCGCAGCCGGTAGCCGACACCGCGCACGGTCTGAATCCGTTCGTGAGTCGTGTCGCCGAGCTTGGTGCGCAGGTAGCGGATGTAGACCTCGATGTTGTTCTCATCGCCGAAGAAGTTGTAGCCCCACACCTCGTCGAGAATGCGCTGGCGGGGCAGCACCTGGTCCACGTTGCTCGCGAGATACAGCAGAAGATCGTATTCGCGCACCGAGAGCTCCACGGTGCGCCCGCCGGCACGCACCTCGCGCGTCGCCGTGTCGATGCTGAGGTCACCGGCGTGGATCACTCGGGTGAGATCCGGATTGCGCCGCCGGAGCACGGCCCGGATACGGGCGAGCAGCTCCGCGAAATCGAAGGGCTTGACGAGGTAGTCGTCGGCCCCGAGCTCGAGCCCCTGGATGCGGTCGCTGGTCTCGTCGCGCGCGCTGAGGATGATGATCCCGCGCGAGCGGTCGCCGGAGAGCGCGCGGCAGAGCTGCCAGCCGTCGACACGCGGCATCATCAGGTCGAGCACGACGAGGTGCGGCTTGAACTCGTCGACGACCCTGAGTGCGACGTGTCCATCCGGCGCGGTGCGGACGTCATATCCCTCGTGGCGCAAGCCAAGCGCGATGAAGTCGGTGATGCTCTGTTCGTCGTCCACGACGAGGATGCGGGTCGGCCCACTCATTGCTTCGAGTATATGAGTCGACTCGCCACGACTCGGCCACGAGATGATCGCAAAGAGCTCTTCTCAGCGCACTCTCAGCGGCCACTACACTGGATCGATGACGCAGAGATCGAGCGCGCGCACGCGCGCCGCCGGCGGGCTCGGCATCGCGGAGGTCCACGCGCATACGCTCGCCAGTGACGGGATGGTCAGCGCCGTGGACCTTGTCCGCGCCGCTGCCGCCATCGGCCTGAACGTGCTCTGCATCACCGACCACGACACCATCTCCGAGCTGGGATCGGCGATCGAGACCGGCGCGGCGCTTGGCGTCGACGTGGTTCGCGGTGAGGAGGTCACGGCAGCGTTCCCACCCGGAATCCACATCGTCGGGCTGTTCCTGGAGCGGCAGATCCGCATGCACATGTCCGTTGAGGACACGGTTGACGCGATCCATGACGCCGGCGGTCTCGCGGTGATCGCCCATCCCTTCATGCCCACGTGGTTCGCCTCGATGACCCCCGGGAAGGCCCGGAGCCTGCTCGAGAGCCGCCGGGTGGACGGCATCGAACTGCGCCACACGGCCCCGGTGCTTCCCCGGACCTGGGCCCTGCTCGACACGTTCTATGCCGAGCACCGCGAGCGGCTCGGCGCGGCCCTCGGCGCCGGGGACAGCCATTTCGGCGAGCACGACCTGGGGCGCGTGCTCACCGTCTTCCCCGGGAACAGCGCCGCGGATCTGCGCGCCGCGATCGAAGGGCGGACGACCTCGCCGATGTCCGGGGTGGTCTCGCCTGTGCCACCGCCACTCCGGACGCGGCTGGCTCAGCAGTACCGATCGATGATCTGGCTGGGCGGGGAGCGGCGCGCCGGCCGAGTCGGCGGCGGGGCCGGGCCGAGCGGCCGAGTGACCCCCGGTTAGAATCGGGCACTCGCCCGTTTAGCTCAGTTGGTAGAGCAGGGGACTCTTAATCCCAAGGTCCAGGGTTCGAATCCCTGAGCGGGCACCAGTTTCTGAATACGAAAGCGTAGACTTTCGGGCGTGGTGGACAGCGAGACCGACCCGATTGACAGCAATTTGACAGCAAATGCTGGCGAACGTGAACGGATCTCGCCGACCACCGCCGGTCGCGGGCGGAAGGGGCGGCGTGGCAACGCGGAGGGGAGCATCTACCGGCGACAGGACGGCCGCTGGGTCGCCCAGGTCAGCGGGGTGGCCGGCAGGGGACGGATCTTCAGGTATGGGAGGACCCGCGCCGAGGCGGCTGCAAAGCTGACCACGGCGCTGAAGTCCGTCCAGGACGGGCTCCCGATACCGGGCGAGCGGCAGACGCTTGGGAAGTACCTCGAGAGCTGGCTCGAGGAGTCGGCCAAGCCGTCGATCCGGCCGATGACCTATGTGAGCTACGCCTCCTTGATCCGCCTGCACTTGATCCCGGACCTCGGAGATGTTCCGCTGGCAAAGCTCACCCCGCAGCAGGTTCAAGCGCTGATGAACCGAAAGCTTGCGGCCGGGCTGGCGCCGAGGCGCGTGGCGATGATCCGCGGCGTCCTACGAACGGCGCTCAACCAGGCGCTCCGGTGGGGGCTGGTATCGCGGAACGTGGCGACGCTGGTGTCGCCACCGCGGGCCGTGCGCTTCGAGGTACGTCCCCTCGAGCCGGAACAGGCTCGGTCGTTCCTGAAGGCCGTGAGCGGCGACCCGCTCGAGGCCCTCTACACCGTGGCGCTCGCTGTGGGTTTGCGCCAGGGGGAACTATTGGGATTGCGGTGGGAGGACGTCGACCTCGACGCGGGCGTCCTCCACATCCGCCACGGGTTGCAGCGAATCGAAGGGAAGCTGCGGTTGGTTGAGCCCAAGTCGGCCCGGGCGCGCCGGACGATCGTCATGCCAGCCCTCGTCACCGAATCTCTGCGGAGTCACCGGGTGCGGCAGATGGAGCAGCGCCTCCTCGTCGGCACGGAGTGGGAGGCGGGAGACTTCGTGTTCGCGACGGCGATCGGCCGGCCGCTGACTGACAGCACCGTGACCCACATGTTTCAGCGCCACCTGGCGCGCGCTGGGCTGCCTCGACAGCGGTTCCATGACCTGCGTCATGCCTGCGCTTCCCTGCTCCTGGCGCAGGGCGTGAGCCCGCGCGTGGTGATGGAGCTGCTCGGGCATTCGCAGATCACGTTGACTCTCAACACCTATAGTCATGTGATGCCCGGGCTGCAGGCGGAAGCGGCCGCGCGGATGGATGGGCTGCTCTCGCAGCGCTAGCGGAGAAGACATGGGCAGCGGAAGTCGGACCACAGCCACACTCACAGCCGCTCCAACGTGGTCGCGGATCACCCCTAAGCTGGGTGAGCAGGAGCGTGAGGAAATTCGACTTGCCCTCTGTTCGACGCGTGGGCGTTACCTCGCGGTGAGGGCGAGTCAGCTTTCCGGTGTTCCGAAATCGACCGTTTACTACTGGGCCAGGGAAGGCTTGATCGTGCCGGATCATGCAGACCTCCATCCGATGTATTGGTCGTATCGGGACCTCGTGCTCCTGCGGCTGTATGCGTGGCTCAGAACGAAGAACATGGCGCCGGGCGACGCAAGCACGATGATCGGCTCGGTTCGCCGCCGGCTCGATCTCGGCAGGTTGGACGAGGGGCACGTGAGGAGCGATGGGCGGGTTTTCCTCCACGGGGATTCCGCCGTTGACGCGTTGAGCGGGCAGCAGCTGTTTAGCGAGCTCGTTCCTTGGGTCGACCACTTCGACCTCTTCGTGCCCATGGACAACGCGCGGTGGCAGGGGCCGAATCTTCTGCGCCCATCGCGCTTCACCGCGATTTCTCCGTGGGTGCTCGGCGGCGATCCCTGCGTTGCGGGAACTCGAGTACCAACGTCGTCCCTGCACAGCCTAGCCGAGGATCGTGGCCTCGACACCCGCGAGATCCTTCATCTCTACCCGTTCTTGAAGCCGGCCGCTGTGACCGACGCCCTGGATCTCGAGAGGAGGCTGCAAGGTCTCGCGCTTGCAGCGTGACCCTCGTCCGCTCCGATTCCTACTCGATCAGGGCTTCCCGAACCCGCCGCCAGGCGTCGAGCCGACCATGTTCATGCGCACGATCGAGTTTCAGCACTTCAGCGCGTTTGCGCCCAGCCTCGCGCGGACATCTACTCCCGACTGGATGCTCTACCTCATGGCAAAGCTCGGCGGGTTCGACGCCGTGGTCACCCGCGATAGAGCGCAGTTCGCCCAGCGCGAGGAACTTGTGGCTATCGCATTGACCGATTTGACGGTGGTCACCTGGCGGCAGGCCGTCGAAGATCCGCTCGCCGAATGGGGTCAGTTGATGGCGTATGCCCCGCAGATCTCCAAACGAATGCGGACAGCCAACTATTCGCCGACGGTTATCTTTCTGCCCGCTCCCAGGCTGAGTCCTGAGCACACCGAGCGACCGCTGGAACTTGCCCGCGAGTTGGCCGGTAGGGAGAGCATGCCTTACAACGAGTGGCAAAATGCAGCTCTGGCCGTAATGAACGAAGCACTGGATCGCCAGCGAGGTACCCGCGCGTTTCAGTTGAAGAACCTGCTGGCAGACCTCGCAAAGTAGTCTCCTGCCCCTACCGGATTTCAAGTTCGTCGTCAGTCTGTTCGGCGGTGCCCGTGTACGGCCGTCGAGTATTCAGAATTGGCGGTCACATACGCAGTCCGCCCGCCGGAGTCCGGGCTCGACCGCGCTAAAGGGTGTCGGGTAGGGTGTCAATAACCCCGACTGGTGTCAGTCGGGCCAGTCCGGTGGCGATGCTCCGTCAAGGGGGCTCGAGCGAACTCGATCGTCAGTGCTTCGTCGGCCGCCGCCCGTCCGACATGCGCTTGCTCGGGCTCAAGAGCGTCATGCAGCTGCACAAAACGTGAACCCCACTGTTGTAGTAGTTCAGAAGGGTCATCGCCCCTCCACGCGCCTGCGTGCCACGCCCATTGGTAGATAGCCAACGCCCCGTGCCCGGGATCTACTGTCCCTTCCACAAGTCGCTGCGCGACTTCTTTGATTGCTTCCAGGGCAGTGGCTTCGGCCTCGCGATGGGTGATCTCACCAGCCAGGAGCTTGCGCTCAAGCTCGACACCGGCACTGCCATCGAGGTCGCGGTCCGCTTCCATTCCGAGGCAGTCTACCGTTCGATCTCGCGGGACGCTAACCAATCTTCGAGCGGTTCTTGAGTCCGCGGACGGTGAGTTCAACCGTGTCCGTCGATAGCCGTGTCGCGGCCGCACCAGGGATGGTCCGGATGCTTCGTCCCCCGAGAACCGGGCGTGACCGTGACATAGGGTGTCGGGAAGGTGTCAGCCTGGGCAAGCGAGATGATGCTGGCGTGGCCGAGGCTGCTGTCCATCCGCGGTCTCGTGCCGGGTTCCCCGTCAAGATACGGTTTCGAAGTCGGACTAAAGGCAGCGGAGGGACGTAGCCATGGGCGCTTGGGGTGAACTCGCGTTCGACAACGACAGCGCGAATGACTGGGCGTACGGTCTCGAGGAGGCTAATGACTTGGCTCCCGTGGAGGCCGCCATCTCGGAAGTTGAGAGCGTCGGGTCAGGCTACCTTGAAGTAGACGCCTCGAGTGCGGCTCTCGCCGCTTGTGAGGTGCTAGCCCGACTCCAGGGCCGGCCCGGGTACACCAATGCCTATACCGAGAAGGTCGATCGCTGGGTCGCTGCGCACCCTCAGGTCGTGCCGCCTGCGCTTATCAACCGCGGCTCATCCGCCATTGATCGGATCCTCGCCCAGAACTCCGAGTTGCGCGAGTTGTGGGAGGAATCGGACGCCGCCGCTTGGCTTGCAGGAGTCGCTGACCTCCGCAGCAGGCTGGGATGAATGGGGTGCGATTGTCGTCAGCCTCAAGGGTCGTTGGCAGACCCAGACCTGGGCAGGTGCGGCGCATGTAGACACGCGGTCGCGGGGCTAGCGATGGCTCGGATCCGCCATCAGCCGTTCGCGCTAGCATCGCCTGTGTGAGGTTGAACCTGAAGAACGCACTTCGCGTGGCATCGGTGCCGGTCGGGGTCGGGGTTGGCCTGTGGGCTGCGCAACTTATTACAGGTGAGAGACCCGAGTGCGCCCTCTTCAGTGGAGGGCCGGTCCTCTGCCCTGTCCCCAACTATTGGGCGAGGTTCACCTTTGCGACCTGGCAGTGCGCCCTCTTCGGCGGCGGTGCGGCGGTCACGCTGCTTGCTCTCTCTTGGATGGACAGCATCACGAAGGCACTTCGGGTGCTAGCGGTGCCGGCCGGAGTTGGCTTTGGTCTTTGGACCGCGCAACTCCGCTCGCTACCCGTCTGCCCTCCCTTAAGTCGTGGGTGTGGCGGCTTTCTCGGGGTCCTCCCGCTCACGTTCACGCCGTGGCAATGCGCTCTGTTCGGCGCAGGCGCAGCGGTCGTCGTGCTGCTCCTCTCCTTGGCAGTGACGCGGACGCCCAGGTTGCGGGCAAGACAGCTCAGGCCAGCCTGAAGACGGTCATCCGTCGCCTTCTCGAGTGTACGGCGGGCGCCTCAGGGAATTCGCTCTACTGACATTGGCGGACCCTCGCATGCTCGGACGTAGTGTCACGCGGGCGGGGTTGGGCGAGTGCAGTTGCTCGTGCGGCCCGCCCTAGGATGCTCGCGTGAGGTTGCTACTGAGTCGGCAATGGCCTGGTCCGGCGGCGTGCGCTCGGTGGCACGATGCACCTGCCACCTCGCCGCCCGAAGGCCTCTCGACGGGTGTCTACGACCGTTACGAAGCTCAGGTGCTTTGCCGGCGCGATGAGAGTGCGGACGCAGCGTTCGAGCGTATTCGAGGGCAGCTGTTCGCGTACGACATCTTCCCCCCAAGCCTGATGCGTTTCGCGCTCTGTTCTGGGCGCAGTATCGTGCTCGGCGGTCTCATCGTTCAGCGGGCGGGCGTCGGTCCCATCAGGCTCGAGTCAGCGGTGCGCGTAGTCGATGTGTGGGACACCACGCGGGGCAATCGGCGTGAAGCAGGATTCCGATATGTAACCCTGGCACGGCATCCCGAGCGTGGCGTTGCGTCGTTCGCCGTTCGTCGCGACTCATCCGGTGACGTCCAACTGATCCTGGATGCGCGATCACAGCCTGGAACTCTCATGGCGCGTCTTGGCCGGACTGTAGGCCGGCGCGTTCAAGTGGCTGCCACCAATGCCGCGATGAAGCGACTCGCGGGAACGCAGCGCCGATCTTGACTCGTTACCTCGGGACTCCACGCCACTGCTGCTCAGCAACATTCGAGGCGTGGACGGCGCGCCAGACTTCGGCGCGCCAGACTTCGGCGCTCCAGTCGCCGCCTGCCACCTCCAGGCGACGACACTCCGCGGCGGCCTCCGCCACTCCCCGGCATGCGGAGTTGATCGCCGGCCACGTCGCTGTCGTGACCGCATCGCGCTGAAGCCGACTCAGCGCGGCGCTGGCCGCTCGCCATCGGCGCTGCGCGAGGCGTTGCGCCGCCAGATGAGCCCGGGCGCGGCGCCGGCACTCTAGCCGCCGTGCGAGCGCGGCGTTCCGTGCTCGCCAGGTTCTCGCCGCTCGCAGGGAAAGGCGACCGCGAGCGGACGCCCATCGAGGCACTGACTCGCTGAGACCCTGCTGCCGTCGCCGATGTGCGCTGCTCCGACACGCCCCACCGCAGAAGCGCGGCGGTCGACCGGTGCTGCGTCGACGTAGGGCTCGGCGGCATGCAGCGCACCGCGCTCCCGCACCGGGGGTTTCGTCATGAACAACGCTTCGCATTTCACGCATATTCAAGCGCACCAGGCGACAACAGAGCGCTTACATTTTGGGTCGAAAACGGCGAAAAAACCGCAGGTGAAAGTGTGTGTGTGGAAATAGGCGTGGCGTGATTGGCAGAGGTGATGAGTGCGGGGGTGGGAGCAGTGTCTGTGAGGCCGCTGGAGCTGTGTCTGTGGGCGGATGTTGTCGAGGTGTCGGCTGGGATGCGGGGCGGCGGCGCAGGATATGGCCGGATGGCCGGAGCGGCGCCCGTGAAGGCTCGGCACCCCACCCGCGCGGCGAACGGTGAGCGCGCACGAGCAGGGATGCTCCGAGGATGGAAGACGACTCGGTCTCCCTCGGGCCGCCGTATGTGTCGCGCCACGACCACCGTCGGGGGCGGAGTGCGGCGAACATCCGGCGGACGCGTCCGATGGTGTCAAGGTGGGACTGGACCCGCGGAGTCAAGTACCGGCCGGACTTCTACACGGACTTCTACACGGACTTCTACACGGACTTCTACGACGAAAACTGTAAGCGCTATGTGATCGCGGAGCCAGTACATTGAAGTCCATGGCACAAGTCGAGCTTTCGTTCACCTCCCCGTCGCCAGCGGTCCCCGAGTTTACCCACGAACGCTCGGTGACTTCCGCCGCTGATCGAGCTCGGGCCCGCACCATATCGGCGACCCCGCTCTTGCTCACCGTGACCGAAGTTGCGCACCGACTCGGATGCGGCCGCACTCTCGTCTACGACCTCATTGGTAGCGGGCAACTCGAGACCGTCAAGCTCGGCCGTTTGCGGCGGGTGCCTACGGAGGCCGTCGATGTCCTGGTGAGGCAGCTTCGCGCGGTCTCCGGCAGCGGCCTCGGCGATCACACCGAGCCGCGGTGACAGCAATTTTGACAGCTACGGAAGCGAATGCGGGCGGTCAATAACGGACCCAGTCAGGGCCGCAACAAATGCTCCCGAATACGAAAAGGACGTTTGCGGGGCTCAGCGAACGAGCCAGAGCCGACCTCTTAATCCCAAGGTCCAGGGTTCGAATCCCTGAGCGGGCACCAAGGCAAGCGAATACGGAATGTCGAGGGCCGAACCTTGGTCTTGGCGGTTCCCTCCAGCCACTCCCGTAAAAACTGCTCGACGGTCCCGCGTTGCGGCGGGCTCGGGACCCACTCTAAAGCCGCCCTCACGCCCTGAGCCACCTTGGCGGCACCTCTACGCGGGTTTTGCCCGTGTACCACTTCCGCTGCCCTCGATCCAGGGTGACGTATCCATACCAGGCCCCGTCCTTGCGTTGGGCGATGCAACCCTCCCGGTTGCCTCGGCGACCACGGCGCTTCCGAGGCTTCCTTGTGTGAGTTCGGTGTCGCGTCGCGAAGTAGGATCTACGAAGGGGCAAGCCGCGACGCGAATGCCGAGACGGCTTCCGCAAGCACCGTGTCCGCGCGCATTCGCACCAGCGCGGCGTCGTTGCGCATCGCCTCTACCCAATGCGCATCGGTCAGCGATGCCACATTGATCGTGACGTTCGCAAGTGCGGCGGCGACCGAGGCGAGCAGCACATGCGCTGCGCTCAGCCCGTCCGAGACGGCATTGGCGTTGCCGGTCTCGATCAGCTCGCGGGCGAGCGGGAGCAGTGCCGCGGCGCGGCGCGCGACATCGAGTGGCACCTCCGCAGCGACGGTCAGCGACGCCTGCACCGCATCCGATCGCATGGCCTTGTGTTCGTCGGTGTCGCGCGGCAGCCGATATGCAGCCATCACCTGTTCGAAGGCCGCCGCATCGCGATCGGCAAGCGCGAGCAGCGCGGCGCGCTCGACGTCCGCCGTCGCGACGATCTCGTGCATCCGGCCCTCGACGGTTTCGTACCCCTTTCGGCCGATGGTCACGCGCGCGACCATGGCGAGCAGTGCCGCCCCGGTCGCACCGGAGAGCGCCCCCACGGTTCCGCCCCCCGGCGTCGGCTCCGCCGATGCCAACGCTGCGAGGAACGCCTCGACGGTCGTCTCGCCGATCGTGGCCGCAGCGGGGGATGCAGCCGCGGGCGAGCCGTCCGTGAGCCGGGCAACCAGCGTCTCGATCACCTGCTCATCGGGATCGAAGCCGCGAAGCTGCAGGTAATGGGCGGCGCACTCGGCGAGCACCGCCTGCGGGATGAGGCCCACCACCTCGGTGTCGAGCACGTGCATCCCGAAGCGAGCCGACTCGAGGCGGACGAGCTCCAAGGCCCGATACGGGGGGGTCGCCACCGGATCGACGAGATTCATCGACACCTGCACGCAGGCGCGCTCGGCCACCGAGAGCCCGATGGCGCGCACATGCACCAGCCCACCGGAACGCTCGCGAACCCGCTTGGCCACCTCCTTGGCGGCACCTTCGTCCTGGCCGCTCAGGTAGACGTTGAACGCCACCAGGGGCGGGCGCGCCCCCACGGCCGTCGCGCCGGCCTTGCCGAGAAGGTGCGGACCGTAGTCCGGCAATCTGCGGCCCTCCGCCACGTCGGCCTTGAGGCCCTCGTACTCACCGCGCCGCACATCGGCGAGGCTCGACCGATCCGGTGTCCGGGCGGCCCGCTCGTAGAGGTAGACGGGGAGCGACAGCCTGTCCGCCAGTTCCGACGCGACATCGCGGGCGAGGGCGACGCAATCGTCCATGGTCACGCCACGAATCGGGATGAAGGGGATGACGTCGACCGCACCCATGCGAGGGTGGCTGCCGCGTTGCTGTTCCATGTCGATCAGCTCCACGGCCTGTGCGGCGCCGGCGACCGCGGCTGCACGCGCGCTCTGAGGTGAGCCGATCAGCGTGGTGTCGAGTCGATTGTGGTCCGGGTCCGACTGACGATTGAGCAGCGTCACGCCCGGAACACGCGTCATCGCAGTCACGATCGCGTCCATGACGTCGGCCCGACGGCCCTCACTGAAGTTGGGAACCACGAGCACCAAGGGTTGGGTCGACGGCATCGGGCGGATTCTAGGCGATCGGCAGCGAGACCTGACCCGACCTCTCGTCGTCTTCGGCCCACGTGTGACACCCCAATGCGAGGGCAGCGACGGCGAGCAGTTTAGAGCGGTGCCCTCAACAACGGTTCTTACAACAGTTACAACGAACTCCAACAGTTCTTAGCGGACGTTGGCCGCGGTCGTCAGAATAGCCGGGGTAGTACGCCGAGATGGTCACCGTGAACCTCCTAATCCCAAGGTCCAGGGTTCGAATCCCTGAGCGGGCACGCCTTTTTCCCTTATGGAATAAGTGGTTTCCAAAATCGTGCCCCTTCGATTGCCCCTTCGTGCCCCTTCCGAGGGTATATCGTTCGATATATCGCTAGGCACGAGGCGCGACCCCTCGCGGGCGTCAATCGCGGCGGCGAACGCATCGGTTGATGGCCCTGTGGAGTGGGCGTAGAGGCTGAGTAGCGTCGTGATGTTTGCGTGCCCGAGGATCGCGGCGACGACATGCGGTTCTGTCCCGTTCCGTAGGGCGAGGGTCGCGCACGTGTGGCGCAGCGCGTGGAAGTGGAGCGGGCGAACTCCGGCACGCTTGCGGATCGGGTTCCAGCACTGGGCGTAGAAGTTCGTCGGCGCCATCGGCTTGCCGTTCGATCCCGGCCACACGAGGTCAGTACCCTCGGTTCGCGGCGTCCGGGTCAACGCGTCAATCACGATTTGGGGCAAGGTCAGACTCCGCGACCCCGCCGCAGCCTTCGGCGGGGTGACTACCGATTCGCCGTCAAGAGCACGCGACGCGGTGCCGGTCACGACTAGTCGCCGTGCGAATAGGTCGATCTGCCCCCACGCGAGTCCGATGAGTTCGCCTCGGCGGAGTCCAAAGGTCACGGCGAGGGCGATGACGCCCTCGAAACGGTGACCGTAGGCGGCGGTTAGCAACGCGTCAACCTCGCCGTGTGTGAATGTCTCGATCACCGTGCCGGTTCGGCGCGGCGCGGCGACTTGCCGAACGGTGTGATCGAACGCGATGCCGCGCCGTTCGGCGTCACCCAGGGCGGCGCGAAGGGTCATGTGCACGTGGCGCGCGGTTGTGCCGCCGACCACCCGACTCAGGCGCGCCCGGAGGCTGTCAATGTCCTCGGGTCGCAGGGCATCGAGTCGCACGCCGCCGATCGCGGGCACGATGTGGAGTCGAACGTGCGACTCGTACGCCATGTACGTCTGCGCGCGTAAGTCGTCCCGACGCCCCGACAGCCAGTCGGCAAGGAACTCCGCGACGGTCGGGGCGAGGACCGCGCGCACGGTGTGATCGCGGGCGGCGGCGTGCCCGAGGGCGACAGCCTCGGCGGGCGTCTTGCCGTAAACCGTGACGCGTTCACGGTGCCCGGGCGGGCCGACCGTGAGTCGGTACTCATACCCCGCCCCGTGGACACCGTCACGCTGAACAGTTCATATGAACAGTTCGTCTAGAACTGTTCATGAACGTGCGAGGACTCGCTCGCGGGCGACTCGCTACGCGGTCGCCACTCGCGGCCTCGCACAGAGGGGTAGGGGAGTCATACCGCCGATACCGTCGTGTGCCCGCACCGCCGCTGTGCCTGGCGTTAGGTGGTTGCCCAACCCCACGTGGTCGTGACTGTCTTCATCGCGGCCTCGCCCGAGGCTTGAAGCGACGGCTCGGTATCCAACTCGACCAAGTAGACCGTATTGGCATGAATGTCTACCAAATCCTCTTGCACATTGGACGTGCTGCCGCTCGTATAGCTGAGCGTCAACGCGTATGCCGTACCACCCGCGAAGCTCACGCTGTGTGCGGGGTCAGCGACCGTTATCGCCGTCGCGCCAGGTGGCGTGCCGACCGTGTTGTTCACGAGTTGCGTCGGCGTCCACGTTGTGGGATTCAAGGAACGCGACGCTTCAATTACCGCGAACGGCACCGCCTGGATGGTGATGCCAATGGCCCCTGGCTTCGGGACTCCCGCGTCGCTCAGCGGCCCGTGCGAACTCAGTTGATATTGCGTTGCGCCTCGCGTGGTCTGCGTCTTCACCGTCAATGACTCTGGATACAAGGCGCTAAACCCGGTGCCAGTCAGAATGCGGGTTGTCGGCGTCGCAACGGCGGTGGTCGTACTACTGCACGCGGCGGTTGTCAGTGTGATCGCCGCGCATGTCATGAGCCTGCGGTTCATACGCGCGAGTGTATGTGGCTGACGTAACGGCCTCGTGACCGTGGCGACTCAACTTGTGGACCGTCCCTCGCGAAGAGCTCAAACGCACCGTAGCGGATAGGGACGTTGGTCACCACGGCCGAAAAAGTGTGCCTTTCACGAACGCCTCGACAAAATCGCCGACTCGCCCGTTTTGCGACGATGCAGTCATGTCGAAGTGCGCATCGGCGTCGAACGCCGCCCGGAACCTATCGCCGGTCACGGTTGCACGGTCGAACTACCCTACGGGGCAGAACGTGCGGTCAGCATCGCCGGCGCCGCAGAAGGCGCACCGAGGCCAGTCCGGCATAGCGCCCGTGTACGGCGAGAGGTGCCGCGCGGACATCGCTACGGGCGCGGGATCGTGCCGTGCCCGCCGCGAAGACGATTCGCCGCATCCTCGCGAAGGTCGGCGGTGAGCCGACTGAGCCCGTCACCACGCGCGCGGTCTCGGGCGGCTTGTGCGTCCAGAGCGGCAGCGGCTTTGCGCGGGTTCGTTCGGATGAGGTTCGACCATTCGGCGGGAGTGCGGTTCGACGGCTTACCCATTGCGGAGATTCCCTGACCCCGAGAGCCGTTCCATTCAGCGGCGGCTCATTCCTCGCCATCGGTCGTCTCCTGCCCCGACCTTGCAGTGCGCCCACCCGTCGCAGCGGGTGTCGGCGGCCCAGTAGACGTGCTGGTCCTCGCCGTGACCGCAGACTGGGCAAACACCGTCGAGGACAGGCGCAGGCAGCGGTTGATCCACTCAAGCAGCGTAACGCCCTACCCGAGGAGTCCGACGACCTCCTCGATCATCCAGACGCGTGTCGCCCGATGTATCGCTAATGCCCCTTCAATGCCCCTTCAGGATTGATTCCCGTGGCAGCACATGGCGCGCCGTGGCGGGTTCTTTGATCTCAAACGCGAGTCTGAGATCACAAAAACGTCGCCTAGCTATGGTTCGAATCCCTGAGCGGGCACCACTGCGTTGTAGTGATCCGGCTCACGAAGCGCAGAGCACAAACGTCGTGACGATGGCGCTGTGGCTGCCGGTGTTGCTCACGTCGCCGATCCATCCGCCGGGGAACGGAAAGGTCGAGTTGATGCTGACAGTGGTGCCCATGTCCAGCGACTGGCTGCCGCCTCCGAGCACCGCGAGTCCGGCGGGACAGTCTGCCTGAGTCGCGGTTTCCTGGCCGGCCGGATTGGAGTCCTCGGACCCCGACAGGTACTCGTATGTGGTCTTCGAGAAGTTGAACTTGGCGCACACGGCAAAGGGCGTCAAGGTCGCGTCGCTGGAGGAGAGATTGTCGACGGTTATGCCCCAGGTGATCTCGCTCTCCGGCCACGAGCTGTTGAGGTTCACGAGCGTGCTGCTCGAACTGCTGCGCTCGCCGCCGCCGGTGAGAAGGTCGCCGTTCGGACAGCCGGCGGTCGTGCCCGATTGAAACCCGGCGGGATTCGGCTCGGCGGCCAACACCTGCTGCACGTAGCCCTTGAGCTTCTTCGCGCACACGGCATAGACCGTGAACTGCGACGCCGCGCCGCTGGTGTTGTTCGCGTCAACCGACCATCCGTGGGCGGTCGGATAGGAGGAGTTGATGCTCGCGTCGAGGCTGTCCGTCTGGATCAACGCGCCGCCGCTCAACGGCACGGTCTGCGAGCCCTTCTTCACGGGGCAGGTGACGGACCCGGGGGTTTGCAGACCGTTGGGAAGCGAGTACGTGGCAGACGCGATCGAATAGCCGGCCGGTTTCAGGGCCGCCGCTCCGTCGACGGTCCTCGGTGCGGCGCCCGCAGTCGTGGCACCGGCCGTCCCGATGCCGAGGAGCGCCACACAGATTCCCATGATCCCGGCGTGCTGACGCATGGCTCCCCCCGCTACTTGGTTGAATCGAGTTCCGGGCCACTCTAGGGGTGGCCCGCAATCGATGTCAAACGGCGCTCCCGCGAACAGGGTTCGACTTCGTGAGCGCGAACGATCTCGCTGTGTAGTGTTTACGCCCAAGTGGTGAGCGAGTGGGTCGAGTGGCATGACGGGTACCGTCCGGGATCGCCCCTGGCGCGACGCCTCGCCAAAGTCCAGGGCATGATCCTCGCGGCCCTGGACAACGCGCCGCCGGGGCCGATCTCGCTCATCAGCCTCTGTGCCGGAGATGGACGCGACGTGCTCGGCGTCCTGCCCGGCCATCCACGCGGCGCAGACGTCCGCGGGCGGCTTGTCGAGCTCGATCCCGAGCTGGCCGGACGCGCACGCGAGCGCGCCGCCGCGGTGTCATCGGCAATCGAGGTCGTGACCGGCGACGCGTCGCTCACGAGCAGCTTCTCCGGCGCCGTACCCGCCGGCATGGTCCTCGCCTGCGGGATCTTCGGCAACATCACCGACGACGACATCCGCAACACCGTGGCACACCTCCCCACGCTCTGCGCACCGGGTGCGGTGGTGGTCTGGACGCGCGGCACGTTTGCGCCAGATCTGACACCAACGATCAGGCGGTGGTTCACCGAGTCGGGATTCTCCGAGCTGGACTTCATCGCCATCCCCGGCACCACGGTGGGGGTCGGCGTCAACCGCCTCACCTCGCCGCCGCACCGGTTCGACCCCGGCATGCGGCTCTTCACGTTCCTCCCCGCAGCTGAGCGGCCGTCGCGACGAAGCGCCTGCTGAGAACCCTCAGCCGGTGGTCAGCGCGTCGACATCGCGACCCGCGCGGATCGCGGTGAGGAGCTCACGGATGTCCCCGGACTTCGAGACGTACGCCGAGACTCCCGCAACGGTCATGGCCTTGCGAATCAGCATCTTGTCGAACGCCGAGAACGCCACCAGGCGTGCGCCCGGCGCCGCGACGACCATTTCCTTGGCGGCCCGGAGACCGCCGCCATCGGGCATGTTGACGTCGAGCACAACCACATCAGGCTGCAACGAGCGCACGAACATGACGCCGTCGTCTACGCTCGACGCGACGCCGACCAACTCCATGTCAACCTGCTTGTCGATAATGCGACCGAGCGCGGAGAGGACCTCCCCGCTGTCGTCGACGATGATCACTCTGAGTGGCGTGCCGTTCATCGCTCCCCACTCTGGACCTCGGCGATGCACGTGCTCGTATCGATGCGGGTTGTCACGCCACCGTCACGCGGCTGGGATCTGAGAGATGACCTCGGGCTTCTGAGGCAGCCAGACCTCGATGACCGTGCCGCTTCCCGGGACGCTGTCGATCCGAACCCACCCGCCGAGCGCCTCGGCCCGCTCGTGCATCGAGCTGAGCCCGAGGTGGCCCTGTGGCGACCTTCCGTCGCCGCGGGGCACGAAGCCCGGTCCGTCGTCCGTGATGCGCGCGCTGAAGCCGCCGTCCTGGTCTCCATGCAGCCGCACGGTGACGGTCGCGCCCTGAGCGTGCTTGCTGGCGTTGTTGAGGCCCTCCCGGACAATCCGGTAGAGGGTCGTGGCGACAATGGGCGAAGGGTCGCCGGTCAGCTCGTTCTGCAGGACCACGCTGAGCCGGCCGTCGTCGTTGAACTCCGCGATGGACTGTTCGACGGCCGCGATCAGCCCGAGCTCGAGGATGTGCGGATGCAGGTCGCTCAGCATGGTGCGCATGCGTACGATCGCGCCTTCGATGGACAGCTCGATGGACGTGGCGGTCGCATCGTCGGTGTCGCCGTCTCCGTGCAGCAGGAACATGCGCATCTTGGCCGCGATCATCGATTGCAGCATGTCGTCGTGGATGACGCCGGCGATGTGCTGCCGCTCCTGCTCCTGCACCGTGACGAGCCGAAGCAGGAGCTTGGTCCGTTCGTCATTGGAGCGATAGAGATCCTCGAGGCTTTCGACCAGAGCTCCCGTTCGTTCGCGAACCTGCAGATCGAGGTCATCGTTCTTGCGCGCGACCTGTTCATTCAACGAACGCGTCTCGCGCACGAACAGGAACTGCCGGAAGAGCACCACGCTGATCGTGAGGATCAGGTCCCACTCCAGGACCCGAGTGAGCGCTCCGGCCACTAACTCGGTCACCACCGCAGCGATGCCCGCAGCAGCGACGGTGACATAGGGCAGCATCAGCGTCCAGCGAGGCTGGCGCACCTTATCGTCATCGCGGGCCGCCGAGGCCCGCAGCGTGCGGACGGCGGCGAGCCCGATCAGCGCATACCCCATGGTCCAGCCGAGGTCGGGGAAGTTGACCGCGTTGTAGTTCTGGACGGTGGTGAGGTAGGCGAACGAGCTGTCGGCAAAGGCGTTGAGCAGGACGCCACAGGCGAGCAGGGTGATCGGCAGACGCTGACCCACTCGCAGCCGCGAGAGCGTGAGTAGGACGATCGTGGCCATGGCGATGTCACTGATCGGGTAGGCGAGGCCGACAATCTGCGCGAAGGCGTCCGTGGATGACGACGCGTAGACGGGACCGAGCACCAGATCCCAGCTGATGAAGAGCAGAGCCCCGGCCATGAGCAACCCGTCGAGGAGGGACCGCAACCGAGCCTCGTTGGTGGTGACGGCCCCGGGGAGCCGGAGCAGCCCGACGATCGCGAAGGGCACCGAGAGGAGATAGCCGAGGTCCGGGTACGACGGAAAGAGGTTCGCGGGTTGCAGGTTGAGGATGGCCTCCTGGTACGTCCAGGCCACCTGGCCGAGTCCCCAGCAGGCCGCACCGATCCCGATGAGCCCCCACGCCTGGCGGGAGCGCCCGTGCCATCTGGACGCGGTGAAGAGGCATGCGCCAGCCGCCAGCAGCGCTGCCAGCGTCTCGGAGTAGTCGTCGAAGACGACCGTCTGCCGCTGCAGCGGCGCGGCGACGAGCATGACGGCGTTGACACCGCCCAGAACGACCACCGCCGCGACGAGCAGGAGAAACGGGCGCCTTCCCATCAGTGCCGAGTGTTGACACCCTCGACACCGATAGCCGTGGCGGCGCTGAACCGGTCAGGTGACGATCGCGCCGTGTGCCCCGCTCAGCTCGCGGGCTGGTGCGTCGCCTCCGCCACCGCGGCGTCCCAGTCGATGATCACCTGGCCCTGCTCCTCGGGGCGAACCTTGGCGGGCAGGTTGGACCCCGGATACAGGAGCGGCATGCCCGAGGGCGGCACCGGGTTGCCCATCTGGGTCTGCTAAGGCTGATGCCCGTCGCAGAGGATCGTCACCACGAACGCGTACATGTCCACGCCGGCCTGGGGTTCGCATGCCCATCGGCTGGCTCTGGATGATCACCGCCCGCGCCGGTGTGCCGGTGGCGAGCAGCTCGGCGGCACTGCCACGGTTCGGCCCGGTCGCCGACATGGTCACGGTGGGCGGCTCACTGTCGAAGTCCATGGCGACTTCCTGCGGGTTCTGGGGGTTCACCCGCACGGCGACCACCGTCCCCGGGGTCATGAGTGCCTGCAACGCGAGGATGGGCACCCCCTGATGGCATGTTGCCTGGTAGGGCGGCGTGTTGTCCATGTAGATGTTCATGGCGACGTTGCAGACCTGCTTGCCAACGCGTCGTTGCCGTGACTGACGGTCATGCCGGTGGGCTGCACGCTGACGATCTCGCCGCGCGCCAGCGTCCCGTTCTTCAGGAGCTCCGGCGACACGCCGCCGCCGACGGCTCGAATCTTGTCCAGAAATCCCATCGTCGTCCCCCGAGCGATCGCCAGCGCCGAAGTGGCGCACGTGCACGTTTCGCCCGGCGAAATTGTAGGTTCCGCTCGACTGCCCGCGGTGAATGGTGCCGACAGCTCACCGGCGCCCCTAAGCTCAGCGGATGTCCGAACAGGAACGCGAGAGCGTGCGTCCCGATCTTGCCGAGACGCTCCGCCGCAGAAAGCTGGTCCAGGACGAGAGCCGCGGCGATGTCGTCGCGGCTCGCCACGCGTCCGGCCGCAGCACTGCGAGAGAGAATCTCGCCGAGCTGTGTGACGAGGGGAGCTTCGTCGAGTACGGCGGATTCGCCATCGCGGCCCAGCGCGCACGCCGCACCGTGGACGATCTCGTGCAGCGCACGCCGGCCGACGGCCTGATCGCCGGCACGGCCAGGGTCAACAGCGCGCTGGTCGGCAACGATCGCGCGCACTGTGCCGTCCTCTCGTACGACTACACGGTGCTGGCCGGGACCCAGGGTGTCATGGGGCACAGGAAGAAGGACCGCCTCTTCGAGGTGATCGAGCGACGCCGCCTCCCGGTCGTGCTCTTCGCCGAGGGCGGCGGTGGCCGGCCCGGTGACACGGATCACGCCATGGTCGCGGGCCTCGACGTCATGGCCTTCGCACTCTGGGCTCGGCTCTCCGGCCTCGTGCCGCGCATCGGGGTGGCATCGGGTCGGTGTTTCGCCGGCAACGCGGCACTGCTCGGGTGCTCCGACCTGATCATCGCGACGCCGGAGGCGAGCATCGGCATGGGCGGCCCGGCAATGATCGAAGGCGGTGGGCTCGGAGTCGTCGACGCCGACAAGGTCGGTCCATTCGACGTCCAGGTGCAGAACGGCGTCATCGATATCGCCGCGGCCGACGACGCCGATGCGGTGCGCCTCGCGCGCCAAGCACTGTCGTTCTTTCAAGGATCCGTCGCCTCCTGGGAGGCATCGGATCAGCGCGCACTGCGCGATGTCGTTCCGGAGAACCGGCGGCGCGCATACGACGTGCATCGCGCCATCGAGATCCTTGTCGACGCCGGTTCGTCGCTCGAGTTGCGACCCAGGTTCGGGCGCGGCATGGTCACCACGCTGGCGCGGATCGAGGGCCACCCGGTCGGGATCGTCGCCAACAATCCCATGCATCTCGCGGGCGCGATCACCAGTGACGGCGCCGACAAGGCGGCACGCTTCCTGCAGCTGTGCGAGGCGTTCCGGCTGCCGGTGCTCTTCCTCTGCGACACCCCGGGGATCATGGTCGGACCCGACGCCGAGAGGACCGCGCTGGTCCGCCACGCGAGCCGTCTGTTCCTAGCGGGCGCCGCGCTCACGGTGCCGTTCATGACCGTGGTGCTGCGCAAGGGATACGGGCTCGGAGCGCAGGCGATGGCGGGCGGCAGCTTCCGCGCGCCGTTGATGACCGTCGCATGGCCGACCGGCGAATTCGGCGGCATGGGCCTCGAGGGTGCCGTGAAGCTCGCCTACCGCAAGGAGTTGGAGGCGATCGAGGACGTCGACGAACGCAAGGCGCGGTTCGACGCCATGGTCGCCGACGCCTACGCGCGAGGCACCGCGCTCAACACCGCAACGTATTTCGAGGTCGACGACGTGGTCGACCCGGCAGAGACGCGGGCGCTGGTGGCCGCTGTCATCCTGCACCGCGGAGGGCCGCAGCGCGAATCGACCCGACCGCGTTACGTCGACTCGTGGTGAGTGCCGGCCGCAGCTCAGAGATGCGACAGCTCGCGGAAGACTCGCCGGAAGAATGGACCGCCCCAGAGCCCGATCGAGAGCACGCCACCGAAGAGCACCACGGCGTCGACACTCGCGCGTCCCTGCTTGGTCCAGTACACGTCCTCGAGGTCGAGCCAGAGCGCGAACTCGTCGAGCGTGAGCGCTGACGCACCGCCGTAGAGGATCGACGTGAATTTCGCGAGGGCGTCATCGGTGCCCTTGACCTTCCCGGCGGTGTCGACCTCGATCAGCCAGAGATACCCGGTGCCGAGCAGGCCGGCGATACCGAGCACCAGGTGATGAAAGTGGCGGCCGCCCACGGTGAGGTTGTGAAACGGGCCCACTCCGTCGCGGATCGCATGCGTGATCGCCCGGGTGGCCGCGAAGGTCGTGAAAAATGACACTGACGACAGAAACAACCGCTCCCGTCGGGTGTCGCTGAACTCCTGGCGATAGATCTCCGCCGCGCGATCGGGGGTCAACTTTGGACCCGGTGTCAGGCCTTGATCGACTTGGGCCGAGCGAAGTTGGCCGCGACCACAGCGAGCAGCGTGAGCACGGTGAAGACGATGGCGTGCTTCCAGTGGAGCGCCGGCCGGCCCGATGCCAGGAAGTTGGTCTTCTGGGTGAAGTAGAAGACCGCCGCAAGGGCGAAGATCACGGCCAGAGCAAGCAGCGCGAGCGCGAGAGGGCGGCTACCCCGCATGACAGATCCCCCGGTGAGTTCGGCCGTGCACCCGGTGCGAACGCGTTCCCGAGTTCAACAACCGGTTCACGACCTTCAGTGGATGAAGACGAGGCCCGCTGCCCCGAGAGCGGCACAGTAATACGCGAAGGGGTCCAGACGTCCGAGTCGCAGGTAGCGGAGCAGGAAGCGGGCGCTCGCGTAGGCGACGAGGCCGGCGACCGCGGCAGCGGCGATTGCGACGACGAGGGTCGGCGCGTCCGACCCGAGATCGGGCAGCTCCAGCAGTCCGGCGGCGAGGATGATCGGGGTGGCGAGCAGGAACGAGAAGCGAGCCGCCTCCTCGTGCCGAAGCCCGGCCACGAGGCCGGCCGCCATGGTGATCCCCGATCGGGAGATGCCGGGCAGCAGCGCACCCGCCTGGAAGAAGCCGACGATGAGCGTCGTGCGCAGGCTCAGGCCCTCGACGCGCTCGAAGGCCGGGTCATCCTCCTCGTGGCCGAGCACCGGGGCGTCGCCGACCTTGCGGCGGCGCTCGTCGCGACGCCGGAACATCTCGGCGGCGAAGAGGATCCCCCCATTGACGATGAGGAACGCGGACGCGGCGCGCGGATCGCCGAACAGCGACTTCAGCGGATCCTGGAGGAGGAAGCCGACGATTCCCGCCGGCACGGTGCCGATGATCAGCATGACCGCCAGGCGCTGATCGGGATCGTCGATGCGACCCCGCACCGCTGCACGGAAGAACCCGACGATGATCCGGGCCCAGTCGCGCCGGTACAGGAAGAGCAGGGCGGCGGCCGTCCCGAGGTGGAGCACCGCGAGGACGGGGACGAACGCCGGGCTGGTTTCGCGGAAATTGAGCCCGATGAGCGGCGGAACGACCACGGCGTGACCGAGCGAGGACACGGGAAAGAGCTCGGTGACTCCCTGAAGCGCGGCCAGGAAGAGGATCAGTCCGGCGCTCAGCATTGGCCAGAGCCTACCAGCCCCTCACGCGTAGTCTGATGCGATGACGTCGACAGCAGCTCCCACCGAAAGCACCGTCAACCGCCAGTTCCGCCTCGCGGCACGCCCCAAGGGGCTTCCGGTGGCGACCGACTGGTCCTTCGGTACCGAGGCGGTGCCCGAGCCCGGCGATGGCGAAATCCTTGTGCGCGTGCTGCACATTTCGCTCGACCCGGCGATGCGCGGCTGGATGAATGACCGCCGCTCCTACGTGCCGCCGGTCGGTCTCGGTGAGGTGATGCGGGCGGTGGGCATTGGGCGGGTCATCGCGTCGCGTCATCCCGACTTCCACGCCGGCGACCACGTCACCGGGACCTTCGGCGTCCAGGACTACGCCCTCAGCGACGGGAGGGGCGTCCTGCGCGTGTCCGCGGAGACCGCGCCGCTCACCCGGTATCTGAGTGTGCTCGGCATGCCGGGCATGACCGCGTACTTCGGACTGCTCGACATCGGCCGGCCGGTGGCGGGCGAGACCGTTGTCGTCTCGGCTGCCGCGGGCGCGGTCGGTCAGATCGTCGGGCAGATCGCCAAGATCAAGGGGTGCCGGGTCGTGGGCATCGCCGGTGGGGCGGAGAAATGCCGCTTCATTGTTGACGAGCTCGGCTTCGACGCGGCCGTCGACTACAAGAACGAGGACGTCCGCGCGGCGCTCCGCGAAGCCTGCCCGGACCGGGTGAACGTGTACTTCGACAACGTCGGCGGCGACATCCTCGACACCGTGCTCACCAGGCTGGCGCGACACGCGCGCATCGTCATCTGCGGCTCGATCTCCCAGTACAACAACGACGGTCCGATGCGCGGTCCCGCGAACTACATGACGCTGCTCGTCGACCGCGCCCGGATGGAGGGGTTCGTGGTCTTCGACTACGCCGCGCGCTACGGGGAGGCCGCGCGCGAGATGGCGGGTTGGATCGCCGAGGGGCGCCTGCGATCGGTCGAGGACGTGGTCGCCGGCATGGAACGCTTCCCCGAGACGCTGCTCAGGCTCTACCGCGGCGAGAACTTCGGGAAGCTCATCCTCACCGTCGGCGAGGCGGGTTAGGAGACTGCTGAGCAATCGGCTTTCCGATCAGCGGTGAGCGACTGAACGATCGGGAAGCGTGGACCGTGCCGGCGTTTGGGGGGAAAGCGTGGCGGTCAGGCCACCGCCCACCCGTCCGGG
>Ga0116215_1000115_pt1 | contig 62618 bp, 56 predicted proteins | sample Sb_taG_7_FD_89698 | JGI IMG/M metagenome (GOLD analysis project Ga0116215, IMG submission 89698) | Peat soil microbial communities from Weissenstadt, Germany - Sb_50d_2_FS metaG | ecosystem: Environmental > Terrestrial > Soil > Wetlands > Peat | place: Germany: Weissenstadt | collected 2010-09-21
AACACGTGATCGACATGCCGCGGGACCGAATCGCCGCTCGGGTAGATGAGTGACAAGAGCGGAAAGCAGTTGCGGTCGCCGTACTTGATCTGAAGCAGACCTTGAACCGCGACCTCATCGAACGCGAGACTCTTACCGCTCTCGCCCATCGCAAGCCCGATCTCGACCGTCGGGAACCCGTCGGCTCCATGCGCGTTGATCGCCGCGCGCAGGCGCGTCAGGAGCGTGTCGAGCCCGCTACCCCAGATTCCTTGCCTAAGCAAACTGCGCAGCACCCACTGGCGAACTGCCTCCCGGTCGGCCTCGAAGCCCTTCGCCGTGAGGTACGAGGCGTCGAGCCCGCGGTGCTTGATGTAGTAGGCCAGCGGATGGATGACGCTCCGAGCGTTGAGGTTGACGGACGTGAGTCCGAACTGGTCAAGTAGGCTCGCCGCCAGATCGAGACAACGCTTGATGTCGGGCCACGTGTCGCGAATAAGAAGCATCTGCTCGCGCTTGAAGTTCTCGATCTGGAACCTCACGCTGCTGGCGTCCGTCAGCACCAGGCACGCCTTCATGATCTGGTCGCGCTTGAAGTCGAAGCGATGGTCGGCCCGATTGAGATGCTCGTTGAACGAGCGGATCTCCTGGCGAGCATCGACCTGTTCCCCATCGTCGCCCGAACTCCAAGCTGCGGTCGCCTGGCTTAGGAGCAAGTCGGCGAATGAGAGCGGTTCGCCCTGCGCGTTGACCCGAATGAAGATGTTCATCACCCGGTCGATGCTCTGATCCGGCTCGATGAAGGGGCTGATAGTTCCGTGCACGTGAACGATCTCGTGTAGTCGGCTCAGGATCGTCGTGGCGTCGGCGTCGTTGCCAATCCCGGCCTGCTGCGCGTAGGCGAGAACGTCCTTTGTCTGGCGCATCGCTAACGCATCGCTGACACGCATCCATTTCCGGCCGCCGTCATTCTCAGCGGCGGCCTGCTCAGGGGTGCGAAAGCGGAAGATGAAGCCCTCTGTCTCGCCTGTCTCATCCTCAGATCCCGAGTCCGACGGGTCGGTATCGGACTTGCGTAGATCAACGTACAAGTACCGCGTCGGGAATGCGTCCGGGTTGTCCCACCACTTGTTGGGAAGCTTGACTGTGTGAGAGCCACGCAAGCCTATGTTTAGGCTCGTCAGGCGCTGCTGTCCGTCGAGGACCGCGAAGCGATTGTCGGACGGGGAGATCTCACCAAGCTGCGGGCAGAAGTTCTTCGGAGGTCGCTGGTCGTAGTCGCGGATGAAGCCGTAGAACGTGTGCGAATTGACTGTCTCGTCGGATACTCGCCAATAGAGAAAGCCGCCAATCGGATAGCCGCGCATGAGCGAGTCGAAGAGAGCGCAGATCTTCGCCTCTTTCCATACGAACTCGCGTTGGATGGCCGGGAGCACGAGCTGCTGGTTTCCGATCTCCTCTAGGACGCTATAGATCGTGCGAGCCGGTTGGAATCCCTCGTGCATGCTGGGCACGCTATCCGATCACAAGCGCGGCGTGGAGGACCCGCGACGCCGAATCACGCTGCCCGATCCGCTCAGCCGTCCCAGGCTCCGAGTAGAACCTACGTTCGCACCGTCCGTCCGGGTTCCGCCGTAGCGTTGCCGCCTAATGTCTATCGCCTTCCCGTCCACCCCCACGCCCACCGCCGAGAAGCTTCGCGGCGGCTACTACACGCCGCCGAGCCTGGCTGCGTTCCTCGCTGCATACGTTGCGGATGCCGGGGCTAGGCTGCTAGAGCCGAGCTGCGGAGACGGAGCGATCCTGCGGTTTCTGCCGTCTGCGGCGTCGATAACCGCGATCGAGCTCGACGAGGTGGAGGCAGAGAAGGCCAGTCGTGCGGTCCCGTCGGCGAGAGTTGTCGAGGATGACTTCTTTCGTTGGCTTGACCCAAGCGAGCTGGGCAGCTGGGATGGCGTAGCGGGCAACCCGCCGTTCATCCGCTACCAGCACTGGACTGAGCCCACGCGCTCGATGGCCTTCGATCTGATGCGGTCGGTCTCGATGAAGCCAACAAAGCTCACGAACGCGTGGGTGCCTTTCGTCGTCGGCTCGTCGCTGGCCCTACGTGAGGGCGGAAGGCTCGCGCTCGTGGTCCCGGCGGAGCTACTTCAGGTCTCCTACGCATCCGAACTACGAGCGTTCCTCATCGATGAGTTCGCCGAGCTCACAGTGTTGACGTTCCGTCGGTTGTTGTTCGATCGTGTGCTACAGGAGGTCGTCTTGCTCTTAGGCGTGCGCGGGTCCGGTCCAGCGCGCATACGGGTCAGCGAGTGCGACGACGCAGACTCGCTTCCCACTGCGGAGACGCTCACCGCTTGGCCCCAGGCCCCAGCGCTACGCCACGAGACCGAGAAGTGGATCAAGTACTTCCTGCCCCCGGACGAGATTGAGGCGCTTCGGACCGTGCGTGACGGCCTGCCTCGAATGACTCGCCTCGGCGCCCTCGCCGATGTCGACGTCGGTGTTGTCACCGGCCGAAACCAGTTCTTTGTGCTGCGACCGTCAGACACGAGCGAGCGTGACTTGGAGGCTCATGTTCTTCCGCTGGTGAGCAAGTCGGCGCACGTCGCGGGCGTTCGTTTCGACCAAGCGGATCTGGCCGCCCTTGAGGAGGCGGACGCTCTCTGTCATCTTTTGGCCGTCGACGCCGCGCTTGCCCTCGGCGAGAATGCTGCGTTGCGGACCTATGTAGAGGAGGGCGAGGACGCCGACGTTCACCTCGGCTACAAGTGCCGGATTCGCAAACAGTGGTGGTCCGTGCCCTCCATCTGGCGGCCGGACGCCTTTATGCTTCGCCAGATCTACGACCATCCGCGGGTCATCGCGAATAGCACCGGCGCGACCTCGACGGACACGATCCATCGCGTGCGCATGGTCAACGGCACACCACCTGCGGCGCTTGCGGCTGCGTCGATCAACTCCGTAACGTTCGCGTTCTCGGAGGTCCTCGGCCGGTCCTACGGTGGCGGCGTGCTCGAGCTAGAGCCGCGCGAGGCTGAGGCGCTCCCGTATCCGGACCCTGATGGGCTATCCGCAAAAGACATCAAGCAGGTCGACGCCCTCCTGCGCGCGGGCGAGCTGATGGCTGCATTGGACTATGTCGATCAGCGACTCCTTGTGGATCAGGCTGGCATCGACCCCGCTCTAGTCGCGACGCTTCGTGGCGCCTGGCAGCGGCTACGCGACCGCCGCCTTGCCCGTGGCCGGAAGGCGCAGCCCTCCAAGGCGGCCTAACTCGGCTCGCCACGCAGTAGCTGTAGCCGATACGTGCCGTCGCCTAGCTTCGCGAGTTCTAGCCACCAGCCGGTGAAGTCTTTCGATTCGATGATGGTCAGCATGCTTGACCAGTTCAGGTAGGTCGGCGCGTTGTTCTGTCCGGCGATTCGGTGCGGAGCATGATCGAACCGGAGGTTTCGGTCCCCGAGATGTTTGCCATCGACGTAGACCGCGAACCGCACGACCGTGACTTCCTTCGACTGCCCGGAGCTCATCGGTTCAGTCGACCAGTTGAGTTCACCGAGTAGCTCATCCCGAAACCATGTGCGCCAGTCGATGTCGAACTGCGCCTTCGTAAGCGCAACGTAGTTGCGCTGATGGCTCGGCGGAGGCTTGCGGTGGGCGTCGGAGATCGTGAGCTTCTTCCACCACCGTAGTTCTGGCTGCGCTTCTGGCCCACCGGCCGTGGCGAGCGTCGCACCGCCCGGCACCTGCTGCACTCCGACCGCGAAGTCATCTCCGGCGTCGCCGTCCTCTTCGACAGCGCCTCCCGCCGGCAACGGCGGCGCACCAAGCAGACCTTTGACCGCAGCCTCACCGAACAGCTTGGACTTTCCTGAGGCGCGCCCTCGGCCGCCGCGATTCTGCTTGGCCTCCGAGGTGACTACGATCTTGGGGTCCTCCTTGAGATCATCGATCAGGCCGACCGTCAACAGCTTGCACGCTCCGTCGACGGCCATGAGGCGGTCGTAGTAGGCACGAATCTCGCTGAGATATCTCGCGTCGTCGTCGACGCCGAGGTCAAGGTCCGCCACCACAGCACCCTCGTAGTTCGTGAAGAGGCCGCCGCGGGTCAGATTGCCGGACCCGACGATTGCAGTTGCCCGGACCGCGCCTTCGACGACGTAGATCTTGGGATGGAACGTTCGGCCGCCGGGGTCGTGAAAGACGTGCGCCGTATCGAACAGATCGATCGCAATCTCCAAGCCCTCTACTGTCGCGCCTCCCTCGTCGACTCCGACGAGCACCTCCGCGTGCCCTCCGCCTGTCCTGAACCGCGTCAAGTCAGCCGCCAGCCTCCGGAGTCCCGACCTCTTGGTCCACGCAGTCGCAAACCATGCGTTGGTACTCGCCTCGTCCCGCAACGCGGCGCAAATCACAGGGCCGATCTGGTCGTACTTGGGGAACGGCTGCCCTATGAATCGGATGCGCACGCGGGCAGTGTCCCAGACCTGAGCTGCCCTGGGTTTCGCGGAGACGGTGTTTGTAGGTTCCCTATCTGGTTGTGATGGATGGTTGGCTCGCTTTTCACAGCGTAGAGTTCCTCGACTTCTCGTGGTGGACGGTCGTCGAGGGATTCGTGGATGCGCTCGTTGTTGAACCACGCGACGTACTCCAGGACGGCGAGCTCGAGCTGCGAGCGTGATGTCCAGCTGCGGTCAGCGATGAGCTCGGTCTTGAAGCTGTCGACGAAACTCTCAGCGGCTGCGTTGTCGTAGGCATCCCCGACCGTTCCGATCGATCCCAGGACATCGTGGTCGTCCAGGAGTTGTGTGTAGTCAAACGATGTGTATTGGCTGCCGGCGTCCGAGTGTGCCACGAGCGCGACGTCTGCTCCGGGGGCTCGCTGATGCAAAGCCATCCTCAGAGCGTCGAGCACCAGGTGGTGCGCATGTGGCTGGCGAACTGCCAGCCGACGATCATCCGGCTGTAGGCGTCGATCACGAAGCTGAAGAACACCGCGCCCTCCCAGCAACGCAGATACGTGAAGTCCGCAAACCATGGCTGCCTCCTGCCTCGAGGATTTGCAGGCGTTTCTTCATTCGGACCCGCTTGTGGTACTCCCGTGTCGGGCATGAGATCGATCACAACTGTCTCGTCAGACACGCGCCGATGCTTGCCGATCGGCTCGGTGCTCCTCCGATCGAACCCAGGATGGCTTGCCGTCGGCGACAGCCGGGTCCACAGCAAGGTTTGGATTGTCCGGTCCTACGTTGGGACTTCGGGTGGCACTTGAGGTGCGGACGGGCACTCAGCGAGGTAGCGTCCTGACCTGTACATTCTCGGCTTTGGCAACGCGGATCAGAGGCCCGTCGGCTGTAGCGAGTGCGTCGGACTCTCCCGTTGCGGCGAGGAGGATACAGTCCGCGAGCGACACAGGGGCGCGGGTCCGGTGGTAGCGCCGTGCGCGAATGTCAGCTGCATCGCGGGCGATCCGCTCATCGATCGGTAGAAGCTTCATCCGTTCTCCAACCAGTGGCATTGTCAGTTCCTGAAGACGCTCCTGGGAAATCCCTTGGATGCGTTGGAGTACATCGAGCGCCTCGGCGAGGTTGACCGCCGTGATCGCCACCTCGCCTCCACGCAGCAGCGCCTCCACCTCGTCTGCCGCCGGCTCTTCCGCCAGCAGCGCGATCAGCGCGAAGGCGTCTAGCAGGATGCTCACTTGGCCGCGTGCCGACGGCGCTCGGCCACCGCCTCGGCCTCCCGCGCGGCCTTGCGCAGTTGTCCGCTACTCATCGACAGCTCTCCGGCCAGAGCGCCGCGCGCGGCAGCAATAGGATCGTCGGGCGCAGGTTTGAGCACGACCCGATCTCCAAGATCCTCGAGCGCCAGCGTCGACGTGTTCCATCGGCGGCGGATGCTGGACGGTATTGAAATCTGTCCCCCACGTGTGATCTTGACTGTCTTCATGATCATGAGGTTTATCATGAGCCACTCGCGCCGGAGCTTCTACACGGCGGCTGCGAGCCAGCAATCCCGGAGGGAAAGCACTCCAAAACGCCCGCAGTGAGCTGAGCCGCCTAGCTGCTACCGGCCACGACAGCGGCGTCATCGCTCCACGCGTGGAGCGTGTCAAGCCAACCGATACCGCCCACGGTCCCACCCAGCGTGAAAGTGTGCCCGAGGCGTTCGAGCTGCGAGATTCCTACCCGCAATATCGGCTCATGATCGTGGGCGGCAGCGCTCGCTGTGACATCGTCCATCGCACCTGGTCGTCACGCTGCCTCACCCCGCGCCTGTCATCGATCTGCTGAGCGCCCCAGGCACGTCTGGCCGCTCTCCAGCTCGAGCAGCATCCGCTTGCGCTCGAGCCCGCCGCCGTAGCCGGTCAGCGTTCCGTTCGCTCCGATCACGCGGTGGCAGGGAACGATTACCGAGATCGGGTTGCGTCCGTTGGCGAGGCCGACCGCGCGTGCCGCGGTGGGTTGGCCGATGCGTCGCGCCAGCTCTCCGTAGCTGACGGTCTCGCCGTAGGGAATGTCCCGTAGGGCGCGCCACACACGGCGCTCGAACGTGCTTCCGTCCATCACGAGCGGCACGTCGAATGCGACTCGCTGCCCGTCGAAGTACTCGTGCAGCTGAGCGATCACCGCCGCGAACGGTGCTGGCGTTCGTTCCCAGTCCTGAGCGATCCGCATCGGCTTGCGCCCGTCCTGCATGTACAGGCCGTGCAGGGCCTGGTCATCGCCGAGCAGCAACAGCTCGCCGATCGGACTGTCGATGGTCGTGTAGAGAAGGGCGCCTGAGGACGAGTTGCTCGGCATGAGATCTGTCGGGCTCATCACGCCGCCAGCCGATCGGCGGTGTGCATGCCCTGAGATGTGTTCCCTGCACGCCCCGCCGGGTCCAGCGAGGCCCACAGATGCTGCACGGCGTATGCCCGGTAGGGGCGCCAGCGCTCAGACAGGCGCTCGGCCGCTGCGGGCGCTCCGTCGTGGCCGAGCTGCTCGAGGGCGTGGCGCACGCCGAGGTCGCCGGGCAGGAACGCGTCGGGGTCGCGCAGCGCGCGCATCGCGATGTACTCGGCTGTCCACGGCCCGATTCCCGGCAGCTCGAGCAGTTGGCGCCGCGTATCGGCCCGCTCCGAGCCGGCGTCCAGCACGATCTCCCCGCTCGCCAGCGCGGTGACCAACGCGGACAGGCCGCGTACGCGCGCGCTCGGCATCCCCAGTCGACCGAGATCGACCTCAGCCAAGGTCTCGACAGAGGGAAAGACGTGGGTGACCGCGCTAACGGGGCGCTCGAGCTGCTCGCCGTAGGAGTCGACGAGGCGACCCGCGAGTGTCGAGGCACCACGCAACGAGACCTGCTGTCCGAGCACTGCGCGAATCGCGAGCTCGTGCGGGTCGACGTGCCCGGCGACTCTGCGCCCTGGAGCCGCGCGCACCAGCGCTCCGAGCAGCGGATCATCGCCCAGGGCGTCGGTTACGGCGTAGGGGTCGGAGTCGAGGTCGAGCAACGCGCGTGAGCGCTGCATGGCCGCGCCAAGGTCGCGCAGGTCTGAAAGCCAATAGCGCGCTTGCATGTGGTCCTCAGTGGGGCGGAGCTCTACCGCACCCGTTCCATGTGGCAGGCGCAGGCTGCGCCGGTAGACGCCGTCGAGGACCTCCTCGACGCCAGGCGCGACGCGAAGGCCGAGAAACGCGATCAGACCGTCGGCGTCCAGCGGCGAGCGGTACGGCAGGCGCAACGAGAACGATCCGCTGTCCTGCGCGCGTCCCTCTCGCTGCACTCGCGCCCGCAGCCCGCTCGGCGTGATCGCGAAGACCTCTTGGATCGTGGCGTTGAATTGCCGGACGCTCTGGAACCCGGCCGCGAACGCGACCGCCGTGATCGGCACCATCGTCGTCTCGAGCAGGATTCGAGCCGTCTGTGCGCGCTGGGAGCGCGCGAGTGCCAGTGGACCCGCACCGACCGTCGCCATCAGCTGGCGATGCACGTGACGCTCGGTGTAGCCGAGGCGTCTGGCCAGGCCGCCGACGCCCTCGCGGTCGACCACGCCGTCCGCGATCAGGCGCATTGCGCGGCCGACGAGATCCGCGCGCACGTCCCACTCCGGCGAGCCGGGCGTCGCATCCGGGCGACAGCGCTTGCAGGCGCGAAAGCCAGCCGACTGCGCTGCCGCCGCGGAGGCGAAGAAGCGGACGTTCTCCCGTTTCGGCGTCCGCGCGGGGCAGCTCGGGCGACAGTAGATCCCCGTGGTCCTGACCCCGCAGAAGACCCATCCGTCAAAGCGCGGATCGGCCGCCTCGATTGCCTGCCAGAAGCGGTCTGAGTCGAACATCACCGTGCCAATCTCGCACACTCGCGGTGCTTTGTCTGGCGGAAAACGGACGGGGCGGTGCTTCGATGTCCGTTTCGTGCCAGTCGCGATCGCGATGCCGCTTCGCAGCGCGCGAGAAATCGCCTCGCTGCCCTGCCGCCGCAGGGCCATGCGACATCACAGCTACGACCGGCGTCTACTGCGCTCTTGTAAGACTCAAGCAGCCGCGAGCTGCTGCCGAGACCGCGCCTGTGGGTGGCGATGCGCTCCTCGATGCCTCGGTTGGGATGACGCGATGACGGGGTCCGCGGGCGCGCTCGCTCCGGGCGCCGGCGCCAACCGTTCGTCTGGGTCTGCCAGCAGCCAGGACCGCCTGCGACAGGCGCGCAGCGCGAGCAACACCAAGGCCGGGCATCCGGGGCACGGCAAGCCGAGCGGACACCACCACAAGACCACCAAGCACTCCAAGCACCGCAAGCACCACAAGCACCGGCCCAAGGGCCGGCCCGTGGTGTCGCTCCCGACGATCCTGGGGCTGCCCGGTGCGCCCGCGCCACCGGCGATCCCCGTCAACCCGCCGGCGCCGTCCAACGCGCCTCCCCCTGCACAGCGCGCGCCGATCACGCTCGCGCAGGCGCGACGGCTGCTGTGGCGCGCGGGGTTCGGTCCCACGCCCGGCCAGGCCGAGAGCCTCGCCGGGCAACCGCTCGAACTGGTCGTGCAGTCACTCACGCAGCCCTCCGGCACCGCCGTGCTGAACGGCCCCGAACCGACCGACGACGAAGGCAACGCACTCGCGCCCGCCGACCAGTGGGGCGAGGATCACTGCTGGTGGCTCGACCGCATGGTGCGCTCAGACCAGCAGCTCGTGGAGCGGATGACCTTCATCTGGCACGACTGGTTCGCGAATTCGAATGAAAAGGTGAACAGCCAGCAGCGCATGCTCGACCAGAACAACCTCTTCCGCGAACACGCGCTCGGCAAATTCGACGAACTGTTCCTCGCCGTCACCACCAACCCCGCGATGCTCGTGTTCCTCGACGGCATCTACAACGAAAAGGGCAACCCCAACGAGAACTACGCGCGCGAGATGATGGAGCTGTTCTCGCTGGGCGCCGACCGCGGCGCCTACACCGAGGACGACGTGCGCGAAATGGCGCGCGCGCTCACCGGCTGGACCGCCGAATGGACCGAAAGCACCGGCCTGCAGAACTTCCACTTCGACCCCAAGCGCCACGACATTCGCAACAAGACCGTCTTCGGGCAGACGGGCAAGTGGAGCTACGAAGACGCGGCGCGCCTGTGCGTCACCCACCCGCTGCACCCGTCGTTCTTCGTCAGCAAGCTGTGGAGCTACTTTCTGCCGACGCCGCCCGACGAAGCGACCCTCGCCTCACTGCAGGGCCTCTACATCAGCTCCGGCTACAGCATCCGCGCCGTCGTCGAAGCGATCCTCCAGCACCCCGACTTCCTCGAAGGACCGGAGCTGGTCACGCCGCCGGTCGTCTACAACGCGGGCCTGCTGCGCGCCATTGGGCGCCCGATCGACACGACCGCGTGGGCCTGGCTGTCCGCCGCCGCCGGGCAGCAGCTGTTCTACCCGCCCAACGTCTCCGGCTGGGACTTCACCCGCTGGCTGGACACCTCCACCGCCAAGGCGCGCTGGGAAATGGCCAGCTACGTCACCGACAAGACCTACCCCAACCCGTGGCCCGCGAAAGGCGAACCCGCCTACAGTGCCACCGAGGAACCTGCCGCCGCGCTCGCCGGTGCGCTCGAATACTGGGCCCACCCGGCGCTCTCCGAAGAATCGCTGCAGTGCATCACCGCGTTTGCGGAATCGTGCCTGAAGGGCCTCAGCAAAGCCAAAGGGCAGCAGAGCCCCTACCGCGCGATGCGTCAGAACGCGCTGCGCAGGCTGATCGCGACCTCCCCCGACCTGCAGGTGAGCTGACCATGGCCAGAAGCTGCTCTTGCGACGATTTCACCCGCTCGCAGCTGCTGCGCGCGGGCATCGCTCAGGCCGGCCGCGGCCTGCCGCGAGTCGAGCCGGGCATGCCATTGCCCGCCGGCACCGGCCTGAACAGGCGCTCGTTCCTGCTGCGCTCAGCCGGCGCCGCCATCTCTGTCTACGGCGCCGCCGCGCTCTCGCCGCGCCGTCTGTACGACGGCATCGCGCAGGCCGCAGCCGCCGCGCCGCCCAACCAGCCCGTGCTCGTGTCGATCTTCATGGAAGGCGGTTGGGACGCCCTCTCCGTGCTCGCCCCCGTCAAGGAAGCCAGGTACCACGAACTGCGTCCCACGCTCGGGCTCGCCGAAGGCGAAGGCACCCCGTTCACCGAGGACGAACAGCTGATGTGGCATCCGCAGGCCGCGGGCCTCGCCCAGCTGCACTCCGAGGGCAAGGTCGCGGTGTTCCCCGCGATCGGCTACGACCCGCCGGATGAGAGTCACTTCACCAGCCGCCACTACTGGGAGGTCGGCGAACTGAACGCCGAGACCCGCACCGGCTGGATGGGTCGTTACCTGGACATCGCCGGAGAACCCGGCAACCCGCTGCAGGGACTCTCACTCGACTACTCGCTCGCTCCCGCGCTCGCCACCAGCAGGGTGCCGGTCGCGGCCGTGTCCTCGCCGTCGGACTACAACTTCTGGGCCTACGGCCTGGATGAACCTCTCACCGGGCCAACGCTCGAAACGTTCGGTCACCTGGGCGCGCTCGGGGCGCCCTCGCCCGCGTTCGCGCAGGCGCGCGACGCCTCGCTGAACACCAGCATCATCCGCAACCAGATCGCGCCGTTCGGCGAACACGAAGGCAAACCCGGCTTCACCTCGCCCGTGACATATCCCACCAGCGGCGGCGACTTCCCCACGCGCCTGGCGATCCTCGCGGCGATGCTCGATGACGAAGCGCTGCCGATCAAATGCGTGTCGCTGAACGCCGTCGGCTCCTACGACACCCATTCCGACGAGCACGAAACGCTCGCCACCAACCTCGGCGAGACGATCGCATCGGTGCTCGCCTTCCAGCGCGACCTGGAAGCACGCGAACTCGCCGACCGCGTGCTGATCCAGCTGTGGTCGGAGTTCGGGCGCCGTCCCCAGGAAAACGGGTCGGGCACCGACCACGGCGCGGCCGGCGTGGCTTTCATGATCGGCACGCGCGTGAATGGCAAAATGGTCGGCGGGTTCCCAGGCCTCACGAAACTCGACGAAAACGAAAACCTCGTCAACACCTCGGACTTCCGAGCGCTGTACGCGGCGCTACTCGGGCAGTGGTTTCAGACCGAGGCCGGCCTCGTGATCCCCGAAGCGGGCACGGGACTGGAAGGCCCGAGCCCCTACGGGCAGATTCCCCAACTGATCTCGTGATGAGGCGCTCAGGCGGGTATCTCTGGGCGCTCGTCCTCTGCGCCCTGTTCGCCCTCGCCGTCCTGGACGCGATCGCGCTCGCTTCCCCCGGACATCGCAGCGCGCCTCGCCCGGGCGCCTCGCACGCGAGGGGTTGCAAGCGCAAGGCGCACACGCGCGCCCACTTGCGCCAGCGCTCTCGCTGTCCGCTCCCGCGAGGCGGCTCAAAGCGTGCCCACGCGAAGGTGTCGCCGACCTCACCAGCACCGTCCGGCGGGTCCTCGCACACCGGGCCCTCGAGCGGTGCGCCCGCCGCGCCCACGCTCTCCTCGCCCGCTCCCGCGCCGGCGCTGCCCGGCCCATCCGAACCCTCGAAAGCGCCCTCCTCGACGCCGCCGTCGATCCCGCACGTGCAGGTGACGGCCGTCGAGTACCACTTCACGCTCTCGCGCACGACCGTGCCCGCGGGAAAGGTGATCTTCGACTTCGTCAATCACGGCCAGGACGAACACAACCTCAACGTCGCACCCGGCGAAGAACCCACCGTCGGATCACTGGCCAACGCGCCCGCCAAGGGGGTGGAGCAGCTCCAGCTCCAGCTGCGTCCCGGTACCTACACGCTGTTCTGCTCGCTGCCGGAACACGAGAAGAAAGGGATGAAGGCCACCCTCGTGGTCGAATAGCGTCAGGACGGTGGGCTCGATGTGGGCGCGTCGACGGCGCCCGCAGCCGGCGCAGGCGCGAGCTCGGTGACCGCGGCAGCCGCGGCGGCCAGCAGCGGGCGCTGGCGCGCCTCCAGGGCGAGCGCCTGGGCGACCTGCTCGCGCAGCAGGCGCAGCTCGCGCTGGCGGGCCAGCACGAACAGCCCGAGCAGCGCCACGACGCCCGTCCCGAGCAAGCCGAGCAGCGCGCCTATCTGCGAGCTCACGCTGATGGCGGCCGCCGCGCGCGGGGTCAGCTTGACTTCGCGCGGCAGCGCGCCGCTCGTGGGCGCGACGGGTTCGCCGCCGACATGGATCACCGGCACCGTCTGTACCGCCATCGCGAGCATCGCGCGCGGCGAGACGTTGTCGGTGAGCGTGTTCTCGATCCAGTACACAGCGCCCGCTTCGCGCCACGCCACCACGCGAACCTGTTCGCCCACGAAGAACAGTTCATACGTGCGCCGGCCGAGATGCACCGTCTCACCTGGGTTTTCGAGAAACGGTGGGCCGCTCCAGGTGGTTCCCTGCACGTCGTAGTACTGGCCGAGCTCGCCACGGTCGATCGCGATGTCATAGATCGGGTGGACGTGGCCGTGCAGGTCGTGGATGTGGTAGATGCGCAATTCGTCCGGTTCTGTGCTCGCATAGCTGTCGCGCGCCCGCGGGTACTCGAGTGGGAACGCCAGGTTCGGCGCCTGCGAGCGTGCTTGCTCGAGCTCCGAGACGGTCGTCGGCGTGAGCGCGAACCCCGGGCCGGCGCTGTGTGTGGCGCGCGCCCTGTGTGTGGAGTGATGTACGGGCACGTTCAGGCTCTGATGGTGGATCGCGGTCGTGCCGCTCAGGAACGAGCGCACCGCTTCGTGGATCTGTGCCGGTGCCGCCGAATCGAACGTCGGTTCCAGGTTGACGTGGAAGTCGATCTGGCGGACGGGCTTGCCCGCCGATTCGATCAGCAGGTAGAGCAGTTGCAGGATCTGTTCTTCGCCCGCGAGTGTGCTTTCCACATACTTGCCGAAGATCCGCTCGAACTTTTCACGGTGTTCCAGCAGCGACGCGCCGTACTCGGCCTTGACTTCCAGCAGGAAGCGCTGATCGCGCGCGTCGCGTATCAGCGAGGTGCTTTCGTGGCGGTTGGCGACGAATTCGAGCGCTTCCAGGCCACACAGTTTCTGATAACCAGGCTGTAGATTGATTTCAAAGTACTGTTCGCCGCCCGGTTCGTTGTGGTGGTAATAGCGCTTGTCGACCGTCATGTACACGCAGCCCATCGCGTTGACCGCCTCGGCGAACTTGTGAAAGTTGGTGATGAACACCCGGTTGACGGTGAGGCCGAGCACGCGCTTGATCGTTTCCACCATCAGCTTCACGCCGCCCGCGGTGCCGCCGCCGTTCTCCCAGCCGTAGGTGTAGGCCGAGTTGATGCGGTTCTCTTCCACTTCTCCATCCGGCTTGTCGATCGCCACCTTCAGCTCGCGCGGGATCGAGAGCATCGAGATCGTCGGCTTGCTCGGGTCGATGCGCACGAGCAGCATCTCGTTGGAGTGCGCAAGCACCGGACCGGCGGCCGGATTGCCCCTGGGTGCCATGCGTTCGTCGTTACCGACCAGCAGCAGCGTCTCCGGCGCTCCACGGCGTGTCGGCGCGAGCACGTCCGGCGCAAGCTTCACCGGCTTGTTCTGCTCGAGCGCTTCCGCCAGCCTGCCGACCTCGTTGAGCGCGATCGCGGCAGTCGCCCCGCCGCACGCCAGCACGACGCCGAGCGCCGCCAGCGCGAACCGCCACGCCATCCGGCGTCCTCGCGGTGGCTCGGGCGGCATACGCCCCTCACTTGGCGTGGCCGCGTGCTGCACAGCCCATAGGCTAGAGCGTGCGTCGCGCCCGCGACGGGCGCGCCCGCTCCGGGCACCCGACTCAAGTGCGGCGCGAGACGCGCCCGAGTGGGTACTGTGGAGGGGCGATGAGAGCAAGCGGATGGCATCTGCTTCTCAGGCCGGATCGAGCGGACGATTGAGATGCCATGAGCGCGGTGGCCGCCTGGTTCTTGATCGCCAACGATCCCGGCCACGCGCGGGCGCCCGCGTACGAAACGCTGATCATCGTGCTGATGATCGCGGCGATGACGCTCGCCTCGGCGCTGATCGTCATCTACCTGCGCCGGCGCCACCGGCGGCCCAAGCCCGTCGCCGACCAGTGGCAGGCGCTGGCGGTGATGGGCGAGCTGTGCCCGCATGGCTGGCAGGCGCAGATCACGCTGTACGGTTGGGGCGCGCCGGTGCCCGATGACGCACCGCCATCGCGCGTGCCGCTGGTCGAGCTCGAATGGAAACAGTTCGACGAGGAGTCCGGGCGCGTCGCCGTCGCCAGGCGCGTGTGGGCGCCCACGATCGGCGAGGCGCTGCAGGCGATGGTCGAGGACCGCAGGACAGATCTCACGCTCGAGCAGATCGAGCAGGCGGCGGCCGAAGAAGACGAGGACGGCGGGATCTCCTGGAGCGGCTGAGCGCAGGCGCCTCACGTCAAGGTGCCGGCGTGAGCGGTCGATGAGAGAGCAGCTTGCGCCGTTGCGTCCGGCGCGAGCGTCGAGAACCAGCTCAGGCGATGACAGCTCCAAGCTCCCGTGTCAAGCTCGTGGCCCTCGCGGCGCTGTCGATCGCCGGCATGGTCTGTGCTCCGGGCGTCGCGCACGCCGATGCGGGCGCCCGTGAGGCGGTCGTCGGCGGCGCGCCCGCGCCGGGCGGCGCGCTCGCGTCGGTCGCCGAGATCATCGACATGCGCGGCCATCAAGGCAGCCAGTGCACGGGCACGGTCGTCGCCGCGACCCTGATCCTGACCGCTGCTCACTGCGTCGAGAACATCAAGACGGGGACGATCTACCCGGCCTCGGGCTTTCAGGTCCTGACAGGCGCGAGCAACCTCGAACAGGCGAGCGCGGGCGCTGAAGGCCAGATCCTGGATGTCTCCGGAGTGATCCCCTACGAAGGCTTTCATCGCCGCGTCGACGATGGGGACGCCGCGCTGCTGGCGCTCTCGGCGCCCACGAGCGCCGCGCCGATCGCCCTCGCCACGAGCTCGCAAAGCGCCACCTTGGGCGCTGGTGCGACGGCGAGAATCGCCGGCTGGGGGAACACCTTCTACCGGCAGCGCCTGCTGACCAAGCAGCTGCGATGGGCGGACACCGTCGTGCAGTCTGCCTCCTGGTGCAAGCGCAATGCCCCGCCGTTCTTCGTCCGCAACGAGATCTGCACGATCGACCCGCCGAGCTACGCCACCGGTGCCTGCAACGGCGACAGCGGCGGCCCGCTGCTCGCCGCCCAGGGCGCGGGCGCGCAGCTCGTTCAGGTCGGCATCGCGATCCACGTATACGATCGCTGCTCCACACGCCGCCCGTCGGTCTACACGAGCGTGGACGCGATCGCCGGCTGGGTCCAGAGTTGGATCGCCGCCTACGCGCATCCCGCCGCCGCGGGCTCGTAGACTGCCACGCGTGAGCGGACTCGCGCGCGCAGCGGGACTGGCCTACCGGCAAGCGGGCGAGCGGGACGCCCGCCCGGTCGTGCTCGTGCACGGCTACCCCGAGTCCTCCTACATGTGGCGCCACGCGCTCGACGCGCTCGCGCGGGCCGGCTGGCGCGGGCTCGCCCCCGACCTGCCCGGCTACGGCGACTCCGAGCCGGACCCGCCGGCCACCTGGGAGCGCCACGTCGAGGCGCTCGAGCGCTTCGTGGGGGAGCTCCAGCTCGGCCCGGTCGCGCTGGTCGCGCACGACTGGGGCGTGCCGATCGCGCTGCGCTGGGCGTGCGATCGTCCCGGCGCGGCCAGCGCGCTGGTGATCTCCGACGGCGGCTTCTTCGCCGACCGGCGCTGGCATGACCTGGCCAACGTGATGCGCACTCCCGGCGAGGGCGAGAAGCTGATCCGCGCCTACACGCGCGAAGGCTTCCAGGCGGCGATGGGCGCGGTCTCCAGCGGCATGAGCGACGAGGCGATCGACGAGTACTGGAAGGCGTTTGCCGACGACACGCGCCGGCTGGGGCACCTGGAGCTCTACCGCTCGGGCGACTTCGAGAAGCTGCTTCCCTACGAGGGCCGTCTCGCGGCGCTGGACCTGCCCGCGCTGATCGTGTGGGGCCAGGAGGACCGCTTCGCGAGCGTGAAGATGGCGCGGCGCTTCCACGAGGAGCTGACCGGCTCCGAGCTGGTCGTGCTCGACGGCGCCGGGCACTTCGTGTGGGACGACGAGCCCGAGCGCACGGCCGGCGCGCTCGTCGACTTCCTCGCGCGCCGCGGTTGACGCTTTAGGGCCTATCCCGGAAGGGGTGTGCGGCTGGGGTGGTCGAGGGCCGAGCGAGGCACGGACGCAAGGGCGAAGGCTTGGTGGGCCCAAGTCGAGCCCGAGGACACAGCCTCGCGAAGGTCATCGGCCGCATCCAGACGTGCGGCCCTTCCGGGATAGGCCCTTAGCCCGCGCAGCGGCCGCGGATCGGAGACGTCGAGCGTGATCGGCGTGGCGCCGTCAGCGCTGTCAACGCGGCTCAGCGACGCGGCTTCTGACGTTCCACGGCCTCGGCCAGAGCTGCCACCGTCACACCCAGCGCGGCCGCGATGCGCCGCACGGTCGTCCACGTGGGGTTGGCGTTGCCGCGCTCGATGCGCGCGAACGCGGCGACCGTCAGGCCGGCCCGGTGCGCGAGATCCTCCTGGGTCTCGCCTCGCTCTAGACGCATGCGCCTCAACGTTGCCGCTAGTGCGGGGTCTACCTGCGTAGGTGCGGACACAATCAGAAACATCGCATTTCGCGAGTAGCAATATCCAGACAGCAGGCTGCTGGTATCTTGCTGCTGTCACGCCATCCCCACAGACGGCGCTGGCCAGGTCGGCACCCGCGCCCCCCCGCGTGGGTGCCGACCACCAATCATCCTCCGGCCCAGGCGCCATGCGCGATCGGCCAGCATGTCTCTGACTGTGGGTGCCTCCGCTACCTACCGGGCAAGCGGTACTTGCGCGTCTGCGGGCAGCGCTCGAGCAGGCCCAGCTCGACGAGCGTGAACGCATAGCGATGCGCCGTGCTGGGGCTCATGCCGAGGTCGCCCGCGAGCTCGACGATGCCCCGCGGCTCGCCGCCCGGACCGAAGCCGGTGAGGATCGACAGGCCGCGCACCAGCGACCGCGACAGGCGCGGGTCCTCGCTGTCGCACGGCATGTAGCCGCCGATCAGCGCGGACACGCTCGGCGCGCGACTGCGCGAGGCGGCGCGCACGACCGCGTCGACCTGCGTGGGGGAGAGGGTGATGGAGATGAGGCGTTCGTCGTTTGTCATCGCGCGATGCTCCCATATTCAGACAAATGTCGGCATCCGGGTCTTGAGGAGTTGTGGTCGGCTTGCCCCCCGCGCGCCGCATCCGGCCGGCAACCCGGCCGCGCACGGTGCGGCGGGCCGCAGGAAAGTCTCGCCACGGGCGGGTAGCCTGCATCGCCGAATGTCCGTCACGGTCACACTCCCCGATGGCAAGGCGCTCGAGCTGCCCGACGGCGCCACCGGCGCCGACGCCGCCGCGGCGATCGGGCCGGGTCTCGCGCGCGCGGCGCTCGCGGTGCAGGTCGGCCTCGGCGACCCCGCCAACGGCGCGCGTGGCGAGGTGCGCGATCTCGCCCGCCCACTGCCCGACGGCGCGCACATCGCGATCCTCACTCAAAAGAGCGGGCCGCAGGCCCTCGCGCTGATCCGCCACGACGCCGCACACGTGCTCGCCGCGGCGGTCATGGAGCTCTACGAGGGCGTCAAGATCTCGATCGGGCCGGCGATCGAGGACGGCTTCTACTACGACTTCGAGTTCCCCCCCGGGACCGCCATCTCCGAGGCCGACTTCCCCGCGATCGAGGAGCGCATGCGCGCCCACATCAAGGCCGCTGAGACGTTCGCGCGCGAGGACGTGCCCGTGGAGCGCGCGCGCGAGCGCTTTCTCGCGCAAGGCCAGGACTACAAGGTCGAGCTGATCGACGATCTCGTGCGCGCGGGCGCCGGTGATGAGGACGGGCGCCACGGCGATCGCCTGGAGACGGTCTCGCTGTACACCAACGGCCCGTTCACCGACCTCTGCCGAGGCCCGCACGCGCCGAGCACCAGCGCCGTCGGCGCCTTCAAGCTGGGCTCGATCGCGGGCGCGTACTGGCGCGGGGACTCCAACCGCACGATGCTCACGCGCATCTACGGCACCGCGTTCTTCACCAAGGCCGAGCTCGAGGCGCACCTGGAGCGGATCGAGCAGGCCAGGGCGCGCGACCACCGCAAGCTCGGACCCCAGCTCGGCCTGTTCACCTTCTCCGAGGTATCGCCCGGCGCCGCCTTCTGGCTGCCCGCCGGCACGACCGTGTGGAACACGCTCGTCGCCGTTTCGCGGCGCATGGGCTCAGAACGCGGCTACACGGAGGTCAAGACCCCGCAGATCTTCGACGCCGAGCTGTGGAAGACCTCGGGGCACTGGGGCAAGTACCGCGAGAACATGTTCACGATCGACGTCGAGGGGCGCGAGATGGGCGTCAAGCCGATGAACTGCCCCGGGCACGCGCACCTGTTCGGGACCCAGCGCCACTCCTACCGCGACCTGCCCGTGCGCTACTCCGAGCCCGGCCTGCTGCACCGCAACGAGGCTTCCGGGGTGCTGCACGGCCTGTTGCGCGTACGCCACTTCGCCCAGGACGACGCGCACATCTTCTGCACCGAGGAGCAGGTGCAGGAAGAGGTGCGAGGCTGTCTGCAGATGGCGTTCGACACATATGAGCTGTTCGATCTCGATGTGCGCCTGGAGCTCTCCACGCGCCCCGAGCAGCGCGTCGGCAGCGACGAGCTGTGGGACCGCGCTGAGGAGAAGCTCGCCCGCGCGCTCGAAGACCAGGGACTGCAGTACGAGCTGAACCCCGGCGACGGTGCCTTCTACGGGCCGAAGATAGACATGCACATGACCGACTCGCTCGGGCGCTCGTGGCAGCTCGGCACGGTCCAGCTGGACTACTCGATGCCCGAGCGCTTCGAGCTGGGCTACACCGGCGCGGACAACAGCGAGCACCGCCCGGTGATGATCCACCGCGCGCTGTTCGGCTCCTACGAGCGCTTCATCGGCATCATGATCGAGCACTACGGCGGCGAGCTGCCCGTGTGGCTCGCGCCCGTGCAGGCGATCGTGCTGCCCGTCTCCGACCGCTTCAACGACTACGCCCAGCACGTGACAGAGACGCTGCACGAGCAGGAGGTGCGCGTGGAGCTGGACGCCCGCAGCGAGTCGATCGCGCGCAAGATCCGCGACGCGGAGCTGCGCAAGCTCCCCTACATGCTCGTCGTCGGCGAGCGCGAGCAGCACGAGCAGACCGTCTCCGTGCGCACCCGCGTGCACGCGCACAGCGATCAGCACGGCGGCGCCGACCTCGGCACCGTGGCTCTCAAAGAGTTCACAGATCAGGTTTCCCGCGAGCTATACTCGACCGCATTGAAGCCCGCCAAATCCTCACACAGCCGCGCATAGCGTTCGCTTGACGCGCCGCCACCACAGCTAGTGCCGGTCCCCCGCCGCTTCGACCGGCGCCCGCCCGAGCGGGACACGACGAGGATCAACGAGCGTATTCGCGTGCCCGAGGTGCGCCTGATCGATGACGAGGGCCAGCAGGTCGGCGTGCTCAAGACGCCCGACGCGCTCGCCTTCGCGCAGGAACGAGACCTCGACCTCGTGGAGGTCGCCCCCGAGGCGCGCCCGCCCGTCTGCCGCGTGCTCGACTACTCCAAGTACAAGTACGAGCAGGCCCAGAAGGTCAAGCAGGCGCGCAAGCACCAGCAGCAGATAACGGTGCGCGAGATCAAGTTCCGCCCGAAGATCGCCGAGCACGACTACGACACCAAGAAGCATCACGTCGAGCGCTTCCTCAAGCACAAGGACAAGGTCAAGGTCACGATCATGTTCCGCGGCCGCGAGGTCACGCACCCAGAGCGCGGCACCGCGATCCTCGACCGCCTCGCCGAGGAGCTCTCCGAGCTCGGCGTGGTCGAGCAGCGCCCGATGCAGGAAGGCCGCAACATGACGATGATGATGGCGCCCTCCAAGGCGGTGCTCGCGGGGCGCGTCGGAGCCGAGCCGGGCGCTGCCGTCGAGCCTGGGGTTGCCGTCGAGCCGGAGGGTGCCGTCGAGCCGGGGGCTGCCGTCGAGCCTGTCGCGTCCGAGGAGCCTGGCGCGGCCTCCTCGCCCGACGGTCAGCCGGCGGACGTGCAGGCGCCCGCGCCCGACGCCTCGCAGGACGGACAAGTCACGCAGGAGCCGGTGGCGGTGCCGTCGGCCGACGGCGACGCCGCGACTACCGGCACGGCCGTGCCATAATCATCTGCCGCCCATGCCCAAGATGAAGACGCACTCCGGCGCGAAGAAGCGCTTCAAGGTCACCGCCACCGGCAAGGTGCGCGCCCGGCATGCCTTCACCAGCCACATCCTCGAGAAGAAGTCGCCCAAACACAAGCGCCAGCTCGGCACCCCGGCGATGCTCTCCGACGATGACACGCCGCGGGTCAAGCGGCTGCTGGGGGTCGGCAAATGACACGCGTCAAGCGCTCGGTGGGCGCGCGCAAGAAGCGCCGCGCGACGCTCGAGCGGACCAAGGGCTTCCGCGGCGAGGCGCACTCCAACTACAGGCGCGCCAAGGAGGCGCTGCTGAAGGCCGACGCGTACGCCTACCGCGACCGGCGCAACCGCAAGCGCGACTTCCGCAGGCTGTGGATCACCCGCATCAACGCCGCCGCGCGCGTCAACGGCATGAGCTACTCACAGTTCATGCACGGACTGACGCTCGCCGGCATAGAGCTCGACCGCAAGGTGCTGGCCGACATCGCCGTGCGCGATGCCGACACGTTTCGACGTTTCGCAGAGGTCGCCCGCGAGGCGTCGAGCGCCTGACCCCGGAGCGAGCCGGGGGCCCGGCAATCGACTCGACAGCCTCCCGGGCGTCGCTCCTGAAAGGGACGGCGCCCTTTTTGTTGCCCAACCGACAAGCACATCGCAACCGCCAGCAGAACCCCAAAGACCAAGACACATCGACAACAAGACACAGCGAACACCGCCAATGAGCCACATCGCATCCCCGCACAACCCCCGCCTGAAGGCCATACGCCGCCTGCACTCAAAGCGCGAGCGTATGCGCAGCGGGCGCTTCATCGCCGAGGGCGAGGACCTGATCGCCGCCGCCAAGCTCGCCGGGCGACCCGCGCTGGAGGGCTATCGCGTGGCCGGCTGCGGCCTCGGCGAGCAGAGCTTTCACGATGTCGAGCGCTCCGCGCTCGCGGACGTCTCCACGCTCGGCTCGAGCACGCGCCTGATCGCCGTCTACGAGCAGCGCTGGGCGCGGGCGCTGGGGCCGCTGTGCGTATACCTGCACGGAGTCTCCGATCCCGGCAACGTCGGCACTGTGCTGCGCTCCGCGCACGCCTTCAGCGCCTCCTGCGTGGCATTCGGGCCCGGCTGCGCGGACCCGCACTCCCCCAAGGCGGTGCGCGCCAGCATGGGCGCGGTCTTCAGCGTGCCGCTCGCGCGCGTGGGCGACATCGGCGAGCTGCCGGGCGAGCGCGTCGCGCTGCTCGCCGGCGCGCAGGAGCCGCTGCGCGGGCCCGAGGACGGTCGCGCGGGGCTGCCCGCGCGGGGGATCACGCTGCTGATCGGCGCCGAGCGCGAGGGGCTGCCGGAGGAGGTCGTGGGCGCGTGCGAGCGCGCCGCGCGCATCCCAATCGCGTGCGAGTCGCTCAACGCTGCGATGGCCGCCACGGTGGCGCTGTACGAGATGACCCGCCAGACAGCGCCTGTGGCGTCACGCGCGCGGGCGGCCGGCGAGCCCGCTTCGCAGGACACAAGTAGGGTGCCCGCGTCATGATCGAGCGCATCAGCGAGCTGCAAGTCGAGGCCGAGAGCGCGATCGCCGCGGCCGCCACGAGCGAGCAGCTCGAGCAGCTGCGCGTGCGCTACCTCGGGCGCAAGGCCGAGCTGCCACAGATGCTGCGCGAGGTCGCGACGCTCGCCCCAGAGCAGCGCGGCGCGGTCGGCAAGGCCGCCAACCAGGCGCGCCAGGCACTCGAGGCGCTGATCGCCGCGCGCGCCGGCGCGCTTGCCGGCGAGGAGCTGCAGGCACGTCTGCGCGAGGACCGCGTCGACGTCACGCTGCCCGGCGCGCCACTGCAGCCGATCGGGCGCCTGCACGTGCTCACAGCCACGCGCAGGGAACTGGAAGACATCTTCCTCGGCCTCGGCTTCACCGTCATGGAAGGACCCGAGGTGGAGAGCGTTCACTACAACTTCGACGCGCTCAACCACAGCGCCACGCACCCCGCGCGTGCGCGCACCGACACCTTCTACATCAAGAGCCCGCCCGGTGGGGAATCCGAGCTGGTGCTGCGCACGCACACCTCGCCGATGCAGGTGCGCGCGATGGAGGCGCACCCGCCGCCGCTGTACGTGGTGATCCCCGGACGCGTCTATCGCCCGGACTCCGACGCCACGCACACGCCCCAGTTTCACCAGATCGAGGGCCTCGCCGTCGACGAGGACATCACGCTCGCCGACCTCAAGGGCACGCTGCTGATGTTCGCCCGCGAGATGTTCGGCGAGCAGCGCGACGTGCGCCTGCGCCCGCACTTCTTCCCCTTCACCGAGCCCAGCGTCGAGGTCGACGTGTCCTGCTTTCACTGCTCCGGCAAGGGCTTCCTCGCCGACGGCTCGCGCTGCTATCTGTGCAAGGGCGAGGGCTGGCTGGAGGTGCTCGGCGCAGGCGAGGTCGACCCCAACGTCTACTCATACGTCCCCACCAGCGAGCGCAACGCGCCCGGCTATGACCCCGAGAAGGTGCAGGGGTTCGCGTGGGGGCTCGGCGTGGAGCGGATCGCGATGCTCAAGCACGGCATCCCCGACCTGCGGCTCTATTACGAAAACGATCTGCGGTTCCTGGAGCAGTTCGGATGAAGGTGCCGCTTCCCTGGCTGCGCGAATACCCGCTACGGGTCGGCTCCTCCGGCCCGCGAGCTGACGCTGGCGGGCCGGCTGATCCGACCCTTCGCTTTGCCGAGAAGCGAGCGGCGGCATGAAGGTTCCCGTTCCCTGGCTGCGCGAATACTGCGATCCGGACTTGGGCGTGGAGGGAATGGAGGAGCGCCTGACCATGACCGGCACGAAGGTCGAGGCGATCCGCCGGCACGGCGTGCCCTCGGGGGAGAGCTTCGTCGTGGGGCGCGTGCTGAGCGCCGAGCAGCACCCCGACGCAGACCGGCTGAAGGTGTGCAAGGTCGACCTCGGCGACGAGCAGCCGGCGACGATCGTCTGCGGCGCGCCGAATGTCGCCGCTGGCCAGACCGTAGCGGTGGCTCGACCCGGTGCGGTGATGCCCGACGGCCGCAAGCTGGGGGAGGCGAAGCTGCGCGGCGTGCTCTCCGAAGGCATGATCCTCGCTGAGTCAGAGCTCGAGCTGAGCCCGCCCGGCGCTGAGAAGGGGATCATGGTGCTCGACCAGAAGATCCTCGACGCGGCGTCGTCCCGGGAGGGGGCGCTCACGCCGGGCACCCCGCTCGCGCAGGTGCTGCCGATCTCGATCGACGTGCTCGAGCTCGAGATCACTCCCAATCGTCCTGACTGCCTCGGGGTGTATGGCGTGGCGCGCGAGCTGCACGCCGCGACCGGCGCACCGCTCGCCGACGCGCCGTGGAGCGAGGACCCCGGCTCAGCCGGGCCGGTGGCCGGCGCGCAGGTGAGCGTGCGGTGCCCCGATCTTTGCCCGCGCTTCACCGCGCGCGTGTTCGAGCAGGTGACCGTCGCTCCCTCGCCGCTGTGGCTGAAGGCGCGCCTGTACGCCGCCGGGCAGCGCCCGATCAACAACGTCGTCGACATCACCAACTACGCGATGCTGCTCACCGGCCAGCCGCTGCACGCGTTCGACCTCGACCGCGTCGCCGGCGCACGACTGACGGTGCGCCGCGCGCACGACGGCGAGCAGGTGCAGACGCTCGACGGCCAGACGCGCACGCTCAGCAGCGAAACGGTCGTGATCGAGGACGCCGAGGGCCCGACGTCGATCGCCGGTCTGATGGGCGGCGCGCGCTCGGAGGTGCAGGGCGACACCACGCGCGTGCTGATGGAGGTCGCCACCTGGAACGGCCCCAACATCCACGACAGCTCCTGGGCGCTCGGCCTGCGCAGCGAGGCGTCCGCTCGCTTCGAGAAGGGCCTGCAGCCAGAGCAGTGCATGCACGCGCAGGCGCTCGCCGCGCGGCTGATGATCGAGCTGTGCGGCGCGCGGCTCGCGCCCGGCACGATCGACGTCCACGAGCAGGCGGCGGGAGGTGATGAGGGATCGCGGACGATCCGGCTGCGCGAGGCGCGCGTGCAGGCGATCCTCGGAGTGCCCGTGCCGGTGGCGCGTCAGACAGAGATCCTCGCCGCGCTCGACTTCGCGAGCACACCGTGCGACGGCGGCCTTGAGGTGACCGTTCCGGCGCTGCGCCGCGACGACGTCACCCGCGAGGTGGACCTGATCGAGGAGGTCGCGCGCATCGACGGCCTGGAGCGGCTGCCCGCCACCCTGCCGGCGCGGCGCGGCGCCGCCGGCAGGCTCACACACGCGCAGCGCGTGCGCCGCGCGGCCGAGGACGCGATGGTAGGGCGCGGCATGCACGAGGTCGTCGGCTGGAGCTTCACCGATCCCGGCCTGCTCGACCGGCTGTTGGTTCCGCCGGCATCGTCCCCGGAGGGGGAGCACCCGCTGCGCCGCGTGGTGATCGTCGAGAACCCGATGTCTGACACGCAGTCGATCATGCGCCCGACGCTGCTCGGCTCGCTGCTCGACGCCGCCCGCCACAACGTCGCGCGAAACAGGCCCGAGATCGCGATCTTCGAGTCCGGAACCGTCTACCGCGCCTGGCGCGAGGATCGCGCGGCGGGCGAGCGCAAGCCCGGTGCGCCCGCGCACGAGCATGCAGCCGACGAGCACCACGGGCTCGGAGTTCTGCTGAGCGGATACACGACGCCCCGGTCCTGGCGCGCGGAGCGCCTGCAGGCGGACTTCTTCGCGGCCAAGGCGCTGCTCGGCGAGCTGCTCGACCGCTTCCGCGTGCGCTGGTCGGTGACGCCCGCGCAGTGGCCGTTCCTGCACCCCGGGCGCAGCGCGGCCGTGCTCGCCAGCCCGCCCGGCGATCAGGGGAGTGCGCCTGGCGCCGGCGTGGCACGGGATGGCGCCGGCGCGAGCGGCGAGCGGGCGCTGCTCGGGTTCCTCGGCGAGCTGCACCCGCTGGTCGCGCAGGAGTGGGGACTGGAGCGCACGGCGGCCTTCGCCGTCGACCTCGGCCAGCTCGCCGCCGTCGCCCCAGAGGTGAGCTCGTTCCAGGCGTTCGGCGCGTTCCCCGTGCTGCGCCAGGACCTCGCCGTGACCCTGCCCGTGGAGGTCTCCGCCGAGCAGCTGCTGGCGCTTGTGCGCGAGGCCGGGGGCGAGACGCTCGACGAGGCGGAGATCTTCGACGTCTACACGGGGGAGCAGGTGGGGGAGGGCCGGCGCTCGCTCGCGCTCGCGCTCGCCTTCCGCGCGCTCGACCGCACCCTCACCGACGAGGACATCGCGCCCGTGCGCGAGCGCGTGCTCGCCGCCGTGCAGACGATCGGAGGCGAGCTGCGTGGCTAGCCAAGCCTCCCAGCCATCTGCGCCCGACGGACCTCGGGTGATCGTCGCGGGGGCGACCGGCTTCACCGGCGCGCTCGCCGCGCACCTGCTCTGGCGCCACCCAGACTTCGAGCTCGTGGCCGTCACCGGGCGCTCGGAGCTCTCCAGGCCGCTCGGCGAGCTCTACCCGCGCTACCGCGTGCCGCTGGCGATCGAAGAGCTCGCGCCCGAGCGCCTGCAAGGCATCGACGCCGTCGTCGTCGCCTACCCGCACGCCGCCGCCGCGCCCACCGTCGGCGCGCTGCGCGAGCACGGCATCCGCGTGGTGGATCTGAGCGCCGACTTCCGTCTGCGCTCGCTGGAGACCTACGAACGCTGGTACGGCACGCACCCGCGTGCCGATCTGCTCGGCGAGGCCGTGTACGGACTCACCGAGCTGCACCGCGAGCGCATCGCCGGCGCCGCGATCGTCGCCAATCCCGGCTGCTATCCGACCGCGTCGCTGCTCGCGCTCGCACCGCTCGCCCGCGCGGGGCTGATCGCCGACCTCGTGATCGACGCCAAGCAGGGCATCTCCGGCGCCGGGCGCGTGTTCGACCAGACCACCCACCTGTCGATGGCCGGCGAGAACATCGTCCCGTACAAGGTCGCCGCCCACCGCCACACCCCCGAGATCGAGGAGCAGCTCGCGCTCCTGTTTCCCTCCGGCAACGGCCCCCCGCCCGATCTGCGGGTTCAGTTCCAGGCGCATCTGGTGCCGCTCGACGAGGGCGAGATGGTCAGCTGCTACGTCACCACCACGCGTCCCGTCGCCGCCGTAGAGCTGAGCGAGCTCTACACGCAGGCCTACGCCGAGGAGCCGTTCGTGGAGCTGCTCGACCGGCCTCCAGGCGTGCTCGAGGTGCGCGAGACCAACTACTGCCGCGTGTTCGCCGCCGCCGACGAGCACACCGGCAAGGTGATCGCCTTCGGCGCGATCGACAACCTGTGGAAGGGCACCTCCTCGCAGGCCGTGCAGAACCTCAACCTGATGTTCGGACTTCCGGAGACGAGGGGTTTGCTGTGAGCGCCGGCAAAGACGTGTTCGGTGACCGCTCCTCCGGCGGGCCGCCACAGCCGTTCTTCCACTCGCGCTGGGTGCCCGCCCCCGAGCACGTGCGCGACATGGGTCCCACGGCGGGACTGCCGGCGGGCTTCAGGGCCGCCGGGGTGACGTGCGGGATCAAGCCCAGCGGCAACCCCGACCTCGGGCTGCTGGTGTGCGATGCGGAGAACCCGGTCAGCGCCGCGCGCTTCACCGCCACCGCCACGCCCGCCGCACCGGTCCTGCTCAGCCAGGAGCGCTGCCAGCTCGACGCCCTGCGCGCGATCCTCGCCAACTCGGGATGCGCGAACGCGGCCACCGGCAAACGCGGCCTGGAAGACGCCGCCAAGACACAGGGCGCCGTCGCCGCGGCGCTCGGGCTGCAGGCGGGCGCCGTCGCGGTGGCCTCGACCGGTGGCATCAGCGACCACCTGCCGGTGGACGCGATCCTCAAGGGCATCCTCGTCGCGCACAAGCAGCTGCGTCGCGACGGCGACGCCGATCTTCAGCGGGCGATCCAGACGACCGACGCGTTCGAGAAGCGCGCCTGCTTGGAGGTCCAGCTGCCCTCCGGCCCCGTGCGCTTGAGCGCGCAGTGCAAGGGCGCCGGCATGATCTCGCCGCGCTTCGCCACGATGTTCTGCTTCGTGCAGACCGACGCCGCGCTCGCGCGCGAGACCGCCGACCTGCTGTTCGGCGTGTGCGTCAAGCGCTCGTTCGACCGCGCGTCGGTCGACGGGCAGCTGTCGACCAACGACACCGCGATCCTGATCTGCTCCGGCTCGAGCGGCGTGAGCATCGCCGCCGAGAGCGAGGACGAGCTGCGCTTCGGCGAGGCCCTCGACGCGCTGCTGCGTCAGCTCGCGATCATGATGGTCGCCGACGGCGAGGGCGCCGCGCGGATCGCACGCGTGGTGGTGCGCGGCGGCGATCTCGACCGCGCCGAGGCGGCCGCGCGCGCCGTCGCCAACTCACCGCTGGTGAAGGCGGCGCTGCACAGCGGCGACCCCAACTGGGGACGGATCGTGCAGGCGGTCGGGGCGGCTCTCGGCGACAGGGACCGGTTCACACCGCCGCTGTCCGTGGACCTCACGCTCGAGGGCATCCACGTGTGCTCCGCGGGGGTCGCCATCCCGTATGACCAGGACGCGCTGGCGAGCGCCCTGCAGGCGAAGGAAGTCGAATACGAGATCGGGCTGCCGGGCGATGGCGCCGAGACCGAGGTGTTCTTCTCCGATCTGTCTCACGAGTACGTGACGGTGAACGCGGATTACCACACATGACCCACTCGAGGCGAAGGGGGCGCGGATGCGCGACGTAGGCACGCTGCTGGAGGCGCTCCCGTACATCAGGGAGTTCCACGGCAGGACGGTCGTGATCAAGTACGGCGGCGCGGCGATGGAGGACCCAGAGCTGCGCGAGGAGTTCGCGCGCGACGTCGTGCTGCTGAAGTACGTCGGGCTGAACCCGATCGTCGTGCACGGGGGCGGCCCGGAGATCACCGATTACATGGAACGGCTGGGGCTGCCGGTGGAATTCGTCGGCGGCCTGCGCGTCTCCGACGAGAGCACCGTCGAGGTCGCCAAGATGGTGCTCGTCGGCAAGGTCAACAAGGAGATCGTGCTGAGACTGAACCGCCACGGACAGCCGGCGGTGGGCCTGTGCGGCGACGACGGCTCGCTGTTCCGCGTCGCCCGCCGCGCCGGGCCCTCGGGGCAGGACATCGGCTTCGTCGGGCGCATCGAGCGCGTCAACGTCGGCGTGATCGAGCACGTCTCGCGCGACTACATCCCCGTGATCGCCTCCGTCGGCGCGGACCGCTACGGGCACTCCTACAACGTCAACGCCGACGAGGCCGCCGGCGCGGTGGCGGGCGCGCTGGGGGCGTTCAAGATGATCTTCCTCACCGACGTCGCCGGCTGGCTGGCCGATCCACAGGACGCGACGAGCCTGATCCGCCACGCGACCGTCGAGCAGGTCCGGGAGGCGCTGCCCGGCCTGCAGGGCGGCATGCGCCCGAAGCTCGAAGCGTGCCTGCAGGCGATCGACGACGGCGTCGGCGCCGCGCAGATCATCGACGGTCGGCTCGCGCACTCGCTGCTGCTGGAGCTGTTCACCGACGCCGGCATCGGCACGAAGATCGAGGCCACGTGAGCTTGGCGGAGCTGCAGGAGCTCGAGCGCACCAGCGTGATCGCGTCGTACGCGCGCGCGCCGGTGGAGTTCGTGCGCGGCGAGGGCGCGCTGCTGTGGGACGACGAGGGCAACGAGTACCTGGACTTCCTGGCCGGCATCTCGGTGACGAACGTCGGACACTGCCACCCGCGCGTGGTGGCGGCCGTGCGCGAGCAGGCGGGACGGCTGATGCACGCGAGCAATCTCTTCTACACCGAGCCGGCGATGCGGCTGGCCGAGCGCCTGTCGCGCTGCAGCCTTGGCGGCAAGGTGTTCTTCTGCAACTCCGGCGCCGAGGCCAGCGAGGCGGCGATCAAGCTCGCGCGCAAGGCGCGCGCCGCCGGCGATGTGGTGGTCGTCTACGGCGCCTTTCACGGACGCACCTACGGCGCGCTGTCGGCCACGCCCCAGGAGGCAAAGCAGGCTCCCTTCGCGCCGCTCGTGCCCGGCTTTCGCGCCGTCCCGCCGGAGCCGGCGGCGCTGCGCGCGGCGGTCGACGCGCACACCGCCGCCGTGCTGGTCGAGCCGATCCAGGGCGAGACCGGCGTGCATGTGCTCCCCGACGAGCTGCTGCTCGCCGCGCGCGAGGCCTGCGACGAGCACGGCGCTGCGCTGATCTTCGACGAGGTGCAGTGCGGGATGGGACGCACGGGCACGCTGTGGGCCTATCAGCAAACGGGCGTGCGGCCGGACGCGATCACCGTCGCCAAGTCGCTCGGCGGGGGCCTGCCGATGGGCGCGTTGATAACCGGGGAGCGGCTCGCCGACGTGCTCGTGGCGGGCGATCACGGCTCGACCTTCGGGGGCGGACCGCTTGTCGCCGCCGCGGCCCTGGCGGCGCTCGAGCTGATCGACGAACCCGCGCTGCTGGGGCGGGTGCGCGAGCTCGGTGGGCGGCTCGCCGCTGGCCTCGAACGTCTGCCCCACGTGCGCGCCGTGCGCGGGCGCGGGCTGATGCTCGCGTGCGAGCTCGACGTGCCGGCCCCCGAGGTCGTGCGCCGCGCACTGTTCGAGCAGCGACTGGTCGTCAACGCCACCGGCCCGAGCACCCTGCGACTGCTGCCGGCGCTGATCGTCACCGAGCCGCAGATCGACGATGCGCTGGCGCGGCTCTCACTCGCGCTGGAGGACTGACGCGTGCGGCGCGAGCTCCCCGGCGGCTTCGAGCTCGACGACGATCGCAGCCGCATCGACGTGGACGCCGTACACGCGTTCATCAGCGAGCAGTCCTACTGGGGACGCGGACGCTCACGCGAGCGCGTGCAGCGCACCGTCGACGGGTCCGCGCGCGTGCTCGGGCTCTACCTCGGCGCCGCATCGTCTCCGCCATCGTCCCCGGAGGGAGATGGGGATGGGGAGGGTGAGCAGGTGGGCTTCGCGCGGGCGGTGACCGACGGCGTGACCGTCGGCTACATCGCCGACGTCTACGTCCTACCCGCCTTTCGCGGCCGCGGTCTCGGTCTGGAGCTCGTGCGCGAGATCGTGTCGAGCCCGGACGGCCACGCTTCGGAGGTGCGCTGGATGCTGCACACGGCCGACGCACAGGGCCTGTATGCGAAGGTCGGCTTCGTCGCGGCCCCGACCGATCCGCCCACGTACCCGTTGATGGAACGCGCGCGGGGCTAGTGTCGCGACACTAGACGGGTGATGAACATCTACGATTCGCGCCCGTGAGCCGCGAGCAGCAGATCCCGACCGCGCGCAGCGCCTCCTACGAGGCCGACCCGGCGCACGTCAAGCGCGTGCTGCTGCTGTACTCCGGCGGCCTTGACACGAGCGTGATGCTCAAGTGGATCCAGGACTCCTACGACGCGGAGGTCGTGTGCCTGACCGTCAACCTCGGCCAGCCGGGCGAGGACTACGAGGTGATCACCGGCAAGGCCAGGCAGCTCGGTGCGCTGCAGGCGCACGTCCTCGACGCGAGGGAGCAGTTCGCGCGCGAATACCTCGCGCCGGCGATCCGCGCCAACGCGCAGTACGGCGCCTATCCGCTGTTCACCGCGCTCGGGCGCCCGCTGATCGCCAAGCTCGCGGTCGAGCAGGCGCGCGCGAGCGGCTGTGACACGATCGCGCACGGCTGCACGGGCAAGGGCAACGACCAGGTGCGCATCGAGGCGACGATCGCCACGCTCGCGCCCGAGCTGAAGGTGATCGCGCCGGTGCGCTCCTGGCAGATGGGACGCGAGGAGGAGATCGCGTACGCGCGCGAGCACGGCATTCCGATCAAGACGTTCTCCGCCCAGCCCGGCGCGGAGGTCGTGCCGTACTCGATCGACGACAACCTCTGGGGGCGCTCGTCCGAGGGACGCTGGATCGAGGACCTCGAGCACGCCCCCGACGATGACGTCTTCCAGTTGGTCACCAGGCCAGAGCAGGCGCCGGACGAGCCGCAGATCGTCAGCTTGGACTTCGAGAGAGGAGTTCCCGTGGCGCTCGACGGCGAGCGCATGTCCCTGGTCGAGCTGATCGAACGCTGCGCCGAGATCGGCGCGCGCCACGGCGTCGGCATCGTCGATCACATCGAGGATCGCATCGTCGGGCTGAAGGTGCGCGACATCTACGAGGTGCCCGCCGCGGCGATCATCCTGCCCGCCCACCAGGAGCTCGAGCGTCTCGTGTGCACGATCCACCAGAACCAGTTCAAGCCCGGGCTCGAGCGTCAGTGGGCCTACCTCGCGTACGCGGGCCTGTGGTGGGAGCCGCTGCGAGAGGACCTGGACGCGTACATGGAGCACGTCAACGAGCGCGTCACCGGCACGATCGGCGTGAAGCTCTACAAGGGGCACGCGCGCGTGGTCACGCGATCCTCCCCCAACGCGCTCTACGACGCGAGCCTGGCGTCGTTCTCGGAGTCCGGCGGCCTGTTCTCGCAGACGGCCTCGCCGGGGTTCATCGAGCTGTGGTCGCTGCAGTCGCGCATGGCCTGGCGCCTGCGCGACGAACAGGCGCGCGAGTAGCATGAGCCTTGGATGGCGGACATGAACGGCAGCGGCTACCGGCTCCTCGGCTATCTCGTCTGGCACGGCGGCAAGTGGTACCTGCGCAGGCGCCTGCCATCCAAGCGCAGGCTTGCCCTCGGCGGTCTTGCCGCGGCGACGTCGCTGATCGCAGTGGCCGTGCTCGCGCGACGTCTGGCCGCCTGAATCGCCTGCGATCACGCGCGGCGCGCGCGAGCATGGACTGCCAGAGCCCGGGCAGTGGCGAGCAGCGCCGTCCGGCCCTGGGTCTAACTTGGCGGCCACGGTGATGGCAGAGGGCAGCGAGACGCCGACAGGCGACCAGGGGGGCGGCCTCGAGGGCAGGCCGCGCCGCAGTGAGGCCGACCTGCTGGCCGAACGCCGCGCGCGTCGGGCGACCGACAGCGGGGAGGTCGCGCTGACCCGCCGCGCGGAGGCCGCCGAAGCCACCGTGCTGACGCTCGAACGTCATGTGGCAAGCCTGCAGCAGCGCCTGCGCGAGGCCGAGGACGAGCGTGCGCGGATGGACGAGCTGATCCAGGCCGAGCGCACCGCGGCGCTCGAGCGAGAGCACGAGCTGCGGCGCGTCAAGCAACGCGAGTACGCCGAGCAGCAGCTGCGGGTCGAGGTCGAGGACCGCCTGCTGGAGCTCGAGCGCGACAGTCGCGTCGAGATCGAGCGACTGGGCGAGCGCCTCGGCGACAGTGAGCGCGACGGGCGCGAGCTTGCGCTGCGACTCGAGAGCGTCCAGCGCCAGCTCGCGGAAGCCGAGCACGCCGCCACGGCCGCGCGCGTCACCGCGCGCGCCGAGCTCGGATCGCTCGTCGAGCAGGACCTGCGCACGCGGCTGGGCGAGCTCGAGCGGCGCGCGCTCGAAGTCCAGCGCGGCCTCGACACCGAGCGCGCGGCGCGCGAGCGCTCCGAAAGCCTGCTCGAGGGCATGCGCGAGGGTCACCGTCGCATGGAGTCGCTGCTCGGCCAGATGAAGGACATCGTCGCCCGCGCGAGCAGGGCACTCGCCCAGCAGCCCGCGACCCCCAGCGTGAGCGAGGGCTCCGGCGTCGAGATGGCCGCTGCGCTGGCAAGCGCCGTCGAGCGCCTGCGCGCCCGCGCCGAAGTGGTGGCGCCAGCTACCGAGCAGGCGCAGTCAAGTGCACCCGAGCAGGCCGTCCCGCAGGCCGGCGCGAGCGAGGCCGGGCTCGGCCCCGAGCGAGCTGCTCAGCAGGCCGCCAGCGCGCCCGTGCCGAGCCCCGAGTCGGGTGCCGGCGAGCCCGCCGGTGGGGTCGAGCACAGCACCGAGCGAGGCACCGAGCAAGCCGCCGCTGCCGCCCCCGTCGTGGCGCCCGCGCCGGTCGCGAAGCTGCCCGCCCACAAGCACAGCATGTCGCTGATAGGGCGCCTGCGAATGAAGCGCAAACAGCGACGCGGTCGCTAGAGCTCCGCCGCTTGGCCGCATAGCATCTCTGTCAGTGAGTACCGCCTGCTGCGCCCACCTGCACGTTCACTCCGAGTACTCGCTGCTCGACGGCGCGTGCAAGATCGACGCGCTGGCTGAGCGCGCCGCTCAGTTCGGCCAGCCTGCCCTCGGCCTCACCGACCACGGGGTGATGAACGGCGCGGTCGAGCTGTACAAGGCCTGCAACAAGCAGGGCATCAAGCCGATCATCGGCTGTGAGATCTACCTCGTCGACGACCACACGGCCACAGGCCGCACCGAGCGAAACCACCTGACGCTGCTGGCTGCGACCGACGCCGGCTACCGCAACCTCGTAAAGCTCTCCTCGGCCGGGTTCCTGGAGGGCCTTCAGCGTGGCAAGCCCACGGTCGACCTCGCGCAGGTGGAGCGCTACGCCGAGGGCGTGATCGCGCTCAGCGGCTGCCTGGCCTCGCGCTTCTGCCAGCGCCTGCTCGAGGATCGCGAGCAGGAGGCGCGCGCCCACGCCGACGACCTGCTGCGCGTGTTCGGTCCCGAGAACGTGTACTTCGAGTTGCAGAAGAACGGGCTGGCGCCGCAGGAGAAGTGCAACGAGGGGATCGTGCGGATCGCACGCGAGGTGGGTGGCAGCCTCATCGGCACCGGGGACGTGCACTACCTGCGCCGCGAGGACTACGAGCACCACACGGCGCTGCTGTGCGTGCAGACCAAGAGTACGATCGCCGAACCGAAGCTCACGTTCGACACCAATGAGTTCTATCTGCGCGACAGCGAGGAGATGGCGCAGGCGTTCGCGCAGTGGCCGCAGGCGATCGCCAGCACGCTTGAGATCGCCGAGCGCTGCTCGGTTCAGCTCGAGCTCGGCAAGCAGCTGATCCCGAGCTTCCAGACGCCGGACGGCGCCAGCGAGCGCGAGTACCTGCGCGCGCGTGTGCAGGATGGCCTGCGCCTGCGCTACGGCGACCCGCCGCCGCAGGAGGCGGTCAGGCGCATGGAGATGGAGCTCGAGGTGATCGACAACATGGGCTTCAACGCGTACTTCCTGATCGTGTGGGACTTCGTCAAGTACGCCAAGGAGAACGGCATCGCGGTCGGTCCGGGCCGCGGCTCGGCCGCCGGCTCGATCGTCTCCTACTGCCTGGCGATCACCGACGTTGACCCGCTCTCCTACGACCTGCTGTTCGAGCGCTTCCTGAACCCCGAGCGCGTATCGATGCCTGACATCGACATCGACTTCTCCGTGCGCGGGCGCGAGCAGGTGATGCGCTACGTGACCGACAAGTACGGGCGCGAGTCGGTCGCCCAGATCGTCACCTTCGGCAAGATGTTCCCGCGCGCGGCCACCCGCGACGCGGCGCGCGTGCTCGGCCTGGACTACGGCACCGGCGATCGCCTCGCGAAGCTGATCCCCGACCCGATCATGGGTCGCTCGCCGTCCTTCGAGGACTGCCTGAAGCCGGGCGAACCGCTGCGCAAGGCCTACGACGAGGAGCCGGACGCGCGCCGCATCGTGGATGTCGCCAAGGGACTCGAGGGGATCGTGCGCAACTCATCGATCCACGCCGCGGCGGTGGTGATCGCCGACCGGCCGCTGACCGACATCGTGCCGTTGCAGCTCGCGGACGCGGGCACCGACGAGAACGGCGAGCGGATCTTCCGCACCGTCACCCAGTTCTCGATGAAACCCATCGAGGAGATCGGCATCCTCAAGATGGACTTCCTCGGGCTTCGCAACCTCGACGTGATCGAGGACGCGCTGGACATCATCGAGCGCTCCAGCGGTGAGCGCCCCGACTGGGCACAGGTACCGCTCGACGACCAGCGCACGTATGAGATGCTCGCGCGCGGCGACTCGATCGGTGTTTTCCAGTTCGAGTCCGAGGGCATGCGCGAGGCGTTGAAGAAGGTGCGCCCGGACGAATTCAACGACCTCGTTGCGCTCAACGCTCTCTACCGCCCCGGCGCCATGGATCAGATCCCGGTGTACGCCAAGGGCAAGCACAACCCGCAGGCGATCTCCTATCCCGACGAACGCCTGCGTCCGATCCTCGCCTCCTCCAACGGTGTGATCCTCTACCAGGAGCAGGCGATGCAGATATCCAAGGAGCTCGCCGGCTTCTCGGGCGCGAAGGCGGATGACCTGCGCAAGGCGATCGGCAAGAAGAACCGTCAGGCGATGGCCGCGCTCAAGCCCGAGTTCGTCGAGGGCTGCCGCGCCTCGGGCACCAGCAGCGAGGTGATCGAGTTTCTGTGGCAGACCAACGAAAAGTCCGCCGACTATTCGTTCAACAAGTCCCACGCCGCCTGCTACGGGTTGATCGCCTATCGCACGGCCTGGCTGAAGGCCAACTACACCGCCGAGTACATGGCGGCGCTGATCTCCTCGGTGATGTCCACCAAGGACAAGGTGCCCTTCTTCGTTGCGCGTTGCGAGGAGATGGGCATCGAAATCCTGCCGCCGGACGTCAACCTCTCAGACCACGAGTTCACGGTCGAGGCGGCGGGCGACGCAGACGGCGCGGGCGGCTCGCTCGGCAACATCCGCTTCGGCCTGGACGCGGTCAAGGGCGTCGGCTACCAGGCAGTCGAGGCGATCAAGCGCGCGCGAGAAGGATCCCCGCCCGCCCGCCCGTTCACCTCGCTGTGGGACTTCTGCGAGCGTGTGGACAACCGCACGGTCAACAAGAAGGCGATCGAGGCGCTGATCAAGTGCGGTGCGCTCGGCTCGACGGGCGCGAGCCGCAAGGGCATGCTCTCGGTGCTCGAGCAGGCGCAGGCCAGCGGCCAGAAAATCCAGCAGGACGCCCTGATCGGACAGGGATCGATCTTCGATGAACTGCTGCAGGAAGGTGGGGGAGACGGTGTCCCCTCCACGTCGGGAGCGCCAGCCGCGAGCGCGTTCACCGGCCCCGTCCATCTGCCGATCCCAACGGAGGAGTTCGACCAGGCCGAGCTGCTCGCGGCGGAGAAGGAAGCGATCGGCCTGTTCGTCTCCGCGCACCCGCTCAAGCCACTGCGCGACGCGCTGCGCGCGCGCGTGGACTGTCCGATCGCGGCGCTCGACGATCGCCGCGACAAGGACCTGGTGACGGTCGGCGGGATCATCACCGAGACCAAGCGCATCCGCACTCGCAATGGCGATCACATGATGTTCGCGACGCTCGACGATCTCGAGGGTGCCGTTGAGATGCTCGTGTTCGGCAAGGCTTTGGCCGAGCACGAGACGGCGCTGGCGGTCGACGAGGTCGTGCTCGTGAAGGGCCGCGTCGACCACAAGGAAGCCGGCAAGACATGTCTGGTGGTGCAGACGGTGGAGCGCTTCGCGCCCTCGCGGGAGGAGATCGAGCGGGCTCGCGATGAGACTCGCGCCGCGGCCCGCGCGGCGAGCGCGCTGGCTCAGCCGGTGCGCCTGCGCATCGCCGCGACGGAGCTGTCGGCGACCGCGATCGACGAGCTCAAGCAGACGATCGAGGAATGCCCGGGGACGGCCGAGGTGTACGTCGAGATCGGCCGCAGCGACGGCAGCACCAGCCGCGTACGCCTCGGCGAGGAGTACCGCGTGCGCCACACGCCGACGCTGTGCGCCGAGCTCGAACACGCGCTCAGCCGGGCGCGGAGCATGCCGGCCGCCTCGCTCGCCTCCGCGGCGAGCAGCTGATCAGGCGCTCATATGCGTTCACGCCCGCAGCCGGTCGGGCGGGCCCCCGCGCGGCTCACACGCACCCACCATGTGAGGGGCTGACGGAACCAGTGCCCAGTTGTTAGACTTCGCCGCCTCGTTGGGCCAGGGGGGCTCAGCTCTTGCGTCTTGACGCAGCGACGCTGCGTCAAGACGCACATCTATGGAGACGAAGGAGGCCCATATGAGCAGGTTCACAATCACGCGATCCACGACGGTCACATCCAGGCCGCTCGGGTTCGCACTGAGCATCGCACTGGCGGCGCTCGCCCTGTTGATGCTGATCGACGCCTCAATGGCAAGCGCAAACGGGGTGCCACTCAAAGAGGGAGATGTGCTTGCGGGCGTCGGTTCGGCACAGGTCAAGAACTTCAGCCCCACGGGCACGCTTCAGGACACACTCACGGACAACACCGGAGCGGCATACACCACCGGGATGTGCTTTGACTCTGAACACAACCTGTACGTGACCGACTTCGCCATGACGATGAGCAAGTACAGCGATGAAGGAAACGTGCTGATCTCGCCGTTCTCAGCGCCTTTCGCGAGTGGCCATCCCGAGAGCTGCACCGTCGACGCCTCGAACAACATCTACGCGGGCGGCCCAAGTTCGGCGAGCATCGAGAAGCTCAACACGAGCGGCGAACTGCTCGAAAGCATCCCGGTCGAAAGCGCAGGTCGAACGGGCGGGACCGACTGGGTTGATCTTGCCGCCGACCAGTGCACGATCTACTACACCGGCGAGGGCTCGGTGGTCGACCGCTACAACGTCTGCACGAAAACGCAGGAAGCTCCATTCGCAAGCGGATTGCCGGAACCATGCTTCGCGCTGCGGATTCGCCCCAACGGCGAAGTGCTGGTGGCGTGCGGCTCGGAGGTCGTTCGCCTGAACACCAGCGGCGAAGTGGTGCAGACCTACCCGATACCAGGCCACGCGGAACTGTTTGCTCTCAATCTCGATCCCGACGGGACGACGTTTTGGACCGGGGACATCGACAACGGCGAGATCTACCATCTCGACATCGAAACCGGTGCGACAGTCAACGAATTCAACAGCTCGCCGAACAGTTCGCTGGCTGGACTCGCGGTCGTCGGGGAAATCGCGGTCTCCGCGCCGAGCATCACGCTGATCCCGCCGAGCGGGGAAGACCCGGTGGGCACGACTCACACGGTGACCGCCACGGTAAGCGAAGGGGGCAAACCTCAGATGGGCGTGACGGTCACGTTCAAGGCGACCGGCCCGAATGCGCAGACTGGCACGGGCACAACGAACGCGTCTGGGGAAGCGACCTTTACCTACACCGGTGAACATGCCGGTACGGACACGATCGTTGCCTCCTTCATCAACAAGAGCGCAACGACGGATGAATCAAATGCCGTCACCGAGACCTGGACAGAAGCAGCGCACGCCGAGCCGACGTCGCTGTCCACAACGCTGTCCGGTGCAGGCAAGTCTGGAGGCAGCATCTCGGTGCCGGAAGGCACTGTGGTCAAGGACAGCGCGACGCTCAGCGGCGAAAACGCCTCCAGCGCGACCGGCGAAGTCACCTACAAGGTATACTCGAACAGCGAATGCACCGCCCTGGTGACCTCCGCTGGCTCGGTGTCGGTGAGCGGGACGAACGTACCGTCCTCAAACGGCGAGCAGCTCGCGCCGGGCACCTACTACTGGCAGGCTTCCTACGGCGGCGACAGCGCCAACGAACCGTCCACGAGTCCCTGCGGCTCGGAGGTCGAGACGGTCACCGCGGTGGAAAAGAAGAAGACGGTCGGCCCGTCCGTCGACGGCATCACCAGCGCGCAGCACTACAACGAAGCGACCGCCGAACTGACGACCGAGGAATCGGGCGACCTGATCGTGGCGTTCGTCGCCGCGGACTCGCCGTTCGACGGCGGCCAGACCTCGACCGTCTCCGGCGGTGGTCTGACGTGGACGCTGGTTGGTCGCGATAACACGGCGCGGGGCGACGCGGAGATATGGGTCGCGCGCGCGAGCGGCGTGCTCACTGACGACCCGATCACAGCGGCGGTCAACGAGCTCGCGCCCGGCTCGCCGACCGGCCACGGCTACGACGAGACAATCACCGTGGTGGCGTTCAAGAACGCACCCGGGATCGGTCCTGTCGCCACGTTCGACAGCACCAAAGGCGCCGCGTCGGGCACGCTGACGACGACTCAGGCAAAGACCTGGGTGTGGGCGATCGGCGATGACTGGCTCGCTTCGGTCCCGCGCAAAGTGCCGGGCAACCAGAAGCTCTGGCACGAGGCGACGGATCCAGTCGGTGACACCTACTGGGTGCAGTCGACCAAGGGGATCGCCAGGAAAGCCGGCAAGACCGTGAAAATCAACGACCCGAAGCCGAAGACCGATCCGTTCGACCTCGTGCTCGTCGACATCCTGTAGGGCGCGAGAGCGGTCACGGTGAAGTGTCAGGGGCCTGCGCAGAGAGATGCGCAGGCCCCTCGTCGTCGGCCCTGCTGTGACGGGACCAGGCGCGGGCAATCGCTCCGAGCGGGGGCCGCGCCGCAGCCTGCCTGAGGTCACCCTCTCGCCCGCCTGTGCAGCTCGATCGCATAGGCGACTTCCTCGCGCGAGGCTCCTTCGCGATTGACCCCGGGCGTCTCGAGCACGCACGGCAATCGCTGCAGGCCGCGCGCGGACAGGAACGCCATGCAGCCCTGCTCGCCGAGCTCGCCGGCGCCGATGTTGGCGTGGCGGTCGCGATTGGATCCCAGCGGGGTCTGCGAGTCGTTGAGGTGCAGCGAGCGGATGCGCCCGCGCCCCAGCTTGCGCGTGCACTCGCGCGTGACCGCGGCCATGCCGGCGGGGGTGCGGATGTCATAGCCGGAGGCGAACAGGTGGCAAGAGTCCAGGCACACCCCGAGTCGCTGATCGCCGCCGGCGCCCTCCAGCAGCTGGGCGAGCTCGTCGATCGAACGCCCGAGCGTGCCGCCGGCGCCGGCGGTGTTCTCGAGATGCAGCTCGCAGCCGTCCCCATCCCGGGACGATGCGCTCTCGGCGAGCGCCTCGCCGATCGTCTGCGCTGCGCGGGCGATCGCCGTGCCCACATCGCCGGTCTTGGCCGAGCCAGGGTGCAGCACCACCCCGGACGCGCCGATCGCCTGGCCGACGCGCAGTGTGTGAGTCAGAGACGCGAGCGATTTCCTGCGGATGTCGGGGTCTTCGCTGGCGCAGTTGAGCAGGTACACGGCATGGATCAGCACAGCGTCGATCGGGCTCGCGTCCATCGCCTCGCGGAACGCCGCCACGTCCTCCTCGCGATAGAGCGTCGCTTTCCACATCCGCGGGGACTGGTTGAAGATCTGGATCGCCCGGCAGCCGCGCTGCACGCCGCGCTCGATTGCCTTCGCCAGGCCGCCCGCCGGCGAGACGTGCGCCCCGATCAGCACCCGCGCGCTCCGGGCTCCCGTGCTGGTGAAGCGGCGGCGACGGCTAGCATGCGAGCGGATTATGAGGCTTCGCTTCGCGCCATCCCCGACCGGGGCGCTGCACATCGGCGGCGCCCGCACGGCGCTGTTCAACTGGCTGCTCGCTCGCCATAGCGGCGGCTCGCTGGTGCTGCGCATCGAGGACACCGACCGCGAGCGCTCGACGCCCGAGAACATCGAGCAGATCCTCGATGCGCTGCGCTGGCTGGAGCTCGACTGGGACGAGGGACCGGTGCTGCAGACCGCGCGCTCGGAGCGCCACGGCGAGGCGCTCGCCGCGCTGCTGCAGTCAGGGCACGCCTACCGCTCGAACGCGACCGCCCAGGACGTGAAGGCCTTCAAGGAGCTCTACGGCGCCGACCGTGGCTTTCGCGGCTCCGAGCGGGCGGGAAATCAGAAAGACGGCGCCGTGCGGCTGCGCGTGCCCGTCGAGGGCGCCACGGTCGTGCACGACGTGATCCGCGGCGAGACGCGCTTCGAGCACGTGCACCTGGATGACCCTGTGATCGCCCGCGCCGATGGGTCGGTGCTCTACAACTTCGCGGTTGCGATCGACGACCTCGACGCTGGCATTACGCACGTGGTCCGCGGCGAGGATCATCTCTCGAACACCCCCAAGCAGCTGCTCGTGCTCGAGGCCGCGCAGGCGGCGGGGATCGGCGGCTCGGCGCCCCTGCCACAATACGCGCACCTGCCGCTGCTGCACGGGCCGGACGGCAAGAAGCTCTCCAAGCGCCACGGCGCAGCCTCGGTACAGGAGCTGCGCGACGCCGGCTATCTACCCGAGGCGGTGCGCAACTATCTCGCGCTGCTCGGCTGGGGCGCGGGCGATGACGCGACGGTGCTATCCACCGAGGAACTGATCGAGCGCTTCACGCTCGAGCGTGTCAGCCGCAACCCCGCGCGTTTTGACGAGGTCAAGCTGAAGTGGCTGAACGGCATCTACATCCGCAAGCTGCCCGTCGAGGATCTCACCGGTCGCCTGGAAGTGTTCACGGGACGTAACGGCCTCAAGGATGCGGCGCGGATCAGCCAGGAGAAGATCTCCACGCTCGCTGAATTCTGGCCGCTGGCGGGTCCGCTGCTCGATGGCCCGAATGATGACCCGAAAGCACGGGAGCGCTGGCTCTCAAACGGCGGCAGCGCGACGCTCGAGGAGGTGCGCGACGCGCTTGCGCAGGTCGCGCGCTTCGATGAGGAGTCCGTGCAGGCGGCGCTCACGGCGGTGATCGAGCGTCGCGGGGTCAAGCCGCGCGAGGTCTATCAGCCGCTGCGCGTGGCCATCTCCGGCAGCACCGTCTCGCCTGGGATCTTCGAGAGTGTGGCGCTGCTCGGCCGCGATGAGACCCTGCGGCGCATCGAGCGAGCACTCGCCTCCGGTCAAGGCGCGGCGCGGTAGGCACGGCCCAAATACAGTTGCGCCACACGCGCTTCGCCCGTGAGGTCTCGGAAACCGCCGCGGCAGGTCTCGTCCAGCCCTTAATGTTTGCCCGCTGCTGCCGATAGGACCCCATCGCTGGAATCACCGGCCCGGATGGCCGGCGAACCCAAGGAAGGGGTCATAGACGGTTATGCAGGCAACGGCCGCAGCAAAGAAGCTGACCGCAGCAAAGAAGACCACAGCGGCGAAGAAGCCGCACGCAGTGAGCAAACCGACGCCCGCAGGAAGGCTGGCGGCGGGCAAGGGGTCCGCGAGCGCCGCCGTGCGCCGGGCGCCTGAGTCTCCGCGGCGAGTGGGTGGCGGGGCAGCCACCGGAGAGCGCCACCAGAACGAGGGTCACGGCCGGCGCCTGACGATGGCCTTCGAAGCGCTCGAGGCATTTCCCGCGCTGGCGGAGTCACGCGACCGCCTGTTGGCGGTGGTCTCCAAGGATCACATCGCCACCGCCGACGTGGTGTCCGCTGTCGAGTCCGACGTCGCGCTGATCATCGCCGTCTTGCGCCTTGCCAACCGTGCCCAGGAGGGGCGGGCGCGCGTCGACACGGCGGTGTCCGCGGTCGAGATCTTGAACCCGCGCACCGTGCAGGCCGTGGCCAGCCGCGTGCGCACGTTCGACTTCTTCGAGCGCGCGAGCGTGTGGGACAGCGCTCCAGAGCGCTTCCGGCTGCACGCGCTTGCCACGCAGCACGCGGCAGACCGCATCGCCGCGGAGGTGGGATATGAGAACCGCGACCGCCTGACCGTCACCAGCCTGCTGCACGACGTCGGCAAGCTCGTGCTGCTGCACGCCTATCCCGGCTACCCCGCGCAGGTCCACCGCGGCGCGCGCACGCCTGAGGAGCGCGTCCACCAGGAGCGGCGCGAGCTCGGCGTCGATCACGCGCTCGTCGGCGGCGTGCTGATCCGCCGCTGGGGCCTGCCCGCCACGCTCGCCACGCCCGTCGAGCGCCACCACAACCCCGACGTCGAAGGGGAGGCGGCGTTCATTCGCCTGGCGGACATGCTCGCCCACTACGAGCAGGGTGCGCGCGTATCGCCATCGGAGATGCTGCAGACCGCCCGCGGCCTCGGGCTGGGTCCGGATGAGCTCAGGCGCGTGATGTACGAACTGCCGAGCACCACCACCCAGCGCCAGCGCCACGTCGACCCATGCCCGCTGTCCGGGCGCGAGCTCGGCGTGCTGCAACGGCTGGCCGAGGGCAAGGTGTACAAGCAGATAGCTCATGAGCTGACGCTGTCCACGAGCACCGTGCGCACGCACCTGCACAACATCTACGGCAAGCTCGGCGCCGTCGACCGCGCGCAGGCGGTCTTGATCGCGCGCGAGCGCGGCTGGCTGTAGCGGGCGCCGTCGGGGCGGCCGCGTGCCCCTGTGCCATTGCGGCGCCGTGGTAGGTGTGTCGTCCTCTACGTGCTGTATGACGATCGCTATACAGCGCTGTTCGAGACAGATACCGGCGCCGAACCGGCGCAATACGATCGGATCCTCGCCGGGGATGCGCGCACGCGTCGGCGGCGGGCACAAGAGATGATCTCAATCACGAGCAAGTCCCCTTACGCGGTCGCGGCGCTGGCGGAGCTCGCGCGCAGCGCCGGCTCGGGGCCGGTGCCGATCGGCGAGCTGGCGCGCAGGCGCGACGTGCCGGTGCAGTTCCTCGAGCAGCTGTTCGCGACGCTGCGCCGCGGCGGTGTCATCAGCTCTCAGCGCGGCGTCAAGGGTGGCTACCGCTTCGCGCGCGACCCGTCGACGATCACCGTGCTCGAGGTGGTCGAGCTGCTCGACGGGCCGCTCGGGCGCGAGGCCGAGGGCGTGTTCGCGCAGGCCGCCGAGGCGGCACGCAGGGTGCTCGCGCAGACGAGCATCGCGGACGTGCTCGAGCGCGAGCTGCGCGACGCGGGCGCGAGCATGTACCACATCTGAGGGTGCTGATGCGAGCAGCGGTCGTCGTGTTCGCAGAGCCGCGGATGAGCGCTGGCTGGCTGTTCAACTAGTTACCAACTTTTACATCACTTGACCTTGACTACCGAGCATGTTTCTGTAAGGCTGGCTAACGTGCGCGCTCACTTGTGAACGGGTGACGCAACGACAAGGACTGGCTAGGACGCACAGCGTCCGGATACGGGCAGGACGCCATTCACCAGCCGTCTTGGGAAGGGAGAGATGGACAGATGAGTCACGGCAGAATCGCTGGGCTGAGTCTCCTCGCGATGATCGCGTTCGGCGGGATCGTCTCGTCGGCAGCACAGGCGGGGACCTATTATCGCTGCTCGGCCGAGAAGAAAGGCGAATTCACAGAAGCGGGATGCGCAACGAAAGCGCGTAAACCTCACAAGGGCACATTTGAACTCGTACAAGTGCAAGCATGTGTTGCGCAGAAGGACGGCGAATATGTGAACAACACTTGCACCCAAAAAGCCGGTAAACCCAAAAAGGGGAAGTTCGAACTCACGACTGGCCGCCACTTCACCGATACCACCGGCAAGGCTACTCTGACGGTCCCGGCGTTTGGCCCAAACAAAGTCGAATGCTCGGCAGGTTCGAGCGCCGGCCTGATCACCGGGCCCAAGACGGACGTGGACCGAATCACGTTCACCGGCTGTCAGCTGGAAGCTAAAAAATGCATGAGCGTCGGCCCTAACGGCACGCCGTCAGGGATCGAAGGAGTGATCACCACCAACCTGCTCGCCAGCGAGCTGGTCGATCACGGTGAACTCGGGGGCGGATCGCTCGAGTTGGAACCCGCGGCAGGTGAAGCGTGGGAGGAGTTTTCCAGCGCCGAACACCAGCCGTACGTGGCTGAATTCGTCTGCGGCGGTGAAATCCTTGCGCGGGTCAGCGGTGTCGTCAGCGGAGTCGTCGCCCCCGTCAACGCTCTCGCCATGACCGCCACCAGGAGCTTCGCGGTGGGACTCGCCGAACAGGCGCTCTTGACGGAAGCGTTCAATGGGGTCGAATTCGTGCCGCCGGGTGGTGCTCCCTCCAGCTTGGAAACTACGGCTACGATCACCTACGAAGTGCCGATCGAGGTCAAAACCTGAGCGCTGGGGAGCGATGATCGGAGCGGTGGCGGTGCGTGGGGCCGGCGGTTGGCGGCCCCACGCACGCGCGCACGCATGCACGTGCCGGCCGGTCGTCGCGGGTGATGGTTTTGCGTGGTCAAATGCGCCTCAAACTCCGTGTCGTGTTGCCGGGACGTAGCGCGGCGCGAGCATATCGGCGTACCCGGCGAGCGGGCTTGGCAATGCTTGCGCCACTATTGTCACGTTTATGTCTCCAATCCCGATCAACATTGCGGAACTGGTCGGCGGCACGCCGCTGGTCGGGATCCCGCGCATGCTCGAGGGGACGCCGGCGGCAGCGAGGGGCGTGGAGCTGTTCGCGAAGCTGGAGGCGTTCAACCCGGGCGGCAGCGTGAAGGACCGCATCGGCGTGGCGATGATCGAGGCGGCGGAGTCCGAAGGGCGGATCGAGCCGGGGCGCACGCTGATCGTGGAGGCGACGAGCGGCAACACGGGGATCGCGCTGGCGTTCGTGTGCGCTGCGAAGGGCTATGAGCTGGTGTTGACGCTGCCGCAGGGCATGAGCCGCGAGCGCGAGAGCCTGCTGCGGCTGTATGGGGCGCGCGTGCAGATCACCGAGTCGCTGGGGGGGATGAGCGAGGCGGTAAAGGCCGCGCAGGCGATGGCGCGCGAGGATGACGTGTTCCTGCCGGACCAGTTCTCGAACCCCGCCAACCCGGAGGTCCACAGGCGCACCACCGGGCCTGAGATCGAGCGCGCGCTGGAGGGGCGGGTGGACGTGCTCGTGGCGGGCGTGGGCACCGGTGGCACGATCACGGGCGTGGGCGAGTATCTGCGCGAACACTCAAACCCGGCGCTGCATGTGGTGGCGGTCGAGCCGCGCGGCTCGGCGGTGCTGTCGGGCGGGCGCCCGGGACCTCATCGCATCCAGGGCATCGGCGCGGGCTTCGTGCCGCCGGTGCTCAACCGCGAGCTGATCGACGAGGTCATCCCGGTGAGCGACGACGACGCGATCCAGACGGCGTGGAGCGCCGCCAAACGCGTCGGGCTGCTGGCGGGAATCTCCTGCGGGGCAGCATTGTGGGCGGCGTTGCAGGTCGCCGCGCGCCCGGAATCACAGGGCAAGCGCATCGTGGTCGTGATGCCAGACTCGGGCGAGCGCTACGTCTCGCAGACCTTCTTCGCCCCCTGAGGTCCTTGCGCGCCGGCCACGCCGCCGTGCGCTCAAATAGGTTGCATGGTCAACGATCGGCGCGTTTGCCCGCTACGCTGTTGGCATGGCCGGTCTCGGGCGGGTGGCGAGAGTGGTGAGCGAGGTTCGTTGCGACGTGCGCGCTGCGCGCGATCGCGATCCCGCCGCTCGTGGCGTCGCGCGGGCGGAGATCCTTGCGACTTGGCCGGGCATCCACGCGGTGTTGGCCTATCGCGTCGCGCACGCGTTGTATCTCGCGGAGGTGCCGCTGCTGCCGCGTCTGATCTCGATGTTCACGCGGGCGCTCACGGGCATAGAGATCCATCCGGCGGCACACATCGACTGCGGCCTGTTCATCGACCACGGAGCGGGCGTGGTGATCGGAGAGACGGCCGACATCGGCAAGGACGTGACCCTCTACCAGGGCGTGACGCTCGGGGGCACGGGCTTTGCCACCGGCAAGCGCCACCCCACGGTGCAGGACAACGTGACGATCGGCTCCGGCGCGAAGCTGCTCGGGCCGATCACGATCGGCCACGGCGCGAAGATCGGAGCCAACAGCGTCGTCATCACCGACGTGCCCGCCAACTCGACCGTCGTCGGCAACCCCGGCCATCCGGTGCGCGTGGACGGCAGGCGCGTGGAGGGACCGGACGCGGACTGGATACACCTGCCGGACCCGATCGCGGAGGCGATCCAGGCGCTTTCCAGCCGCATCGCGACGCTCGAAGGGCTGGTCGCCGAGCTGTCCGACGCTGAGCCCCAGCCGGCGGCCGAGGTCAGGCCGCTGCGTAGCGTGACGGGGCCGAACCCCGCCGGCGGCTGAACGGCAGACGCCGTTCGGGCCTGCAGTCTCAGCCGAGCGCGCATCTATGCTGGCTTTCGATGGCCGCGAATCCCCATGCGGAGCACTTGCAGGAGCTGCTGGAGGACCTGAACGAGCCCCAGCGGGAGGCTGTCACGCACGGCGAGGGGCCGCTGCTGATCCTCGCGGGGGCGGGCAGCGGCAAGACGCGCGTGCTCGCGCACCGGATCGCCTTCCTGATCTACACCGACCAGGCGCAGGCGGGGGAGATCCTGGCGATCACGTTCACCAACAAGGCCGCGGGCGAGATGCGCGAGCGCGTCGAGCGGCTGCTCGGACAGAGATGGGGTTCCCGCCCACCCATGTGGGTGATGACCTTCCACGCGGCCTGCGCGCGCATCCTGCGCGCGCAGGCCCAGCGCCTGGGCTACACGCGCCAGTTCACGATCTACGACCAGGCGGACGCGCGGCGGCTGACCAAGCGCTGCGCCGACGCGGTCGGCGTGGACCCCAAGCGCCATACGCCCGCCGCCCTGCACAACCAGATCTCCGCCGCCAAGAACCGGCTGATCGACGCGGCCTCCTACCGCCAGGCGGTCGGCTCGCCGTTTGAGGAGATGATCGCGGACGTGTATGACATCTACGAGCGCGACCTTCACCGCATGAACGCGATGGACTTCGACGACCTGCTGTTTCGCACGGTCAACCTGCTGGAGCTGTTCGAGGAGGTGCGCGAGCGCTACCGCGACACGTTCCGACACGTGCTCGTGGACGAGTATCAGGACACCAACCACGCGCAGTACCGGATGTTGCAGCTGCTCGTGGGCGGCGGGCGCGCGCCGCAGCGGGGCGAGCAACAGCCGGGCGACCGCCCCACCTACGCCGGGCCGGTCGGGCACCGCAACCTGGCGGTGGTCGGCGACGATGCGCAGTCGATCTACTCGTTCAGGCAGGCCGACATCCGCAACATCCTCGACTTTCGCGAGGACTTCCCGGACGCGCGTGTGGTCAAGCTCGAGCAGAACTACCGCTCCACGCAGACGATCCTCTCGGCGGCCAATGCGGTGATCGCCAACAACCGCGGCGGCGTCGCCAAGCGTCTGTGGAGCGAGCTCGGCGAGGGCGAGCAGATCAGGCTGCGCGCGTTCGAGGACGAGCACGCGGAGGCGCGCTTCGTGGTCGGTGAGATCCAGCGCCTGCTCGACGAGGAGCAGGTCTCGCGAGCGGAGATCGCGGTGCTGTATCGGACGAATGCGATGTCGCGCGTGATCGAGGAAACGCTCACGCGCCACGACATCGACTACCAGGTGATCGGCGGCACGAAGTTCTACGAACGCGCGGAGATCAAGGACGCGATCGCCTACCTGTCGCTGCTGGCCAACCCCGCGGATGTCGTGAGCTTCACGCGCGTGGTCAACTCGCCCAGGCGCGGCATCGGCCAGACCTCGCTGGCGCGCGTACTCGCGTACGCGTCGAGTTTGGACATATCCGTGTGGGAAGCCGCGGCGCAGCCCGAGCAGACCCCGGGACTGGGCGCGGCGGCGGTGAAGGCGCTGCGACGGTTCATGGACACGATGGCCGAGCTGCGCGAGCTGGCAGGCATGCCGGCGGTCGTGTTGGATGACGCACCGTCCGCAGAGGCCGAGCCGAGCCTGCGTGAAGGCGTGCCGGTGGGCGACCTGCTGGAGGCGATGCTCGCCCAGACCGGCTACGTGGAGGCGCTGGAGGCGGAGCGCACGATCGAGGCGCAGGGGCGCATCGAGAACCTCGAGCAGCTCGTCGAGGGCGCGCGCGAGTTCGACGCCCGCGCCGGGAAGGGCGCATCGTCCCCGGAGGGGGAGGACACGCTCGAGGTGTATCTGCAGCAGGTTGCGCTCGTGGCCGACGCGGACACGCGCAGCGACGAGGGCAAGGTCACGCTGATGACGCTGCACAACGCCAAGGGTCTCGAGTACCCGGTCGTGTTCATCAACGGCTGCGAGGATGGCGTGTTCCCGCACTCGCGCGCGATCGAGGAGGGGGGGCTGGAGGAGGAGCGCCGCCTGTTCTACGTGGGGGTGACGCGTGCGATGCGCGAGCTGTACCTGACCTACGCGCGCCGGCGGGCGGTGTTCGGGGCGCAGACATACGGCCTGCGCAGTCGCTTCCTCGACGAGATTCCCTCCGAGCTTCTGGACGAGCCCCAGGAGACGTTCATCCGCGCGAGCTCGCTGTCATCCGGCTTCGCGACGGCCGGCGCGACGTTCGGCCACGGCTCCTCCGTCGGCGCTCGGCGCGAGCAGGCCGGCGCCGGGGCCTGGCCGGCGGCGCGTCGGGGCGCGCCCGAGCACGCTGAGCCCGCCGTGCAGTTCCGCCTGGGCGAGGACATCGTGCACGCGGCGTTCGGCGACGGCGTGGTGACGGGCGTGGAGCCGGGCGGCGTGATTGTCGTGCGCTTCGCCGGCGACGGCTCCGAGCGCAAGCTGATGGCCGAGCACGCGCCTGTCAGCAGGCGCTGAGCAGACACGCAGCGCGGTCGTTCGTCTGCCCGTGGTGTCGGCCTGTCCGGGGCGCGCGTGTGCACCGTGCTCGCCCGCGCGAGCGCATAGCATCTCGGCCATGAGCGCGACGATCATCGACGGCAAGGCGATCGCCGCGCGCGTGCGCGCGCAGGTGGCGCGCGAGGTCGAGGCCTTCACGCGCCAAGTGGGTCGCCCGCCGGGCCTGGCGACGGTGCTCGTCGGCGAGGACCCGGCCTCGGCGGTTTACGTCGGCGGTAAGCAGCGCGCGTGCAGCGAGGTGGGCATGACGCCGTTCGACCGGCGCCTGCCCGCTGAGTCGTCCTTCGAGGAGGTCGCGGAGGAGCTCGAGCGCCTGAATGGCGACCGGGCTGTCAGCGGCGTGCTGTTGCAGCTGCCCGTGCCCGCGCATCTCGACGGCGCCGCGCTCACCGGGCTGATCAGTCCGGACAAGGACGTCGACGGTCTGACGCCGGTCAACGCGGGGCTGCTGGCGCTGGGGCGTCCCGGCCTGCGTCCGTGCACCCCCTGCGGCGTGATGGAGCTGCTGGATGACACCGGCGTGGAGCTCGAAGGCGCGGAAGCGGTCCTCGTCGGGCGCTCGAACCTGTTCGGCAAGCCGATGGCGCAGCTGCTGCTCGCCCGCAACGCCACCGTCACCATGTGCCACTCGCGCACCCGCGACCTGCGCGAGGTGTGCTCGCGCGCGGAGGTCCTGATCGTCGCGGTCGGACGCGCGCGCCTGGTGACGCGCGAGTTCGTGAAAGAGGGGGCGGTGGTGATCGACGTCGGCATGAACCGCCTTACCCCCGAGCAGGCGGGCAACAAGAGCGGCCTCGTTGGCGACGTTGACTTCGCGGCCGTCGCCGAGGTCGCCTGTGCGATCACACCCGTACCAGGCGGCGTCGGGCCGATGACGATCGCGCTGCTGCTTCGCAACACGCTGCAGGCGGCGCGCTACCAGGCCGAGCTCTACTCGATGCTCGCCGAGGTCGGCGAGGAGGGCGCGTGAGACGGCTGCGCCTCGGTGAGCTGCTGGCGCTCGCCGGCGCGATCTGCGTGCTGGTGTCGCTGTTCGAGCGCTCCTACGATGGACCGATCGGCCCTCTCGACGGGTGGGACACGTTCGGTCCGGCCGTCGTGCTGCTGCTCGCCGCCGTCGCCGCCGCGTTGGCGGTGGTGTTCAGCGCGCTCACCGAGCGTAGCCCCGCGCTGCCGGTGTCCACGGCCGTGTGGTGCGTGCTGCTCGGGTGCATGGCCGTGATCGCCGCGGTCGTCAGGGCGCTCGAGCGTCCCGATCACTCGACCATGGCCTGCATCGGCGTGTGGCTAGGCCTTGCGGGCGCCGTCGCGATCCTCGTCGGCGCCTGGCAGGTCCTGCGCGACGAACGACCGTCGCTGTACAAACCCGTGCGGCCGCAGCCGCGACCGCGTCCCTAGCGCTCGCGGCGCGTCTCCGCATCCGCGCCAAGGGCGATCTCCAGGGCGCTGGGTGTCGACCGGCCCGGACATCCGTGCAGGAGTACCGGCCACGGTGGGGAACTTTGTAATAAAGGATGCAAGCTCCGGCCGTGCGGCTGGATGGACAGCCGCAGTCACCACGATTCACGGGGGTCACCGCAATGGGCTTCGACATCAGCCGTCTGCGACGCTCAGACCAGGTCATCGGCGTCAGCGCCATCGCCCTGTTCATCTTCATGTTCTTCTTCAAGTGGTACGGCGGCAGCGCCAGCGCGTCCGTCGGCGGGGTGAGCGTAAGCAGCAGCTCCGACGCCTGGAACACGTTCCAGAACAGTCGTTGGCTGTGGCTGATCACGATCGTCGTGGCGCTCGCAGCGGTGGCGATCTCGGCGGGGGCGCTCGAGCTCAAGAGCCCCGTGCAGCCAAGCGTGCTGGTCGCCGGCCTCGGGGCGCTTTCCACGGCCCTGATCCTCTACCGCATCGTCCATCACCCCAGCGGCGGCGCCAGCAGCAGCATCGGCGCGGTGCACTACTCCTACTCCTACGGCATCAAGCTCGGCATCTGGCTCGGCCTGATCGCGGCAGCCGGGATTGCCTACGGCGGCTACCTGGCGATGCGCGACGAAGGCACCTCGCTGGCGGACGTGCGCGAGCAGGCCAGCGGCGCGATCAGCGGGCTGAGCGCCTCCGTGAGCGGCGCCGACGCTCCCAGCGCGGGCGACGCATCGGCTGCGACGGTCGTCTCTCCGGTCCCGGGTACGGCCGAGGAGGGTGGGGCACCGCCGCTGCCGCCCCCCGCCGCACCTCCCGGCGCCGCGTCCTAGAACCAGCCTGACGGCGGGCGCGCCGTAGAATGCGCGCCACTGTGATCGGACGTGAAGAGGTTCTGCAGGTCGCCCAGCTGGCGCGGCTGGCGCTCGCCGAGGAGGAGATCGAGCCGATGGCGCGCGAGCTCTCCGCCGTGCTCGACCACGTGGCGAAGATCGCCGAGCTCGACCTCGACGGCGTCGCGCCCACCTCGCACGTGGTCGCATCGTCCCTGGCATCCCCCTCCGGGGACGATGCGTCCCCGGAGGGGGAAGGGGAGGTCACCGGGGCGCTGCGCCCGGACGAGCCGCGCCCGTCTCTGGCGCGCGAGGTCGCGCTCGCACAGGCGCCGGCCGTCAGCGACGGCGGTTTCCTCGTCCCGAGCCCGCAGGCGTGAGCGCAGCATCGTCCCCGGAGGGGGACGTGCTCGAGCTGACCGCGGCGCAGGCGGCCGCGGCGATCGCCGCGGGTGAGCTGGACGCGGGCGAGCTGTTCGAGGTCTATCGCGCTCGCTCCGCGGCCGACCGAGCGGCTGGCGAGGACGGCCTGAACTGCTTCACCTGGGTTGCGGATGAGATGCCGGCGCCGAGCGCCTCTCCGCTTGCCGGCGTGCCGCTCGGCGTCAAGGACCTGTTCTGCACCGAGGGCGTCCCCAGCCAGTCCGGCTCGCGCATCCTCGAGCACTACCGCCCGCCCTACACCGCCAGCGCGGTCAGCCGCCTGGCGCAGGCCGGCGCGAGCCTGCTGGCGAAGACCAATCAGGACGAGTTCGCGATGGGTTCCTCGACCGAGAACTCCGCGTTTGGTCCGACGCTCAACCCGTGGGACCGAACGCGCGTCCCCGGCGGCTCCTCCGGCGGCAGCGCAGCCGCGGTCGCCGCCGGACTCGTGCCGTGGGCGCTCGGCACCGACACCGGCGGATCGATTCGTCAGCCGGCCGCGCTGTGCGGGATCGTCGGTCTGAAACCCACGTACGGCTCGGTCTCGCGCTACGGGATGATCGCGTTCGCATCCTCGCTCGACCAGGCCGGCCCGCTCACGCGCGACGTCACCGACGCGGCGCTGATGTTGCGCCACATGGTCGGGCGCGACCCCTGTGACGCGACCTCGTTGCAGCCACCCGAGGAGATCGAGCTGCCACACGCGGAGCGCCTGGACGGGATGCGACTCGGCGTCCCCGCGGAGCTCACCGGCGCATCGTCCCCGGAGGGGGAGGGGGAAGAGGAAGGGGAGGGCATCGAAGCGGGCGTGCTCGAGGCCTTCCAGAGCGCGCTCGCGCGCGCACAAGAGCTCGGCGCGCAGGTGCAGGAGATCGGCCTGCCGCACGCCCCGCACGCGCTGTCCGCTTACTACGTGCTCGCCCCCGCCGAGGCATCCTCCAACCTCGCGCGCTTCGACGGCGTGCGCTACGGCCTGCGCAGTGGCGACGCGGGGGACCTGTTCGACATGTACACGCGCACCCGCCACGACGGTTTCGGCGCGGAGGTCAAGCGTCGCATCATGCTCGGCACATACGCGCTGTCCTCCGGTTACTACGACGCCTACTACGGGCGCGCGCAGCGCGTGCGCACGAAGATCGCCGAGGACTTCGCCGCGGCGTTCGCGCAGGTCGACTTCATCCTCACGCCCACCACGCCCACGGTCGCGTTCAAGTTGGGCGAGAAGACCGGCGACCCGCTCGCCATGTATCTGAACGACTACTGCACCGTGCCGATGTCGCTCGCCGGCATACCAGCGATCTCGATCCCCTGCGGGCTCAGCCAGGGGCTGCCAGTCGGCCTGCAGATCGCCGGCCCCGCGTTCAGCGAGAACCGCCTGCTCGACGCCGCGTACGCGCTCGAGCTAAGCCTCGGCTTCGATGGGAGCGCCGCCCGTGTCTGAGCTGCGAACGCCAACTCAAAACCATCACTACGAGCCTGTGATCGGACTCGAGATTCACGTGCAGCTCGCGACCGCCACGAAGATGTTCTGCGGCTGTGAGCTCTCGTTCGGCGAGCCGCCGAACACGCGCACCTGCCCCGTCTGCCTGGGCCTGCCCGGCAGCCTGCCCGTCGCCAACGCGCGCGCCGTGCACTTCGGGCTGATGATCGGCCTCGCGCTCGGCTGCGAGCTCGCGCCGCGCTCGATCTTTCACCGCAAGAACTACTTCTATCCGGACCTGCCCAAGGGCTATCAGATCTCGCAGTACGACGAGCCGCTGTGTCGCGGCGGGCGCCTGGGCGACGTGCGCATCCACCGCGTGCACCTCGAGGAGGACGCCGCCAAGCTGATCCACGTCGGCGCGAGCGGGCGCATCCACGGCTCGGACGCCAGCATCGTCGACTTCAACCGCGGCGGCACGCCGCTCGCCGAGATCGTCACCGAGCCCGATCTGCGCTCGCCCGAGCAGGCAAGCGTTTGGCTGAAGCTGCTGCGCGCGACCATGCGCCAGCTCGGTGTCAGCGACGTGAACATGGAGGAGGGCTCGCTGCGCTGCGACGCCAACATCTCGCTGCGCCCGGTTGGCGCCAGCGAGCTGGGCGTCAAGACCGAGCTGAAGAACATGAACTCCTTCCGCTTCATCGAACGCGGCATCAGGGCCGAGATCGCGCGTCAGCAGCGGATCCTCGAGGGCGGCGGGCAGGTCGTGCAGGAGACGCTCCACTACGACCCTGCCTCCGAGCGCATCACCTCGCTGCGCTCCAAGGAGCAGGCGCACGACTATCGCTACTTCCCCGAGCCCGACCTCGTGCCCGTGACCATCGACGAGCGGATGCTCGACGCGGCCCGCGCCGACATGTCCGAGCTCCCCGCCGAGCGCGCCGCGAGGTTCGAGCGCGAGCTGGGGCTGAGCGCTGAGAGCGCACAGCTGCTCGCGTTCCGCGCCGAGCTCGGGGACTACTTCGACGCGGCGCTCGCCGCCGGTGTCGCATCGTCCCCGAGGGGGGAGGGAGAGCCCCCACCGCCGCCGCAGGCGCTCGCCAACTGGATCACCGGCGAGCTCCTCTCGCGCCTGGGCGACGACGAGGCGGGCGGGGATCCCTCCAAATCGCGCGTCACGCCGCGCGCGCTCGCCGCGCTCGTGGGCTTGGTCGCGGCCAAGAGCGTCAGCGTGGGGGCGGGGCGGCAGGTGCTCGACAGGCTCATCGCCGACGGCGGCGACCCCGTGGCGATCATCGAGGCCGAGGGTCTCGCGGCGATGGGCGGTGGCGATGAGCTCGCCGCGATCGTCGCCGCCGCGCTGCACGCCAACGCCGATGCCGCGCAGCGTGTGCGCGAAGGCAACGCCAAGGCGATCGGCCCGATCGTCGGGCAGGTCATGCGCGAGACCAAGGGCCGCGCCGACGGCACCGAGGTCGCGCGGCTCGTGCACGAGCAGCTCGGCGTCTAACGTCGCGCGCGACATTTTGGACGGCCGGCCAAAGGCAACGCACCGACGCTGCGCCAACATACACGTCAACAGCGTCGATCTCGCGTAGGCAGGGACAGCCCGCGAGCTCGGTTGGCTGGGTCGTACATAGCGATTCCTCCCACATCGACAGTGCCGGCTTCCCTCGGCCGGTGCCATCAGGGGGTGCGGCCGGGCAGGGGTAGGCTTTCCTGTCCGGCCGCGCTACCATTCGAGGAGATCCTCATGAACGAGTCATCGGCCCGGTCCCGCTCGCTTGGCAAGACCGCACTCGCAGGTCTGGTGGTGCTGATCGCCGGCTACGTGCTGCTGAAGATCGTCATCGGGATCGCGATCGCGATCGCGACCACCGTCGCGGTGATCCTCGCGATCGTCGCCATCATCTGGGCGCTGCGCGTCCTGCTCTGAAAGCGGCGCGCGGCGTGGCATACGTCGTCATCGCCGTCTGCTTCGGTCTCGCTGGCGGCATCGTCGGCAAGATCAAGGGCAGCTCGTTCGTGCTGTGGTTCCTGATCTCCGGCGGCATCCCCGTCCTGGGTCTGCTCGCGGCGATCGCCTACCGCTTCGAGCGTGACGAGCTGCGCCGGCAGTGCCCCCAATGCGGTCGCGTGACCAAGATCTACGACGCGCTGTGCACGCGCTGCGGCGCCGAGCTCGACTTCCCGGACGTCGCGATCGCACCCGAATCCTGGGAGCGCATGCCCGCCGCGCCCTCGCGCTGACTTCGGCTCGCCTAAGCCGATTTCGGGTGCCCTAAGCCGGTGGGTGGCATACGCTGCTGGAATGAGCACGCGTGTGAAGACCGCGCTGGTGGTCAAGCAATCGCCGATCGAGCGCTGGATTCACCGCGCGGGGTTCAGCAGCGAGCGAGACTTCGTGCTGCGCGTGGTGCAGCCGGCGCTCGTGGGCATGATCGACGGCACCGTCTCCTCGCTCGCGCCGATCTTCGCCGCGGCGATCGCCTCGAACTCGCACACGGCGCTGCTGGTCGGCTTCTCCACGGCGCTTGGCGCCGGCGTGAGCATGGGCTGGTCGGAGGCGCTGTCGGATACCGGCGAGCAGACCGGCCGCGGCTCGGCGATCGTGCGCGGCGCGATCACCGGCGGCATGACCACGCTCGGCGGCATCTTCCACACGCTCCCGTTCTTGATCTCCGACGTGCACAAAGCGCTGCTCGTGGCGGGCTGCGTGGTCGCCTTCGAGCTGTTCGCGATCGCCTGGGTGCGCAACCGCTTCCTCGAGGTCTCGCTGCGCTCCTCGCTGCTGGTGGTGACCGTGGGCGGCGCGATCGTGCTCGCCATCGGCGTCGGCATCGGCTCCTCCTAGCGGTCGCCGGCGGGCCCAAACCCGCTGGTACACTGACCATTTTCCCCGAAAATGGCAGGAAGGAGGTCGACGATGCGCGCAGTTGACGCGTTGATGGAATGTCTGAAGGCGGAGGGCGTGGACGTCGTCTTCGGCCTGCCTGGCGGCGCCAACCTGCCCACCTACGACGCTTTCGTCAACGGCGGCATCCGCCACATCCTCGTGCGCCACGAGGCCGGGGGCGGCCACGCCGCGGAGGGCTACGCGCGCGCCACCGGCAAGGTCGGCGTGATGTTCGCCACCAGCGGGCCCGGCGCGACCAACCTGGTCACGCCGATCTGCGACGCGATGATGGATTCGACGCCGACGGTCTTCGTCACCGGCCAGGTGCGCACCGAGCTACTCGGCACCGATGGCTTCCAGGAGGCCGACACGATCGGCATCACGATGCCGGTCGTCAAGCACTCGTTCATGATCCAGCACCCGACGGAGCTCCCGCGCGCGATCCACGAGGCGTTTCACATCGCGCGCACCGGCCGACCCGGACCGGTGCTCGTCGACATCCCGCAGGACCTCTCGCGTGCGGAGATCGACTACGAGCCCGTCACCGACGTGCGCCTGCCCGGCTACCAGCCCAAGCTTGACGGCAACCAGAAGCAGATCCGCCAGGCCGCCAAGGCGCTCGCCGCGGCGCAACGCCCCGTGATCTACGCCGGCGGCGGCGTCGTCAACGCCAACGCGGCCGCCGAGCTGATCGAGTTCGCCACCTCCGACCGCTTTCCGGTTACGTGCACGCTGATGGGCCTCGGCGCGTTTCCCGCGCGGGTGGATGGCGAGCAGCATCCCCAGTGGCTCGGCATGCTCGGCATGCACGGCACGCGCGCGGCCAACTACGCGATGGACGAGGCCGACCTGATATGCGCGGTCGGCGCGCGCTTCGACGACCGCATCACCGGCAAGCTCTCCGAGTTCGCGCCACGCGCGAAGTTCATCCACATCGACGTCGATCCCGCGGAGATCTCAAAGAACGTGCCCGCGCACATCCCGATCGTCGGCGACGCCAAGAACGTGCTCGCCAAGCTCGTGATCGAGTACCGCGCGATCGGCGCCGATCCCGCGCGCCTGGATGCCTGGTGGAGCAGGATCGAGGGCTGGCGCGCGAAGTACCCGCTCGCCTATGAGGACAGCGCCGACATCGAGATCAAGCCGCAGTACATGGTGCAGGCGCTGTATGAGGCGACCGGCGGCGAGGCGATCGTGGTCAGCGACGTCGGCCAGCACCAGATGTGGGCCGCGCAGTACTACGACTTCCCCGCGCCGCGGCGCTGGATCAACTCGGGCGGCCTCGGCACGATGGGCTTCGGCCTGCCCGCGGCGATGGGCGCGGCGGTCGGCTGCCCCGAGCGGCTCGTGTGCGCGCTCGTCGGCGACGGCTCGGTGCAGATGAACGCACAGGAGCTCGCGACGTGCGCGCAGAATGACATCCCGATCAAGGTGTTCATCATGAACAACGGTTATCTGGGGATGGTCCGTCAGTGGCAGGAGCTGTTCTGGGACGGCAAATACAGCCACGTGGACATGGGCGAGTTCCCCGACTTCGTCAAGCTCGCGGAGGCCTACGGTGTTACGGGCATGCGCTTCACCGACAAGACCACGCTGGTGCAGGACATCAAGCGCGCGATCGCCACGCCCGGGCCGGTGCTGGTGGACGTGCGCGTGACGCGCGAGGAGAACACCTACCCGATGATCCCCGCCGGCAGCGCCGCGCGCGAGATGGTCGGTCCTGCCAGCCACGACCGTGAGAGCATCGGGTGATCATCATGGGAGAACCCGGCACGAAGGCCCCGCTCAGCCTCGAAGAGCTCGAAGCGTCGACGAACATGCGCACGGGCCGCAAGCACGTGCTGTCGATCCTCGTGGAAAACAAGTCCGGCGTGCTGACGCGCATCGCCGGCCTGTTCGCTAGGCGCGGCTTCAACATCGACACGCTCACGGTCGGCCCGACCGAGGACACACAGGTCTCGCGCGTGACGCTCACCGTCGACGGCGCGCTGCACCCGATCGACCAGGTGACAAAGCAGCTGCACAAGCTCGTCAACGTGCTCAAGATCCGCGACCTCGAGCCGGCGGAGACGGTCTCGCGCGAGCTCGCGCTGTTCAAGGTCTCAGCCGATGGGGTGCAACGCGGCGAGCTGATGCAGATCGCTGAGATATTCCGCGGCAAGGTCGTAGACGTGACCAAGCGCGCGATCATCATCGAGGTGACGGGCACGACCGAGAAGATCGAGGCGTTCGAGACCATGGTTCGCCCGTTCGGCCTGATCGAGATGATGCGCACGGGCGAGATCGCGATCTCGCGTGGCCGCAGCGAGACCTAGCACCGTCCACGACCCCTTCGCGCTGGGCGCGGAGGACCGCGAGCGTCTGTCCGCGCACCTCGCGCTGGCGGTCGGGCGCGCGCGCCGCAGCGGCACGGGAGTGCTGGCGAGCATCACGCTGGGGCTGCCCGCTGACGTGGACCCCTCGGCGGTCGTATGTGCCTCGCGCCAGCCGGAAGAGCGCTGGTTCGTGTTCGAGCAGCCCGACCGGGGATACGCGGCGTTGGCGGCGCTCGGCGACGTCGCGAGGCTGGCTGCCGCCGGTCCCGAGCGCTTCGCCGCCGTCGCCGACAGCTGGCGGGCGCTGTCCGCGGCCGCGGTCGCCGACACGACTGACGAGCCCGCCGGAGCGGGACCGGTGGCGGTCGGGGGCTTCGCGTTCGCCAGCGACGGCGGCGCGGCGCCTCACTGGCAGGGATTCGAGCCCGCCTCGCTGACCGTGCCAGAGGTGACGCTCGTGCGCTCCCAGCGTGGCGGCGAGCGTGCGGTGCGCATGACGCTCGCGGCGCTCGCCTGTCCCGACGACCTGCCCGAGGAGCTGCTCGCCCGCCTGCAGCGCCGTGTCGCGCAGCTGCGCGAGCGCCCGATGCCGATGCTCGACCCTGCACCCAGCGGGCGCTTTCAGGTGGCGAGCGCGATGCCACCCGAGCACTACGAGCAGGCGGTCGCACGCGCCACCGAGCTGATCGGCTCCGGCGAGCTGCAGAAGATCGTGCTGGCCCGCGAAGTGCAGGTGCACGCGCCGCTCGCGTATGACCCGGCGGCGGTGTTCGGGGTGCTGCGCGCCGAGTTCCCCTCGTGCTCGGTGTTCTGTGTCGGGCGCGGCGAGGCGACCCTGATCGCCGCCAGCCCCGAGCTGCTCGTAAGGCGCGAGGGCCAGCGCGTGAGCACGCTCGCGCTAGCCGGCTCCACCCGCCGTAGCGCCGACCCCGCCGTCGACGCGCACCTCGGCGAGCAGCTGCTGCGTGACGAGAGCTACCGCCACGAGCACGCGATCGTCGCGCGACGGATCGAGCGCACGCTGCGTCCGCACGCGATCTGGGTGACCGCCGCGAGCGAACCGGAGCTCGTCAGGATCGCCAACATCCAGCACCTCGCCACGCCGATCCGCGCGCAGCTGGCCGCGCCGATGGAGGCGCTCGAGCTGGCCGGGCTGATGCACCCGACACCCGCCGTCGGCGGCGAGCCGCTCGAGCGTGCCGCACCGCTGATCCCCGCGCTCGAGGGCCTAGACCGCGGCTGGTACACCGGCCCCGTCGGCTGGACCGACGCGACCGGCGACGGTGAATTCTGCGTCGCCCTGCGCTGCGCGCTGCTGCGCGAGAACGTCGCCCGCTGCTACGCCGGCAACGGCATCGTGCGCGACTCCCATCCCGCCAGCGAGCTCGCCGAGACCGAGGTCAAGCTGCAGGCGCTGTTGCCGCTGCTGGCGGGGTGAAGTCCGGCCGGCGGTTGCCGGCATCTTCGACTCGATGGGCAGATCCTCAGTCCTGCTGTATACTGTAATACAGCATGCAGCACCGTACGCAGCTCTATCTCGATGAGAGCCAGTATCGCTGGCTCAAGCAGCAGGCCGGTCGAGGCGGGAGCGTCGCTGGGGTGGTACGCGACCTGATCGACACCGCGCGGGCGCGCAAGCCCAGCCAGTCACGCGATCCGCTGATTCGCTATCTGATCGACGAGCCAACGGCGCCGTCGTCGGTCGATTCGACAGTTGAGACGTTGGACGAGGACCTCTACGGTTGAGGAAAGTCTTCGTCGATACGGGTGCGTTCGTCGCTATGCGCAACGCAGCCGAGCGCCAGCATATCGCAGCGCGCGCGGCGCTCGCCGCGCTTGTCGCCGAACGCACGCCGCTGTTCACCTCGAACTACATCGTCGCTGAGACGTACACGGCGCTGCTGATACGCGTCGGCCGGGATGAGGCGATCGGCTGGGGCAAGCACTTTCGCGAAGGCCAGGCAATCGAGTTGGTACGCGTGGATGAGGCGCTCGAGGATGCCGCATGGTCGATCCTCGAGTCGCATGCCGACAAGCAGTGGAGCTACGTTGACGCAACCTCATTCGCGCTGATGGAGCGCGAAGGCGCCACCGAGGCGCTCGCGTTCGACCGGCATTTCGCCCAGCGTGGTCTCACGCTCATCCCCTGACCCGCTCGCCCTGCGGGTCGAACAGCGGCTCGCGCGCCACCTCGCCGCTCACCCACTCGCCGAATATGTCGACCTCGACGGCCGTGCCGATCTCCACCTCCGCGGGCAGGTAGGCGTAGGCGATCGAATGTTTCACCGTATAGCCATAGCCGCCGCTGGTCACGCGACCGAGCACCTCGCCGTCGACTCGCACGGGCTCGTTGCCGAGCGCCACCGAGCGCGGGTCTGAGAGCACCAGGCAGCGCAGACGCCGCGACGGTATCGAAACCCCGCCCGCCCCGCCCGCTCCGTCGGGCGAACCGAGGTCGAGCGCGCCTGCGCCGAGGAAGCCGCCCTCCTTCTTCACGCAGAACCCCAGCCCAGCCTCATAGGGGTTCTCATCGGCGGTGATGTCCGCCGCCCACACGCGGTAGCCCTTCTCCAGGCGCAGCGAGTCGATCGCGCGGTAACCGCCCGCCACGAGCCCGTGCTCGCTCCCAGCCTGCCACAGGCTGCGCCACAGGCCCGCCCCGTACTCGGTAGGGCAGTAGAGCTCCCAGCCGAGCTCGCCGACGAACGTCACCCGCAGCGCACGCACCGGCACATCGCCGACCGTCAGCTCGCGCATGCGCATGTAGCCGAAGTCGAGCGGGTCCCCCTCCCCCTCCGGGGACGATGCGGCGGTGAGCGGCGCGAGGATGTCGCGCGCGCGTGGGCCCCACAGCGCAAAGCAAGCCCAGCGCGCGGTCACGTCCGCGCAGCTCACGCCGCCGTCGGCCGGTGTGTGGCGGCGAATCCAGCTGAGGTCGTGGTTGCCGAACGCCGTTCCCGTGACGATTGAGAACAGCTCCGTCGCCACGCGCGTGACCGTGAAGTCGCACTCGATCCCTCCGCGCCGGTTGAGCATCTGCGTATAGGTGATCGCTCCCACCTCGCGCGCGACGCGGTTGTCGCACAGGCCTTCCAGAAAGTCGGCCGCCCCCGGTCCCGCGATCTCGAGCTTTGCGAAGGAGGACTCGTCGAACAGCCCCGCGCGCTCGCGCGTGGCCAGATGCTCGGCGCCGATCGCCGGTGACCAGTGCATGCCCGCCCAGCCGCGCGGGCGCAGCGACTGATCGCCCGCGGGCGCGTTGCTCTCATACCAGTTCACTCGCTCCCAGCCTGACTTCTCGCCGAACGCGGCGCCGTGCTCGACGTGCCACGGGTAGGCGCTCGAGGTCCTCAGCGGCCGGCCCGCCTGGCGCTCGTGCCCCGGGTAGCGGATGTCGTAGTAGGTCTCATACACCTCCTTGGCCCGCTTGAGCGTGTAGCTGGGCGAGCGAAAGTGCGAGCCGAAACGGCGGATGTCCATCTCCCACACGTCCATCGCGGGCTCGCCCGTAAGGATCCACTCGGCCATCACGCGGCCGATCCCGC